>Ga0310811_10001649_pt1 | contig 27852 bp, 25 predicted proteins | sample YCmetagenome_FD_207642 | JGI IMG/M metagenome (GOLD analysis project Ga0310811, IMG submission 207642) | Soil microbial communities from experimental microcosm in Duke University, North Carolina, United States - YC | ecosystem: Engineered > Artificial ecosystem > Soil microcosm > Unclassified ... | reverse complement strand
ATGACGACAATGCCGCCCCGGGGCGTGCCCTTCGGTGTCGCGAGGTAGGCGCCGATTTCACCGGCAGCGGACTTAAGACGGATATCTTCACCCATGAGAAAACCTCCCGGTTGCGGGCCGCATCTGACATGGTAATCCGGCGCCGTTCAACCCATCCGCCCGCAGAGCGAGCGCAAGAAGGCCTGACATGTATATCCCCAAGCCATTCGAAGTTTCCGAAACCCTGGGCCGCGAGATCATGCTGGCCCACAGCTGGACGTTGCTGGTCACGACCGGAGCCGAGGGCGTGCCGTTCGCGAGCCATCTCGCGCTCCTCTGGCAGGAGGACGGCAGTCCGCATGGTCATTTGATCGGCCACATGGCCCGCGCGAACGATCACTGGAAGCTGTTCGAGCGTGCGCCCGAATCGATGGCCATGTTCTGGGGGCCGCACGCCTATGTCTCGCCGACATGGTACACACCGGGGCCGAAAGTGCCGACCTGGAACTACGTCACGGTCCATGCCTACGGCCGGCCCGAGATCATTGACGACACCAAGGGCGTGCTCGACGTGCTGGCCAAGTTGGCTACCGTCTACGAAGGCACCGGGCCAGAAGCCTGGACGCTCGATCGCTTGCCGCCCGGCAATGCCGAGGCGCAGATCAGGGGCATCGTTGCCTTCCGCATACCCATCACGCGCATCGAGCCCAAGGCGAAGCTCAGCCAGAATCGCGATCTGGAGGACCGCCATCGCGTGATTGCGAGGCTTGAGGCGAGCGACAGCCAGGATGCCCAGGCCGTCGCGCTGTGGATGAAGAAGGCGCTGCCCTAACGGCTTCGCGCATTCCTCGGACTATTTGGCGCGCAGCAGCTCGGGCACCCGCAGCAGCACCATCTCGTTGTCGTCGGAACGGCCGATCGTGCGGCCCGACGAGAAGGGCAGGTTGTTGTCATTGCCGACGATGATGTGATCGGCATCGATCACATCCACGTTCTCGATGGTGAAGAACGGGAAAGTGAATTTGCCGTCCTTGCCGCCCTGGCGGGCGACGTTGTTCGGATCCTGGATATCGAGCAGGTCGATGTAGCCCACCTTCTTCACGAAGCCGTCGGCATCAGCCTGGCCGAAGTCGATCTTGTAGATACGCTTGAACTTGGCCGGCACGTTGAAGCAGTCCGGCTGCGGCGCCCCCTGGCATGCCTGGGCTTCGTCACCTTCGCCGTCATCGCGTTCGATGATCAGGCCCGACGTGGCGTCGATCAGGTTGAAATCTCCGATCGCGTTGCCGGGCAGCTCGAGCGGATATTTCCAGCTCTTGCCGGTGAAGGCGCTTTTTTCGACATCGAACTCCAGGATGCGCAGATAAGGCTTGCCGTCCTTGTTCTCGAATGTGTTGCTGGCCTCCAGCCACAGCGGACCTTCGAGCAAACCGTAGAGATGCTTGCCATCGGGTGATTGGGCCATGCCCTCGAAGCCCTTGCTGCGCTTGACCTCGAACTTCATCAGACCGGGCGCAGGCGGCGATGTGAGATAGGGATTGTCCGGCGAGCGCAGCGTCTTGCCGTCGAGCGTCGTGTCGAACACCTGGAGCACCTTGCCGCTGCGATCGGTCTTGACCAGGAAGGGGCCCAATTCGTCGCCGAACCAAAGCGTGTCGCCGACCGGCTGGATCGATTCGATATCGAAGTCGGCACCCGTCAGATAACGGGTGGGCGTGTTCTCATTGACGATGCGGAACGGCACCTTGCGGTCGGGATCGCTCAGGAACGTGGTGGAGAGCCGCTCAAGCTTGCCGCTCTTCCAGTCCGGTCGGATCACATGGAACATCAGCATTGCGTCGGGCGAGTTCGCCTTCGAGCCGAAGCCGTTGTCGGTCAGCGTCAGAAAGGTGCCGTCCTGCAGGTTCTTGATCCCCGAGAGACCCTGGATGGGCTGGCCCTTGAAGGGATACTTGATGCCGGTCGTGCGGGGCGCCGCCTTGTCCGACAGCGCGGAAATGCCGGTCACGCTTTCCGGCTCGTCGACCCGCTTGGGGCTGGGTGTCGCGAACCGGCCGGAAATTTGCAGCTCGGCGGGCGCGTCCGCCGGCGCCCGGATCACGGTCTGCGCCGGCAGGATGGTCTGCGCCTCGAGCACAGCGGGATATTTGGTCTGTGCGCCCGCGGCGCCGGCAAATACCACCGCCGTCGCGGCAAGCAACATCGTGCGCAAGGTCATGTTGGTCTCCCCTCTTAGGAGGGAGCTACAGCGCCGATGCTACGGTTTGCTTACGGCTTGTGGATCGTCCGACTTCTCGCGGCGATGCGCCATACGCTCGGGCTCGCTCAAGCGGTGCGGTAGGCCCAGGGCCGCCTCGCGCGGTCGCCGGCGCGAAACACCTCGATCTCGCGCTGCCGGCGAAGCGTCAGGTCGATTTCGTCGATACCGAGCAGCAGCATGTCGCGCAGCACGGATGGCGTTCGGAACGAGAAGGCCGTGCCATCCGGCGCCGTCACGGTCTGGTTCTCAAGATCGACGATCGTCCTGGCATGGCCCTGCGCGCTTTCCATTTGCGCAGCGATCTCCTTGATGTCCTCGATCGGCAGTTCGACTGGCAGGAGGCCGTTGCGAAAGCAGTTGTTGTAGAAAATGCCACCGAAGCTCGGAGCGATGACGGCGCGGAAACCCCAGGCCCTGAGCGCCATCGGCGCGGTCTCGCGCGAGGAGCCGCAGCCGAAATTGCGATCGGCCAGCAGAATCCGCGCCTTGTTCCAGGGCTCGCGGTTGAGGATGAAGTTGGGATTGGGCTCGCGGTCGCCGATGTAGCGCCAGTAGGCGAAGAGGCTGGGGGCAGCCCCCTCCGACCGCATACGTACCAGCTCCTTGCCAGGCGTTATCTGGTCGGTGTCGATGTTGATGTGCAGCAGCGGGGCGGCAATGCCCTCGGCGACGGTCAGCTGTTCCACGGGCTTCGGCCTCCGTCAGGCGATGAGACGACGGACGTCGGAGATCCTGCCTGCGACCGCCGAGGCTGCGACCGTGACGGGGCTGGCGAGATGGGTCCGCGTGCGCGGACCCTGGCGTCCTTCGAAATTGCGGTTCGTCGTGCTGATCACGCGCATGTCGGCAAAGCTGTCGCCGGCCTGGCTGGCGCAGAAGGCGCAGGCCGCCTCGTGCCATTCGAAGCCGGCCGCCCGGAAGATCCTGTCCAATCCCTCGGCCTCGGCCGCTTGCTTGACCGCGGTCGAGCCCGGTACGCAGATCGCCTTTACGTTCGGCGCCACCTTGCGACCGTCGAGGACAGCGGCGGCGGCGCGCAGGTCCGACAGGCGGGCATTCGTGCAGGAGCCGACATAGGCCGCATCGATCGGCACGCCTTGGATCCGAGTGCCCGGCGGCAGCTGCATATAGTCGATGGCGCGCTCGACCTGGGCCCGCGTGCCGGGATCGGGCGCGTCCGAGGGCAGAGGTACGCTGCCGTCGATGCCTACGACCTGCTGCGGGCTGGTGCCCCAGGTCACCTGCGGCCGGATATCGGCGCAGTCGATCGCGACCTCCTTGTCGAAGGACGCACCCTCGTCGCTCGCGAGTGAGCGCCAATAGGAAACGGCTTGGTCCCAGGCCTTGTCCCTGGGCGCGAAGGCTCGGCCCGCGAGATAGTCGAAGGTCATCTCGTCGGCCGGCACGAAGCCGTACTTGGCTTGGAACTCGATCGCCATGTTGCAGATGGTCAAGCGGCCTTCGACGGACATCCGGCGGATCGCCGAACCTGAGAATTCTGCAGCGTAGCCGATGCCGCCATTGGCGCCGATCCGGCCGATCAGATGGAGGATCAGGTCCTTGGGATGGACGCCGGCTGCCAGCGTGCCTTCGAAGGCGATGCGCATGGTCTTCGGCTTGACTTGCGCCAGCGTCTGCGTCGCCAGCACATGCTCGCATTCAGTGGAGCCGATTCCCCAAGCGAGCGCCCCGACCCCGCCAACCGTGCAGGTGTGACTGTCGCCGCAGACCAGCGTCAGTCCCGGCAGCGCGATGCCGAGCTCCGGCGAGACCACGTGGACGATCCCCTGGCGCGGATCGGCGCTGTCGAAGAGGGTGATGCCATATTGGTTCGCGAGGCGCCGCATGCCGCGGATCAGCTCGGAGCCGGCGGGCGAGGATGAATCGTCCATGCCTCGGCCGGGCCGGCTGGTGATCAGATGATCCATCACGCCGAACACCTGGTCCTTGCTGTCCGGACGCCGGCCTGATTTCCCGAACCCGGCCAGCGCGCTGCTGCCGCTCAGCTCGTGGAGGAACAGTCGATCGATCTGGAGAAGGGCTGTGTCGTCTCCGAGTTCGGCGATGACGTGATCGTCCCAGACCTTCTCGAAGAATGTGCGCGGCTTCGACATCTTCTGCCTTTCTATTGCGCGGCCTGCTCGGCGAGCGGTGCGAGGTAGTGGCGCCTCCTGGTTGCTCGTGACTCCACCATGGGCGCGGACGTCGGCCAGCGCGCGCTGCATGGCGACGATCGCGGCATGGAGGCAGACGCCCGGCAGGCTCACGCGGGCCACACCCAGCTCCTGCAGGCGCGACAGCGGGATCGTCGGCGACTTGCCGCCCGGCACCAGGTTGATCGCCACGGGACCCGCGATCGCCTTGACCGCCTTGGCCAAGCTCTGCTCGGAATCGAGGCCATCGATGAAGATCATCGTGGCGCCGGCCGCGAGATAGGCATTGCCGCGGCGGATCACTTCATCGATGCCGTGAGTGGCCAGCGTGTCGGTGCGGGCGTTGATGACGAAATCCTTGTCGATACGCGCATCGGCGGCGGCGGCGATCTTGGCCACGCCCTCTTCCAGCGACACGACCTGCTTGCCGTCGAGATGGCCGCAGCGCTTGGGCATCACTTGGTCCTCGAGGTTGATGCCGGCCGCGCCGGCGCGCTCGAAGGCGCGAACCGTGTGCCAGACATTGACGGCGTTGCCGAAACCCGTGTCGCCATCGGCCATCACCGGAATATCGACCGCGGCCGCAATCCGGGCGGTGCAGGCGGCCATGTCGGTCATGCCCAGCATCGAATAGTCGGGCAGACCGAGGTGGGCCGCCGTGATGCCAAGACCCGAACACTGCGCGGCAGGAAAGCCGGACTGCTCGACCAGTCGTGCGCTCATCGCGTCGAAGCATCCCGGCATTACCAGCAGTTCCGGCGCTTCGATCAGCTGCTTCAGTCGCGTTGTCTTGCGCATCTTCCCTCTTTGCATGCAATAAAGCTTGAATAACGCCATATCCGCGTATAGTAAAGCGCAATTGACCTATATTGCATGCAATATGGATAGACCGAGGGATTACACCATGCCCGTTCCCCTTCACCGCCGTGCCCTGCTTGGGATCGGGTCCGTCGCTCTGATCTTTCCTGGAGTGGCAGGGGCGGAAACCTGGCCGAACCGACCCGTGCGGCTGGTCGTGCCTTTTCCAGCGGGAGGCACGACCGATACCGCCGCGCGCCTCTTGGCCGAGCAGCTCTCCCGGGAACTGGATCAGCAGGTGATCGTCGACAATCGGGGCGGGGCGTCAGGCACGATCGGCACCGGCGCGGTCGCCCATGCCGCACCTGACGGCTATACGCTGCTGTTCGGAGGCATCGCCGACCAGGTGATCGCACCCCTGATCATACATGACTTGCCCTACGATCCGCTGGCCGGCCTCGCGCCCGTATCGTTGCTGAGTCGCGCACCCAGCCTGCTCCTGGTGCATCCCGAGGTGCCGGCACGCACCGTCGAGGAGTTCGTGACGATCGCGAGATCACATCCGGGAAAGCTCACCTTCGCAAGCGCCGGCATCGGCAATACCAGCCATCTGCTGGCCGAGCTGTTCAAGCGGGATGCCGAGATCGACGCCACCATCGTACCCTACAAGGGCAATGGTCCCGCCTCGAATGATCTGATGGCAGGTCACGTGCAGGCGATGTTCGGCAGCCCGATCTCGGCGGGTGCGGCGATCGCCACGGGCAGACTGCGCGCCCTTGCCGTAACCACGGAGCGACGGCTGCCGACGCTGCCGGAAGTGCCGACTTTCGTCGAGGCGGGGCTTCCCGGCATGGTGGCCTATTCCTGGTCGTGTCTGTTGGTGCCGGCGGCCACGCCGGCCGACATCGTCGCGCGTCTGAATGGAGCCGTGGAAGCATCGTTGCATCGGCCCGAGTTCCAGCGAAGGATGCAGGAGCTGGACTCGAGCGTCGTCGGTGGTCCGCCGGCGGTGTTGACGGCTTTTCTGGCGAGTGAGCGCAAGCGTTGGGGCAAGGTGGTCGAAAGCACCGACATCAAGGGAACGGAGTGAGGGCAGGAACGCCATGGAAGCAGAGGCCGTCACGCGCACCCAGGAGGTCGTGCGCCAGATCCGCGATCTCATCCTGGACGGCGCGCTCGGGCCGGGCGAGCAGCTTACTGAGGTGGCGATGGCGCAGCGCATCGGTGTGTCGCGCACGCCGATACGCGACGCACTGAATACACTCGCCACCGAGGGGCTGCTGATCTACCTGCCCAATCGAGGCTATATCGTCCGGCGTTTCGACGTGCAGGAAGTGCTGGACGCCTTTGACACGCGCGGCACGCTGGAAGGCATGGCCTGCCGGGTAGTGGCCGAACGTGGCCTCTCGAGTGACCTAGAACGGTCGCTTGAAGACATCATCGCGCGCTCACGGGTCGTGCTCTTCGAGGTGCCCTGGGACGCGAAAAGCCACGGCGGCTGGCATGCGCTCAATCTCGACTTCCATTTCGCGCTGATCGATGCAACCGCCAACCGACACCTCATGAATGCGGTCCGACAGTTGCGGCGTCTGCCGCGCATCTTCGATCACGCCATGCAGCCGCACCGGACAGCCGAGCTGCAGGCACTCTACCAGCGCGATCACAGTCGTGTCGCCTTGGCCGAGCACGAGGAGCTGTTCGGCGCCATCCGCGCCGGCCAGGGCACACGGGCGGAGTTCCTGATGCGCGAGCATGTCTGGCGCAACCGCGAGGTCCTGCGCCTCGCGCTGCAGGCCGACGGCCAGGACAGCCGGACGGCTGCCTGACCCTCGCCGAATGGGTCGCACAGCGACTGTTCTATGCGTCGATCACTGCCATCGCGTCCATCTCGAACAGCCAGCCCGGCTGGGCGAGGCGGCTCACGAAGATGAAGGTGCTGACCGGTGGGGACGTGGTGTTGACGTAGCGATCACGCGTTTTCTGGAAAGCTGTCCGCTGTTCCGGCGTGACCGAGGCCACACAGTAGTTATTGATCTTCACGAGATTACGCATGCTGCCGCCCGCGGCGTTCAGGGCAGCATCGAGATTTTTGAACACCTGCTCGACCTGGGCGGCGAAATCATTCTCGCCGACCAGCTTGTCGCTCGTGTCGTGGGGCACCTGGCCGGCGATCAGTATGAGCTTGCCCCGAGTCACCTCGCAGATCTGCGAATAGCCGGTGCGCCGGGGCATGGTCTCGGGATTGGCAAAAGCGACAGTCATGAACGGCTCCTTGGAGATGGTCCCGAAAACGTAAGGGACTCCTCCATACCTCTCCCGCTCGGCGAGAGAGGTAAAGCGCCGGAGCCGGGTGTTGCCGTTGCCTATTCGTCGATCACCGCCATCGCATCCATCTCGAACAGCCAGCCGGGCCGCACCAGACGGCTGACGACGATGAACGTGCTGACCGGCGGTGCGGCCTTATTGACATAACGGTCGCGCACCTCGCGGAAGGCGGCGATCTGGGCAGGATCGACCGAGGCCACGCAGTAGTTGTTGATCTTCACGAGATTATGGAAGCTGCTGCCGGCCGCCTTCAAGGCGGCTTCGACGTTCTTGAACACCTGCTCGACCTGGGCCTTGAAGTCGTTCTCGCCGACCAGGTTGCCGTTCGTGTCATGGGCCACCTGGCCCGCAATCAGGATCAGCTTGCCCTTGGTCACTTCGGCAACGTGCGAATAGCCCGCCGGCGGTGGCATGGTCTTCGGGCAGGAAAGGGTGACGGTCATCGGACAATTCCCTCGTTTGGAAGAAGCGGAAACGAGGGACGGTAGCGTCTCCCTTTATGGGGGAGTCAAGGCCCCAGGATCAGACAAGGATCAGACATTGAAGCGGAAGTGGAAGACATCGCCGTCCTTGACCGCGTAATCCTTGCCTTCGAGGCGGAGCTTGCCGGCATCGCGCGCCCCTGCTTCGCCGCCGAGTATCACATAGTCGTCATAGGCGATGGTCTCGGCGCGGATGAAGCCCTTTTCGAAGTCGGTATGAATCACGCCGGCGGCTTCGGGCGCCCTGGCCTCGCGCCGCACGGTCCAGGCCCGCGCCTCCTTCGGCCCCACGGTGAAGAACGTGACGAGGTCGAGCAACGCATAACCCGCACGCACGACTCGCGCGAGACCCGTTTCCTTGAGGCCGAGGTGGCCGAGATATTCGGCCTGGTCCTCCGGAGGAAGCTGCGCCACCTCGGCCTCGATCGCAGCCGAGATCACGACGGTTGGAATGCCGCGTTCCTTGGCCCAGGCTTCGGCTTTGGCGCTGTGGGGGTTGCCCGTTCCGGCCGACGCTTCTTCGACGTTGAGCACGTACATCATGGGCTTGGCAGTGATGAGCTGCAGGCGAGCAAAGACCGGCCGCTCTTCGTCGGTGAGCGTGGCTGCACGGGCCGGCTTGCCGTCCCGCAGTACTTCGAGTGCCTTCTTGACGACCGGCGTCTCGACCGCGGCCTCCTTGTCGCCGCCCTTCGCGCGCTTTTCGAGATTGGGCAGGCGCTTCTCGAGGCTGTCGAGATCGGCCAGCATCAATTCGGTTTCCACGATCTCGGCGTCGCGCACCGGATCGACGCTGCCCGCGACATGCGTCACGTCGCCATCCTCGAAGCAACGCAGGACGTGGGCGATGGCGTCGACCTCGCGGATGTTGCCGAGGAACTGGTTGCCGAGTCCTTCTCCCTTGCTGGCGCCTTTCACCAGGCCCGCGATATCGACGAACTCAAGCTGGGTGTTGATGATCTTGGCCGACTGTCCGATGACCGCGAGCTTGTCGAGCCGCGGATCGGGCACGGCGACGCGTCCCACGTTCGGTTCGATGGTGCAGAACGGATAGTTGGCCGCCTGCGCCGCCTGTGTGGCGGTGAGGGCATTGAACAGGGTCGACTTGCCAACATTGGGCAGGCCGACGATACCGCAATTGAAACCCATCAATTTACTCTTCGAGAGATAATCTGGCTGGCAGATTGGGAGGGGGCGCGAGATTCGCCACACGACTCATATATTTTTCATCACCCTTGCCCGTGCCTTCGACCAGCAGGGCCGATTCCTCGGCAAGGGCATCGAGAAGCTTGGGCAGCCAGCCATCCTTTGTGTCTCGCTCATCAGGTTCAAAGTCGTGCAATACCCAATGCAGGACCAGATCCTTGTGGCCGGGATGGCCGATACCGATACGCACGCGGCGATAGCCGTTGCCAAGATGGGCATCGATGTCGCGCAGGCCGTTGTGGCCGCCCGCACCGCCGCCTTTCTTCATGCGCACGCGGCCTGGGGCGAGATCGAGCTCATCGTGGAACACCACGACGCGTTCGAGCGGCACCTTCAGAAAGCGCACGGCCTCGCCGACTGCCCTGCTCGACTCGTTCATGAAGGTCATCGGCTTCAGCACGAGGGTGCGCTCGCCCCCGAGATGACCTTCCGCCATCTCGCCGTTGAAGCGCGTGCGCCAGGGCGAGAAGACACGGCGGCGGACGATCTCGTCCACCGCCATGAATCCGACGTTGTGCCGGTGCCCCGCGTAACGCGGCCCGGGATTGCCGAGGCCGACCAGGAGCAGCATGGGAAGGGCGGAGTGCCGAGACTCCGCTTACTTCTTGGCTGGGGCCGGCGCCTTGGCGCCGGCGGCCGGGGCCGCCGCTGGTGCAGCTCCCGCAGCCGGCGCTGCGGCCGGTGCGGCCGCACCTGCCGCCGGTGCCGCGGCGTCGCCAGCAGCCGGTGCCGCGGCATCCGCCGCCGCCTGAGCCGCCGCTTCGCGTACCACGGTGGGCGCCGCGATCGATGCCACGGTGGCATCTCTCTCGCGCGTTACCATGCGCACGCCTTCAGGCGCCTTCAACGAGGAGATGTGCACCGAGTGCCCGATCTCCAGGCCCGTCAGGTCGACCTCGAAGAACTCCGGGATCAGGTCCGGTTTGGTACGCACCGTGATCTCGTGCATGACGATGTTCAGCACGCCGCCGCGCTTGATGCCGGGCGCCGCCGCCTCGTTCTTGAAGTGGACGGGCACCTGCACGGTGATGATCGAATCGGGGCCGATCCGTAGGAAGTCGAGATGCAGAGGACGATCGGTCACCGGATCGAGCTGCACGTCGCGCGGGAGCACGTCGACATTGGTGCCCTCGACATCGATCTGGAGCCGGTGATTGAAGAAACCCTCCTTGTGCATCTCGCGTGCGATGCTCTTCGGCTCGACCGCGATCATCAGGGGGGCCTGCTTGTCGCCGTAGATCACGGCGGGAATCAGTCCATCGCGACGGCTGGAACGGGCGCCCCCTTTGCCGGCCCGGTCCCGCTTCTTCGCGACGACCTTCGTCGTCTCTGCCATTTCAACTTCTCCTATCTGGTTTGCTGTTGCTCTCTTCATCGCGGCGTGGCCTCCAGGGGTGCCCATCGCCGGATCTCGTTGTACTCCTGATCGAACGTCCTAGTCGAAAAGACTCGATACCGAAGTTTCCTCGGCGATGCGCGTCATGGCCTCCGCCATCAGCGAGGCGATGCTGAGCGGCCGCACATTCGGCGACACGCGCACCGCCTCGGTGGGCTGGATCGAATCGGTGATCACGAGCTTCTCCATCGGCGAGGCGGCGACGCGGGCGACCGCGCCGCCCGACAACACGCCATGCGTGACGTAGGCGCAAACCGACTTGGCGCCATGGTCCATCAACGCCACGGCGGCGTTGCAGAGCGTGCCCGCCGAATCGACGATATCGTCGATCAGGATGCAGTCCCTTTCCTTCACATCGCCGATCACGTTCATCACCTCGCTGACGCCTGCCGCCTCGCGACGCTTGTCGATGATGGCGAGGTCCGCGTCGATGCGCTTGGCGATCGCTCGGGCGCGCACCACGCCACCGGTGTCGGGCGATACGACGGTCAGGCTGCGGTTGCTGAGCGTGTCCTTGATGTCCTTGGAGAAGACGGGGCCAGCGTAGAGGTTGTCGAGTGGGATATCGAAAAAACCCTGGATCTGGCCGGCATGGAGGTCCAGCGTGAGGACGCGATGGGCGCCGGCGTTGGTGATCAGGTTGGCCACCAGCTTGGCGGTGATCGGCGTGCGTGAGCCGGTCCTGCGATCCTGTCGGGCGTAGCCGTAGTAGGGGATCACCGCCGTGATGCGGCGCGCGGAGCTGCGGCGCAGCGCATCGATGGTGATCAGGAGTTCCATCAGGTGATCGTTGGCCGGATAGCTCGTCGACTGGATGACGAACACGTCCTCGCCGCGCACATTCTCCAGGATCTCGACGAAGATCTCGTTGTCGGAGAACCGCTTGATGTTGGCGCGTAAGAGCGGCAGGGCAAGCTTGGCGGATATCGCCTCCGCCAGCGGCCGATTGCTGTTGCCGGTCAGGATCTTCATGGCATCGCGCCCCTCACGCCGGGCGGGTTCTCGTTAAGTCGTTGACATTAAACGACAAAACGGCCATTCCCGGCCGCGACGCGGCGGAACATACCAACCGGTTGGCCCGCTGTAAACGGCCTGCAATATCGCAGCCGCTGGCGGGACGACGCGGACCCTGTGCACGAAAAAGGCCGCCCGAGAAGGCGGCCTTTCGCTCCGGTCTCGATAGCCCATTATTTGTTGGGAACCGTCGCCGTTTGTGAGGGCGGCATCGGGATCGCGTTGTGCTGCAGGATCCCTTTTAGGTCGTTGATGCCAGCGGTGTAGTTGCCTTTGCGACACTCCTCTAAGGCCGCGTTCGCGGCGACGTTCGGGCTGTAGGATGAAGTACCATTGTACTTCGCCCACTGACCGTAGAGTTGCTGACACTCTGCCATGTTGTCGCTCGGCGACTGCGCAAATACAGGAGTAGAAAAGCTGATAACGGCGCCTCCGAACATGGCCATCGACAGGAATGAAAAACGCTTACGCATGGACGGTACCTCCACTTATGTGGAAACGCGGAGGCAAGGTGGTGTGTTGCGAATGAACGATTGTGAGAGAGTCAAATCTCGTATTCAAAAATGACGCGATCTTGCGATCGCGCAGACCTTTATCGATGAACTTGCATAAGTGAGTCTGCCTTGCACGACTTCGTGCCATGCTCTTGATCAGGCCAATCCCGATTCTACCTGCTTCCCCATAACCGCCGCGTCGCAATACTGGCGCCTTTGCGGCAACTCTTGAGTTTTTCCCAGACGACGTCTTCGGCGACCAGTTCCGAGCCTGCGAAGGTGCCGAAGCCGCAGTCGCTGGACGCGATGACGCGACTGCGGTCGCCGACTGCGTCAACTGCCTCGCAAATCCGGTTCGCCACCACTTCCGGATGCTCGACATAATTGGTCGTCGAATCGATCACGCCGGCCAGCAGGAGGAATTCCGATGGCGGCCGGTTGCTCTTGAGCGCCGCATATTCGTGCTGATGCCGGGGATTGGCGAATTCCAGGCTGAGCGCGCCGACGTGAGCCTGGTACAGCACCGGCAGGATTTCCTTGAGGGGAATGTCGTGGACGTGCGGTCCTTCGTAGTTACCCCAGCAGCAATGCAATCGGATGCGATCTCGCGGGATGGCGGCCAAGGCCTCGTTGAGCGCCGCGATGTGCATCTCGGCAATCTCAAGGAACTCGCGGTCGGTCTTGTCGCGGAACAGAACCGTACGCTCCATCGCGAGGTCGGGAGCATCGATCTGCAGCACGAAGTCGCGGGCGATCAGCTCGTATTCCTTGCGCATCTGCCGCGCCAGCGCGAAGACGTAGGCTTCGTGGCTGTCATAGTGGGCATTGAGCAGCGTCGTTGCGATGATTCCGGGCGCTGCCGCTGTCATGAAGGCGTCAACGGGCGGCGTGGCAAGCCCGTCCAACGCCGCGCGAAACATCCGGCATTCCTGTTGGGCGGCGCCAAGGTCGTCGTAGACGACGTCGGCGATTGCTTGAGGGGCGTTCGACACCTTGCTGCGGCGGGAAAGGCGCTGGGCCATCCAGGCGGCGAAGCCGGGAAAATCAGTGAAGTCACGGGGGCGCGGCCGCTTCGATTCGCCTCCAAATCCCTTCATGCGCTGCGCGACATAGGTCTGGAAGCCGACGCGCGGCTGCTCGCCATCGTTGATCACGTCAATGCCACTCGCGACCTGACGTTCGACGACGTGCCTAACGGCACTTTCACCAAGACGATGCAACTCCGACCGATCGACCGTCTCGCCGGCCTCTTCGCGGATCAGCAGGTCCGCGAGCGCGGGATGGCGCGGGAGGCTGCCGACATGGGTCGTGAGAATTCGGTCCTCGCTGCGACGCATGGGCAGCCTCCCGGCGTTGCGGTTGTCACCTTGCGTGGGGATCGGCCACGAACGGCCATTGGGTCTTGTCGGCTTTTTTGTAGGGCAGCAACGACCAGTCCGGCACGAGCGCGCCGGGAGCGGCGACATACACCACCTCGCTCGCGATCGGCGCGTAGGCGGCGTGGAAGTGCTGCATCGATTTCACCACCACGACCTTCTTGGTCGCGGGATCGATGCCGAGCTTGGTGAAGCAGTCGCGGCTGAGGCACTGCGTGCGCCTGGAGTTGACGATCACCGTCACGCCGTCGATCTGCAGGGCGGCCGCATCGCCGATCGAACCCACGCTCTTGCGCTCGCCGCCGAACTCAATGGTGATGTCCTTGCCGAGCTTCAGTACCTTGGCGCGCGCGTCGACCGGCGGCCCGGACTGCGGGCCGAGCTTGCCGCCCAGACGAATGTCGAGCTCAGCGCCCTCGCCGACCTCGAAGGCGAGCTTTACCGCGCCCGGATCCCAGAACATGCCGACCGCGGCATCCTTGACCTTCTTGTCGAGCAACGCCCGCAGAATGAAGGTCGAATCCGAGGCCGCACCGCCGCCGGCATTGTCCGAAACGTCGGCCAGCACCATGGGCTTGGGCAGGTTGTGCGTGGAGACCCGCGCCATCGCGGTGTCGAGCGTGACATAGGGTGGCTGCGTCTTGTCGCGCATGGCGAAGAACTCGAGGCCGAGCTCACGCGCGAGCTTCTCCGCCTTGGGTCGGTCGTTGTCGGTGATGACGATCAGCTTGGAGCTCATCTCCTTTATGTCGGACCAGGGAAAGCCGTGTGCGATCGAGATCGACAGGATGCCGTCCTTGCCCTCCATCGCCTGCAGCTTGTCGACGAAGCCGCGCATCGGCTGCCGCGTCGTGTGGAACACGCCGATCATTCGGCAGTCGAAGGCAGCCATCACCGGCTTGGTGCGGCCTTCGATGGCGCCTTCGATCACAGTGAAAAGATCGTCGGCACGCTCGGGGACGTCGATATGCGGATATTCCTTGAACAGCACGAGCGCCGTCGCGTCACGCAGCGTGCCGGCGCCGATATTGCAATGAAGATCGAGCTCGGCCCCGACCGGGATGTCAGGTCCCACGACCTTGCGTACCGCGGCGAGCAGGTCGCTTTCGCAATCGTCGTAGCCTTCCGCCACCATGGCGCCGTGCATGGAGAGCAGGACGCCGTCGACCGGCAGTGCGGCCTTGAGGTCGGCGATGATCTCGTCGCGGAACGCTTCGTAGACCTTCTTTACTGTTTTGCCGGCAGGCTGCGCGAAGGCGCAGAGGCTTTCGACGACCTGCCAGCCCTTGGCTCCGGCGCGGCCGCGCCACACCGCGAGCGGTGCGCCAAACATCGGCACGTTCTTGCCGTAGCTTGCCTTGCGATAGAGGCAGGTCTCCTCGAAGAGCTGATGTCCGGTGGGGATGGAAGCGAAGGTGTTGGTCTCGGTACCGAGGCACGCGGTGAAGATCTTTTTCATGGGCCGCGATCTTGCTAGGCCGCGAGCGCCCTGTCCATCAAAGCGAGTTCCGAAGCGCCGAGATCGGCCGTGCCGAACTGGGCAAGATGTCCGCCATTCAGACGCGTCTCACCGTAGAGCGTTGCGAACGGCGAGTTCGCTTCGGCAAGTGCCGCCAGAGCCGCGATGCGGGAGAGGCTCTCGCACAGGAAACGCGCGCGTCGTTCCGCGTCGGGCGACTTAAGCGTGCGTTCGAGTGCGGCGACCAGTGGCCGTACGTCGAAGGCTTGCGCGGCGGTGCGGGCCAGCGCGGCGACCGTTTCCATCGTTGCTTCCGGCTGACGGCCGGCGGCGCGCAGAACGTCAAGCGCCATCACATTGCCGGAGCCTTCCCAGATCGCATTGAGCGGCGCCTCGCGATAAAGGCGCGCCATCGGCAGATCCTCGGTGTAGCCGTTGCCGCCCAGGCACTCGAGCGACTCGTACACGACCTGCGGTGTGCTCTTGCAAATCAGGAATTTCACGGCCGGCGTCAGCAGGCGGGCATAGGCAGTCTCGCCCTTGTCGACCGCGTGGGCGAGACGGAACACCAGCGCTACCTGCGCCTCGAGCTCCAGCGCCAGATCGGCCACCACGGCGCGCATCGCCGGCTGGTCGGCAAGCCGTCGCTGGAACACCGAGCGGTTGCGGATGTGGTTCAGCGCCTGGCTGAGGCCAAAGCGCATCTGTCCGGCCGAGGCGATGGCGCAATCGAGCCGGGTGAGGTTCACCATCTCGATGATGGTGCGCACGCCTGCGCCTTCTGGTCCCACGCGCTCGGCGTAGGCCGAATGGAATTCCACCTCCGACGAGGCATTCGACTTGTTGCCGAGCTTGTCCTTCAGACGCTGGAAGCGCAGGCCGTTCTGGCTGCCATCGGGCCGATAGCGGGGCATCAGATAGCAAGTGAGCCCGCCGTCGCCCTGCGCCAGCACCAGGAAGGCATCGCACATCGGGGCCGACATGAACCATTTGTGGCCGCTGATCTCGACATGGTCCCCGGCTGTCTTGGCGAGGGTGATGTTGGCGCGCACGTCGGTGCCGCCTTGCCGCTCGGTCATGCCCATGCCGAGCGTGACGCCCGTTTTCTCCCACCAGGGCAGCGGCCGCGGGTCGTAGCGCCGGGACACAATCCTTGGCCGCCACTTCTCAAGTAAAGCGGGCTCGGCCTTGAGCGCGCCGATGCAGGCATGGGTCATGGTGATGGGGCAGAGATGGCCGCTCTCTGCCTGGGTGGCGAGATAGAGCCGCACGGCGCGGCTGGCCATCGGGCCGGCGGGTTCGCTGCCGTCGTGCGCCGAGCAGTGGACACCCCAGCCGATACTCTTGGCCATCAACGCATGATAGGCGGGGTGGAACTCCACGAAGTCGATGCGGTTGCCCTTGCCGTCCATGATCCGGAGCTTGGGCGGGTTCTCGTTGGCGACACGGCCGAGATCGAGCGTCTCGGCCGAGCCGTAATCCTTGCCGCACGCCGCCAGCGCTCGCAGGTCGAGCCCATAGCGTGCCGCCGCGTCGCTGAGTGGCTTATCGGCGCTGAAAAGGTCGATATCGCCGAAGGCGGGCGACTGGTTGAACGAGGCGTCTTCGAGGAAGCCGGAGGTCATGCGCACAGTTTGGACCGGATGGTTCGCCGCGCAAGCACCATCGCCACGACCGCGGAGCCGGTCGTGCCCGACGTCGAACTGCGGTTAAAGAACGCTTCGCTGCTGCGTTCGGCCGCTCAGTCCTTGCCTTCGTACTTGAAGGAGAGTTTCAGCTTGGTGCGATAGGCCGAGACCTTGCCGCCCTCCATGACGATATCCTGCTCGACGACTTCGGCGACCCGCAGGTCGCGCAATGACTCGCCGGCCCGTTCGACCGCCGCCTTCGCCGCCTTTTCCCAGGATTCACTGCTGGTGCCGACCAGCTCGACCACCTTGTAGACGCTCTCGGCCATGGAAACCTCCCTGACACGACTCACCGTCTTGGCCTGGCGATCGTCAGGGGGAGGCGCAGCGCCAGGTGCCCGATGGGCACTTTCCTTGTGGTGCAGCTAGCCTATCACGCGGTGGCGAACTTGCCGAACTCCCAGTCGCGGCCGGGCGCGGCGGCAAACAGGGATTTGGTGTAGTCGTGCCTGGGCGCGCTGAACACCTGCTCGGCGGCGCCATACTCGACGACGCGACCCTGGCTCATCACGGCGACGAAATCGCAGATCTGCGCCGCCACCCGCAGGTCGTGGGTGATGAACAGGACAGCAAGGTTCAGGCGCTGGCGGATCTCGTCCAGCAACCCCAGCACCTGCTTCTGCACCGAGACGTCGAGCGCCGATACCGCTTCGTCGGCGATCAAGAGCTCGGGCTCCATCGCCAACGCCCGGGCGATGCAAATGCGCTGCCGCTGGCCACCCGAGAACTGGTGCGGATAGCGGTCGAGTGCGTTGGGATCGAGCTGGACCGTCTCCATCAGCTTGCGCGCGCGCGCAAAGGCCTCGCTGCGCTTGAGACCGAAATTCATCGGTCCTTCGATGACTGACTCGCCCACCGTGATGCGGGGATTGAGCGAGCGGTAGGGATCCTGGAAAACGATCTGCACCTTCCGCCGATGCGGGCGTAGCTTCGAGGGCGAGATGGTGGCGATCTCCGTCTTGCCCAGGAACACCTTGCCTTCAGTCGGATCGATCAGGCGGGCGATGCAGCGTGCCACTGTCGATTTGCCCGAGCCCGACTCGCCCACGATGCCTAGCGTTTCGCCCCTTCTGATGTCGAGGTCGACATCGACCGCGGCCTTCACGACGCGTGCTTTCTGGAAGAAGGATTTGCCGGTGTAGGTCTTGCCGAGCTTCTCGGTGCGCAAGACCGTCTCCTTTTCCAGCCGGACGCCACGATGGACCGGATGGATCGAAGGTACGGAGGAGATCAGCATGCGCGTATAGGGCTGCTGCGGGCGCGACAGGATCTGCTCAGTCGGTCCCATCTCGACCAGCTCGCCCCAGCGCAGCACGGCGACGCGATGGGCGATCTCGGCGACGACGCCGAAATCGTGGGTGATGAACAGCACACCTGTTCCCTGGCCGGCCTGCAGCTCGGCGACCAGCTTCAGGATCTCGGCCTGCGTCGTGACGTCGAGTGCGGTGGTCGGTTCGTCGGCGATCAGCAGCACGGGATCGAGCACCAGCGCCATGGCGATCATGATGCGCTGGCGCTGGCCGCCCGAAAGCTGGTGCGGGAACGAGGCGTAGATGCGCTCCGGCTCCGGCAGCTTCACGCGCGTCAGGATGCCGATGATCTTGGCCTTGCGCTGCGCGGTATCGAGCTTGGTGTGCGTGCGCAGCACCTCGTCGATCTGCTCGCCACAGGTCATGACCGGATTGAGCGCGGTCATCGGCTCCTGGAAGATCATGGACATGCGTGTGCAGCGCAGCTCGCGCAGTCGGGCCTCGTTGGCCGCCAGCACGTTCTCGCCCTGCAACAGGATCTCGCCCGAAACCGGCTTCAGCGCCTTGGCCAGCAACCCCATGATGGTGAAGGCGATCACCGACTTGCCCGAACCGGACTCACCCACCAAACAGACGATCTCGCCGGGTTTGACGGTGAAGCTCACCTTGTCGACGGCATGGACGCGGTCGCCGCCTCGCGGCAGGGCGACGCTCAGGTTCTTGACCTCGAGAACCGGCTTTTGGTCGGACATCAATACCTCTCCACCGTCATCCCGACACACGCGGACCGCGTCCGCGCTTTAGCGCGTAGCGCGAAGCGGAGGGATCCATCTTCACCAACAATGCCGCACATCCGGAAAGATTCCTCAGCTCCGCTCGGGGTTTGACCTGCGGTCAAACCTTCTTGCTCATCTTGGGGTCGAGCGTATCGCGCAGGCCGTCACCCATCACGTTGATGGCAAGCACTGCAAGCGCGAGGAAGATGCCCGGATAGAGGATGTTGTGCGGGAAGATGCGGAACAGGGTACGCCCTTCCGACATGATATTGCCCCAGCTCGGCGTCTCGGGCGGGATGCCGATGCCGAGGAAGCTCAGGATCGCCTCGGTGATGATTGCGGCCGCCGCCGTGAAGGTGCCTTGCACGATCAGCGGGGCGATCGTGTTGGGCAGGATGTGGCGGAACATCAATGTCCAGGTGGGCGTGCCGACCGAAATCGCGCCTTCGACGTATGGTTCCTCGCGGACCGTCAGCACGATCGATCGCACGAGGCGCACGACGCGCGGCACCTCGGGCACGACGATGGCGAAGATCACGGTGATCAGGCCCGCGCGCCAGATCGAGACCAGCGCGATCGCAAGCAATATGCCTGGGATCGCCATCAGCCCGTCCATGATGCGCATGATGATGCCGTCGAGCCATCGGATGTAGCCTGACACCATGCCGATGACCAAGCCGAAGGCGAGGGCGAGCACGGCGACGGAGATGCCGACGATCAGCGATACCCGGGTGCCGTAGAGCACGCGGCTATAGACATCGCGACCCAGCGTGTCGGTGCCCATGTAGGCCTCGTGCTTAAACGACGTGCCATTGTCGAGCCGGTAGGTGATCTCTGTTCCCGGCTTCTTGTTGCGTGCCGCCGGATCGATGCGCGTGGGATCAACCGTGCCGAGAAAGGGTGCGAGGACGGCAATTGCCACCATGATGAGCAGGATGGCGCCGCCGAAGATGACGGCGGGGTTGCGGATGGCCAGCTGCCACAGCGGCTTGCGCCTGGACGAGGCTGACGCAATGGCAGCCGAGTCAACGGCTTCTTCGATGATCGCGGTCAATAGCGGATCCTCGGATCGAACAGGGTGTAGCTGATGTCGATCAAGAGATTGATGACGACGTAGACGACCGAAAACATCAGGATGACGGCCTGGATGGTCGGGAAGTCGCGGCTCAGCACCGCTTCGACCGTGAGGCGGCCCAGGCCCGGCAGGCCGTACACGGTTTCCGTCACGACGGCACCGCCGATCAGCAGGGCAATGCCGATGCCGATCACGGTCAGGATGGGCACGGCGGCATTACGCAGCGCATGGCGCATCAGCACGACCCGGTTCGATAGTCCCTTGGCGCGTGCTGTGCGGATGTAATCCTCGTTCAGCACCTCCAGCACCGACGCGCGCGTGATGCGCGCGATCAGCGCGACATAGATGATGCCAAGCGTGATGCTGGGCAGGATCATGTGCTCGATGAAGCCGCCGAAATCGGCGCCGATGCGCGTATAACCCTGCACCGGCAGCCAGCCGAGATCGATCGCGAAGATGTAGATCAGGCAATAGCCGATGACGAAGGTCGGCAGCGAGAAGCCCAGGACCGAGAAGCCCATCACGAAGCGGTCGAGCAACGAGCCATGGCGATAGGCGGCAATGACGCCCAGAGGCACCGCGGTCGTCACCGCGACGATCAGGGTGCATATCGACAGCGCGAGTGTCGGCTCCAGACGCTGCGAGATCAGCTCGGTCACTGTCTTCTTGAAGAAGAAGCTTTCGCCGAAATTGCCGCGCAGGATATCGCTGATCCAGATGAAGAACTGCTGCCAGATCGGCAGGTCGAGGCCGAGCTTGGCGCGGATGAGGTCGATCTGCTCTGACGTGGCGTTATCGCCGGCGATCACAGCCGCCGGATCGCCCGGCGTGAGGCGCAACATCAGGAAGACGAAGACCGCCACCACTGCAAGCACGGGGATGATGGCGACGAGACGGCGGGCGATGAAATCGATCATGGGCTCTACACTCAGGCCACCGCCCCGATCCGAACCGGCCGGATCAGGGCGGCGGATTTCAGATCACGCTTTTTCGACATTCCACATTACCGGCACGGGCGCCTTGAGCCAGCCAGTCACGTTCTTGCGAGCGGCGCCGGGTCCATACCACTGGCCGATCCAGCCGTATTGCGCGGTCTCGATCGCCCGGTTCTGCACCGCCAGTGCCAGCTCCTTGGCCTTTGCCGCGTCGGTTTCCTTGGCGTAGGCGTTGCGCAGCTTCTCCATATCCGGATCGGTCGGCCAGCCGAACCATGACTTGTCACCCTGCGCCACCATGTAGGTGTTGGAGATCGGGTTCAGGATATCGGCCGCCACGGTGAAGGTATGGAAGATGTTCCAGCCGCCCTGGTTCGGCGGGTCCTTCTTGGTCCGTCGCGTCACCAGCGTCTGCCAGTCCATGGTCTGCATATCGACCTTGAAGCCGACCTGCTCCAGTGCGGCTTTGGTAACGGGCGCCGTGTTCGTGAGCACGGGCAGCGTGGTCGACTGCATCAGCACGACCGGCGAGCCGTCGTAGCCGGCCTCTTTGAGGAGCGCCTTCGCCTTCTCGTAGTCGGGCTTCACCAGGAAGCCGTCCGGCGCCTCGAACGCATTGGGCGTGCCGGAGATGAAGGCAGCCGAGCTCACCTTGTAGAACTGCGGCTCGCCCACGGTTGCCTTGAGATAGTCCTCCTGCCGGACCGCCAGGAGCGCGGCCCTGCGGATCTTCGGATTGTTGAAGGGCGGCTGCGTATGGTTGAAGCGGTAGACGAACTGCTGGCCGAGCGGGTTCCAGTCGACGAGCTGCACGCCCTTGTCGGCCTTCATGATCGGCAGCAGGTCGTGCGGCGGCTGCTCGATCAGATCGATTTCGCCGGCGATGATGGCGTTCACCTGCTGCTGCGGATCGGGCATCTCGATGATCTCGACGCGCTCGATCTTCACCACCTTGCCGCCCGACAGGCCCGAAGGCGGCTCGCTGCGGGGCTTGTACTTCGTGTTCTTGACGTAGACATGCCTTTCGCCGGGCTTGGACTCGGCGTTGACGTAGATAAACGGGCCGGAGCCGATCTGGCTGTCAATCTGCTTGAACGGATCGGTCTCGGCGATGCGCTTGGGCATCATGAAGGGTACGTTGGAGCTCGGCTTGCCGAGCGACTCGAGCACAAGTCCGTACGGCTCCTTCAGGATCATGGTGAAGGTCTTGTCGTTCACCACCTTGAAGTCCTTGACGAATTCCATGAGCTTCAAGCCCATCGAATCGCGCGCGCCCCAGCGCTTGATGGAGGGGATGCAGTCCTCCGCCGTTACGGGCTTCCCGTCGTGCCATTCCAGCCCGTCGCGCAAGACGAAGGTCCACTCCGTGCGGTCCGGCGAAACTTCGTACTTGTCGACCATTTGCGGCTTGATGGCGTTGTGCTCGTCCATCGAAAACAGCGTGTCGTAGATGAAGTATCCGTGCGTGCGCGTGACGTAGGCCGTCGTCCAGATCGGGTCGAGGATCGACATATTGCCGTTTTGCACGAAGCGCAGGACCTTCTTGTCGTCGGCTCGCGCGGCGCCGGTGGCCGCCACGAAAGCGCCAGCGGTCAGCACGCCGAAGGTACGTCTCTTGATTGTCGTCGGTATCATCGAAGCCCCTCTTCACCGTCCGCCCATCGAGGAAAGCGGATGCTAGGCCCGCCCTCGTCGATGGGCACGCAGGCTGCGCCCGCGTGCCCGCGACTTGTGCCGCTACTTCTTGGTCATGTTCCAGAAAACCGGCACGGGCGAGGTCATCATGCCGTCGATGTTGGTGCGCATGACGGCCGGCTGGTACCACTGACCGATATTGATATGGGTCGGGTGGTCGACCCAGTACTTCTGCAGATCCATCGCGATCTGCTTTTGCTTGGCCGGATCGGTCTCCTTGGAGAAGGCATCGCGCATCTTCTCGATGGTGGCGTCGCACGGCCAGCCGAACATCGCCTTCTCGCACGAGGCATTGAAGAAACCGGAACTTACCGGGTTGAGGATGTCGGCCGAGACCCAGGAGGTCAGGAAGGCATTCCAGCCGCCCTTATCCGGCGGGTCCTTCTTGGTGCGGCGGCCGACCAGCGTCTGCCAGTCCATGGACTGCATGTTGACCTTGAAGCCCGCGGCCTCAAGCTGCGCCTTGGCGACCGGCGCGAGGTTGGTCAGCACCTGCAGGTCGGTCGATTGCATCAGCACGACCGGCGTGCCGTCATAGCCCGCCTCTTTTAGGAGCTCCTTGGCCTTGGCGGCATCCCCGTTTAGCACGCCGGCCATTCCTTCGTCGCTTCCCAGCGGCGTCCCGCAGACAAACGGCGCCTTGCAGACCTTGTAGTATTTGGGATTGCCAATCGTCGCCTTCAGGAATTCCTCCTGGTTGAACGCGACCATGGCGGCATGGCGGATCTTGGGATTGTCGAACGGCTTGAACAGCGAGTTGAAGCGGAAGGTGTACTGGTTGCCCAGTGGGTTCCAATCGACCAGCTTGATGTTCTTGTCTTTGGAGAGCAGCGGCAGCAGGTCGTGGCCGGGCGATTCGATGAAGTCGATCTCGCCATTCTCGATCGCTGCCACCTGCGTCTGCACGTCCGGCATAGCGATCCACTCGACACGTTCGACTTTGGCAACCTTGCCGCCGGCGAGGCCAGAGGGCGGCTCCGAACGCGGCTTGTAGTTCGCGTTCTTGACGAACACCACCTTTTCGCCTGGCTTCCACTCGTCGGCCTTGAAGATGAATGGACCGGAGCCGATTACATCCTCGATTTTGATCTGGGTGTTAGGGTCAGTCTCGGCCGTCTTCTTCGGCATTATGAAGGGTACGTTCGACGACGGCTTGCCAAGCGATTCGAGCACCAGGCCGTACGGCTCCTTCATCTTCATCCGGAACGTCTTGGCGTCGACCGCCTCGAAGCCCTCGACCGAGGCCATCATCTTCTGGCCCATCGAGTCCTTGGCGCCCCAGCGCTTGATCGAGGCAATGCAATCTTCGGCCGTGACCGGCTGGCCATTGGTCCACGCGAGCCCATCGCGCAGGGTGAAGGTCCAGGTGAGCTTGTCCGGCGACACGCTCCATTTGTCGACCATCTGGGGCTTCACCTCGAACTTCTCGTCCATGGCGAACAGCGTGTCCCAGACCATGTAGCCAAAATTTCGCTGGATGTAGGCCGTGGTCCAGATCGGATCGAGAATCTTCACGTCCGAGTGCATCACCGCCTTGATCGTCTGAGCCTGCGCCGTCGTCGCACCGAACATGCCCACGACGCTCGCGGCCGCAAGCAGTGCCGCGACCGGCCTCCGGAATTCAAACATGAACAACCCCCTCACCATAGTACGGCTTTGTCTTTGCAAAGTTCGAGCCGTTGCAATAACAGTAACAGCCAGAGGCCCCCCTCTGACAAGCCGATTCAAGCTGGTGCGTACTAGTGTTGCGGCTGTTGGGCCTTGTCGAGCAACTCCAGGATGCCTTCGACGGCCGCGGCTGCGACAATGTCGCCAAACCCCGCCCAGGAGCCGCGCGCCGCGGCAAGCGGTACCGGATTGGCCTGCTCGACCTTACCGACCTCCTTGCCCGTCGGATCCTTCAGCACCCAGATGACGGAGAGTTGACCAGAGCGGTCGTCGATGGGCGCCAGGGCAACCTTGCCCGCCACGGTGAACACGTCGGCGTCAGTTTTGTCCATGACGACCACCCGGTTCGAGCCGAGCGCTCGTCGCATGCCGGAGAGGAGTTGCCGGTTGCCGTCCGAAGGGGCGCCGGTGACCGACGCCACCATGACCCTGATCTGCGTCGGCCTTGGCGTCGCGGGTGCCGCTGAGGTTGTGGTGCCTGAAGCGGCTGCAGCCGTTGCCCTGCCATCCGGTTTGGCGGCATTGGGATCGGCCGGTACGGCGGGCACACTCAATCCGGCGGCGACCTGACCCAGCGAACGCGCCTCGTAGTCGGGCGGATGGCCCAACATCGTCGCCACTCTGGGAGCTGCCTGCTGAGCGATGCGCGACGCAAGCCGGTCGCTTGCGGAAGCATAGTCTTCCAATCGGGCAATGGTCGTGGTCGCGGTTGGCCCGCCGATGCCATCGACCCCGGCCATCGACCAGTCGACTTTGATCTCGATCCCCTGGCCTGATGGGGCGTCGCGGGTGCCCATGACGCCAGTGACCGTGGCCGGCGCCCTGCCTGGCACGATCGTCCCGACGATGCCATAGGCCTGCAGTTCGACCGCGAGCGCCGCCGCGACGCGCTGGCCAAGTTCGTCCGGCATGTTCGCCGGCGGCGTGATCACGACATCAATCTTGTCCTGCTTGGGCGCGTAGGCCTGGTCGTCCGCGCCGCTATGTTCGAACGGTTTGGGCGTGCGCACACAAGCGGCCAGCGCAAATGCCATGAGAACGATCACAGCAAGGCGCATGTGGCAATCAGACCGAGAAGACAGCAGACAACGAGAAAGACGAAGTAGGGCAAATCAGCCCTCGAGCGCGATAGCCGACAAACCGCGTCCGTAGTCGCGCACGCCGTCCAGGGTATTGCGGCGATAACTGAAGAAATCATCGGTGCTGCGCAGGGTGTCGTGCCCGGTTGCATTGGCCTTCACGCCAACGCGGGCAAGGCGTTGCACCAGGTAACCCGCCAGGTCGAACAGAAAATGGTCGGCGCGCGGGGCTGGGCGGAAGAAGACGCTGTTGGCTGCGTCTTGCGCCAGGAAGGGCGCCGGGAACTCCGGTCCGACTTCGTAGGACTCGCGACCGATACAAGGTCCGATGGCCGCGTGCAATTGATCGCGGCGTGCGCCCAGCCGTTCCATCGCCGAAACAGTGGCTTCAACGATGCCGCCCAACGCGCCTCTCCATCCGGCATGAGCGGCGCCGACCACCTGAGCCTCGGAGTCGGCCAGCAGCACAGGCGCGCAGTCGGCCGCCATGACGCCCAAAACCACGCCCGGCCGGTCGGTCACCAGCGCGTCGGCCTTGGGGGCGCCCGGTGAAGTCCAGCGCTCAGTGCCGACCGTCAGTACCTGGTCGGAATGGATCTGGTGCACCGTGAGCAGATCGCTTTCGGTAAGATTGAAGGTCGATGCGGCACGCCGTCGATTTTCGCGCACATTGTCGGGACTGTCGCCCGAGCCGTAACCGCAATTCAGCGAAGAATAGAGGCCGGCACTCACGCCGCCGCGCCGCGTGAAGAACCGATGCTGCACGCCCTCGAGGCCGGCCAGCGTCTTGTCCTGGATTTGAGCCTGGATCATGTGTCGTCCGAAAAACCGGCCGGTGCAGCGCTTCTGTCGTCGCCCATGGCCAATACGCGAAACAAGGTGCCCATTTGGTCCTTGTCGATCAAGCGCAGCAATGCCGCGTCGATCGCCGAGCGCTGTGCTGGTGTCGCCCGCGCTTTCAATATCTCGGCACGTCGTTCGATGCCGAGTTGACGAAGAAACGCGCCTTGTCCGGTCGGCCCGAAAACCCGCGCGCCCGTCGTGCATGCCGCCTGCGCGAGTGTCGCGAAATCGACATGAGCCGTAAGATCGGTCTCGCCCGGCCGATCGAGCGGATCAACCGACCGATGGCCGCGCAAGGCCTGTAGCGTCGCGCCAGTGCCTGGAACGTCGCGGCCGTAGTCGATGATCAAGGCCCAGCCGCCATCCTGTACGAGCCGCTCGGCAACACGGCTTGCAAGATCGATCGTCGAGGCAGAAGCCTCAGCCACAGTGCCCGCTGGCAGATCGCTGTCGCGCACTGTCTCTGGCAGCAGTCGTGCAAATGGCGAAGGACCGGGTGCCAGCGCAAAGGCCAGGTGCTCGCCGTCGGGTGCCAGACCGATCATGCGCTCGTGCCAGCCTTGTGGCGTCCTTTCGAACTGACGCACCGGCAGAGCGTCAAAGAACTCGTTGGCGACCAGCAGCAACGGGCCGCGCGGCACCGCCTCAAAGGCTTCGTGCCATGTTGGCTTATAGACCGAGAGAGCACTCTCCTGCATGGCCCGTAACGGCGCGTTGACCTCGACCAGATGGAGATCGAGCGCGGCATGGAAGCCCGCGAGCCCGCGTGTCGCCCGCAAGGCATCGGCCATCAACGTGCCGCGCCCGGGTCCCAGTTCGACCAGTCGGACCGGCGCCGGCCGGCCGATCGCCTGCCATCGTTCCGCCAACCATGCACCGAGAAGCTCGCCGAACATCTGCGAGATCTCGGGCGCAGTAGTGAAGTCGCCGGCCGCGCCGAGCGGCATGGCGCGGCGATAGTAGCCGAGCGTGGGATGGCCGAGCGCTTCGGCCATGAAGTCGGCGATCGACATCGGACCGGTGGCGGCGATGCGTCGGGCGATGCGTCGGCCGAGCTCGCTGGTCACGTCGGTTGCCTAGCGTTGCGGCAGCGATGGCCGGCTGTAGGCGAGGACGACCAGCACGAGCCCGAAGAGGAACACCGGCACGGAGAGCAGCATGCCCATGGTGACTGGCCCCCACAGGAAACCCAGGAAAGCATCAGGCTCGCGGAAGAACTCGCCGACGATCCGCGCCACGCCGTAGCCCATGCAGAACACGCCGGTGAGCAGCGCCGGCCGGCGCCGCCCCTCGGTCAGTTTCCAGATCGCGAGCATCAGCAGGAGCAGCAGTACCCCCTCGAAGAAGGCCTGGTAGAGCTGGCTCGGATGACGCGGGATCGGCCCGCCGCGCGGGAAGATCATGGCCCAGGGGACATCGCTGGGACGGCCCCACAGTTCGCCGTTGATGAAGTTGGCGATGCGCCCGAAGAAGAGGCCGATGGGCGCCACGATCGCCACCAGGTCGGACAGCATGAACGTGTTGACGCCATTGCGATAGGCGAAGGCGATGATCGCCACCACGACGCCGAGCAGGCCGCCGTGGAAGGACATGCCACCCTCCCACACCGTCAGGATCGCCAGCGGATCGTGGAAGAAGAAGCTCGGCTTGTAGAACAGTACGTAGCCCAATCGACCGCCCAGGATGACGCCCAGCGCCGCCCACAGGAGGAAGTCATCGATTTTCTCCGGCGACAGGATCGCCGGTGGTTGCTGGCAAACGCGACGCATGACGCGCCAGCCGATCACCAGGCCGGCGATGTAGGCGAGCGCGTACCAGCGGATGGCAAAGGGTCCGATCTGCACCAGGACCGGATCGATATCGGGATAGGGGATGAGAAGGGGGATCATGGGGCGCTTGTT
>Ga0310811_10001648_pt1 | contig 27854 bp, 19 predicted proteins | sample YCmetagenome_FD_207642 | JGI IMG/M metagenome (GOLD analysis project Ga0310811, IMG submission 207642) | Soil microbial communities from experimental microcosm in Duke University, North Carolina, United States - YC | ecosystem: Engineered > Artificial ecosystem > Soil microcosm > Unclassified ... | reverse complement strand
CCTTTCAGATGGAGTTATTACAAAGCAATTGAAATAAAATAAAAGTATATTATTAATTTTTTTTTCAAAAAAATATATAGACTTTCATTTTTTTTGAATAAATAATATATATTAAAACGATTAGAGAGTCAGTTGTTTTCTTTTTCTTTTAATGAAAAAAATAAAATATTTTTTTCCAAAAAAAAAAAAGAAAAAAAAAGTTGAAAAAAAAGATTGAAAAAAATGTCAACTGGTATTACAGTGATTAACGAGATTCACATTTATCAAACATTGGCAAATGTAACAATCGATGTGAATGGTATTGAATCAACCACAGGTTCATTATTCACTGTTTTCTTGTGTGGAGAAGCATTATATATCTACGGTTATTCACCGAGACATACATTCAAGTGTAAAGACAAGACCGTCATCCGATACATTTCCAAGAGTGAGATCAAGGTCTTATCGAATGGAGATATCCTAGAGAATGGGATCCTTCGTTCCTTTTTCTCAACTCCTGCATCCAAGTGGGAACTTCCCAAAACACATCGATTCAAACTTGAATTGTTGAACATGGCTGGGAACGTCAGCGTTTCCAGAGTTGCTCCACAAGTTCTCAATCAGCGCGCATGTCCTTTCAAATTGATCATGAGAAAGAAATCCCGTCTTGATACCGGGATATCTGTTCAACACTTGGAATGTCGAATCACTGATCATTCTGTCATTGACGCTTTTAAATACCATGATGGTATGACCTATCACTGGAATCTAGAATCCCTCTCTTTGTTCTATGGTACACGATGTGTGGTGAAAGGACTCTCGATTGGTGTGCGATTGGTCATCTCTGTGATAGGAGATGTTCACACAAACGATTCCCAGGCTAATATCAAAATCAAGAATAACTGTGCCTTGATTTCTTCGGATATGGCCATCCTGAGGTCTCTTCCTTCGTTTACCATCACTAGAGAATCTACTGATGATCAACAAAAGGAGAGAGTGTTGATGAAGAACGCAAAGGAACACATCCCACTCGAATCTCGGATAAAACGAATCAAAGAATCCAAACCACCGTCTCCGCCACGGTCATTAACGCAAGTTGATTTATCGACTGCATTGGGAATTGATTCGTTCAATCCTTATTCAGCACCCATGATTTATGAAATCACGTATACTACTCCTCCGGACAAGTATGGGATATCTCGTAGAGAAACCGTGAAGACTTCAAACCCTCAATCTATTCCAGAAAACGCACGCGTTGTTAAGCTGCAGCCAATTTCGTCTGACTCTCTACCGCCCGCTTGCTTTTCACCCACGCCGGTATCACAAATCATACAAAGGCGACCATCTGTTGGTGTTACCACAAGCAGTAATAGTAGCAGTAGTAGTTCTACACAAACTTTGGATGAAAACGACGAAGCGATTCTCGAGATTGAAGACGACCCAATCCCTCAAACCGTACTCGATGAAAGTGTCGCTTTCGATGAAGCCCACAAAGAACTCAGCATGGAGAGACTCGATATGAGAGAAAGCTTTCAATTAGATGATGATTTCAAGAAAAAGAACGAGCCATTTTTCCACTTGTATGGAAATCTAAATCTAAAAGATCGTTTATACTCCAAAGAATCCCCCATTGACACCTTCTTGGGGACGTGTACAGTTTGTCTAGTCAATGTTGCTTGCGGACTTTACACGTGTGGTCACCTTGCCACATGTAAAGGATGTACAGAAGTCAATAGTCACCTCTCAGACACTTGTCCATTATGTAACCAAAAAATTATTTCAGTCACGATTCCATTTCTTTAATAAGGAGTGATCACGCAAAGACATCCATAAGTCAAGAGTAAAGCTATCGTTTTTCCATCAGTGCAAATACCCAATGAATTGTAAAAATGATCGAAAAGGGGAATCTCTTGTCCCAGTATCCGCATAGGCTCTAAGATCATCTCTGATTTTGCTACCGAGACTTCCACCAATTCGTCGTTATAAAATCTCACTATGTTTTTCATATCGTGTGTAACATAAATCCCGGGTAGATAACAGATGGCGTCGATTGGTGTCGATTCCAGTTGAATCACGGAGGTAATCCCCCCTCTTATCGTTTTAGCATGAACGGAGGTGCGAGTCGTTTGGAAAACAGTTCCATCATTGAAGGCGTTAGCGTAGAGGATGTCCTCTTGTTGAGAACTCAAGATGAATTTCTGTCTGAATACCAATTCCCAGTTCCCTTTTTCATCTTCAGAGTATTTTTCATCGATGTGTTTTTCATCGATGAGTGAAAACTCCGTATAGGTCTCTTCATCAGAAGTGCTGTGATCAAGAACGACGAACCTGCCGAGTTCTCCTTCGTGATTGTTTTTGATCTGAAAGATCAATGTAAACCCTTCGTTGTTCCCACTATTGACAAAGAGAAGTGTATCTTCTTTTTCTGTGACCAATTTCATCGAAGTCATCGAGAACGATAATTTCTTTTCAATGATGGGTTTTGTGGAGAAACACCAACGGTAGACGTACAATGTCAACTGAGAAGGAGCGTCCGTAGTACTTCCATAAATACACAAGAATTCGTGATTCATGACACAGCAACCGATTTCGGAAAAGATGTGATGAAAGCTTCTCATCATGATCTTCCAATCTGCCTGCATCACTGTCACAGCATCATGAGAGATAACACAGAGATATTCGTTGTAAACGGAACTTCCGAGGTAAGAATCAAAACCTTCGAGTCTTTTTCTCCAAGGAGATTTAAATTTCCTTTTCTCCATCAAAGCGACGTGAGGGAGATCCATCTTGTCGATATCCAATTCCAATACTATAGGACAGTACGTGCCATCGGGATGCTGCTTGATGATGGCGAAAGCATGTGTGGACGTGCACCCAATGGGAAAAAATTGAAGGTACTTGAATGGGATATAATGATGCTCAATCTCGAAATTAGCATACGATAAGATATTGATCATTTTATCTGTTTCGGTGAGTTGTCTTTTTGAAACGTTATCAACATCAAATCTTGTTAATTGTGAAGAAGACGAAGCAAGTGACCGTCCTCCACGCGATGGAAAGAAAGGACTCGATCCCGTTCCTCTGTTTGTCGTCTCAGTATTTTTTAAAATACTAGAGAATCGTGACATACTTTTGGTATTTCTGGAAGGTAACGAAGAAGAGGAAGAAGATGATGAAAAAGAAGATGAACTCGATGGACCTTCGACATTGTATTCATCATCGTCATATAAAGCCATGATATTTGTTATTTTAAAAATAATAATAATGATAATGTTGATAACAATTATTTAATTTTGTGTTTTAAATAATAGATAAATTTAAAAAATCTTTTTTTTTCTCTTACTTTCTCTTTTTTTTTAAAAAATTTCTTTCTTTTTTTTCTTTTTTAATAATTTATTTTTTTTTCAAAAAATTTTGAATTTTTTTTAAAAAAAAAGAGAGGAATGAATCAATGAAACCACACGAATTCAAATGTTATATTATTATTGTATTTTTATGTATTTTATTTTTTTCTCTTTTATATTCTTTTTATACAATTAAGCAATCAAATAGACATTTGGGTCACAATAGAGATCTGAGTGATTTGTTTCCAAAAAAACAGATCATCGAGACCACGAATCATGATAGAACAGTTGACGATTTTCATCGTCAGAAACATCTTGAAGTTATCACACCTTCTCAGATCAACAACAACGATGATAATCCTTGTGGCGTCGGATGGAAATATAAGAATAATTCTATCGTTCAAGGGTGTACTAGAAATTTTAAATGGCCGAATGTTGTTGATGGAACACTTCAGGATCCAACCATCAATCAATGTCGTGACTTTTTTGAGTTTTCCTGTGGTAAATTCAATCATGATGAGTACAACAAAGGGAAAGATAGTACGTTTAATTACATCCATGAAATGGCTGCCAAAACGATGCGAGACATCACAACACAGATTGTCTCTTCTGTTCCTCCGGATCAATCAAAGATATCGGCTTTCCATCATGCCTGCATGCATCACAACTCTGATGAAAACCTCCAAGATTCGATCACCTTCCAACATCTGTTGACGGCAGCGGAGCAATCTATCAAAAAGTACACCGACTTGCCCGTAATGTGGGGGAAATTGCAGTTGTTTGACACCATTCTACCGATAGAATTGACATTCGAGATGGATCCCTTCGATTCAAGAAGGCTCATCCCGATGATCAAACAATCTGGTCTCTTCGACGACCCTGATCTTATTGCATCCGACGATCACTTGAACGATGTTGCTAAGAGACTTGAATTGCTCTATCAAAAACCAATTGCATTGGAATGGGCCAAGCAGATCGTTTCTATAGAAAAGGCTCTCAAGAGTATTTTTTATGAAAACAAAGCTGGGAATCTGGTGACGTATCTGGAATCGTACAATGGAAAGGATGATATCATCAATGATTGGGTGAGCTACTTTATTGATTTCAGATTCAACATTACTTTATTTATTGAGTCGTCCAACCCCACGATTGCTGGGAGAAATCCTTGGATGGAATTGATACGAGAACGTCCCCTCTGGTGCTACCATACTAGTTACTTTGATCGTCTCGCTGATGTGATCAAACGGTTCAGTGTCTCCACGTGGTCTGTCTACACGAAGCATGCGATTCTCTTCCACCTTGATAATGGGAACAACGCGCCTCAGTTGGATCCGGAGGTACATTATGCTTATCATCGTCAATATGACCATCGATATTCTCTCCCATGGAGAAAACCAAGACAGTTTCTCATCCGTCACTTCGAATCCACCACAAATACCACCCAGTTCAAGACTTGTGTAGGACTCACAGAAGCCTATCTCCCTGTTGTGTTGGATAATTATTATATCAGTAGTTATCTATCAGAAGAGGTGAGGTCACGAGCGCTGTCAATCGCAGAGAATATCAAGCAAACTTACATTGGTGTGTTGAGAGACACAGACGCGTTTTCTTATCTACCTGTCGCTGACAAGCGTGCGTTTTTGGAGAAGGTCAATAGCGTTCGCATCCAGATTGGGATCCCTCGCGTTTGGCCCATTGACAGATCCGAGTTGATCGTCGACTCCGAGTCTTACATTGAGAGTGTTCTTTCGATACGAAAATACCATGTGGAAAAGAGCTATCGATTTTTCGTTGAACATGCAAGTTACAACACAGAGATCAATGAAGATACTCTCTTTGATGGTCTAGTGAGCAACGCCAACGCTTATTACCAACACCAGATGAACGCGGTAACTTTGACCGCAGGGATGCTCCAGCCTCCGGTGTTCTCTACTTTGTTTGACAAAGTTTCTCTCTACTCACGCTTTGGAATGATAATCGCGCATGAGTTGTCTCATAGCATCGACAATATTGGCGTTTTATTCGACGTGACTGGTACTTACAACCCTTGGTTGTCGCCAGAAGGCAGCGAACTTTACAGACAACGGCTATCTTGTTTCGTTGATAGCTACACGGTCACCACTCCCCAGGGCAACTCTCATGATGGTAGAAAGACGCTCAATGAAAACATTGCTGATAATTGTGCCATCCGGATAGCTTATAACGCTTTTTTAAATGACGTTCATCGGACCGGCAACAAGAAAGTTACTGTGGATCAACAGAAGAACTTCTTTGTTTCTTATTCACAACTCTATTGCGAATCCATTTCAAAAAATCAAGAGCAATTGCTTATTTCCCATCGGACTCACGCAGTCAGTTCCCTTCGGGTAAATAACGTGGTCACTCAGATCCCAGATTTTGATTTGATTTGGGGATGTAATCGTTATGATAGAGCATCGACTTTAAAGAGTAAATGTTCTATCTTTTAAAAATGAATGATTCATAAATAAATTTTATAAGCTTTTTTCTTCTCCAAAAAAAAGTTTTTATTTGTATTTTTTTTAAAATTGTAAAAAAAACATCATCAGTCATCCCAAAAAAAATGGCGAGTGTTCCATCTCTTCCTCCACATTTTCATACAAATTCAAGAAGGACAAGGTCTTTGATCCAGATTGTTCATCCTGAAAGAGTCGAACGGGTGTTCACAGAATTGGGGAAACGAGTGATAAGGAAGGCAACTTCTGGAGAAACAGGAGCTTTTCATTCTGAAGTTTCAAAGTTCAGAGAAGCTCTGAAGAAACAAGAAAAATGCTTAAATTGTCAACAAATCTTTGAGATTGGGATCAACTATCGTTACAGAGCATGCAGACTACACTTTGAAGGTCTCGTTTTCAGAAACTACAATCGAGTTTACTCGTGTTGTGGAAAGCCTACAGGGTCTCCAGGATGCGTTTCTTGCATGCATGTGTCTCGTAAAGAGATGTTTGAACTAATGAGAGAAAACCCACTTACTGCATATATAGAGGTCTCTAAGCTGTTAATCGACAGTGGTCAAATCCCCATATCAAAAGAAATCATCGTTGGATATCCACATATCAGACCAATTCTCGCAGAGAAAAGAAGACTGCAACTCCTCAAGGAACAAAGGAGCGGTGATGAAATAAGAGAGGAAGATTGGGTATATCGTATAAATATGGTAGCAATTTCACCTGCTCCTGTATCTCTTTATTTTGATTAAAAAAAAATTTCAAAAAAATGCACGAATTAAATTTAGTTTTCCATATCCAAGAGATTGGTATCGTTGTCTTACAAACCATTTTTTTCATCTCAGCGTTTCAAAGCTTTATCATCTGTCAATCATTGATCGGATCCATCGCTGCACTTTCCTTCTTTCTATGGTTGGCGAGTAGCTTCCAAAATCTCCCTGTGGTGTTAGCAGCCATCATTGGACTCGTAACGGCTATCTTGACGGTCAGTTTTTTTAAACTTCCAAAGAATAGGAGCGGGTTTTATGTTTTGTATTACTTTATCATCCAACCATTTATTTTATACAAGCTAGTCCCTCTTTTTGTGGTACAAACGAATTATCCTGTGGGTTATGTGCTAGCTTTTCTGTTGTGGTTTCAAATCAATCTTTTGGTTTATCATTATCACACGCCATTGCCAAGGTTTGTACCATACGCGATATTTGGGATCGTTATTTCTTTATTCTTTTTTGGATTTTTCTTTTACAGAACAGAATGGATATCAATCATCATCAGTCTCGTGGTTCATGGAATCATACTTATGATGATTCATCGTTATCATTGGCAAAACACAAGAATGTGAGATCATTTATTGTTCTCTTTGCCTTTTCTCTGAACGATTTACAAAGTGGTCTTCGACAGGAACGTTATAAATATCCAATTTTCTAGACAAAAGTGATCTGAGTGTCTGTTTTCTGTGATCGGCGTTAAAGGCATTTCGAAAATACATATTTGTTAATTTGTTTGTTCGTATTCGCGCGTCTTTTTCAGAATGTCTTTCCCAAAAGGAATCTGCATAAGTACCGGTGATATTCGCGTGCTGTTCGACAACATCATAGAATAATTGACACCAATTTTTGTCATAGTCTATGTCGGTTATATTACCGTTGATTCCTTTGCATTCAATCATATCTGGTTTTCCAACAAGTATCGCCACGATTAACGAAAGTAGATTATTAGTTGAATTGCTGAATATTTCACCGACAGTGATCTCGACGATGTTGTTTTTAAGAACGCTCAGGAGGATTTTGAGATTTGTTCTATCGCGTTGCCAACCATCTTGAAAACAACGAAGTGTTCGGAGTGTTTGATTTTGTGGAAGAACCTTTGCTATTCTGCTAAAACCTTTTTGAGCAACTTCCAAAGTAAAGTGATTTTGTATAACGAAACAGGTTTCGGAAAAATCTAAATGAACGAGAGTGGTTGTCTTTTCTATCAGTTCTGCAATTTGACCAATGTGTTCTTGCGACATCGTGCATTTCCTGAGGTCCAATTTTTGGAGCTTTTTAAGTTTGGAAAAGGGCAAGTCAGCGTTTTTTGAAAATCTACTGAATGACAAATTTAAGTTGACTAGATTTGTCATGTGAGAAATCTGGGGGACAAGATACTCAAGTTCATAATCTTCGTAATACAAAGAAACACGTAATTTTTTGAAGTTACGTAGTCTAATAAACGCGTTGAATAATCCCAGGAGAACACTGCCATTGGTTCTATACGAGCTAATGACGTCTTTGTCAATGCTTGTGGATCTTAATGTGAAGGCTCTAAACCTGGTCTGTTTTCCTAAACGCAAGAAAGTTTCCAACAGCATCCCAACGAGCATAAATAAGTCTTCTTCTCGCATGGATTGTATGTTAAAGAACTTCAAAGATTTGACGTTGTGTTTGAAAAAAATGTGAGATAAGAGAGTGATATCAAATGCTGATCTTGCGTTTGTCGTATCAACGACAACAATCTTATCGATTGTTTTCCTATCATTGATGAGATTGACATAATCATCAAATAAATCTTTTCTATCGACACAAATCGCAGTAGTGACTTCAGAAGATAATATGACATTTTTTTGAAGTGGACATCTCAAAAAATCCAAACATTGGTGACTTGCAACAATGCTATCAAAAGTAGATTTTTTGAAATTAGGATAAGAACAATCATCATCGTCGTCATCGGTATCATCGCTGTCGTTACTCTCATCACTATCACTTGAAGTCAATCCTGTGATTCCAACGATTTCAAAATCATCATCATCAACGGACATTCTTATTTCTTTTTTTTAAAATCTTATTAATTGATTTTTTTAATTTAATTAAAAAAAGAAGAATATTAATCTTGAGATTAATTTTTTTTCTTCAAAAAAAAAGAAAAACAACTCAATCTCTCATCAAAATAATATTTATAAGTTTTATTTTTTTAAAAAAAGAAAAAAATAATGGGAAATTCAGACTCTTCGTCTTCTGAATGGGGAAGATCAGATAAGACCACTCGTTCAGCGCTTAGAAAACATCGATTCACGAGGATTCTTAGGGATCCTAGATGGGTGAGACCTTTGAAAAACAATTCTGAAGCCGGTGATGGAACGCTTTGGAAGTATACGTTCCAAGACCCACAACCAGCGTTCGTTGTCAATCCCATATTTGGGATGTGTTTTATCTGGAGCAGAGAAACGCTGATAGACCCTGGAACGAGACAGAGAAGACAGTATTATCTCATTACTTTTGTGAGAGCAATCAAGAGTACCGAAGCTTCAAAACATCCAAAATCTCCTGACGCGTCAAAGAAGAAAGCTCTGAGTCTTGAGAAATTCTACAAAGTCCCAGCGACGATCACGATGCCAGATGGTACCGAAGTTGAATACATCATCCCTCTTCGGTTCATTATCAGAAGGATCTACAACGGTGATTCCTCTGATGCCTCGACTGTTATTCTCGACGTCACCTCCAGACAAAAGACAGAAAGGATGACTCTTGAAGAATTTCGAAAGGTTATGAAGGCAAAGCCTCATCTTCCCAACACACGAGCTTACCAAGAAGCATTCTTTGCGCTTTACGCCACAAGCCCTGCTTACGTGGCCACTCATTTGTTGAGTTCGGAGGTTGTTGTGAGTAAGGAAGCAGAACCTTTCATGATCTCAACAACTTCTCATGATCTCGTTGAAAATCCTGTCGCAGCATCCATCGGTGCTTCTTTCGAATCTTCTTCGAGTGAATCATTGGAAGATTTACACATGTTCCATCCATCTTGGTACGTTCACGATGAAAGATTCGTTAGGGAATTCAATTCTCTATTTGATACAAAAAAGATGCCATCCAAGGTATCTGATCATCCAACGGCGTTCAGAGAACATGATGAACTCGTGACAAAATCTGCCATGAGAACCCCAGGTCGTTCATTATTTGATGAATCGAGATCATACAAAAGTCATATTTCTCATTTCAATGAATATATCAAATGAAAAAAATTTATTTTATTTATATTTTTTAATTTTTTTTCTTTTTTTTTTTACTTTTTTTTAGTAAAGAAAAAAAAAGGTTTTTAAAAAAAATGACTGAAGAGATGTTAAGTGCGATTTGTAATGATTCTTCTCCAGAAGAATACACCTTTGCTGTCATTGATTCGAGTGGCATCTTTGTTGTACAAGACGTGAAATGCGATCTTTGGAAAAAGTGTGTTCTTGGCACGGATACATTCAATCATGTCTGTGCTTGCATTGATTATGATTGGCAAAAATTGAAATCTCTAGGATTTAATGCCAACTTTCTCACTCGTAATAGATGGCTGGATATTTACGTTTTGACGGAAAAACTTCATGTCAATCTAGAAACTTTAATTTTTGATTTGAATATCGGGAAAGATCAGATAGATTCTTGGCGTTTGTCCTCAGAGGAGAAAAAAGCACTTCAAATCTATGGAAACTGAACACGGTAATCAATATGGGTACATGGATCCTCATGAATCCGAAGAGTCTCAAGATCTTTATGAAAAGATAGAAGGGTTGGATAAAAAGACTCATGATGAACAAACAGCAACGAAGAATTCACTTGTCTCAGTGAGTCACAGCTTGGTCAGCGTCTTTCCATATGCTGCGGGTATCTTCGTCCAGCAATTGACAATGAATGATAGACCAGACGTTGAATTCATCTCTTTACTTTTGAGTTATCTCTTGCAACTCGGTCTTATCTTGGTGTTGAAAAAGTTTATTGTTTATCATGAAGCTCAAGTGAAGGAAGTTGTCATGTCGGATCTTTACGATGTATTGATGGACGTTTTCACTTTTGGAATCATCCTCTATTCAATCATCCTGGTGAAATTGATATTATCTTATTTCAGTTTCACCATAGATGATACTTTCACGATCATTGTCATATTTGCTTTGGTGAATCTTTTGGTAAGAATATTCATAAGAATATCAACACAATCAAAATATACATTACGATCAAAGTTTTTTTGAAAAGAAAGAGAAAAAAAAAGTGATCTAGTTCAATAAATAAAATATTTTTTTTTAATTTTTTTTAATTTTTATTTTGGAAAAAAAATTTAAATTGATTTTATGAACACGAAAAAAGAATGTCAAAAGGGTCGAGTAATGCTCCTTTTTTGACGACTCCTTCATCTTCAAGTGGAGAAGATGAGATTCATAGTTTTTTTGAGATCCCAAACTTACTGTTGAAACTTGCTAGTTTGTTTGATCTTCATTATGAATTCCCCAAGTTTGATTTGACAATCATCGGAGAGTATTGGCTCAAGATTGTAACATTAATGAAAACACTGGTGTTCTTGGCAATAATCGTTCTCGCTTGGATATATATCCTTAGACCACGATGGAGAAAGAGAAGATTGAATTCCAATCGTTGGAATTAAAAATTTAAAAAAAATTAAAAATTAAAAAAAATTAAACATAATTTATAAATATTGAAACGATAAGAAATAAACAAGTTTTCTTTAATTTTGCTCATTTGATACGGTATTTATATAAATTATATTTTTTTGAAAAAAAAATTAAAAAAAAATTAAAAAAATTAAAAAAAGAAGTGAAAGAAAAAAAATGAGTGATGATGAATTTGAAAATTCTCCTTCAGAAGAAGACGATGAAGAAGTAGTGTCGTTTTCGGATATTGAAGAAAGTTCAGATTATCAAGATCAATTACCTTCTTCTTCTTTTTCTTCATCATCAGAACAACCTCCATCTTCTTTTCAAAGCAGTGAATCAGAAGGGTCATCGACAAGTCATTCTTCTCAAAGAACTTTGATTGAAGACGAAGAAAAGACACGTGGTGCTGCTTCTGTCAAAGAGATAGAGGGAGCTTTTTTGCAAAGAAAAAACCAATATCAATCTTTTTATCAAATAGGAGGGTTGAGTCTCACGGGAACTTTCCTTCTCAATCTTGAACGTTTTTATGAAACACAAAACGATGAAACCGTTACGATGAAAACTGTTAGAAGGAAACGCTTCGAAGGACCTGATCTCAAGGACGCCTTGATGTATCAGATCAGAAGACGTTTGATCTATGCATTTCCTCAGACCCTCCTCTTGCTCCATGTCCAGTTATCAGACCGCGCGTATTGGTTTGGAAACAACTCTGAAAGAGATCTCAAGAAACTCAAGACCACGATGCTCGGATTCTATCCGTTCAGGATCAGTCGATATCAAAACACTCTGGTATTCGACGAAGAAATCATGAGAGGAGAAGCCGAGTATCGCGAAAATCTCTTTGCGTCAATCAAAAAGGATGTTGAGTCCTCCACGCATGGGTTTAAGCCCACGCTCACGGTATATCTCATCAACAACGTCGTGTTAAACACAGAGGTATTGATGGGATTCCCTTCAGAAAATAACTATCTGATGACCGTCGAGGAAGCCAACGCCAAGTATGATGAAACACAGATCTTTCTTTCCAAAGGATTGTATGAATCTTCTATTTTCAACGACATTATCAACCGAGAGATCGATGATAATTATATCCCTCGTGAGCAGCGTCAAAAGAGTATTTTCCAAGTACTTTACACTGGATTCGCCGCTACCAACCTTCCAGCATTCTCGGAGAGTCCATACTTTCAACAGTTTTTCATCTCTGCACAAGTTCCACTCACGAAGCAAATTGCGGCGTTTTTGGTGGAAGGGGATTACGCAATGTCAACAAAGACTCCCTTTGTCAGATGCATCAATCAACATCTTAGAGCACAGACGAAGATTTATGAAGTTAGGCAGAAATCAATGATGACCAAGAAAGCGCTCAACAAGGGCATCTTCCATGCGTGTTGGATCCTCAACAATTTTGGTTTGGGGATCAACGTCTTGAGTCCCTATGATATGGACATCTGCTATGAAGCTCAGATAGAGACAGGGTTTATTTTTGAAACGTTGTATGGCCCCAATACCAACTTTTTGAAAAACATCGACGTTTATGTCCCCTTGAAAAACGATCCATACGTGGGGTTTACCCCGTTTGTTCCCATCCATGATTTCTCTGTTGCTAATTTCTTGAGTTATCAGGAAGCAAACCGCAAGCGAATCTTCGCATGGTTGATTGTTTTTAAGATGATTTTGAAACACGGATTCAAGACCCCGATCATCCTTGCTCTCTTTAAGGACATCTTTCAATACGCACATTACATCTACTGTTTATCAAATGGTATCAAACCCGAGACGATGGACGTCGTTTACGACAGGATGAAACTCTCAGAGATCATGTTCCTGCGTTTGTTTGCCAATCCCTCCGAGATTGATTCTCATATTAGATACATGACAGATAGGACCGATATCCCGTTCGCGTCTCCTCAGTATTTCCACGTAGGGTATTACACCGTCGTTACACTCGTTGATTTCTTCCTCGCAAGCAAAGCGATGTTCCTCGAAACGAATAACATTCAATTTGTGTTTTCGGGTTGCTTTGCCACGCACGTTACCGATACAGCCTGGTCCATTCATGATCATCCTTACACGAAGCCATCCATCTTGCATGCACTCGTTGGTTCAGACGTCTTTACCTCCACGGTTGATACTGATTGGGGGAACATCCTCGAATCTTCCATCAGGAAAGAGACCATTGACGCTGCGATCGCCAACACAGCTCCCATCGTGATGTTTGGTTCCCGAGTTTTGCAAATGAATGAACTTGGGAACGCGTGTCGACGATTGTTTCTTTCCACGGTCTCCAAGAAATTCATTCCTTCTGATTCATTGGGTGACGAGACGCTCTTCTTTGATGAGGTTAATATCTCTCGGTTTTTGAACGCTCGAAACCCAGAAGCTGTCCAAATAGCCAGGATCCTTATTGCGATGCGTCACATGAATGAAACACAAGAGGACATCGACAAGTTGAAAGAAAGACTTGACCATCTGGCACTCCTCAAATGGTACGCCACAAATCCTGATCTCCCAGTAGCAGAGCATCAACGTTCTCTATTGAATGGTGTGATAGCCATTCAAACATCTACTCAGAAGGAAGCGCGACAGAACAAAGGAGGTGCCTTCACGGAATACTATCCCATGCCAAAGATTCCAGACCCCACGAGACCTACCGCAAAAAGAGTGACCGATGGCATCTTCCAAAAGACGCGTGAAGAGAGGAGCTCACTCCTCGGTCGTTTAGAGAACGCCTTTAGGAAAGCCCGTAGCGGTTACAAAACAAAGAAAATTCCTACTCCTCAAGAGGAAGAAGAATTCATCAATGACGTTCTTCTGGTGACTTGGTTCTTGCAAAGTCCTTTTTTCCACACGAATCGATACGAATCACGAACGACGTTTGTTGATTCGAATGGAAACTCGACCATCTTTGGTACTGCGCGTTCTTACAATTACAACTTCCAACCCTCCGTCATCTTTTTAGATCGGAAGGGTCGTTCGCTCAACGAAAGCTGGTGGCCTTCCAGCATTCAAAGCTTGGTCAACATATCTCATCATGCGCTCTCGAGTGTCGCGGTTCCTCAAATGGGAAATGCCGTCATTGGTAACATGACCTTTCGACGCAAGAGGGACAAGACCACTGGAGAATTCTCTTATATTCCCAACACAAACGAGGAGTTGTTTTCCAAGAGGGGACGTCTGCGTCCTCACCTATTGGAGAATATCTCGAAACCCTCCGTCATTCTCCCTTCGTTCCTATGCGTAGGTAAAAATCGAATGGAGAACACCAATGCAAGTTTCTTTTGGGACCCACGGATGTCTCTTTATACGGCCACTTCAGGTGGTAAAACGATTGGTGTCTCCAGCATCTCCATCATCCAGCTCTTTGAAGGGTATCCACTCTCTATTGGAGATGCGAATGCAAATCCAACGTCACGTTCTCTTTTGGTAGAGGAGAATTACTTTGCTTGGTCACTTTTAAAACAGTTCATCGACATGTTTGGTACCATCCTTCGTTTCAAGTGCAATCAGCGCGCTCTTGGTCTCATTCGTTTTGAGATGACGCCTTGGTCAACGATGTGGTCATCTGAAAACATGAGAAACGTCATCAACTCTCAAGTTCTCCTCGATATAATGAAGGGTGTTTATCCTTTGAACGTTGCTACCTACCATCAACGATGGGTTACCCTTAATTCGCTCTATGATCGTATTTACCAAGGTGTTTTCAAAACAATCATCGACGAGCTCGTGGCTGATATGGTTTATTCTTCGTTGAGATCAAAATCAGCACCTGATTACACTCTCTTGGAGAATCAATACCATCGATTTACGTCTGTGAGCTCAAGGGCGCATCCGAGAGTCAAGTACGAAATCCCAGCGTTGAGCGTCTCTGCACTCGTCAATTTTTGGAAGACCTTGGACTCGTCAAACTTGCAAGAACCAGCGATCTCCTCTGGTGCTAAACTCCCTCCAGCATTTATCAATTGGAACGTCGTGGATACGTTCGCGGCGCACGAGTATCTTCTATCTCAGAGGCATGGAGAAGATTTACTCTCCCCTCTTCAAGTGTTCAGACTCTTTGCTCTTTTCCGAGAGGCAGAACTGAAACAAAAGGACAAGAAGCTTCTGTTGATCATTGACCCGGAAGACACCAAATCTTACACCCTTTCCACTGAGACCTCGATGTCCATCCCTGAGAGTGCTGAGGCTGGTGAATTCTACGCTCCCATCGTTGGATACGTGACCCGTGGAAACGACGAGATTTCTATGTTGCAATACAACGCCAGAAGCCCTGCCATGAATCATTATGGCGTTTCGCGCCGTTCTCGAACGAAAGAAATCCTCTTGGATGCGGATAGGAAAATTTTTGTTATTCCTGCCTATAACACGGGCATGCACCCCATCTATGACACCAATGCGCGCTTCATCACGCACAGCAATGAAGGTGAATACGATGATACGAACGGGAGACAAAGGTTGTGGAATCCCATCCTTCAATCAAAAGATCACAACGTTGTTTCACTTCGATACGACATTGAAAGGAAGGAGTGGTACCTCAGCGCAAGATTTTACCTTCTTGAAAACAATGTGATTGGATTCCTCTTTGGAGAGGTGTCACCCATCGAGATTTTCACAGAAAGTATGGACGTTTTTGATCCCCCAGCGACACCAACAGACGAAGCAACCGCTCGCGCTACCGCTTTCAGTGACTATGTTTCGGGTGTCTGTGAAAATGTCTTTGATAGAGAGACGCTCTATCCCACCGACAGATTCAGCTGGTTTGAATACACGCATACCAAAACTGTCAATCCCGTTTCTTATAGAAATAGCAAGTTTGACAACAAGACGTTCACAGAGAATGTCAACAACGTCGTTCATCTTCACTCGGAAACGGAGACAAGGAACATCACCCAAGAAGTCCGTCAAGAAACTGTCAAATCGATCGTCGGTCCACTGGCTTACAGAGAATCTCGAGTTATCTGTGGTTATGAGATCAACGGTGTTCGGTTCTCGAGTAACGTCCGGTACGTCCGCTACACCACACGTCCTGAATTGGCCAACGCAGTATTCAAGCGGGTTGATCGCAAGAAAATCGCCTTGTTTGGTCAAAAACCTGACCTTGGATATTGGTATCTCGTGGCCACCAAGTATATTCCTCAAGGCGCAGAAATTATCGCGTTGATTCCAAGATCAAACGAGAAGAACAACAATGTTGTTGATTGGCGCAAATTCTTGATGAGTGGCTACCCGGCCCTCAAACTTCCTGTTGATGTGTTTGGTAATACCTGGAATCACCCTATCAAAGCCGTTCCCGTTCACCAGTCTATATTATACCACGAAAAGGAGATGCCTTATACAAACAACTATGGTAGCTCACTTCCTGTGTATGGTGTACGTCAGATAGCACTGGGGAACATCTTAAGGCTCCAGGAAATGGCGAAGCAACAAGCCAGTCAAGTTCCCACCGTGAATCACCTCGAGTACAAAAATCCATTCCTTCAACAGTCAGAAGATATATATGGACAAGACCTCGTGCGTGATCACGATTCTCTCTTTGATCAAATCTACGCGTTTGATGAGTTGTATGCAAAGAAACAAGAATACCCCACTAATCTTGTCTTGCGTCCCCCCGTCGTTCCACGAGGTCTTGCCATCGTCCCCATGCCTCCGATCGTTGAACCTCCTCAAGAACAGTTTTATACAGATTATGGAGAAATCGAAGAGATACAAGACGATGAAGGACCTCAAGTCAGTCAAGAAGAGGAATCGGTTCCTCTGGTCGACGATCAACCTATGCCAGAACCAGAAGAGGTCACTGTGCCAAGTGAAGAATTCACCGTCGAGATCGAATCAGCCGCAGAAACGTCAACCATCGCAGCATCCTCCCTCGTTGCTCTTTCTTATACCAATCCTGAACAAAACTTTTCTCAAACGCTCTTGGAAGACCAAGAATACCTCTTCTCCTCTACCACAGAACCAACAAGGGGAGAATCTTCTTTTGGTGAAAGGTTTAGTCATCGTACTGAGGATTATTTGCGAAATTACGCATTCTGATCGTATTCCCTTTTCAAATCTTCAGTAAATTTCTCTTTTGCAAGGAAATCTAGAAAATGAGAAGGGAGTTCGTTGGCTTTCTCCATGATTTTCTTTTGAATGGCGCTGAAAACATATCCATCCGAAAGACCACCGATTCCTCGCGTGAGCCAATTCTCTGGGTTCCATCCCGTGTTCACTTTCAATTCAACATTGAAACGCTGGATGAAACGATTTGGGTTTTCAGGAGTAGGGCTGTTTTTTAATACAACGACACCTTTCATCCATGGGATGTGTTTTGACCATTCGCCTTGAAATTCATTCTCGTAGGTGATCGTGAAGGTCCCCATCTTGCATTTCCTTTGCGTAGAAACATAAGTGATTGGACTGTCACTGATGGTCAATCCAAGATAACCGAGAAATCCAAGGCTGTCGTTTTCAGCGGTGACTTCCATCATAGTCTTTCGATAGCAAACAGACTCGTCATCCGTGTAGGAGATTTCAGTAGGTTTTGCACTCCCGTTCTTTCTTTCATAAATGAAGAATTCAAACCCTGGTTCCATCACGTGTTTCCAATATTCACTTCTTTGAATAGAAGGATCATCAAAGACGACTTCATGAGTGATCACTTGAACATCTTCTTCATTTCCTTTCTTTGAAGAATCGTCTTCAGAAGTCGAAGATGAAAAAAGGCCTACGAACCAAGAAGCCATTCCTTTTTTTAATTTTAAAAAAAAAGAAATTTTAAAAGAAAATTTTTTATTTAAAATATTTAAACTTCGATTGGATTATTTCCTCTCAAAAAACAATAGATTCCAAAGGCAGATAAAAAAGAAATTGGTGCCACACATAATGTGGAAAAAAATGTACTGGAGTTGATCCAGTTGGATAAGCTCAGTAAGAGAAATGTGAGATCCGAAGACAAGATACAAACACCGAATATAACATCATAACGATTATCATCGTACATGTCGGGTTTCTTTTCAAGCTTGGAATCGAGTCCTGTCACGCAAAGGATAAAGATACTATGAAACACTATCAATAGTCCCCATAGAAATGGATTGGAGTCGTCGTGATAAATGATGGAAGTGAGTATCGCAAAGACGATTACCTCAATGATGTAGATTAAAAAGAGAATTTGACTCGAGACGGTGACAAAGGAAAGAATCCTCCTTGATCGCAGAAGATAATTCGATACAAAGACGGTACTTGCCCATCCCAATAGGAGTGCAAATAGTTGTGTTTCTATGGACCATTGAAAAAGATCAATGATGATAATCAATAAGAGATTGAAACACAGTGTCGTCTGCCATGAAATCCCTAAAAAGGTGATTACTTGACCTATTAAAAAATAAAAACTATAAGACATTTTTTTTCTTTTTTCCTTATTTTTTCTCTCTTTTTTTTAAAATTTTTTTTTGAAAAAAAAAGAAAATTTTTTTTAAATAAACGAAATCAGATAATAAAAAGAAAAAAAAAGAAAAAAAATGAGTTCTTCTTTTTTTATGAGTGATCGATCTTCTTTTGAATATGAGATTGCAAACACGTATTTTTCTGATGATAATACTGAAGGGTTGATTCAACTTTTTGAAAAGGGGCTTCCACGAAACAGTTGTATTTTTATATATGATTCTTGGTTTACATATTATGGATACACTACCTTAATTTCCTTTCTTCTCAATACCAAATATATCACGACACTTCACTTGGACAATTGCAATATCGGAACACGTCACGTTTCTTTTTTGTTCAGTGTCCTCCAAACTAATGACGTGATCACCGATTTATCGTTGATGGGAAACACGGATTTAGGAGACATCGGTGCAATCGCATGTGCCGATTTTTTAAAACATACGAAAACACTCACCAAGTTGTCGCTGAATAGAACAAAGTTGACGTCTCGATCTATACCATTTATTAGTGAAGCGATTGAAAACAACACCACTTTGAAAAGCCTCGACCTTTCGTGGAATGACATTGGAGAGGGGAACTTCAAGTTCCTTGGTTTATCACTGACGGTGAATAAAACCTTAGAGACCTTGTTCTTGACGAAAACAAAGATGACGACACAGGATCTCTCGTTTATGATCTCCATTCTGTGTATCATGAATGAAAACATTATCGATTTTGGTTTCGATGTTACTTTAGTCACCAACGGGATTTTTTGTAATCTCATCGATCTCCTCGCTTGTGGAAATATTATTCGATTTGGAGAGTTTGATTTCCATATCCCTGAAGAGATGGAAGACGAGACTGCCGTCTCCCTTTACGCTGCACAATTGATGCGAAACAGACACAACCGTCGTTTAAAAAGGAACACACTGTTTTTAATGATGTGGGAAGTATTACAGGAAGAAGAAGACGAAAACAACAAAAGGAAAAGAACACGAAAAGCGCAACCAGATTCATTGCCATCCAGATCTACCAGTAGATGGTATACCGGATTCGTCCCCATCGTCAATAAAGTATGAAGCGTCCATCTCTCTGGCAGTGGGGTCAGAGAGAACGTCTCTGATTCTCATTTCTGCACGCATTGCTTCGACCTTGTCATCGAAAATATTCAAAAAATATTTCGGTGTCACGTTATCTACAAATTTTGAAAGCGTGGGTTTGTGTTTCAGCAGTGGAGGACGAGGGTCTTCGGAATCTTCTTCATCATCTCCATCTCTAAGATGAAGAACCTCCATTAATTTCATAGAGATACTCGATCCCAGGATCTCGGTTGTTTGACGACGGATATCGGGTTCTTTCCCAAGCATCAGACTCACGAGTGGATAGATGAGGATGGATTCTTTGAGCTTGTATCTGTGCTTGCACGCGACGATCTCCATCCAGAAGACAAAAGCAGCAAAGAAATCTTCTGGTTCTTTCCCAAAGACATGCATCTCTCCATCTGTCATCACACAAGCGTCGTTAAAGCTCTCGATAAACATCGGTTTTTTCTTGGAGGTTTCCTTCAAGGCGTCGATTCGCGTTTGAGGATACCGATGGATCACGCTGCCTGACAGATAATATTCATCGAACTCTTCTTCTAGCGTTTGTCTAAACACGAGTTCCAGCAATAGTTTAAAGATGATCTTGAACGCGAGTGCATTGTTTTGGGGATTTTGAATGAATTCCACAAGGGGTCTGTTGGCAGTGCCTGAGATCAGATTCCATTGTTGAACTCTCCGGAATTGACGAATAACTCCAGGTGCATCTAGACGCACGTTTGGACCGTTCAAGAAAAAATACCCATACCCTTCGGAGAGAGAAACCATCATCTCTGTGTATTGAAGGTAGAATTTCTCTGGGATGGAATCACTGTAGATTTCTCCACACACAGACATCAAAACGTTATGAACCTTGTGTGAGAGATGGATATCTTGCACAGAATGATTGGTTTGATCGTGCGTCCTCAAGCATTCGAGTCCTGCCGTGAGTGCTTCACGGATTGAAAAGAGCTTGTTGATGAGCTCAAATTCCGCGGAGCTGGTACATCCATACTTACCCGGTACAATCTTGTTACCTGCTCGATCGCGAACCGCAGCTTCGACTTTAACGCAATGGGATTTGACGTCATGAATATACTTATCATAAAGGATGAGAAAGAACTCATAAACGCGTATTTCCAAGGCATCCACGTACTCGACAAGGTCTCGATGGTATTGTAAATTGTGAAGTCGAAGCTCGATTTGATTCATGGAAGTGATCAGCTCTTGCATGCTGAAATCACAGATGCGGGTGGTCTGTGAGACTCCAAGCTTGAAATCACAAACGTAAGGAATCTCGGGTGGTGTTCTGTAATACATGCTCTCGGGACTCAATCCCCAGTAATCTTTTAAGAACAAGATGCAAGTGGCGATCGCAAATCCAACGCTGACTATCAAAGATCGGGCATATTTGTCAGGTTCCGTCGGAACACCCGGCGAAAGCCATTTTATCGAACTCACAATTTTGTTATAAAGAAAACTATATAGATTATGTACTTGTTTTTTGTTTAAAAGGGGAGCCCCTTTCCACACGTTTTTTGCTTCATCACAGCGATCAATCAGTGTCGTGATTAGGGTTAGGAGCTGTGAAAATTTTCTAAAGTGTGAGATTGTCAAGTCATCGTACCAAAGCTTTCTGTGAATAGCAAGATTGAGACCCTTCATCTCTTCCAACTGTGCGTTGAACAACACTGAGGCACGATTAAGGATGGCATCTTCTGGAATGGAGGCCATTTGCATCGACGGAACGATGTATACAGTGGACAAGACAGCTCCGATCAGAGCACCACAAAATTTACGTCCAAACGTTAATAACTCTGACGATGATTCTTCGATAGAAGAAGAAAGATTGGCGGCGGAAAGGAGCAGGATAAACGCAAGAAATGAAAGAATCTATGATGAACAAATAGCGAGAAGGAAGTTGGTTGACCCAAATTCAAACTCGACACGAAAACGCACAGCACGTCCTTATTCAAGCGTGGCGGCGTCTGGATCGTCAACAACCTCTTCTACTTCATCAACGTCAGCACCTCCATCTAAAAGAATAGCGCTTCACAAGGGTACAAACACGATGGGATATTCTGTATCACCCTTTTCTCAGCCAGAACCACAATCGTCTTCTTCGTCATCCACACAGGCAACTGCTGGAACATTATTGAGTCTTGCAGATCTAACGGACTATGAGATCGTAGACGAATTGTGTGACGCGTATCTTTCCCAACCAGAGTCTTCCAATTCAAGAAGACGGAGAGGTGGATCTAGTTCAGGTGATTCTGAAGATGACAGCAGTGATGGTGATATCCCAGATCTTCCAGCAGAAGCACCACCGCCTTCTGTATTCAGACAAACCACTATGTTGGACACTACGGATGACGCTGCTGTGATGGCGTTCATGGAAAAAAAGATGGCTGAACATGGTCCCATGCAAAAGGATCTCACGTGGGCTATCGAGAGACAAAAACAGACATATGAATCCGGTCGTGATGTCTGGGTACCCATCACAGATCCATTTAGAAGAGACCTTGACTCTTTACGACAAGAAGGAGAACCCGAAGATCCCTTCCCATGTTTTGGTTGCGATTACGAAGAACTGGAGGGACATAATGTTGCATATGTAGAGAATTGGGGGATTCTCCTCCAAGCTTTTGTCAAAGGGTTGGCAAATTGTACAAAAATATCAAGTTTGGCCAGAGAACTCCACGATGTCTTCACGAAAACAGTTGTGAGACGTATGAACGACGATGGTATTGAAAACGCTTCGCCGAGTATCTGGTCTGTATATTGTCTCATCATCCATTTTTTATTTCACAATCCTTCTCCAGATATTGATCTGTGGGTCACCAACCTAAGGTTAAGGTTGATGAAAAACTCTATCTGTGAAACAGAAGTATTTCAGATGCACATCACTAGCGGGAGAGAAAAGTCAAAACTCAAAGCACTCACAAAATTAGAGAAAGTGTCAAAATTACAACTCCTGTGGCTGAAATCAAATCCCGCGAATATGGCTTATGCGTGTAGAAACAGAAGGGTCGACGCGACTTCCGTTTCTTATCTTAACCCAAGAGTACCAGTGAGTGAACAAACCAGTTTTTCACAACCTCAATCACGGTTTGGATAATAATAATAATAAAAAATAAAAATTAAATTTTTAAAAAAAATCAAATAATTTATTAACATTAAAACGTATAGAAACAAAGTTGTTTCTTTTTTTTTTGAAAAAAAAAATTAAAAAAAAAGAAAAAAAAGAAAGGAGAAAAAAAAAGAAAAGAAAAGAATGTGGTTTACTGAAAGTGAAACACTAAGAGATGATAGTAATGGTTTTGAAGACCATTCGCTTGGTGGTTTAACTGATTTTGATTTCAATAGACTTGAACATGATGATAGTCTTGAATTATATGATTATGCTGCTCTTTACCCAGATCCAAGACGACAGCTTCTTGAATTTCCTTCGACTTCTTTTAATCTGTTGATTGATGAATCTTCTCAGCCTTTCAGCTTCAATTTTGAGCCACCGGACTTGGGTCCTACGTTCCAACAATCACCATCATCTTCATCGTCTTCTACATCTGAAGCGTCATCACCTCTTGGACTTGTGGACGATTCATCCAGTAGTAGCGAAAGTGAAAGTGAAAATGAAGAACCCGAAAGTATTTTGAACGTTCCTCCTTCCATACCATCACTAAGGCCTTGGAAACCTCGTCTCTCTCGGTCACGAAGAGAGTTTATCACGAAAGAAACGGGATATGCTGACATTTCTGTGACAACTGATATGGTTATGGCTCAATGGATCTCTCAAAATCCCTTCTATGGAGAACGATTCGTTATCTCCCCCGATGGAAATATTCCATTCACAGCGGCTATTCAATACTTGTTTGAAGAACCGTCAAACAATTTTCCTCACTTCCAAGGATTCAAAGACACGTCTGCCATGTTTGGAGACGCAGGCGTCTCTCTCAATAACAAAAACGCAGTCGTTGAGCAAGTGATTCAATTTCCCGAGTTCGAAAACAGAACTTTTGAGTTGCTTGGCAACAGCGATTTCCTCAAGTTACAAAACTTTATCCCTTCTCCAAGGAGAGGCGTGAGGATAACCCCAGAGATGCTCACGGAACTCTTATTAACGGATCCTTCTTCGTGTGTACTCTTGGATGCACGTTTTCCTTATGAATTCAATGCAAGCACCATCGGTAGCATTGCATCTGGAAACACTGCCATTAACATCGACAAGTATTGGGATCCTAAACAGATCTATAACACCCTATGGTCAGGCGCTGACACGAGAGTGAGACCTCGATATCCAGGGAAGAAACTGATCATCTTTTGCGAATTTTCTTCTCTCAGAGGTCCCGGACTGTACCGAAACATCACCCTTCTTGATCAAGCCATTAGGTTGAATCAGTTCAGAGTCTCAACTGAAGCTTCGATCTCTTATCCAGAGATTTATATCCTTCAAGGAGGATATAGAGGGTTCTTTGACTGGACACTCAGCAACATGACCAGCCTTGAACAAGAAAACAGAGTGTTTATCATCATCTCACAACCTGGAATAGCTCCAGAAACCGCCTTTGTTTCTGAGTTTTCTCAACCTTCAGAGATGTTTTGGCAAGAGAAAAAAGATTTTTTCTTAACAAAAGGAAACATCAACACTCTTATGTCTTTGGGATTTCCAAGTTTGATTGATCTATGGGATCCTTTTACTGCTTCTTCTGATTCCTTTCCTGCATTCAAACGAGAAATCGATTATGCAAGGACAAAAATTTTGGAAATATTCAGAGAAAGAAGAAGTTTACCTCAATCAGAATATTCGCCTCCATCTCAAAGACAACGTGTCGGAGAAGATTTGGAATGAATTTTGATTTTTTTAAAAAGACATTATTATCATTTTTAATACTTTTTTTTAAAACTTTTTTTTTAAAAAAATCTTTTTCAAATAAATTTTTTTCCGGAAAAAAAAGAAATGGGAACTCCAATTCCTCCACAACCTCAAATTATTTTACCATCTCAATATGGAGCGTTACCTGAGTTATCAGGGTTGACCATTCCTCCAAATGTTTTTGGTACATCGTTTCCTCAACCAGGGCCTCCCGCGAGAAACTTTTCAACGGAACTCCCCAGTTCCCCTGCTGAGCTTATGGCGAAAGCAATCAAAACCAATGCGGGAGGGTCCAAGAGTATGGATACTGTCTCTATGAACGTGATCACGGGACCTTGGGATGATTATCCGTATCATCAACAACTCCTCAAAGGTCAGCCGATCTTTGCCATTGTGACTGAGACCGGGATCTCTTCTGTTCTACCCACGATGAATCTGCGTCACGTCAACAATACTCTCCGTGAAGGGTTTAACGAAGCGATGCATACTTGGAGAGACCGCAAAAGAATCGTTGATGGTCAAATCCTCAAAGCCGAAGAATACGATACCTTGATGAGCACCCCCACAAGGCAATGGAAGTCGTTGGCTTTCCTCGATGAACTCCTTCGTGACAAAAACAGGGCTGATTATCACAGCATCGGATTTCTTTACGAAGAAGGTTGTCGAGATGCGTTCAACTTCATTGGGTTCGCCAGAACCACTGGAAATCAAGTCGAAGAGCTCGTAGAACTCACGGTCGCACATCAGGGTTCTGTAGAAAATGCAGAGAACATTTTCGGAAACACAGTGATGGGAGGCCATCGATTTGGCTTCATCTTTACTCGACTTCTCAACGAAGAATCGGGAAGGTTTGGACCCTTTGCGTTTATCCCGTGGCATGGATTCGACAGACCCACTCTGTTCAGATCTCGATATGATGACATCAACGGGTTCGAACGTTTTGGAAAGGTAACGGAAGAAGGCTCTGTTGATCGTTGGGTCTCAGAACACAATGTCGATCCTTATATCCTCAGAGAATCAATCGGTCTTTTCCCTCAAACCTCCGAACGCTATATGTCTGTACCGGAACCTGGATGTATGCGTTACACCCTTCATTCAAGGAGAGATTATCGTGTTCCTTTTTTGTTGTGATTATATTTCCTTTTTTCTCTTCCTTTTTTCTTCTTCTATTTTTTTTCTTTTTTTAAATAGAAAAAAAATAATAAAGTTATTCTTACTAATAATTTCAATGATTTTTTCCTTCTTTCTTCAATTCAAGAAAAATCTTTTTAAAAAAAAAGAGAAAGAAAAAAAACTTTTTTTGTGTGTAATTTTCCCATAATTTAAAGAAAAAAAATGAGCGATATGAATTATGAGACTGATTCGGTTGGTGCCGATAGCATGAATGAGATCACATCTCAGGGAAATATCACCACTCATGCATTCATCCCTGACCTTTTGAAACAAAGGAAAGACAATGTGAGGAACGTTCGTAGCGATGAAAACATCATTGGATCTTCCTTTGTTGATCCAGAACATCTTGCCATCATGACCAAAGAGATTGTCGTTGCTGATAAAGACAATCAGATCCTTGGTCAAGCAAAGACAGCTCATAACGTTTCTGGATTCACCAGTTTCGTGGGCATCAGATTCCCCAAGGGTCAGACCCAGATGCAATTCAATCGCCGATTCACCGTTCTGGGATTTTCTACGAGTAAGTACGATCCCTCCCGAGTCGTCAATTCTTCTTCTGGGATTTCACTCCGCAAAGGAGGTTCCGGTTCCACACTCAACACCAGTGGTACTGTTTTGATGCCAGGAGACATCTTTGGTGCCCGTCTTCCGTCCATCAACGAAGCAGAACGAGCTGAACAATACGCGACTGAAAGCTCTCGTAGACGCCCGAATGCACTCTCTGTATCTCACAAGTTCATGGCCACCGTCACAAAACTCACGTACGAAGAGATCATTGGATCGTTCGATCACGTTGCCGAGCATCTGATCCAGAACAACGACACCATCCATCTCCCTACTCTTCGTGGCCTTTCATCTTCTTCTCAGAAGAGAGGTAGTGAGTTTGATCAACTTGCTTCTGCCTTGAAGAAATACAACGGATATGGATTCCTCTCAGGAGTACAGGCTGTTCTGGAATCTGGTCTCGTTGTACCGACCGTGCCGAGTTTGATGACGGGAAGAGAAATGCTCGTTCAATGGGAAACCAATCGCGCTCCCATCATCAGCGACGATGATCCTTCTTTGATCTACAAACATCGATGGATTCCTGGACCTTCCAACGTAGCAGACATTGGTGCGCTTGTTACACAAATCCGTGGCGCTGCCAACGAAGCAGCCGGTATCGCTGTTTTCCAGAACGCTTCTCGTGAATGGTCTGGTCGCTTTGAATCGATCAGAGACACTGACGTCGTCAACATGACTCAACGCAAAGAAGCCCACCAGGCCATCATCGAGGCGTTGGGTGTAAAGTTTGGCCTTGCTGAAAACCCCGACGAAGCCGTTATTGATGCTTCAGGCTCAAATCTCAACACGGAAGACATTGGGTTGACCCTTGCTGCCAACATTCGTTTGTTGATTGGTTCTGTTGGCACAACTTTGCACGCTCAAAGAGCCTCTCTTGTTGATTTCGTGAAGAAAGATTTCCCAGACTCTGCCATTTTGCGTAGAGATGCCTTCTCCACACCCATCGCCTCAGGAATGACCGTGGGACAACAGTTGTACAATGGCTACAATGAAGCCCCTACTGCCTTTGCTCGTTTGCTTGGACGTCTCTTTGATGACAGTCTCCGTTTTGCTATGGGAACCGTCACCAACACTTCAAAGCCCAACGGTGTCATGCATTATGCACTCGGTTAAGAAAACACACTTTTTTCCTTCTCTTCAGTTTTAAATTTAATTAAAAATTTTTTTTTAAAAAAAAAGTAAATGTTGACGTTCAACCCATATATTGAATGTTTTGAGGATTCTTGGATTGTTGAATTTGTAAGAAAGTAGCGGCGGTACATTTTCGATACCCCAGGATTTCTTCAACGCTACATCCATAATTCCCATGAGATTGACAGTACTGTTGACGAATCACATCGTCTTTGGTCTTGCAAAGTAACTCAAAATGAAGACCGTTTTCTTCAACAACGATCGGCTCGCTTCCAAAGGTTCCCAATCGGCTGATCACTGGAATAATGAACTTGTCTTTCATTTCAGACCACACGTTATTACAATTTTGGGGATCTTGCCAGACACCCACTTGGAAGCAAAGATTGACAAAAGATTGTAAATCGATGATGTTGAATTGAAAAAGAATTCCACCATCCT
>Ga0310811_10001647_pt1 | contig 27857 bp, 12 predicted proteins | sample YCmetagenome_FD_207642 | JGI IMG/M metagenome (GOLD analysis project Ga0310811, IMG submission 207642) | Soil microbial communities from experimental microcosm in Duke University, North Carolina, United States - YC | ecosystem: Engineered > Artificial ecosystem > Soil microcosm > Unclassified ... | reverse complement strand
CGTAGGCGAGCGTCGCCAGATCGGTGTTCTCGTCCACGATGTAGGCTTTGTCGTATTGCAACGCCAGCATCATCAACGAGGCTCCCTGCATCAGCGCCGCGATCGTCTCCGCCCGCTTGGTGTCGGACGTGTTGTTGATCACGAGCTTGTTGTTGCGAATGGCCTTGAGCGCGGAGTTGGACGATGCGAGCGAGGTGTAGAACCCGCCGCGCGAGTTCGACGACTCGTCGAGACCGCCGCCCCAGAACGCGTCGATGCTCGTGCGCGCCGCGGCCGACGGATCGTTCTGCCACGTACGCGACATCCGGTTCCACTGATCCGGCGGGTCGGTGGGATTGTCGATGCTCGAGTAGAAATTCAGGTTGCCGTTGTTCCACGAGGACGCGTACGACCGCGCCTGGTCGTCCAGTACGCCGGCACCGCGCAGGCTCGTGAAAGCGTTGAACCACGTTCGCATCGCGCCGGCCGCCACAGCTTCGATGGCGTTCGGATCGGCCAGCGCGCGCGTGTTGTCAGGGGTGTTGGGGTTCTGGATGTCGAGCGTGTTACACCCGACTGCCGCCAGAAATGCTGCGGCACCCAGCCCACGAACGATTCGCTTGCTCATCATCGATTCGATCTCCTAGGTCGGGTGTCTCGGTCAGAAGCCGAGTTCGAGCACGCCTGTGAACGTGCGGTACGCCGGGTACGTGAAGTAGTCGACGCGGTAGGCGAATGGATTGCCCCCGCCCGGGCCCGTCACGTCGGGATCGTAGCCGCTGTACTTCGTCTTGGTCCACAAGTTACGACCCACGATGCCGAGCCGCGCCGACCGGAAGTTGGCGACCGGGATCTTTTCCGCCCACTTGGTCGGAAGCTGCCAGTTGACCGACAGCTCGCGCAGTCGCGCGTACGATCCGTTCTCCACGAAGTAGTCGTTCGGATCGAAGTTGTTGTAGAACGAGCTGTAGTACGTTGTGGGCTTTTTGCCGGTCGAATACGGACAGCTCGCATCACTGCTGCCGGTGCAGTTCGCGGCGGGCTTGCCGCTCTGGTCGATCACCTTGTCGCGGAGCTCGTTGAACGGCCACTGACGCGTGTAGTTGTAGATCTGGCCGCCCTTGGTCCACGTGAGCGTCCCGTTGATCGAGATCGCCTTCCACGTGAACGTGTTGTTGAGCCCGAGGTTGAAGTCGGGGTTCACATCGCCGATCTGAACGACGGACTTGTTCGTCTTGCAGTCCGTGTCCGCGCAGTAGTACGCCTTGAGCGGCACTTCGGCCTTGGTGTGGAACTGGGTCTTCCGAACGTAGAAGCCTTCCTCGTTCTGCACGTAGTCGGCGGCGGTGCCGGTCAGGCGGCCGGTCTTGATCGTTTCCTCGAGCTGACCTTGGTTCTTGATCCACTTCGATCCGTAGATCACGCCGAACGGCTCGCCCTTGGCGATGCGGAAGATTTGCGTGTTGGTCGTGCCCTCGGACGGACCGATGAGGAACGCGCCAACCTTGAGATCGGCGATCTTCTGCCTCGTCCGGTCTCCAGTGATCCCCACCCGCCAGAAGTAGTCAGCCTTGGAGAGCAGCACCGTATTGAGCGCCGCTTCGTGCGAATGGCCTTCGAGCGTACCGGCATTCTGCCACTGCACCTGGTAGCCGGCCGCTGCGGAGAGCGGAACCTTGATGATCTCGTCCGTCGTGCGCTTCTGCGAGTACGTGTACTCCAAGCTGTAATTCGTCAGGAAATTCAGGTCAAAGCCATACTCGCTCTCGCGCGAGAACGCCGGCTTGAGCTTTTTGTTGCCGAGCACGATCGGCTCCGGCGCGCCGGCGACGAGGGCGAAGGCCTCGTACTGCGCCTCGAACGGTGGTCGCAGTCCGGCCGTTCCATGCGACACGCGCAGCTTCAATTCATCGACCTTCGGGATGCGGAGGTCCTGCGAAACGCGCCACGCACCCGAGATCCGCTGATAGTACTGTGTCCGTTCGTCGGCGCCGAACAGCGACGACTCGTCCCGCCGAATCAGGCCGTCGAGAATGTAGCGGTCCTTGATGTCAAAAGTCGAAACCAGGAACTCGTTGCGGGCGCGGATCGTCTGCGTGAGCGAGCCGGGCGACACCGGGTTGTTCGGGTCCTTGGCCGCCGCGGTGAACTCGGGCACGTTCGGAACCGTGAGCTGCGGCGCATTGACGTTCACGAGCTGGTTGGTCTGATCCTCGTACACGAAGGCGGCTTTCGTCGTGTTGTGGATCACGCCCATCGAACCAGTCGCCGTCGCCGTCAGGCCGACGTTGTACGACCGATTGGAGCTGGACTGTTCGAACAATCCACCCTTGCCACTGACGCCGGCCGAGTTGGCGTAGCCGAGCGGCGTGTACGACTTGTACGCGTCACCGGCTTCGTCGTAGCCAAGATTGCCGTCGAAAGTGAACCAGCTTGCCGGGCGATAGATGGTCTTGAACGTACCTGTGTAGCGGTCACGGTTGTTACTGACTTGCAGCTGCTGTAGCGCATACAACGGATTGACGACGTTTCCGGACAGCGGCGGCTGCTTGATCGCCGGGTTGTACTTCCCGGCGAACGGTCCCGTCGTGAGAATCGAGTCGATCTTCACGTTCGGCTCGAGGAACCGCATGCCGAAGAACTGGCCCGCCGCCTCGCCTTGGTCGGCCGTCGACCGACCGTAGAACGATCCCATCTCGAGGTCGATCTTGTCGGTGAGCGAGTGATCGACGTTCAGGCGGAAATTCTGCCGGTGGAACCCGTGCAGCAGCGCGAGCACGCCGTTGTCGTGCGTATTCTGGAACGACGCGTTGAAGTTGGTGCTGCCGCGCCGCTGCCCGGCCGAGACGTAGTTCGTCATGAACTGGCCCGGACGGAAGACCTTGCGAAACTGGTCGTAGTAGACCGGATACGGATTGTCGGCGATGCCGTCCGCCTTCGGGACGCGATCGCCGTTGGCGTTGCGCTTGAACTCGATTTTGCCCGACGCGTCCGTATCGATCTCGTAGTTGTGGTGCATGTTGCCGTCGATCAACTTCGGCAAGTTGTCGCTTCCAAGCTCGTTGCGGATCGTGAAGTTCGTTTGACCTTCGCCGAGGTTGACGCCGCGCTTGGTGAAGATCTGAATGACGCCGTTGGCGGCATCGGACCCGTAGAGCGAGCTCGCCGCGGCGCCCTTGATGACCTCGACGCGCTCGATGTCTTCGGAGTTGATGTCGGCGAGCCCGAGCCGCGTGATCGTTCCGTCGATGATCACCAGCGGATCCTGGCGCCCGGTGAGGCTCGTCGCGGATCGGAGTCGGATCGACGGCTCCGAGCCGGGCTGGCCCGAGGTGGTGACGACCGCGGCGCCGGGAATCTTGCCGTCGAGCGACGCGATCGGGGAAACCGCCGGCGCTTCCTTGATCTGCGTGTTGTCGACGACGTTCACCGTGAACGGCGTCTTCTTCTGTTCCGTCGCGGCGCTGGTGCCCGTGACGACGACTTCTTCGAGATTGAGCACGTCGCGCGCAAGCACGAAGTCGTGCTCGAAGCGATTGCCGCTGATCGTCACCGGAAGGCGCTTCGGCTTGTACCCGATGAACCGCGCGGTGACGTTGAGCGTGCGGTTGCGCAGCTTGGTCTCGTCGACCGTGAACGCGTACCGGCCGTCGGGCCCGGCCACGCTTCCAACGCCGAGCTCGGTGATGCCGACGTTCGCACCGGCGAGCGGCTGCCCCGCTTCCGACGTCACTTTCCCACTGAACACCACATTTTGCGCGGACGCTACGCCGGCGACCAACAGACCGGCGAGTGCGATCGCTGCCGTGCCCATTCCCCTCTGGAGCCGTGAACCGAGCATGACCGACCTCGTGTAAGGGACCAAGGGACCACCTCGACCGAACCTCGACTGACTTCGAGTACCGCTACCGGCACTGGCCGGTACATCGCCAACTCGAGCCCGGCTCGTCACTCGTGCGCCACTCTCGTGGGCGCAGAGACAGGCTCGCTGATGTCAGATTTCTGATCGAGCTATCGACTCCCGGTTCGGAACGGGCAGCGGCGCCAGTACGCGAACGTAAAGGACGCCATATGCAGGCGTCCGGTTCGGGTGTCAAGAGGCGACACCGGTTACGTCACCAGAACGCCGTATCATCCCGTTTTTCGCACACTTTATACGATCCCGCGGCCTGCCCATCCTCCTCGATCCTATCAACCCCGCGATTGCCATTTTCGCCACATCGAGGTAGCCTGGAACCCGGTGCGGAGCACGGGAGTTTTTCTTCACTTGACCCGTCAGCGCATGGACGCGCCCAGCTCACCCCCTCGGCCGAGAACGGCGACGCGAGTCTCCGTGGCACTCGTCACGGTTTTTGGCCTGTTCATCCCAGTCGTTGTCCGAGGCCAGGTGATCACCAGAGTCACCGGGCGCGTCGTCAGCCACGCCACGCACACCGGCATTTCGGGCGCAACGATCTCCGTTCCCGAGCTCGGCCGAAGCACCATCACCGACTCGGCCGGCCGCTATCTCATCGGAGGGTTTCCGTCCGGCAGATACCGATTCGTCGTGCGGATGATTCCATATTCGCTAAAGGAGGCCACGCTCCTGCTGGAGCGGGGCGACCACCGGACACTCGACTTCGAGCTCGACTCGGCGGACGCCCAAACGCTTCCCGCGGTTCCCATCACTGCCGCTGCCCCCGTCGACTTGCGATTGCGTGACTTCGAGCGACGGCGCCTGACCGGTCGAGGTCAGTACCTCAGCGAAGAGCAGATCAAGCAGATGGGCGCCGCCAGCGTCGCCGACGCCACCCGGGGCATGCGTGGCGTCGACATTCATTGCGGCGGCGGAGGTGGGTGCCGCATTCAGATGGTGCGGGCCCCGATGAACTGTGGACCCGATTACGTCATCGATGGCCACGTCGACAACACCTTCGGTCCGCAGACCCCCATCCGCGACATCGTCGCCCTCGAGGTGTACACGGGACCATCCGATGTCCCCGGGGAATTCGCTGGCGCAACCGCCGGCTGTGGGGTCGTCGCGGTATGGACGCGGAGCGGTCCACCGCCGCGCAAACCCTGACCGGGTCTGAGTCCGTCGGCGACTAGCGTCCGTGGGGTTGCTCGAGCTGTACATCCCGCTTTGCCGGGCCGAGCGGAATGGTCTCCTCTGCCCCGTTCGGCCACCGGAGCCACAGCGAGTCCGCACCGCGAGGGCGCGCCATCACTGTCGTCGCGCCATCCATCGACCAGTAGCCGCTCCCAGCGTGGACCTCGCGCAACGGTCCGCGAGTCGTTCCGGAGACCACTCGGAGCTGCGCGCCGATCCCGAACGGATTGTCAGCGCTCGCATGGAGCCGCACACGAATGCCCGGCGTTCCACCGGCGTTGTGCCACAACGTCGTCGCGCCGCCGTTCTGCGACACGGCAAGATCCACTCGGCCATCGCCGTCGAAGTCGGCTGCGGCGGCGCCTCGAGCTCGGTGGGAAAAAAGTTCTGCGCGAGGAACACATCCTCGTGCCCGTCGCCATCGAAGTCGGCGACGACGGTGCCGAACGCCGGTGCGAGTTGCGCCATTGTCGGCAGCGAGTGCGCGTCGAATCGGCCGCCGCGATTGAGCAGCACGATGTGGTCGAACGTCGTCGCGCCGACACGGACTGCGCTCTGAGAGGCGGAGCCCAGCACATCGTCGACCGTCGCCCTCGAGTAGTCCGCGAACGTGGCAATGTGGTCGCGCGCCTGGGGGATGGCCACGCCGAGTTGCGTGAATGGCTGCAGCGGCATCTCCCTGCCGGTTTGCGAATCGCGCTGGGCAAACACCAGTCCCATGCCGTCGCCGCCGAAGTTGCCGACGATCAGCTCGTACGGCCGATCGGGCGACGCATGCCACGGCGTGTTTCGCCCGTAGCTCGTCGCGATCAGGTCGATGCGTCCGTCACCATCGAAGTCGCCCGCCGCGAGTCCGGTCCAGCGGCTGTTTCGCCCCGACAAACCCCACTCCTTCGTCACGTCGCGAAATCGCCCGCCTTCATTATGTAACAACCGGATCGGGCCCCACTCGGCCGTGACGACCAGGTCCGGCCGGCCATCGCCGTCCACGTCCGTGAACAGTGCCGACGAGATGATGCCGAGTGCGCGCAGCACCGGTGCGTTGATCGTATCGGCTGCCCATCCTCCGTCGGCCGTGCGCAGATACAACCGCGACTGCGCGGGCAGCGGCCACGCGCCCGGCACAACGCGCGCGCCCACGAACAGGTCGAGCCTCCCGTCACCGTTAACGTCAGCAAGCGCGAGCGGCCCAACGCTCGCCGACTCGGGCGCCGCCAGTGCCACGGGTGGGGCGACAGCGCCACCGCCGACGACAAATCCGATGACCGACGGCACCGACAGCGCCTCTGACGCCGACGAGGACTCGTAGTTCGACTGGCCGGCCACGAGCAGCACGCGGCCGCTCTTGTCGGGCACCGGCAGGATCGTCGTGAGATCCCAGCGCGCGAGAGAGGCGCTCGATTTGAGTTCTCTAAAGCGCTGGGCTTCGTTGTGCAGCACGGCCAGCCGGCCCCCGCGGCCGGTACCCACGAGCAGGTCTTCGCGCCCATCGCCGTCGACGTCGATCCAGCTCACGCCTGGGCCCAACTGACTGAACCGGTTCGGTAGAAGCGGTTGGCGTTGGAAATCGTCGAACAGCGAGTCGACGTGAACGTGTCCGCCGAGCAGCGGCGTCGCATCCTGGAACAGCGTCGCGCCGGAATCTCTGGAGTCGCCGGCCTGATACACCGGCCGCGCTTCGCTCGCCGCTGATTCATCGATCTCATAGAGGCGATTCGGTCGGGCCTCGGCGATCGTGGTCACGCGGCCGCTGCGCCAGCGCACCTCGATCGTCGCCACCGAATCCTTTCCCGTGGCGAACACGAGCTCCGCGTCGCTTCCCGACAGGTAGTAGCCGCCGGCCGTCATCTCGCGAGACTGTACTGGGAGCGACGCGGCGCGCACGCTGATTGTGGCCCCGATGCCGCGTGTATTGGGTGCCGTCCCTTTCAGGCGGACCCCAATTCGCGGGGCGCCCGCCTCGTTGTGGTAGATCACCGGAGGTTCGTCGAGCCGCGTTGCCACTACGTCCAACGCGCCATCGCCGTCGAGATCGGCGAGCGCGATGCCCTGCGAGATTGCCGCGTCCGCGCCAAAACCCCACGCCGTGTTGGCGTTCGCGAATGTGAGATCGCCGTTGTTGCGGAGCGCGATGCTGTGCGCCGCATCCTTGGGGAACATCCCCTGCTCGCGGTTCCAGGGCACACGTGGAGAACTGTTGCGGATGCGGTCGAACGTATCGGCGTCGCGCACGTCCCAGCGGTGGCCGTTGAGCGTCAGCAAATCCTCATAGCCGTCGAGATCGACGTCGAGAAACGCCGATCCCCACGTCCAATCGGTGGCGGCCACGCGGGAAAAGTCGGCGATCTCGGCCCACGTTCCGTCACCCCGGCCGAGCTGGAGCGCGTTGCGCATCCACTGCGCTCGATCCTTCACGAACCCAACCGGCTTGGCGATCGGCATGTGCGTCGGGATCTGCCGCTGCCGCTCGGCAAGCGTGGGGCTCATCATGTCAGCCGTGAAGAAGTCGACCGCGCCGTCGCGGTTGATATCGGCGAAATCCACGGACATGCAGGTGTTGCTCGTTTGTCGCAACGCGCCCCACAACGCCATGCGGAAGTTGCCCTTGCCGTCGTTGATCCAGAACTGATCGGGATCCTCGAAGTCGTTGCAGACGTAGAGGTCCGGCGCGCCGTCGCCGTTCACGTCGTAGAAGCGAGCGGCGAGGGTGAAGTAGTCCGGTTCCTGTGCGAGCGGCTTGCCGTCTTCGTCGAGAAAACGCGCGCCCGAGATGGGCGTACGCGTGAAGTGTCCGCTCCCGTCGTTGATGAAAAAGAGATCGGGGTCGGCCCGCTGGGAGCGCAACACGCCGCCAAGATCCGGCCGATCGACGGCCCGATACTCTTTTTGCCACTGATCGACGACGACGTACTTGCCATCGACCTTCTTCACGACTTTGTCGAACGCGCGATCCTGAGGGGAGTAGGCGTCGAGCGCGCTCCGCACCTTGTACGTGCCGACGTACAGGTCGAGATCGCCGTCCCCATCGACATCCGCGAATGTGAGCGCCGTCGCGGCGTACCCACCGACTAAACCGCTCGTCGCGGTAGCGTCGGTGAAATGGCCCTTCCCGTCGCCCACCCAGAGCTTGATCGGCCCGCCCAGTGTGCCGACGACGAGGTCCAGGTTGCCATCGCCATTCACGTCGGCGAACGCCGCACACGACGTGGCGAGCCCGCGCGTGTCGATTCCGCTCCGCGCCGTGACGTCGGTGAAGCGCATTCCTCCGTCGTTGTGGTAGAGCGCCGCCGGTCGCTCCATGGAGGCGAGAAAGACATCCGGGAGGCCGTCGCCGTCGACGTCGCCCGTCGCCGCGCCGGCGCCGATCAGCAGGTTGCGATTGGCGAGTGCGTGCTCATCGTCGATGACGTTGGCGTGCGTGATGCCGGTCCTGGATGATCTCAGCAGCGAGAAGCCGGCATGTCCGCGGCGCGGGATGGCGAGCGCGTGCCACCGGTAGCCGTGATCCTCGTGCCATGACGTGTCCACTTTCGGAGCGCAGGCGGCGATGACGACGAGCGCTGTGACGAACGCTCCTTGGACACGGTTTGGTATCATGGGGGTAGGATCATCACCGCGCCGCCGCCTGGAACCAAACGCTGGGCGGGGATGGTTCGTCGGAAGAGAAAAGACTGACGGCCACTAGAGTACGCACGGGACCGTCGGGTCGCAAAGGCGCATTGACGCTGGCGTGCACGCTGGACAGAGTTGTCATGGGGCAGCGAGGAGCAATGGTGAAGACGAGAAGGACGGCTGTGTGGACCGCGCTGGCCGTGGGCGCCTCACTGATGCAGCTCGCGGCGCAACCGCCGGCGGCGGCGCGGCAGCGGGCGAGCTACTCGCTGTCCGGCACGATCGCCGACCACGACGGAAAGCCTCTCGAGGGCGCCGAAGTGTCACTGATCGAACATGATTCGGTGTCGCGGCTGGTGCGGTCGGACAGCGCGGGACACTTCGAACTGCGCGCGCTCCCGGCCGCCAGCGCCCGGCTTCATATTCGCCGGCTCGGCTTCGCATCGCGAACGGTCGACGTGGCGATCTCCGGGGCTGACTACCATTCGGTCGTCGTGATCGAGCTTGACGCCGCGCCGACCACGCTCGCTGGCGTGGAAGTGGTGGACATCGCCAACGAACCCGACATGCGCTTGCGCAACTACTATAGTCGCAAGGCCTCGAACAGTTTTGGGCACTTCATCGACGGCAGCGCGATCGAGTCGCGGCACCCGCAGTTCGTCAGCGAGATGCTGCGCTCGGTAACAGGCGCTACGGTGACTCCGTCGGGTCGAATCGGGTACATCGTACGTCTCCGCGGCTGCGCACCGTTGGTCTGGCTCGACGGCGTTCGGGTTCCCGGCGCACAGGTCGACGAGCTCATACAGCCGTCGGAAGTCGCCGCGATGGAGGTCTACAATTCCTTTGCCGGGATTCCTGCCCAGTATTTTGATCGCAGCGCAACCTGCGGAACGATCCTCGTGTGGACGCGCGCGAAATAGGAACGCGACGCACAACGCCCCCGGAGCGAAAGCTCCGGGGGCGTTGTGTTTTCAGTCTACTAAATGACGCGGTCAGCGCTGGCCGCAACCTGTGACGAAGGTTGGCGCGGCCGTGGGGTTCTTATCCCAATACATGCGGGTAGTGAAGTCGTCCGCGCTGGCACCCATTTGCGACAGGGCTGCCGAAACCTGGTCGGCGTTCGTGGACTTCTCCGTATCCGAGTACTCGAACCGGCGTGGCACCGTGCTGATGATCGCGAACGGTCCCGGCTTCAGCGTGGCCGGTGCGCACGTTCGGCGCCAGAGCGCCCACGCCTGCGTACCATCCGTGAACAGTGCGACCCACTCCTGCGTGGCGATCTGGGTCTGTCCCGCGACACCGCCCTTGTAGGCAATGTTCGCATTGGCGAGAAAGGCGCTGATCTTCGCGGCGTCCGTAATGCCCCACTGATTCAGCGAGGCGGTGATGCCCGCGTTGTAGAAGCCCTGCGCCTGGCCTGACGTGAGACCGCCGATGCCTCGCGCCGCTGCTTCGGCCTCGAGGAACGCAACTTCGGCGTAGGTCATCAAATAGGACGGCGTGGTGATCCCGGTTCCACCGGCGACGCCTGACGCATTCGCCGACGGCCAGAAGATCTTGCCTGGCCGCGACGAGATATTGAAGTACGCCGACGCAGTCGCCTGGCTGAGACCGTTCGGCATACCGGCATACTTCGTCGGATCCGCCAGGGTCGGCTGCGCGAACACCGGTATGCGCGGATCGCTGCTCGCCAGCATGATGTTCATCAGCGTCTGCGACATCCGGTGATCGTCGCGAGTCTGGAAGTTGCCCGACCATGGGTTGTTGTACACGCCGTCACCCGGCCAGGCGAAGAGCGCCATGTCCGCATTCGACGTGAACACACCGCCCGGCGCGGCGAGAGCCGCGGCGACCTGCGTGCTCGCGGTCGCAGGATCCACGTTCACGATCTGCATCGCGAGCCGGAGGCGAAGCGAATTGGCGAACTTCTGCCACTTCTTCGGGTCGCCACCGTAGATCGGATCGGCCTTGCCGAAGCTGTTCGAGGCACTCGACAGCGATTTGGATGCGTCGTCCAGCACCTTGAAGAAGTCGGCGTAGATGTCCTTCTGCGCGTCGTATTTGGGTGAAAGTGTCGAGCCCACGCTGTCGCCGGCGAGCGCCTCGAAGTATGGAATGTCGCCGAACGTGTTCGTCATGTGAGAGAAATCCCACGTCCGAAGAACGAGCGCCGGGGCATAGATGCCGGGGTCTTTGTCGGCCTGCCCTTTATCGATGACCTTGCGAAGGTCCTCGAGCTCGCCCACGTACGGGTTGTCGAACAGCGCCGTCGTCTGGCTGCCCTGCAGCCGCTTGTAGTCGTCCTCGTCCGGGTACTGCACCTCGGCGAGGTGCTGGGCGACCCATTCCGTGCCGCGCAGGTTGAAGAAGTTGCCGACCCAGTTCTGAGTCGCCGTGCGCGCCGCCGTCGTGAAGATCGACGCCGCCGGCACGTCCTCCGGACTGTTCGGATTCCTGTTGATCTCGGTGAGCTTGTCGTTGTTGCACGCCATGGCCGCCAACAGCGCAAAGCCGGCGAGCGCAACGACGTGTTTCTGTCGGGTTCGCATGAGATTTATGTCTCCACGGCTCATGGCGTCACGCGGACGCTGAGGCCAATCGCTCGGGTGTTGGGAATCGAGGCGTACTCCTCGCCCTGGGTGCCGCTCGTGTTGCTGTACGACACTTCGGGATCAACGTTCGGGACGCTCGTCCACGTGAAGAGATTTCTGCCCGTGAACGACACGTTCATGGCGCTCGCGTGCAGGCGATTCGCCCAGCGCGTCGGCAGTTCGTAGCCGACGCGAAGCTCGCGGAGCTTCACGTAGTTGTCCTTGTAGATGTAGCCTTCGTTCACCGGGAAGATGTTCTGGAAGTACTGCTCGGCGGTGACGGTATCCGTATTGGCCTGGCCTGTGTTGACGTCGATACCGTGCACCAGGTAGCCCGGGTTGTTCCAGTCGACCTCGCGGCCCTTGAGCGAGCTCTTGAGAACGCCGGCGTAGTCACCGAACCAGTTCGTCACGCTCCACAGGTCCCCGCCGCGGTGAATGTCGAGCAGGCCGCTCAGCGTCCAGTTCTTGTAGGTGAACTGGTTGCTCCAGCCTCCGACCCAGTCCGGCTGGATGTTGCCGAGGACCTTTCGACCGCCGGCGACCGTAAGTCCACCGTCGGTGAGCAGCAGCCCGGTGGCGCTGTCGCGTGCGTAAGCATTCCCGAACAGTGTTCCGTAGGGTTGTCCTTCGCGCGCCTCCACGTCCACGTACCACACGCTGCCGATTCGCACGCGCTTCACACCCGGATACAGCGTCACGACGCGACTGGCGTTCTTCGAGTAGTTGAACGTCGACGTCCACTGGAAGCCGTTGTGCATCTGAAGCGGGACGAGCGTAAGCAGTGCCTCGAAGCCTTCGTTCTTCACGCGGCCGGCGTTGATCGTCGTCGACGTGAACCCCGTGGTCGGTGAGATCGAGACTGGGAAGATCTGGTTCTTCGTGTTCTTGTTGTAGTACGTCGCGTCGAGGTCGACGCGGCCGTTGAGGAACCCAATTTCGACGCCGCCTTCCTGCGCGGTCGTGATCTCAGGCTTGAGGTTCGCATCCGCGATCGTGTTGCTGAGCGTGAACTGCGGATTGCCGCGGAACTGCGAAGCGACGCCCGCATACACGGTGCGCAGTTGATACGGCGGCGCGTCGTTGCCGACCTGCGCGATCGAGCCGCGGACCTTCAGATAGGACACCGGAGTGTTCCTGATCGAGGGGAACAAGTCCGAGAGTACGATCGACGTGTTGACCGACGGGTAGAAGTATGAATTGTTGCCCTTGGGCAGCGTCGATGACCAATCGTTTCGTGCCGTGCCTTCGACCGTCCACCAGCTGTTGTACGTGAAGGACGCCGAGCCGTACAGGCTGTTGACCTGCCGTCGGTTGGTCGTTTGCTGGTTGGTCGGCGCAATGGCAGCGTTGGAGACGTTGTAGATGCCGGGCGCCGAGATGCCCTGTGTCTGGACCTGCGCCCAGTTGTAGAGCTCCTTGCGCAGGTTGCCGCCGAACGTCCCGTTCAGCGCGAACTTCGACACCGACTTGTTCGCCGTCAACATCGCTTCGCCGTTCGTCTCATTGTTGTACTCGTTGGCGAGAGCGAAGGCACCGGCGTATGCCGGATTCACCGGCGCGCCGGTGATGTTCGCGTTGCTCCAATTCTGGTTGATGTTGAGCCGATACCAATCGGAGCCGGCGCGACCCGTCAAATTCAGCCAATCGGTGAGCTTATAGGTGGCCGAAACGTTCCCGATCAGGCGATCCCGCGTGTCGTTCTCGGGATTTCCCTGCATCAAGAAGTACGGGTTGTTGTGGAAGTTGTAGTTCCAGTTGAACTCGCGGTCGGCTGGACCGTTGTTCAGACTGGCCGACTTCTGCCAATTCTGTTTGAGAATGTTGATGTCGACCTGGCGGCCGAACCACACGAAGCTCTCGAGAATGCTGTTCGCGTAACCCTGGCCAGGACGGTTGCGTCCGGCGTTGCGGACGTACTGCACCGAAGCGTTCGTCGACAGACGATCCGTCACCTCGAGCGTGCCGCTGAGCATCCCGTTGGTCTTCGTGAGATAGGTGCCAGGGATGAAGCTTTGCACGTTATCCGTGCCGGCCGAGAGGCGCGCGTTCGCGCGATCGGTGCCGCCGCTCACGGCGACCGTGGCCGACGCCGTGTGTCCGGTCTGGAAGAAGTCCTTGACGTTGTCAGGATGCGCGATCCACGGTCCGCCATCGATCGCGTTGAACTGCTTGCACGGAACCGACGTGTCATACGTCTCCGTGCCCGGCTTGAAGATGCAGCCACTCGTCCGACCGTCGAGTTTCGGCCCCCAGCTCTGGTCGGCGTAGTCGTTCACGCCGCCGCCAGCGCCGTCGATATAAAGGAACTCGCCGCTCGCGCCCTGACCATACTGGTTCTGGTAGGTGGGAAGGCGAGCCGGGCTCTCGAACGTGTAGAACGAATTGAAATCGGTGCGCATCCGGCCCGCGGTGTTGTGGCCGGTCTTGGTCTTGATCAGGATGACGCCGTTTGCCGCACGTGAGCCGTAGAGCGCCGCGGCATTCGGACCTTTCAGCACGGTCAGCGACTCAATGTCGTCGGCATTGAGATCGTTGATCGCACTCCCAAAGTCCCAGCCGCCGTTCGCGTTGGCGCCATGGCCAATGTGCGAGATCGGAACTCCGTCAACCACGTAGAGCGGCTGGTTGTCGCCCGTGATCGAGTTGGCGCCGCGGATCGTAATGTAGGTCGAACCGCCGGGGTTTCCGCTCCCCGTGATCTGTACGCCAGACACCTTGCCCTGGAGCTGCTCCACCACGTTGGTGGCTCTGCTTTGGCTCAGCGCCTCGTTGGTCACCTGTTGTACCGCGGTCCCCATCTGACTTTTTTCACGCTCGATGCCCAGCGCCGTGACGACGATGCCGGTGAGCTCGGTGGGTGCGGAGGTAAGGGTGAAGTTCTGCGTGATCGTACCGCCGGACAGCGTGACCGAGACGGCCTTTGGCTGGAAACCAATCCGGCGCGCGGTCAGCGAAACCGCCGACGTTGCCAATCCTGCAGGCACGGTGAACGAATAACGCCCAGTGGCATCGGTATACGTCCCGAGGCTGAGGCTGGGAATACTCACCGCAACACCGGCGAGCGGCTGCTGTGCGTCGCTCGTCACGTGCCCGGTGACGGTGGTCTGCGCGCGGGCTGCCAGGGGGAAAGCCCCCAAGAGCACCCACGCGACCGCGAGTCCGCGGCGGAGTTCTCTCGTCATGACGTGTGTCTACCTCGGGTAGATGATGACGAAGCCGGTCTCAGGTGCCCGGTGCGCCGACGCATCGGAGTCTTCACGGGAGTCCGGCGGAATGCTCGCACGAAACTGGTGCGAACGAACGGACCTGTCTGCGGATTTGTACTGGGAGCAATCCTGGCGTACTGGACAGTTCATTTGAAACGGCCGGGCCAAGGTGCGACCGGGACCATATCCGCAACCCAGTTAACTCCGGCTATCTAACCGGGGGTCACAAGCGTCGTCAACGAGCACTCAGAAAAAGATCAGAGTTGCCAAGCCCTTGACGGCGTGCGATTTGGCGATTATCGGCTGGTCGCCTCGAGCCGGTCCGCCGCCGATTTCGCCTTGGCGCTGTCTCTCAGCGCGAGCGCGAGCGACACCTGTAGTTTCAGGCCCGTCGCGCGATAGCGAGGCCACCCGCGCATGAAGGAGCGGCGCTGCAGCGCCGCCAATGCCAGCGATGGCTCTCCCAACACGCTGTACTGCCGAGCCACCACGAGATTCGCGTAGCGCATCGCGTCGCCGACGGTCGGACCACTCAACATCATCGAGTCGAGGTGCGCGAGTTTGGCGCGGGCACTCGACTCACCCGCCGCAACCGCCATCGTCGCATCGATCAGCTCCGCGCATGCGCGCGGGTTCGCGCCCACCGGAACAGGAAACGCAGGCACCCCACCGCGCCGGAGTGCGCTGACCGCCGTCCGAGCACCGGCGACGTCTCCAGCGGCCTGCCGCCACTGCCCGAGCACGCACAGATCGGCCATTCGGACGGCGCTGTCGGCGACAGCTGGCGACAGCGGCGCGGCCGCAAAGCGCTCGAGGGCGGCGGCGGCGGTGACCGCCGTCGCTCGGTCCGCCCCGGCATAAAGTGCATCGAGCACGCGAAGGCGGAGCTCCGGATGGAATCCGGGCTCGTAGCTGCCCAACTCCTGCGTGATCTTCAACGCTTCGGCGAGCTCGCCGCGATTGAGCGCGCGGCTGTGGCGGGCCAGTGCGACGTCGATCCGTTCGGCAGAGGTCACGGCGCGCCGCCGCAGTATCGCGAGCGCGCGATCGCCGTCCTCGACCGAGACGCCGTCGAACTGACCGGTCATCGCAATGCTTCGCAGCGCGCTGCTCGGCGCGTCGTCGAACGCCGCACGAATACGCTCCAGCGCGCGATCGTCGCGCAAGGCGCGCGCGACACGCCACCGCACGAAGACGTCCATGGCGCCCGCGCCACTGTCCGCACCCGTGGCCGGGGGCATTTCAGCGACCAGGCGACGAAGCTCGGCCGTGTCGCCCTGCCGCGCCAGCAACAGCGCCAGCATCCGCCACGCCGGCTGGCACGTGGGATCGAGCTGCAACGCCTTTCGGAAGGCGCTCGCCGCGCGGGACGGCCCATCCGGCATCCCGAGCAACTCGGCGTCGTAATAGAAGCTCTCGCCGAGACGGTACCAGGCTTCCGCTCGGTCGGGCGCCGCGCGCACCACGTGCTCCCACGCGGCGAGTGCCTCCGACGCCGACGACGGTTCCGGATAACGCGGCCCCGCGAAGGCGCGCAGGTACGCCCGGTCAGCCGTCGACAGCTGGTCCTGGTGCGCCCACGCGGTGGCGAGCCCCCGATCGTGCTGCTCGGCCGCGTTCGCGCGATCGGCAGACATCGCGAGCCAAAGTCCGGCAAGCGCAAACTCGGGATCCTGGTTGAGCGATTGGCCGAATGAGCGCATTGCGGCGTGATAGTCGCCGCGTCGATACGCCGTACGACCCATCCGGTAGCCGCGGAGCGCGAGCGGCGCAACGGTTTGTGGCTCTCGCGGCGCTTCCCCTCCCCTGACAGAGCGGTCCGTTACCTCGGGAAGCACCAGGCCGGTGACGATTCGATCGGCGAGCACGATCAGGCTGTCGGCTGATCCGTTGACCTGGACCGATGATCTGACCTTTCCTTCGATCACGTCCACCAGCGTCGCCTGCACCGAGACGCCGCCCGGCAGCGACCGGATGGAGCCCACGACGACTTCGTCAGCGCCGAGTGCGTTGCCAAAGCGCAGCGTCGCGGGGAGCGACTTCGCGCTGTCGGCGACGAAACCGAACGCCTGTACGGACCGCAGCACCATTGCCGGATCGGCGGCCCGCTTGACGTCGGCATCGGCCATTCGGCTCGCCAATAGATCCGTCAGCCCGTCGCGCAAATAGCTCGCGCCCGCGTCGACAGATTCGAGGCTGAACGGCGCGACGGCGACCGTGTGCGGCCGCGTCGACGCATGCTCGTTCGCCAGGCGCGATGCCGCAACGCGCGACAGTCCTACGATCGCGACCATCGCGACCGCGGCGCCCGACCAGATCCATCGGCTTCTGATGGTGATGGCTGGCGGAGCGGAAACTCGAGTTCCGGATCTTGGACCTCCGCCGGCCAGGTCCGCAGGCTGCACCCCGATCGGCGTGGCTCGGACCGGCGTCGCCTGCTGTGTCTGTGGCACGGCGGGGTAGCCACCGGAGGCGACCGTGCGACGAAGGTCGGCAGCGAGGTCGGCCACCGCGCGATCCGGCGGCAAGTCGAGCGCCGAGCGCATTCGCGACTCGTGAAGCCGTGCCCGTTGCAGCGCGGCCGTGTGATCCCCCGCGGCGATGAGGCAGGTCATCAACTTGGCGACCGACGGCCCGTTCAGCGGATCGTGGTCGACCAGGCGGCTGCGCCACCTGATCTCCGCCGCGCGGCCTCCTGCCGCTGCCGCGCTCGTCGCCAGTGCCTCGAGCGCCGCCGCGTACTGTCGCGAGAACCGATCTCGCTCGGCGGCGACCCAGAACTCGAAATCGGGATCGCCGTTGAGATAGAAGCCGTCGAGGAACGCGCCACGGTACACGCCGACCGCTTCGGCCAGGCGCTGTTCCACGATCGCGCGCTGAAAATCCGCCACGTCCGAGCTCAGAACGCCCGGGTTCAGTCGAACGTCGGCGCCGCTCAGGAAGAGCTTTTCGACGTTGAGCGCCTTTCTGATGTGATAGAGCGATTGCGTGAGCGCGTGACGGGACTTATCGGGCTCGCCGTCGGACCAAAGAAGCGACAGGAGCTTGTCACGCGAGATACCACGATCGCCGACCGTCGCGAGAATGCTCAGGATCGCGAGCAGTCGCCGCTGTCCGGCGGCGCCGGACAGGATCTCGCCGTCTCGCGAGAGATAGACGCTTCCGAAGGTGTGCAGCCGCAACGTCATGAGCAGGGAGTGGGGCCGTCTGACGGTGATCTGATGGCGCGGACCATATAAATGCGCGCGAATCGGTCCGGAACGCAACAACCTGTCAAATTTTGGTGAGGGTGACGGATGCCCTCGTCAGGTCATTGTTGCCGCACGACGGGTTGAGTCGCTGGCAAAACAGACTGCGTGCCGTCGGCCCGATTGCTGAAATGTATCGTGTGTGAAGCAAGCGTGCCGGCCCGGCAGCGGGCCGGCACGGACCGTTAGCGTCCCAGGACGGCTCTTGCCTTTGCCTGGAGTGCATCGAGCTCCGTTCGCAATGTCTGATAACGTTCGACGGCATCCCGGCCAATCCGCTGATCGACGCGCGTCGTCATGCCGGCCAGGTAGGTGATCTGAGTCTGAAGCCCCGGGCGCCCATAGCGCACGCCTTCATCGGGGCCAAAGAGCGACTTCGCGAGGGCGTCGACTTTTTCCTGCTCGTCGGCGCTTCCGCCGCTCTTTGCCCGAGTGCGCGCCTGACGCACCCGGCTGGCCAACTGGCCAACCTCGTCCACCATCGCGTGCATACGGACGTTGTGGTCGTACTGCTCGCGAAGATCGGCCGTCGTGATGTTGTCGGCCGCGAGTCGCGGATCCAGCGTCAGGGTGAGCGGTTTGGTGTCCTTCGAGTCGCCAGCCATGAGCCGAACGCGATAGCTCCCGGGCGGCAGCATGAGCCCATTGGCATCGTTGAAATCCCAGATCAGCCGGTTCATGCCAACCGCCGTCGTCAAGCGCACCGGCGGCGCGGCGCGCCGGAATGCCGGTCCGCCCTCCTCGTCGTCGGGCGCTGCCGCTGGGCGGGCGTCGCTCGTCGTAGTCGCCGGCGCCTGACTGGAGTAACTCCGTACCACCGCCCCTGTCGCGTTCAGCACATCGATCGTAACCTGGCCCGCTGGAGCCTTTCCGAGGTAGTAATTGATCGTCGCGCCGTACGCGGGGAACTGCGCCTGGCCCGAGGCGGCAGCGGCGCCGCCCCGCCCACCACCGGCAAAGCCACCCCGCCCGCCGCCAAGCCGAGCGCGAACTGCCTCGCGCGGCGTGAACAGCACGGCCGCCGACGCCGCGGTCTGCTGCGCGATCTGCCGGAGCGGCGACAGGTCGTCCATGATCCAGAACGATCGGCCTTGCGTCGCGATCACCAGATCGTCGTGGTGAACCTTGATGTCGGTCACCGGCACGTTGGGCATATCGAGCTGGAACGACTGCCAGTGCGCGCCGTTGTCGAACGACACGAACATGCCGAACTCGGTGCCCGCATACAGCAGTCCTTCGCGGACCGGATCCTCGCGCACGACGCGCGTCGGCCAATCGGCGGGAATTCCGTTCGCGCCGTCGGTCAGCTTCGTCCAAGTAGCGCCGTAGTTATCAGTTCTATAAATGTACGGCTTGAAGTCGCCCAGCAGGTACCGGTACACGGCGTAATAGGCCGAGCCTTTCCGGTGCGGCGACGTCTCGATGTACTGGACGCGGCCACCGGTCGGCAGTTCCTTGGGCGTGATGTTCTGCCACGTCTTGCCGTTGTCGCGAGAAATGTAGAACGGCCCGTCGTTCGACCCCGTCCAGATCACGCCCGGCTCGAGCTTGGATTCGCTGATCGCGTAGAGTGTGCTGTAGAACTCCTCGCCCGTCACGTCCCGCGTGATCGGCTCGCCGCTTCCGCCCTGGCAGCACGCCGGATGCGCGGTGAGATCGGGCGAGATTTTCTCCCAATGCACGCCGCCGTCGCGCGACCGATGCACGAACTGCGACCCGTAGTACACGATGCTCGAGTCGAAGCGCGACACTTCCATCGGCGACACGCGCTGGAACCGGTAGATCAGATCCTTGGCGTCGTTGCCATACAGCGACTGACCTCCGACCCAATAGTTCTGCTCCTGGCGCGTGTTCATGAACATGCGGCCGAATTGTCCCTTGCACGCGCCGTAGACCACCTGGGGATTCCTGGGATGCGGGATGATGGGACCAGTCTCGCACCCGGGGCCGGCCTCGAACGGCTCGCTCTCTCCCGGCACAGGCATGCTCGGCACGATGACTGTGCTCGCATCCTGCTGCGCGCCGTAGAGCCGGTAGGGGAATTGCTCGTCGAGCCACACTCCGTAGATCTCGGCGGTGGGCTGAATCATCTGACTCGACCACGTTCGGCCGCCGTCCTGCGAGACGTTGGCGCCGCCGTCGTTCGACTGGATCATGATCCGTCCGTCCTTCGGATTGATCCACATGTCGTGATTGTCGCCATGTGGCGTCCGCAGCGGAGCCCACGTCGCCCCACCATCGGTCGACTTGAAGAAGCCTTCCGCGCCCCCGTACACGACGTCCGCGTTCGTGGGATCGACCGCCAACGCTACATAGTAGAAGGGCCTGGTGATGAGCTGCGCGTAGTTGCTGACCTGCTTCCACGAATCGCCCGCGTCCTCAGAGCGATAGAGGCCGCCACCAGGCTTGGCCTCGACGAGCGCGTAGACACGGTTGGGGTTCGCCGCCGTCACGGCGATGTTGGCCTTCCCCACCAGCTCCGTCGGCAGGCCATTCGTGATCTTGGTGAACTTCTCTCCTCCGTCAGTGCTCTTGTAGAAGCCGACACCCGCCGAGCTCTGCGTACCGCTGATGATCGTCCACGGTTTGCGCTCGCCGCGCCACATCCACGCGTACACGATGTCGGGGTTGGCCGGATTCAGCTCGAGATCCGCCGACCCGACGCTGTCCGATACGAACAGCACCTTGCGCCAGGTCTTCCCGCCGTCGGTGGTTTTGTAGACGCCGCGCTCCGAGTTGGCCTTGAACGCGTTGCCGATCGCCGCGACCCACGCGACGTTGGGATTGGTCGGATGAATGCGCACGGCACCGATCTGGCCCGCGTCGTACAAGCCCGAGAACGCCCAGTGCTCGCCACCGTCGGTCGACTTGTAGATGCCGCGGCCCGTCGAGACGTTGCTCCGAATGTCGTCGGATCCCGTGCCGAGGTAGATAACGTTCGGGTCCGACTCGGCGACCGCGATCGAGCCGGTCGAGCCAAGCGGCACTTTGCCGTCGGTGATCGGTCGCCAGCTCGCGCCTGCGTCGGTGGTCTTGAAGACGCCACCGCTTGCCACACCCATATAGAACGTTCGCGGCTCCGACGGAACGCCGGTTACGGTCGTAACACGGCCGCCGCGCGGCGGGCCGACCATTCGATAGTGCAGCCCGTGCAACAGCGTGGTATCGACCGACGCGAGCAACGCGACACGACGCGGGAACGTCGGGGACGACGGTTGCGCGTCGACGCGCGAAAGACGAGCGGAGCCGATCGTGCAAACGGCCGCCGCGAGAAGGCCTGAAGAGCGCACACGCATGACTGACCCTCGGCTGGTGGGCGCCGGGCGCTGGCTGCGACCCGGCTCGGCTGGAAGCTGGCCACGCCCCGCCCGCGAGCGCTAGGGCTTGGGCGATCGCGGCTTACGCCAGCATCTTCCATGCGTCGCGCTCGATAAGTATCGTCTTTCCGCCGCGAGGCACGGCACCACGCCGTGCCTCGTTGGTTCTTCCTCCCCAACGATACGGAAAGAGCATCCATGCTCGCACGGCGCATTGTCCTGTCGAGCGCGCTCGCCGCGCTCGGATTCATTCCGTCCTCCGCCGTCGGACAGCGCGCGATCCCGACGCCAGCCTCCGTGCTCGGCTTCGAGCCCGGCGCCGACCGGCACCTGCCGAGCTGGAAACAGATCGTCGACTACTTCACGGCGCTCGACCAGGCGAGTCCGCGCGTGTCCGTACGCACGCTCGGCAAGACGACGCTCGGACGACCGTTCATCGTCGCCTTCATCGCCGACTCGGGCACGCTGTCGAACCTCGAGCATTTTCGGCAGATCCAGCACAAGCTGATGGACCCGCGGCTGCAGGCGGCGGGCGAACGCGCAAGCCTGCTCGACCAGGGCAAGAACGTCATCCTCGTCACGTCATCGATCCACTCGAACGAATCGGGCGGCTTCACGACGCCGCTGCTCCTGGCCGAGCGACTTGCACGCGCCGCCGATCCGGAAGCACGGACGATTCTCGCCAACACGATCATCATGCTCGTGCCGTCGCAGAACCCGGACGGCGTCGACATCGTGGGCGACTATTACCGCGCCACGATCGGCACGCCGAATGAGGGGCGCGATCCGCCGGAGCTCTACCACAAGTACGTGGGCCACGACGACAATCGCGACTGGTACGCGTTCACGCAGCCTGAGACCCGGTACACGGTGGACTCGCTCTACACGCCGTGGGATCCCGAGATCGTGAACGACATCCATCAGCAGGGCTCGAACTCGGGGCGGATCTTCATTCCGCCATACATGGATCCCGTCGAGCCCAACATCGACCCCATTCTCACCGCGGCCACGAACGGCCTTGGCATGTCGATGGTGTGGCGGATGACGAATCAGGGTTTCACCGGGATCGCCAGCAACGCGTCGTACGATCAGTGGTCGCCGGCGCGCCAATACTCGCTCTACCATCGCGGCGCGCGCCTGTTGACGGAGACCGCGAGCGCACGGCTCGCCTCGCCCATCGACATTCCGTTCGACCAACTGGGACCGGGGCGTGGTTATGACGCGAAGGTGGTGTCGTGGAACTTTCCGTCGCTCTGGAAGGGCGGTCACTGGACGTACGGCGACATCGTCCGCTATCAGACGGCCGCGAGCTGGGCGCTCTTTCTCGACGCGGCGCTCAACCGGCGTGCGTGGGTCGAGGGCTACGCCAACCTCGCCGATCGCGCACTGGGTGAGCAGCCAGCCTGGGGACGCGACGCGTGGCCATCGGCGATCGTGATCCCGAAAGCGCAGCGCGACACACAGGCGCTGCGGCGCCTTGTCTGGACGCTGCAGCACGGGCAGGTCGAGATCCGCGAATCGAGCGCGCCGGCGACGGTCGACGGGAAATCGTATCCCGCGGGCAGCTATGTCGTGCTCACGCGCCAGCCGTTCGGCGGATACGCCAAGACGCTGCTCGAGCGGCAGCAGTATCCAGACTTGTTCGAGTACCCGGGCGGTCCGCCCAAGCGGCCGTACGATGTAACGGCCCACACACTGCCGCTGCTGTTCGGTGTGGACGTGGCGCACGTCATGGGACAGCCGCCGGCGACCGGGAGCGTGATCGCGGCGATCGCGGAACCGGCGTACACGTCGGCGCTGACGACGAGCCACGCCAAGCGAATCGCGGTCTATCGCCCCAGCACAAACGAGCCGATCGACGAAGGCTGGACGCGGTGGATCTTCGACCTGTATAAGGTTCCGTTCACCACGATCACCGAGAAGGACGTCGAAGCCGGGTCGCTCAACGGCCGCTTTGATGCGATCGTCATGTCCGACGGTGTCGCCGGTGGCGGCGGCGGTGGTCGGGGCGGCCGGGGGGGACGTGGCGGCGCGGCAGTGGACATCTACGGTCCACTGGGGGATTTCGTCCGCGGTGGTGGGTCGGTTCTCGCGTTCAACAACACGGCGGCCGCGGTCGCAGACGGACTCAAACTGCCGGTGAAGAACGCGCTGGCTGGGGTGCGGAACACGGACTTCTACGCGCCCGGCTCCATCCTGGCGGTGGAGCTAGATCGCGGCAGCACGCTCGCGCAAACCGTGACGGCGTCGGTTCCGGCGATCTGGTTCGAGAGCGGCCCGGCATTCGAGATTTCTGATTCGACGCAGGCTGTCGCGGTGGCGCGATATCCGGCCACGGGGAATCCGCTGCTCTCCGGGTGGCTGCTTGGCGGATCGAAACTGAATGGCAAGGCAGCGATCGTCGACGTCACTCTCGGGCGCGGACATGTCGTGCTGTACGGCTTCCGGCCGCAATACCGGGGGCAAAGCATGGCGACGTATCCGCTGATCTGGACGGCGCTCGGCAGGTAGCCGCGACGCCATCCGTGAGCTCACGGGTTGTTCCAATTCTCTAATGGTCTACAGCTCAGCTCGTTCACTCGCCTTTCGTATGCTATACTTCGCGTTGCCCGCCGACCGCCGGTTCGTCTGAACTTTGTTCCCGCGGTCGGGTACTATGCGCCGCCAGCCAGTTCCCACGGCTGCGGCGCGATGGACGCCTCCTACCGCACCAGATCGTTTCTCTCCCTTTTTCAGTAGTCCCACGATGCTGCATCGCAGGTTCGTTCCCGCGATCGCGCGCGCTATCACACTGACCGCCGCCGGGATTGCCGCGGCCGGTCTGTGGAACTGCGCGAGCTATCCGTCCGCCGCGCGCGATGGAACGCTCGGTACGCTGCTCTCCTCCCCGTCTCGTCCCAGCCGCACCAAGCCTGCCGCCTCACTCGGCGCCATTCTATCCGGCGCGCCTGGCACCTACATCGAGCAGCTGCTCGGCGATCGGGACTCGACCATCGAGCGCTGGCCCGACCACATGTCGGCGCCCCTTCGCGTGTGGATCGACTCCACCGATGCGCTGTCCGGCGTGCAGGCGCGCTTCCCCACCACGGTGCGCGCCGCGTTCGCGGAGTGGGCGACGACGGGAATTCCGCTGCGATTTGTCTACGTCGCCAGCGAGCACCAGGCAGACGTGCGCGTTCACTGGACGGACCACCTCGACCACAAAACCGGGTCGACCACGTGGCGAACGGATCGAAGCGGCTGGCTGATGAGCGGCGACATTACGCTCGCCACCCACATCAGCGACGGCCAGGCGCTCGACACTCGCGGCATGCGCGCGATCGCGCTCCACGAGGTTGGCCATGCGCTCGGACTCAGCCATAGCGTGGACGGGCACGATATCATGGCGCCGCTGGTCCGCGTTGACGGGCTGAGCATTCCCGACCGGAATACGATCAAGCTGTTATACTCATTCCCGGCAGGCCACGTCCGCTGAAGGATACTCCTCCGACCCGTTCCCCAATCCATCTATGCGCGTGCTTCGTCTTCTCGTCCCGTGCGCCGTTCTGCTCGCCGCCTGCGATACCGGCGCCAAGCAGCAGTTGCGTACGCTCGCCCATGTCGACTCCCTGCGCACCGACTCGATCGTCTCGATCAAGAACGACCTGCTCAATGAGGTGATGACGTCGACCCAGTTCGTCAACGACATCAATGGCGAGATTGCCAAGCTCAAGTCGCGCCAAAAGGCGAAGCTCAGCACTAAACTGACGAGCGAATCCGACATCGCCGCGATCAAGGAGGAGCGATCGGCGGTGGTGGAGCGGATTCGTGAGCTGGTGGCCCGCCTCGATTCCAGCGAAAGCCACATGGAATCGCTTCGCGCGCGCGCCGCGCGGCTGTCGAAGCACGACTCGACGCTCACGGCACAGGTCGCGGAGTTCGAAAAGACCATCGCCGACCTGCGTCAAACGGTCGACCAGCAAAAGTCGGAGTACGAGGCCACGATCGGCCAGTTGAACCTGCAGGTCGCGCAGCTCAACTCCAAGGTCGACACGATGACCCAGGAGAACGTGAAACTGGCTGGTGAGACCAAGGCGCTGACCGACACGGTCTCCGAGCTGACGACCGAGAAGAACACCGCGTACTACGTGATCGGCACCAAGGACGAACTGGTCAAGCGTGGGGTGCTCGTAACGGAAGGCCATCGGCGATTCCTGCTGGTCGGCGGCCGCACGGTTTCGGCTGCCCGTGAGCTCGATCCCGGTAAGTTCACGAGGATCGACCGACTCAAGGATCGCGTGATCAACTTGCCCGCCGGCGACTATACCATATTCAGTCGCCAGAACCCCGCCTACGCGTCGCCAATGGCGTCCAAGGACGGAAAGATCTCCGGTGGGTTGCGGATCGATCAGCCGGAGCGATTCTGGGAGCCGTCCAAGTTCCTGATCATCGTTCGATCGTGATCACGAAGCGCCGCATGGCGAATTGACGAAAGGCCGGCCAATTGGCCGGCCTTTTCATTGCGCGCGTGTCGCGCGCTGCGTTGCGAGTGCCGACGCACTTCGATCAGCGAATTCGTTCGGAGCCTGATGAAATGCGAAAGAAAGAATTGATTGTGCAAAGCACGCACCACTTGCCTTGACGTCGCCAATACTTCGACGGAGATTCTGGTACCGTTCACGTTCGCGAGGATGCAGGACGGACGGTCTCACCTGCAGCTCCCTCCATCATGGCCCTCGAGCGCACGCCTCGGCCGGACCTCGACCAGAACACGCTCGAGGGACTCCGGGCAGCATTCGCCGAGTCCCTCCACCTCGGGCGACACGCCGATGGGATCCATGAAGCGCTGGGCCGCGCGGCCCGCGAGGCGCGTGACAAGGGCATCGAGCCTGAACGGCTGCTGATCACCGTCAAGGACGTGTGGTATGGCGTTCCGCGCTCGACGCGCACGACTCCCACGGACCTCGAGCACAGTCTGCTGCAGGAGCTCATCACGCGCTGCATCCAGGAGTACTACGCTCCCTAGGCACGACCGGGTGTACGGACGCGGCGTGCCGCATGCAAGCGACGACGGCGGATGAGCAAGCTCCCGATCGAGCCGGTGCTGCCTGCCGTGCGCGAAGCGCTCGACCGGCAGATTTCGTTGGTGCTGCAGGCACCGCCCGGCGCCGGGAAGACGACCCTCGTTCCGCTCGCGTTGCACGATGCAGCATGGCTCACGGGGCATTCCATCATCATGCTCGAGCCGCGGCGCGTTGCGGCGCGCGCGGCGGCGTCGCGGATCGCCGAGCTCGCGGGCGAGCGTGTCGGTGAAACGGTCGGCTATCGAATGCGTGGGGACAGCAAGGTCGGCCCCCGCACTCGAATCGAGGTCGTCACCGAAGGCATACTGACGCGGCGCATCCAACGGGATCCGACGCTCGACGGCGTCGGTCTCGTGATCTTCGACGAGTTTCATGAGCGCAGCCTCGACGCCGACCTTGGTCTGGCGCTCGTCTCGCGCACGCGCGAACTGGTGCGCGACGATCTGAGAGTTCTCATCATGTCGGCGACGCTGGAGGGCGAGTCGGTCGCCCGGCTGCTCGGTGGCGCCCCCATCATCACCAGTGAGGGGCGAAGCTATCCGGTGGAGACACGGTACACGCCGCCTCGAGGTGGCGCTCGCATCGAGGCGGCGGTGGCCGCGGCCGTTGTCGGCGCGCTCGCGCGCGACGAGGGAGACATTCTCGTGTTCCTTCCCGGCGCGGGTGAGATTCGTCGTGTCGAGTCGCTGCTTGCCGCGCAGGCGCTGGATGCGATCGTGACGCCGCTCTACGGTGTGCTGCGCGCGGACGCACAGGATCGGGCGATCCGTCCGGACCCATCGGGCCGTCGCAAAATCGTGCTGTCGACGTCAATCGCCGAAACGAGCCTGACGATCGAGGGCGTTCGCGTCGTCGTCGATTCCGGATATGCTCGCGTACCGCGCTTCGCGCCCGCGGTTGGCATGACGCGCCTCGACACCGTGCGCGTATCCAAGGCGTCGGCCGATCAGCGCCGCGGTCGGGCTGGGCGCCTGGGGCCGGGTGTGTGCTATCGGCTCTGGGACGAGCACGAGACGCTGCATTTTCTCGATCAATCTCCACCGGAGATTCTGCATGCCGACCTGGCGCCGCTGGCGCTCGACCTGGCGGCGGCCGGTGTCGCCGACCCGCTCGAGCTGGCGTGGCTCGATCCGCCGCCGCCGACGGCGTTCGCTCAAGCCCGCGAAGTGCTCATCGAGCTCCAAGCACTCGATGCTGGCGCCGGCATCACACCGCATGGCCGGGCGATGGCCGCACTCCCGATGCATCCACGCCTTGCGCACATGCTGCTCGGCGCCAAGCCGCTGGGCGCGGAACGGCTGGCGTGCGATATCGCGGCACTACTCTCGGACCGCGACATCTTCCGGAGCGGTGACATGGTATCGGACGTCGACATCGCACTTCGAGTCGACGCGCTGCGCGACCGGAACGTTCACCACACCGCGGGCGTCGAGGTAGATCGCGAGTCGCTGCGCCGGGTCCGAGCGGAGAGCGAACGACTCGCCAGGCATTTGCGAACACCGGACCTCGACGATGGCGCGGACGGCCACGACGCGCTCGGCCCGCTCCTCGCCCTCGCCTACCCCGACCGCGTCGCGCGGCGACGGCCCGGCACGCGGGCGCGCTACCTGCTTCGCAACGGACGCGGCGCGGAGCTCGTCGGCGCGCAATCGCTCTCCGAGTCGCCATTCCTCGTCGCCGCACAGCTCGACGACCGGCGCCCCGAAGCGCGCATCTTTCTGGCGGCGCCGATCACGCTCGACGAGATTC
>Ga0310811_10001646_pt1 | contig 27861 bp, 29 predicted proteins | sample YCmetagenome_FD_207642 | JGI IMG/M metagenome (GOLD analysis project Ga0310811, IMG submission 207642) | Soil microbial communities from experimental microcosm in Duke University, North Carolina, United States - YC | ecosystem: Engineered > Artificial ecosystem > Soil microcosm > Unclassified ... | reverse complement strand
TCGTTTTCTAATCTACTTGTGGGGCCGTAACCGCCCCACGTCCTGCTTCTGCCACATTTGCCATTCTGTGACCTCCCATCACTAGTACAACGGCCAGAACTGTTAGAAACACAAGACTTAACCTGACCCAGATTGCACTGCTTTTCATCATGTTCTCCCGTCGGCCATCACTGATTAGATGAAGATGGAATTCGGAAGGTAACAGGAGATCAAGCCACGGTCTGCTGCCGCGCCTGGATCTCGATATAGACGTGAATCAGGCTGACTGCCGCGGGAGTAACTCCGGCGATGCGGCTTGCCTGTCCCAGGGTTTGAGGACGAACGCGGCCCAGCTTCTCCTTCATCTCGCGGCTCAGTCCGCTAACGGATGCATAATCGAACCACTCCGGAATGATTTTCTGCTCTGCCCGCTTCAGCTTCTCCATCGATTTACGCTGGTGGTCGAGATAGCCGGCATACTTGATTTCGGTCTCGACTGTCTTCATCTCATTGCGAACCCAGGCAGGAAGCCGCGTACCCGCAGCCGCATCGATTGCCGTAACCCATTCGTTCAGGCGGGCATGCGCCGTCATGACATCGCGCAGAACGTGACCGACGGATTCGATGTTCATCGCCGGTCGCTTCAACAACTGCGCAAAGGTAATGCCCTCGGTATTGGTCCCCTCAAGCTCTGCCTGCACCTCTGCCGGGAGCTCGGCTACGCGAACCTTGGTTGTCTCAAGCAGCTTCGCAAAGACAGCGGCGCGCTCCTGCTTAGCCTCGTACGCGGCCCATGCATCGTCAGCGATCATGCCGAGACGGCGGCCGTGTGGCGTAAGCCTCCGATCAGCGTTGTCGATGCGAAGATGCAGGCGATACTCCGCGCGCGAAGTAAACATGCGGTAGGGCTCGTTGGTGCCCTTGCTGATCAGATCGTCGATCAGAATGCCGGTGTAGGCCTCAGTACGGTCGAGGGTGAAGGCTGGTTCTCCCTTTACGGCGAGCGCTGCGTTGATCCCCGCCATCAGGCCCTGGCAGGCGGCCTCTTCGTAGCCGCTGGTGCCGTTGATCTGCCCAGCGAGATAGAGACCGGTGAAGTTCTTCACTTTGAGGGCGCGGTCAAGCTCGGTCGGGTCGATCGCGTCGTACTCGATGGCGTACCCGGGCCGCAGCATCTCCGCGTTCTCAAGACCGGGGATCGAGCGCACCATCGCGGCCTGCACCTCCATCGGAAGACTGGTGCTCATGCCGTTGATGTAAACCTCGTGCGTGTTCAGACCCTCGGGTTCGAGAAAGAACTGGTGCTGTGTCTTGTCGGGGAAGCGCACGATTTTGTCTTCAATCGACGGGCAATAGCGCGGGCCGATGGCCTCGATCTGGCCGGTGTACATGGGCGAGCGATGCACGTTGTCGCGAATCAACTGCAGCGTCTCCGGCGTGGTGAAGGCGATATGGCAGCTGATCTGACGCAATGGCGGTACGCCACCCTTTGCGAAGGGTGAATGGAAGCTGAATGGCGTCGGCTCTACGTCACCTGGCTGCTCTTCGAAGCGCTCCCAATCGATGGTTCGTCCATCAAGGCGCGGCGGTGTGCCCGTCTTCAGACGGCACTCGCGCAAGCCGAGCTTCTTGAGGTTCTCGCCCAGCAACACACTCGCGGGCTCACCGGAACGACCTGCCGTGTACTGCTGTTCTCCGCAATGGATCAATCCGTTGAGAAAGGTTCCTGTCGTCACCACAGTCGCGACAGAACGGACCTCGCGGCCATCGCGCAGTTTTACTCCTCGAACGATGCTGTCTTCTTCAAGGATCAGGTCAACGACTTCAGCCTGCTTGATGAAGAGATTCTTCTGCGCTTCGAGTACCTCGCGCATCTTCACGCGATAGAGAGCTTTATCGCACTGCGCACGGGGCGACCACACCGCAGGGCCTCGCGAGGTATTTAGCAATCGGAACTGAATACCGCAGGCGTCTGCGACCTCTCCCATCACGCCCCCCAGCGCATCCACTTCGCGAACAAGATGGCCCTTGGCGATGCCGCCTATGGCCGGATTGCAGCTCATCTGCGCAATCAGGTCGAGATTCAGGGTAAAGATCGCCGTACGCAAACCCATGCGCGCTGCCGCGACGGCGGCCTCGCAACCGGCATGCCCCGCACCTACCACGACCACATCGTACTGTTCCGTAAATGCCATCTATTTCTATTTTACTGGTCAACAGGTGTTGCCAGGCCAGAATCCCACGGAGACATCGATTGTCTCGAAGATGTAAAAAATGCGCCGCGTTCACCGCAATCCGGCCTATGGGCCCTAAGCTCACAGGTGATGCCCTTTGAGACCACAGTTGAAGCCGTAGATTTGCGCTCTCCATGGAGGCTTACTCCAACGGTTGAGAGAACGCTATGTGTTGTTCTGGCCGCGCTCCTTCTATGGAAGGGAGTGATTCCGGCGTGGCGCTTTCTCAACACGGACTTTCCTAATTACTATCTCGTCGCACGCCTCTTTCGTGAGGGTTATAGCCTCGATCGCGTCTATGACTGGATATGGCTTCAGAGAATCAAGGACCATTGGGGCCTGGCGCAGCCGCTGGTCGGCTTTGCAGGACTCACTCCCCTCTCTGCCCTGCCGATCGTTCCTCTCACAATCTTTTCAGCGCTTGCGGCCAAGCGTATCTGGATCCTTATCAATCTGGGGCTTTTGGTTGGAAGCGTGGAGTTTTTGTTCCGTTCCACTACGCTGAGCCGACGCCGAATCTGGCTGATCGCTCTTCTCGCCATTCTTCCTCTCCGCACTAGCTTTCTTTATGGGCAGATGCACATTGCTGTGCTGTTTCTTATGACGCTGGCGTATTTTTTGTTGAGGCGTCAACGTGCATGGATGTGTGGACTGTGCATCGCTATCGCAGCAGCGCTCAAGGTTTATCCGCTTCTCTTCATCTTGTATTTCCTCTGGAGACGGCAGTGGCGTCCTGCGATCGCAACGATCGGCTCAACCGTGCTGATCGTGATCGTTGGAGGTTTCGCGATGGGCTGGCAGCTGCTTCGCACGTATGCCCTTCAGATGCTTCCACGAACTCTGCAAGGGGAGGTACTTGATCCCTACAGTGCTCATGCCGCATCGGCAGCAGCCTTGTTTCACCGCCTCTTTCTCTTTGAGCCTTCGCTCAATCCTGCTCCGGCGTTCTCCTCTCCATCGCTTTATGCGGTCGTCTATCCGCTATGGCAGATGGCAGTCTTCCTTCCACTGCTTTGGCTCCTGTATCCAGCAGATCAAAATAACGAACGCGAACCCAGGGAGTGGGCAGCCTTTCTCTTTTCTCTTCTGTTACTGTCGCCGGTGCCCTCCAGCTATCACTTCGTCGTGATGATTCTTCCGGTTGTTCTCTTCGTCGACGCTTCCCTCCGAAGGAATAAAACTGTTCTAGCCGGCGTTGTCATTCTGTTTTATTTTCTAATCGCTATCGCTGGTGCTGTCGGTTCCATTCCCGCGCTTGGTGCCGGTTTCAATACCATCTTTGCTTTTTCCAGGCTCTGGTTCGAGATCGCTCTTTTCCTTGTTTTCCTAGCGGATCTTTTCCGCGATCGTCCCGCAGAGAGAGCGACAACCTTGTACCTTCGTTATGCTCTGCTCCTGATCTTTGCCATTTGCGGACTGGGCGGTAGCATCGCTGGCTACCGGCACCATTTCCTCGATCGGCAGCGGGAGATGGCCCGCCGCATTCTGCCTCCTGCACCTACCTTGCTTGCAGCTCTGCCGCAGCCGATCGCTGATGACAACCTCTTCGTGGCGATGGAAACAACGGGATATCGCATCGCCAGTAAGACTGGCCGAACTCAAAACAACTTTTCGCAAGCCTCCGATGAACTCTCGTTCGCTGTGGCTAAGGATTATCCACTCTTCGTTGAGCTCGCTGATGCATCGGGGTCGCGTATCGTGCGCAGCGCCGACGGATCGGTTGTAGCCGAAGATGCAGAAACACCATTTCTTTCAATGGATGGCAACCAGCTTGGGTTTCTTCGCGAAGCCAGGGGGCGGAGCAGCCTTTGGATCACTTCTCTTTCTGCGCAACCGTCTACCCCTTCTCTTGTTGCAGGAGAGGACTACGATGTGCGCGGCGCTGCGTTTCTTCGCTCCGGTAAGATTCTCTTTGTCGCAAAACGAAATGGCGTTGACGATTTCTATACCGAAGCTCAGGGAGCCACACCGCTTCCTTTCTTTTCTCCCAGCGGAGAGGTTTCAAGCTTTGCTCCCTCACCCGATGAACGCTCTCTCGTCTTTACGGAGTTGATTCACAACCGCTGGCAACTCGCTCTCCTGGATCTGTCCTCGCGTCACGTCGAGGTCCTTACCTCGACAGACTGTAACGCTTACACACCAGCCTGGTCGGCACCTTCTTCCATCGTTTACGCGACGGATTGTGGACGCGGCGTTGGACTTACAGCGCTCGCTTCGATCCAGGTTCCGCGGTCGGAGTGATCTCACAGGCACACGAGCCGTGCTCTTTTCAGGCAGGGTCTGACTGGATTGCTACTACAATCTCCGCATGCGTCTTCTGTCTGTCGCACTACTCGCTGCCAGCATCTCGCTCCATGCGCAACAAAACGCAGTTGCAGCCGACCCTGCTCCGGACAAGGCCGTTCCCGCCTCGATGATTCAGCTGTCGGTTCCTTCTCACGGAGAGCGTCTGCTGGGTGTCTTCTATCTCGCCGCGGGCCCGGGGCCACATCCCACGGCGATCGTCATGCACGGCTTCCCTGGCTATGAGCAGAATCTCGATATCGCGCAGGCAGTTCGACGCGCCGGGTGGAACGTGATGGCAGTCCACTATCGCGGCTCGTGGGGGATGAAGGGCAACTTCTCTTTCGCGCATGTGATGGAAGATGCCGATGCCGAGGTTTCGTTTCTACTGGATCCGGCGGTGGACACGAAGTATCACATCGATCCTGCGAAGATCGTCCTCATCGGTCATTCCATGGGAGGCTTCGCCGTAGCCTCGGCGGCAGCACATAACCCCCAAGTCGCCGGCGTGGTGATGATCTCTGCGTGGAATATCGCTGCTCCCTTTGCGAACCTGCCGGACGATCAGGAATCGGCCGCAGTGGCAAAGTTTGTGCAGGGGCAGACCAAAAACGATCTTGCGCCTCTTGCAGGCTGTACGGCGGAATCTCTTGGTCACGAGGTCTTTCGCCATCGCAAAGAGCTGAACTTTCTGGCGTTTGCTCCGGCGCTTGCAAGCCGACCTGTTTTGATCGTCACATCAAACGATGGTCTTGCGGAGCAGAACGATAAACTCTTTGCTGCATTGCAGAAGGCTGGAGACGGCAGGACACAGACTGTGCATTTCGCGACCGATCACTCTTACTCCGATCACAGAATCGCGTTGGAAGAGCAGATTTTGCAAAGTCTAAATTCATTAAAGAACCATTAGCTGCCTTTTCTTGAAAGCAACCGTTACGCAGACCTGTTCATCCTCTTTCTAAGAGCTAACAATCACCTCTGAGAACTGAATCCGATGATACTTGCCGCTGTTTTTTATTTTCGTCACACCTGGTTCTTCGCCGTCTTCGTCTTTTGCGGCTTCATCGTTCTGGCTAACCTCATCCATTACATTCTGTTCCGCATCCTCAAGAAAAAAGAGGAGCAGCAGATGGGAACCGGTTGGGGTGTCAAGCGCTACCTCAGCCATCCGGCGCGCGCGATCTTCTTTCTTACCTGCGCCGGAATCGTGCTCCCTCTCTTCCCCTACATTCCATCGAACTTGGACGGCACCATCCGTCAGGGCCTGCTGATGGCGATGGTCGTCTCCCTGGGTTGGTTTGCTGTCGGTTGCGTCTATGTCTTTCAGGAGTTCATGCTTCGCCGCTACGACCTGAAAGCGGCAAATAATATTCGTGCCCGCCGAGTCCATACACAGTTTCAACTCTTCCGCCGTGTACTGATCGCCTTCATCATAGTCATCACCATCGGCGGATTGTTATGGACCTTCAACGATCCGCGAATCTGGCATTACGGATCGGGCCTGCTCGCCTCGGCCGGCATCGCCTCCCTCATTCTTGCCACGGCGGCCAAATCGACCGTGTCGAACTTTCTCGCCGGGCTTCAGATCGCCTTCACCGAGCCGATCCGGATTGACGACGTGGTCGTCATCCAGGGCGAGTGGGGCCGCATCGAAGAGATCAACTCCGCCTATGTCGTCGTCAAAATCTGGGATCTCCGCCGATTGATCGTTCCACTGAGCTACTTCATTGAAAACAGCTTCCAGAACTGGACCCGCGAATCCTCAGACATTCTCGGAACCTCATTCCTTTATGTGGATTACACCATTCCAGTGGAAGAGCTGCGAACTGAGTTGAATCGTGTTGTGTCTGCTTCGCCGTTGTGGGACGGCAACGTCTGCGGCCTGCAGGTCACGAATCTTTCGGAGCGCACAATGGAGCTTCGTTGCCTGATGAGCTCTCCCAACTCGAGCCAGAACTTCGACCTTCGCTGCATTGTCCGCGAGCAGATGATCGCCTACATCCAGAAGAACTATCCCCACGCGTTTCCCACGACTCGTTTTGCAGCGATCTCCGAGATTCCGGTCGGCCTGCAGTCTTCCAATGGAGAAGGGGAGGCTTCGTTTGCTGCCGCAGGCTCTGCTTCGTCCCGCGACCGTTAGCCACTATCCCGTGACGGTGTACAGCGGAGCGAACTCCGGTACACCGGCCATCCTGCCAGCCATCCATCGCAGTACATAGACCTGCACCGGATCGGTCAAAGCATGCGTCAGGCCATTGGGAATCACCTCCATAATGGCGTGGGCCGAGAGATCGCGATAGTAGTCGATGTCAACTTCAAGCGTGACGCAGTCGGTATCTCCAATCCGCTTCACATCGTTCTCATGGAAGGTCAGCTGTACATTCGCCTCTCCAAATCGCACCTGTTTCCACGAGTGCGTTGCCCCCGGATGCAGAAGCCCCGGTGCTGGTTCCTCGGCAAACTGCTTCAAACTTGCCCCAATCCGTACCTGATCGATCAATCCCCGGTCGCACCAGCTGAAAAACCGATCCTGCGCGGGCTTGAAGTCTCCATCCCATCGAGCCTGGCGAATGTATTGAAGCGGTGTTTCCTGAGAAAGCGGAATCTGTCCCAATGCTTCAGTCAGATTCAGAAGGCACGCTAACGACTTCTCTGAGGCATCCAGCAACCTCTCGTATCTCGCCTCGCACGCAGCGTCGTCCAGATCGCCTCCCAGAAAGGGATACTTCTGCTTCGCAGCATCCCACCGAGCATTCACGAAGCTGAAGCCTGAGGCCTTGGGCACCAGCATCACATCGAGGGTTCGAAGGTAAGTGTCGGACAGCTTCACAGGATAGAAACCTGCATCCTTGTACCCATCCGCGGAGACCAAAACAGTGTAGTTGTCTCCAAAGTTATTGAAGAAGGGCAGCGAAAACATGATGTCGCTCTGGGAAAACTCCTGACACACGCGTTGCTGCTGGTTTCCATCCACAATTCGCACCAGAAAGCTCTTCGGTGCTGCAAATAATTCACGGCTGCCATCGAAGATACGCAGTCGAAGCTGGCTCATCGTTCGGTATACCTCTTCCAGATTTTCCCGGGGAAAGCGGCAGTATCGCATCAAAGTCATGAGAAGCGATATGAAAATCCGTGCGGCTGAGACCGCGCATACCCCACTGTCTCAAGAGCCGCGCAGACGCTACACTTGATACCGATATGGACCTCAACCAGCTCAATGATCACTTTGGCATTCCCGGCGTCCTGCACTTCGACCAGCACGGCGAGCTCACCTGCGCCCAGGTCACCGCGCCTTCCGCAAGCGCCACCGTCTACCTGCAGGGAGCCCACATCACACACTGGCAGCCCGCCGGGCAACAGCCCGTGCTCTTTCTCAGCCAGAAGAGCGATTTCCTCCCCGGCAAGCCAATCCGCGGTGGCGTTCCCATCGCCTTCCCCTGGTTTGCCACCGACTCAAAGAACGATCGCTATCAGGGCAAGCCCGGTCCTTCTCATGGATTTGCCCGCATTCAGGATTGGTCTCTAAGCTTCGCCGCTCTCTCCGGCGACAGCCTTCATCTCGCTTTCACGCTCGGCCCTACCGAGCTGAGCCGCCAGCTAGGTTTCGACCACTTCCGCCTTGCCTTCGAGCTCATCATCGGCAGCAGCCTCACCATGCGTCTCGCCGTCGCTAACGATGCCAAAACTCCCCTCGTCTTTGAAGAGGCTCTGCATACATATTTCTCCGTTGGCGATGCACGCAAGATCTCCATCACTGGCCTGGAACCCACGGGCTATATCGACAAGACCGACAACTTCCGGGCCAAACCCGCAGCTCACGCTCCGCTTGTGCTCACAGGATTCACCGATCGCGTCTATCCCGACACAGCGGCGACCTGCGCAATTCATGACACGGTGGAACAGCGCACCATCACCATCGAAAAACAGCACTCCAACACCACCGTCGTCTTCAATCCGTGGAAGGAGCTACCCGACATGGGTCCCGACGAGTGGCAGGGGATGGTCTGCGTGGAGACTGTCAATTCCGCGACCAATACCGTTACCCTTGCACCACAATCGACGCACATTATGCAATCGCACATTACTCTTTCGACTTTCGAGAAGGAGCGCAGCTGAAAGATGCTGATTCTCGCCTCCTCCTCACCGCGCCGCAGCCAACTTCTTAAGCTGGCTGATCTTGAGTTCACCGTCGATGCCGCCGATATCGACGAACAGGTTCAACCCGATGAAGCGCCGGCGAAGTACGTACAGCGTCTCGCGCTCGAGAAGGCCCAGGCTGTCTGGGACCGGCACAAGGCGGATGCTGACGGTGACCTGATCGTTCTGGGAGCCGACACTACCGTCGTCTGCGACGGTAGTATCCTCGGCAAACCCGCCAACATCGCCGATGCTCGGCGCATGCTCGAGATGCTTGCAGGACGTACGCATCAGGTCCTCACCGGCATTGCCGCTGTCTCACGTCGAGGCCTCTTCAGCGACATCGATATCACGCAGGTATTCTTCGATCTCATCGACGAGGAAGAGCTCGCCCACTACCTTGCCAGCTGCGAGCCCATGGACAAGGCGGGAGCCTACGGCATTCAGGGCTACGCTGCGCGCTGGATTCCCCGCATCGAAGGCTGCTTCTTCAACGTGATGGGGCTTCCCCTTGCGCGAACGATGGCACTCCTCGCCCGGGCCCGTGAGGGACGCAACGAGGCGCAGCCGCCAGCTTCACGTCTGGCATCACTCTAACAATCAAAATTGCTATGCGTTTCGGTTACGGCTTAACTGGCTCGCCAGCGGCGTCGGGCTGACGTCTTTCTCACCCTGCGCAAGCCGTCGGAAAGCGCTATAGACGAATGAACCCAAGTACCACCCGTCCATGTACTTGTAGGGCGTCTCCCCTGTTGTGTAGTGTCCGCACGGCAATACCTTTGAGACGTGATCGATCCCCAGGCGGTTGAAGTTTGCCAGCACATCCAGCGAAAACTTGCGAATAAATGTCAGATCGTAGGTGGCATGCACCACCAGCACACGCTTCGGATGCGCCGCAAACCGGTCCATATACGACATCGGACTGATCGAAGTGAAGATCTTCCTTACATCCTCCTGCGACAACCCCTCGTCCTCGAACGACTCTCGAATATGCCGCGTGCTCTGGCCGGTCCACACCACATCTCCAAACCACGTAGAGGCATGATTGAAAGCGCAGACACGCAGGCGCGGATCGAACGCCGCGGCAATAAAGGCATAGCAGCTTCCCAGGCTCGTTCCCAGCACGCCGAACTGCTCGTAACCCTGCTGCTCCAGCCAGTCGATGCAGCTGCGGATATCTACCACGGCCTGCCGGCATGCGGCGATCGTGCGTCCGATGTTTGAGCTAACGGCATAGTCCGAGCGCTCCAGCTCCGCCGGCCGCCGGATATCGTGATACGGCTTCGACAACCGCAGCGCGGAGATGCCGAACCGGTTGAACAGCGTGCACAGAGCGTTGTGGCTGAAGGCATCGGCATTCCACTGCGGCATCACAATCATCGCCTGCTTCGGCTTGCCGACCTGCTTCTCTGCAGGTGCCGGATACCAGCGAGCATTCACGATGTCGTTCTCCGGATACTGCGTACTTACGGGCGAGGTAAAGCGCAGGAACTCAGCCTTGGACAGCTCGCCCGATTCCGCCTGCCGCCTCATCTCCGCATCCTGCTCCAGAGTTTCCGGCCGGACATTGGTGGGGAAAAGTTCCGGATGTCGATGCTCCAACCGGAAGTCGGTCGGGGTCTCGTATCCAAAAAAGGCATCCGCCTGCCCTACGATTCTGTCGTTGAGCCGTTTCATGCGCTCAAACCCCGTCGAGCCTGCGTGTTCTTCCAGCCGAATAAAATCGCTCAGCCAGTCCTCTCCCCACTCCAGCGGCCTGACAATACGATTCGTGTCGCGTGTGGTCAACGCCGTCTCCCAGGCGTACATCCACGTCGCGTAGAGCTTTCCCAGCATGTCTTCAGTTTACCAAGCGGCGAGCCTCTTCTCTGACCTCACAACTCTGCCTGCACCATGCATACTCGCCCGATGATGTAGTCTCCCGGAGATTCGTTCTCCGCCAGAGGAAGTAGCTGGACCGGCATCTCACGCACATAGGGCCGCAAAATCAGGTGCCGGTCGTCATAGTCCACATGACGCAGCATCAGCATGGGTCCAAAACGAACTGCGAAGATACTCGCCTGGCCCGCCCTGTACGGCGCCAGCGAATTGTAGTGACGATCCAGCACCACAATTGCCCCCGAAGGAAGCAGAGGCCCCATCGCTGCCGTCTGCTGGGCATTGGTACGAACCGCCAGAAAACGTTGCCAGTGAGTGCGTCGCGCCGCCGGGCGCGCCCGATGCTCCTGCAGCCGCGCGGTTGAGACGGGTAAGGTTTCAATCACCGCAGCCGGAGCGATCGAGACATCATCCATCGCAGACGACGGCGACACCACCGGTACCATCTCCACCGGATCGGTTAAGACAGGACTCTCTCCCGCCTCGGCTCCAGCCATCATCTCCAACGGAAGAATCTGTTCGATCTTCAGATCCTGTGCCGCCAGCACGCGGTCCAGCCCCTCAAGCGAAAGTGCCCGCTTGCGGTTTAGGAAGTTTGAGATATGGGCCTGTTGAAAGCCTGCCTGATGGGCCAGGCGGCTGCCGGTCAGTGCTCCACGCTCAATACGGCGTACGAGCTCCAGGCGAACAAGTTCGTGAAGGTCTTGGAAGTTCATTCTCTCTCAGTTTCTGTCGACGGCGGATATCTTTCCGCAAGACGAAGATTAGGCGAACTGTGGAGCGGCTAATCGCTGCGGCAACCCTGCTCGAACAGGCAATGGAGCGGTTGTCTGAACGCCAGGCTGAATCGGAGATGACGATCGGGCGCATTTCGGCTACCGTCGAAGCCGCGATGGAAGAGCGTCTCGCCGCTGCCGAGGCCCGAATTGCGGAGCTGGAGGCATCAGGCTCCACAACCAGCCGGCGTGGCAGGTAGTGAACTGGGGCATCGTCGGCGCAGGTAACGAAGATGTCGCTGCTTCCGAACCCAACCGAGTTGCTCTGCGCTGCGGCAACGGGGCAGGTCCGGCGGTTGCGATTGTCTTCCTCGGCACCAACGGCTTTGCCCAGATCGGCGCACCGCTGACGCCTACCATCGAGCTTCAGCATCTCGCAAGCGAGGTGCGGGTTCTCAAGCAGGCAGGTTGCCAGGTCTTCGTAGGAACGATGCTCTCGCGCATCGGGCTCGACACCTCGAAGGATGGTTACGATGCCCTGGTTCTGGCGCAGTACAAGCAGATTGGAGCCGATGGTGTAGTGGACTTCGCCGCCAATCCTAATCTTGGAGCCGACGGCGCCTACGCCAACACGACCTACTTCAACACAGATGGAACTCATCCGAAGACAGTCGGACAGGACATTCTGGCCGCCGAGGCCAGCAATGCTCTTAATTACTACTTCGGACACAACGACGCGAACCCCGCCAGCGTGACTTCACTGCCGTACGCGATGGCCGCAGGCGATGGCACTGTCTCACTCTCCGGATTAACCAATGCAGGAACGCTGACGCTCCCGGACTGCACCGGGCAGAGCGGCGCGGTCTATCGCATCGTGAATCCGCAGAGCACCTTTGCCGTTACCGTTACGCCGCTGAACAGCAGCCAGCTGATCAACGGGCTGGGCTTCGCGACGCCGGTGACGGTACCGGCCAACAGCTCGCTCACATTACGGGATGTTCCTGAACCCAAGACTGTGGGCGGATGCCACTGGGAGATGTAAGGACAAGTCTTGAGCAGGAAGAGAGAGAACCGTTGTCTCTTTTCCTGCTCTCGCATTTCCATGCAAACAACTTCCGCACGGGCGTGGCATTGAGGACAGCGAAGTTCTCTCGCGCACGGAGAAGAGAAGAACGATACGAAATCTTCGCGCCTTCCGCCACGCCTCTTCGGAAATCGAAGAGGAGAACATGGGTGGAGATCCTTTGGAATAGAGACAACCTATTAAAGCTGGGCGAGGAGATCGATGCCAACCCGGAGAAGATGATCGAGGTCATTGCAGAACATCTGAAGGTGCGCGACCGCAATGGCAAAACCCGGCTGCTTAAGGCGAATGACGTCCAGCGCGCCTTCGAACAAAAACGCGGCCGCAGAAACATCGTCCTGAAGGCTCGCCAGATGGGAATGACCACCTGGATCGCTGCACGGATGTTTATGAAGACCATTACCGCAGGAGGTGTGTTGACTGTGCAGGTCGCGCAGACCCGCGAGGCTGCCGAAGGAATCTTTCGCATGGTGCAGCGCTTCTGGGAACACCTGCCGAAGGAGGCCCGCGAGGGGCCGCTGCGTCGCAGCCGCGCCAACCTTGGACAGATGTGTTTTCCCGAGCTCGACAGCGAGTTTCGGATTCTGAGCGCAGGGGACGAGGGCACAGGCCGTGGCCTGTCGATCCAGAACCTGCACCTGAGCGAAGTAAGCCGCTGGCCGGGGGAAGCACAGGAGACTCTGGCCGGTTTGCGCGCGGCGCTCTCGCCTTCAGGCGAGATGGTGATCGAATCGACACCGAACGGTGCCTACGGCTGCTTTTACGCAGAGTGGAACCGGGCTGCGGCGAGCGGGATGGTGCAGCACTTCTTCCCCTGGTGGAAGGAAAAGGAATATATAGCCGATTCGGTTACAGACTTCACCCCCGAGGAACGCGCACTGGTTCTGGCGCACAATCTGAAGCCGGAACAGATCGGCTTTCGGCGTTCCTTGGAGGCCAGCTATCAGGGCCTGCGGTCGCAGGAGTTTGCAGAAGACCCCGTAACCTGCTTCCGCGCTACGGGCGAGTGCTGCTTCGATGTTGCGGCAATCGAAGACAGGCTCGACAGGACACCGCATCCTATCGAGAGCCGCCGCGGCGGTGCTTTGCTGGTGTGGCTGCCTCCGCTGGCAGGCAAGCGGTACCTGGTAGCAGCTGACACCGCCGGTGGAGGCTCTGCAGGCGACTTCGCTGCGTTGCAGGTGATCGAGCTCGAGACTGGCCTGCAATGCGCCGAGCTGCAGCAGCGGCTCAATCCGCTGGAGCTGGCGCATGCGATCGTGGAGCTGGCGCGGGAGTACGGCAACGCGAAGGTGACCGTCGAACGCAACAACCACGGCACTGCTGTGCTGGCTTATCTGGACAGCGTGCACCGCTATGCCAATCTCTACTGCATGGACGGCGTCGCAGGCTGGTTGACCACGTCCGGCAATAAGCCGAGGATGATCGCGCGGCTGGGCGCGCTTCTGGTGGAGTCGCCCTGGCTCTTCGCAAGCCGCAGGATGCTCGAGGAGTGCAGGACGTTCGTCAACTTCCCGAACGGCCGCACTGGCGCGGCCAACGGAGCGCACGACGACTGCCTGATGGCGATGGCGGTCGCGCAGGCCGCACGGGAAGAGATGCTAACCCGGCCGTAACCTGTATTCTGCTGTTGCGAGGAAGAGCGGCTTTGGCGGTATTGGCGGTACAAGCGATTCGACGGATGCGGGGCGGGGCGCAGAGCCAGTTGATGCTGGGCGCGGACGGCAAGCTGTGGGTGGTGAAGTTTCAGAACAACCCGCAGCACCGCCGCGTGCTGGCCAACGAGTTTCTCGCCACGCGGCTGGCCGCCGCCGCGGGGCTGACGGTTCCAGCCTGCGACGTGGTCGAAGTAACGGACTGGCTGGTGTCGAACACACTCAACATGGTGGTCGAGCTGCCGAAGGGACAGCGCGAACGCTATGCCCCGGGCTTGCAGTTCGGATCCCAGTTCGTCGGCGGGCTGATGCCGGGGCAGGTGGTGGACTACCTTCCCGATCCACAACTCGATGAAGTCAGGAATCTGCGCGAGTTTGCGGGGATGCTGGTGATCGACAAGTGGACGGGCAACTGCAATGGACGGCAGGCCGTCTTCGAACGCAAGCCGCGTGAACGCAAATATCGCGCCACGTTTATCGATCAGGGCTTTTGCTTCAATGCGGGCGAGTGGAGCTTTCCCGACTCGCCGCTGCGAGGCGTGTACCAGCGCAATCGCGTGTACAGGAATGTAACCGGATGGGAGAGCTTCGAGCCCTGGCTCAGCAAGGTGGAAACGATGGAAGCCGATACGGTATGGAGGATCGCCGAGCAGGTTCCACCGGAGTGGTATGGCGGCGACACGTCAGTGCTGGAGCGGCTAATGGAACAGCTTCTTATGCGTCGTTCACGAGTTCGCGACCTGATCGCGTCGTTCCGCGATTCGGATCGTTGTCCTTTCCCGATGTGGAACCAGGGAAGCAGTGGAGTTGTGCCGCGACAGTTTGTTGAGGCCGCGAGTGAGAGAAGATTTGTAATGTAGCTGGAGATACAGTTGTCCGTTGCAGGTTGCGAGTTGTTCGTTGAAGGCAAAAACTGACAACCCGCAACGGATAACAAACAACTGCTTTCAGGAGGTCTTTTGGCGGAGCGGGTTCCATGCGAGTTCTTCCTCATCCGGTATGTGCCGGATGTGGTGAAGGGCGAGTTCACCAATATCGGCGTGGTGCTGCGTGAGGCAGGCCGCGACGCCAGTGCAGTGGTACGTTTTACCCGCGACTGGAGCCGTGTGCGCTGCATGGACGCCGATGTCGATATCGGCCTGCTGGAGTCGCTCGAGAGCGAGATCGCCGAGAGGCTGCGGCTGGGTGCAGCGGATACCAAGCCGGTGCTCGCGTTGCTTGAGGATACGCTGTCGAACTCGGTGCAGATCACCGAGGCACGGGCCTCGCTGGCCGAGAATCTCAGCACAGAGCTTGAGCAACTGATGCAGATGTACGTTGAGCCACTGAAGGTGAAGCAGGAACGGCGCAAGACGGGAAGGGCCCTGCTGCAGGGCGCGATCCGCAACCAGTTCGAACACGCAGGCGTGTGGGGGCTGATGCGGAAACGCATCGCAGCCTCGCTTTATACGCGGCCGGGAGATCCAATGAAGATCGACTGTGGATACCGAGCTTCGGGCGAGGCGATGATTCGGATGTTTCAGGCGGTCTCGCTGGAGGCCGATCTGGAGGCCGCCAAAGGACTGGCCTGGTCGGCACCGCGGTTACGCGAGGGTGTAGAGCGGATCGAGAGCGCGAGGCTGGAGCTGACCGCTGTGGTCGAGCCGCTACGCACGCTCTCCGAGGAGGAAGACGAGGCGACCGAACGCTATCGCTTCGGAGTGGAGGCGATGGAGCGCGAGCAGATTCGCGTGGTCACGCTGAACGATCTGGCGCGGGTGGCCGAGACGGCGAGGCTGGAGCTTCGCGTGTAACTGTTTGAACTAGTCAGCAGCAGAGAGGCACGACCTTCGGGTTGTGCCTTTTTTGTTTTCGGCAGAGCAACACACAAAAGGCAGACGAGGTGAATGCGATGGGAGTTCGAGAAGCAGTAATGGAGGCCTGGCAGAAGCTGGCCGGTGTGGAGGCAGCCGAGGGAGACGCTGTGCAGGGCGACAGAAAGACCAAAATGCTGCCCGCGGTTTTGACTCCCTATCGCGGCACGCGTCCGGGACAGAGCGCGCTGCCCAAGCCGACACCGGCGAACCTGCGACGGTTTGCGGAGACACCGGTCGTGCGCCGCGCCATCAACGTAGTGAAAGACAAGATAGCCAGCATGGACTGGCAGGTGCGCGTGCGGCGCGGCTACGCTCTGGCCGAGGTGGAGAATGTACAGGAGCGGCTGAACGTTCTTCGCCGCTGTCTCGAAGAGCCCAATGTCTCCGACAGCTTCCGCGTGCTGTGGGAGCAGGTGCTTGAGGACCTGCTGGTCGGGGGTTTCGGCGCAATCGAGATGGAGGCCACCGGCGATCCGCTGCGTCCCTTTCATCTATGGGCGGTCGACGGAGCGACCGTTCAGATCGACAGCCGATGGGATGGCGATCCTGCTAAACCACGCTATGCACAGGCAACTGGGCAGATCGGAAGCGATGCGCTCGTTCCGCTACGCGATGACGAACTGATGTATGTCCGTCTGAATCCGCGTACCCATACACCGTTCGGCCTGGGCAGGCTTGAGGTGGCATTCGAATCGGTGAACCAGTTTTTGAGTGCGCATCGCTATGCAGGACGACTCGCTTCAAACTCGGTAGTGCAGTATGCGTTGTGGCTTAACGAGGCTACACCCGAGCAGCACGACCGTTTGATCCGCTGGTGGCAGGACGAGATTGAAGGCACAGGCCGCGTGCCGGTGCTGAGCAGCGAGAAGAAGCCCGAGGTACTGCGCTTTGCCGGAGGTACCGACGCCGATCTGCGGCTGCAGTGGCAGGAGATGCTGATCCGCATGATCGCCAACGCCTTTGAGCTTCCACCGATGTTGCTGGGCGTGGAGGGCGACGTAAATCGCTCGACCGCTGCGGAGTTTGCTGAAGAGGCGTTCCAGAGCGTGATCGTTCCTGTGGCCAAGCTAATCGCCGAACACATTACGCGCGACCTTTTTGCCAAGAAGCTGGGGTGGCGGGAGTTCGAGTTCATCTTCAACGACCTGGAAGCCCGCGACGACTCAAGCCGCCTGCGGGAGGAGGCTTCGAGGTGCGGCGCCGCGACTGGGACTTTGGCCCGGGTGTGGATCAGGACCTGGTGCTGCGCAGCCCGGTGCGAAGTTTTTCGATTCCGCGCGAGGCGCAGGTGGAGCGCTACTACGTGCGCATGTACGACGGTTCGAATCCGCCGGTGTACTCGCGGTTTTCGAGCGCAGTCTTTACCAACTTTCCCGTCGCCTTCTGACGGGCGACCCATGAGGAGTAAAAGCGATGACGGAGTTTGAAGGACAGGTCTTAAGCGACTTGAAGGTCCTGCGTAGTCAGGTAGATCAGCTCTTCGGCATTGGTCAACCTGGAAGGCTGACACAGCTGGAAGAACGTGTAGAGCGACATGAGCGCAGCGTACAGCGCGTGAAGGGATTTACGACAGCGATTGGTGCGCTGGTGACGATGGCTCATGTAGCGATCGATTATCTGCGGCGATAACGACGAAACAATACAGGAGAAACCCGATGGACTTCATGAAGATTCTTCTGCGCGCGCTGGCGTTTCTGCCCGCCGCACTGCATGGAACGGAGGCCCTCTTCGGCCAGGGCGAGGGCGAAAAGAAAAAGACTGCCGCGCTGGAGATTATCGGCGCGGCCATCAACATCACCGACGCGGTGACCTCGAAGCAGATCGCCGATGCCGACCGTTTTACCGCAGGCCTGAGCGCCATTGTCGATGGTGTAGTCGAATGCCTGAACGCCAGCGTGTGGGCGAAGCCATAGGTGCTTCATCCGGCGGCGAAAGGTACTTCGCTTTACCTCTAAAGAGGCGCCCATGACCCCGTATAATCAGGGCTATGGACGCCTCACCGCTGGTTGGAATCATCATGGGAAGCCGCAATGATTATGCGGTGATGCGTGGTGCTGTCGAGATGCTCGTTGAGTTCGGCGTGCCGCACGAGGTTCGTGTGGTCTCAGCGCATCGCACGCCCGATCTGCTCTTCGAATATGCTCAGACTGCCGCTGATCGCGGCCTTCGCGTGATCATCGCGGGAGCGGGCGGAGCGGCGCATCTGCCGGGCATGGTCGCGGCGAAGACTGTGGTGCCAGTGCTCGGCGTGCCGATTCCGGCGACCGCGCTGCAAGGTATGGATTCGCTGCTGAGTATTGTGCAGATGCCGAAGGGTGTTCCCGTGGGCACGCTGGCGATTGGTGCTCCCGGAGCGGCGAATGCGGGTTTGCTGGCGGCGCAGATTCTCGCCACGAACGACGCGGCGTTGCGCGAAAAACTGACAGCGTGGCGTGCGGCGCGGCGTGACGAAGTCCTCGCTCAGACTATCGACAACCAAACTACGGGCGAAGAGAGTAAAAAAGCTTGAGCAAAGATTCCACTGCACAACCGATTCTTCCCGGCGCGACCATCGGCATCTTCGGTGGCGGCCAGCTGGGACGCATGACCGCCATGGCCGCGCGAGCCATGGGCTATCGCATTCAGGTGCTGGACCCCGATCCGGCCTGCCCGGCGCGCTTCGTCGTAGACGGCTGCATTGAGGCGAATTGGGATGACTCCCGCGAGGCGGCCAATCTGGCGCGCGGATGCGATGTAGTGACGCTCGAGATTGAACAGATTTCGCTGGCCAGCATGGATGCTGCGGCGAACTTCGCTCCGGTGCGACCGGGGCGGGCGATGCTGGCGGTGATTCAGGACAGGATCGAACAGAAGGACTGGCTACGGAAACACGGCTTTCCTGTGGGCGACTACCGCGCCGTGCGCTCGATCGAGGAGCTGCGCGAGGCCATCGCTGTGCTGGGCGGCAAGTGCTTCTGCAAGAGCGCGACCGGCGGCTACGACGGTCGAGGGCAGGGCAAGGTAGGCTTCCGTTCGGGCGCCAACCCCGAAGAGGAGTTGCGCGGAGCCTGGGAGGCGCTGGGTGAACGTTCGGGAATCGTGGAGAAGGCGATTGATCTGGAGCGCGAGATCTCGGTGCTGGTCGCCCGAAGTCCCTCGGGCGAGGTGAAGATTTACCCCGCGGCGTGGAACCACCATGAGAATCAGATTCTTGCCTGGAGCGTGCTGCCCGCGCCGCTTACCGACATCATGGCCGCTGAGGCACGGCAGCTGGCCGAGTCCATCGCCGACACCTTCCAGCTGGAGGGCATTCTTGCCGTCGAAATGTTTGTGACCACCTCAGGGCAGTTGCTGATCAACGAGCTTGCGCCGAGACCGCATAACAGCTATCACGCGAGCGAACGAGCCTGCGTGACCAGTCAGTTCGAGCAGCTGGTTCGCGCCGTCTGCGATCTTCCTCTTGGAGATGTAGATATTGTGCAGCCCTGCGCGATTGCGAATCTTCTGGGAGATGTGTGGCTGAATGAGGACGGCTCGCCGCGGGAGCCGCACTTCGACCGTGCGCTGGCAGTTCCTGGGGTAAGGCTGCACCTGTACGAGAAGCACCGTCCTCGCAAAGGCCGCAAGATGGGGCATTTGAGCGCGGTGGGCAATAGTGCGGATGAGGCTGTGGCGAGTGTTTTGAAGGCTCAGGAGATGTTGTAAAGTCTAGCTTCTACGCCGCTGAGTGAAGAAAAAACTTAGCAGCATGCAGAGAATAGTAACGACCACGATGTGTGCGGGGAACATTGGATTACCTCTGCCAATGAATGTACATTGCACTCTATCTTGCGGACAGCGATGTTCGGCGAACCTCAGCTGTTACGCGCGTTTTTCCACAGCCCATGATATCTTCTAAGGTGCACTGAGGTTTGTGCAGCGTTTACGAGGTCCCGATGAGCAGCTCTGAACTGGAATACGTGCTTTCGCTGCGGGATGCCAACCTTGGCAGCAGTCAGAAACGTCTGCGCGCCGAGATGATTGAGTTCATCCAGCGGCATGAGGAGGCTGTGCTCGATCAGCTCCGCGCGCACGAGTCCGCTGTCATTCCAACCTCCTTCGGTGAGATCACGCTGAACCTCGCCGATCTTCGCGAAGCCGTCGCCTAGGAGACCTCCCGGTGCTGGCGCTACTCGTCAGCTTCCTGATCGCCGTTTATCTGCTTGGACCTGACCTGATTGCACGGTGGGCCGCGGACCTTGTTGTCTTCCGCAAGACCCGCGTCGAGAGCCATGCCCAGGAGGTCGCCCGCGCCATTATCGCAGCTGCGATTCCGTTAGGGATTGCTATCGTGTGGGCGCGATGGTCGGGAGCGATGTGGGCACGAGGCACGCAGACCGATGTCGAGACGGTCTTCTCAGCACTGCAGAGTGACAACTTCTTTCAGACACACCATCAGCAGTTCTTCACCAGCCTGTATGCGTTCTTCTGGATGAATTACGCCATTCTGTGGCGGCTGTATCTCATCGTTTTCGTTGCCTGCGTGGTTCGTATCGTCATCGTGCTGAACTACAACCGCGTGTGGAGGCGGCTGCACAAGAGATGGATGCGAACGCTGCTAGCGACGGTGGTGCCTCGCATCTCGGAGTGGGACCTGCTGTTCAGCGACATGCTGCTGCCTGAGGGCAGCTTTCGGATTATGGCCGATGTGCTGACCAGGACCGGCGGACTCTACCAGGGCACGGTGCAGGACCGCATGCTGAACAGCGATGGAACACTGCAGAGCATTACGCTGGCCAATCCGCGTCGCTTCGAACGCAACGATTTTCGTAAGGCCAAGGCTGAGGATCTGGAGACGGTTCCGGATGAGTTCTGGTTCAACATTCCCGGCAATCTCTTTATCGTGATGGCATCGGATATCGCCAATCTGAACCTGCGTTACATCAGCCGCAAACCGCTCAGCTTCCAGCCCTCCGTCGAAGAGCGCGAGGTGCTGACACGACTGCTGGATCGTTTAAAAGAGAGCAAATAGCGCGGCGTAGAATCTCTTCGAGATGAAGATCGAGATCCCGCAACCAACACGCAACGAAGCCATCGCCTCCCTACAACGCTACTTCGAAGAGAACCTGCCGGAGGCGATCGGCGATCTTCCGGCGGGGTTGCTGTTCGATTTTTTCGTAGAGGAGATTGGGCCGCTCATTTACAACCGCGCCATTGCCGATGCGCAGGCGAGGCTGGCATTGCAGGTGTCGGACCTGAGCGGCGAGCTGTGGGCCGATGAGTTTCAGTACTGGCCCAAGGTCGATGCAAAGCGACGAGCCCGAAAGAGGTGAAGCTCAGGATCGTCCGGCAAACTCGCGGGACTCGGTGGAGACCTTTACCTTTTCGCCTTCTTTGATGAAGAGCGGCACACGAATCTCAAGGCCAGTTTCGAGCGTTGCCACTTTGGTGACGCTGCCGCTTTGTGAGGCTCCGCTAAGTCCAGGTTCTGTCTCGGTGACGGTGAGATCGACGAAGACAGGAAGCTCAAGGCCGATGGGATTGCCGTTGTATTTGTTCAGCTGAATCAACAGACCATCGACGAGGAAGTCGAGCGCGTTGCCGACCATGGTCTCTGTCAGCGTGAGGGTTTCGAAACTTTGCTGATCGAGGAAGTGGTAGCCATCGGCGTCGCCGTAGAGGTAGGTCGCCTCAACCGTCTCCAGATCGGGCTCCTTGAACTTATCGCCGGCCTTGAAGGTCTTTTCGAAGACGGCATTCGTGAGCAGGTTGCGCATCTTCAGGCGCACCAGCGTCTGTCCGCCGCGAGCCGTGGGGGAGTTCACCTCGGCCTCCATGCAGTAGAAGGGTGTGTCTTCGTGCTCGAAGAGTGTCTTACGCTTAACGTCGATTGCTTCGATCAGTGCGGCCATGCAACTCCTGAATAGCAGGGCCCGCACTCCAAGCGCGGGCTAAGGATTCTCTCTTAAGTATAGGGAGTTGAAATGCATTGGACAAAGCATGCCGAAACGTTAGGGTTCGGTGATGGGATCGTACTGTCGGCGGGCCTGCTCGCGCGCCTGCATCCAGTCGCGCAGAATGACGACGGCTGCAATCTGATCGAGGATTGCTTTGCGGTCGCGACGGTCGTGTCCGGCCTCATCGAGAAGCTCGTGCGCGGCGACGGAGCTGAGCCGCTCATCCCACAGGTGTACCGGCAGGCCGGATCGCTGCTGAAGATCTTCTGCGAACTGATGCACCTTCGCGGCCCATGGGCTTACGTCGCCGGACATGTGGAGCGGGTTGCCAACGACGATCTCCGTAACTTCGTGTTTGCGGATGAGACGGAGGAGGCTGCGCATGTCTTCGCCACGACTCTTGCGCCAGAGCGTCAAGAGAGGCTGCGCGGTGTAGCCCAACGGGTCGGAGAGTGCCACACCGACGCGCACCTTCCCGACATCCAACGCCATCACTCGTCCTGCAACCATAAGGCTAGTCTATCGTTCTCCTACCGTACCAAAGACGCCTTACGGGGCTATAGTGATGGCGAGGTGCAACGATGAACTATCGATGGTTGAATCGGCTAAATACAGCAAGGGCATGGATGTTTGGCGCAGCACTGCTGCTTGCTGGTGTAATGTGCGTGGCGAAACATTAGCGACAGAATTGTCCAGTTCTGGTCATGACTGAATCATCCTTCGCGCGCGGGCATGCGGTGCATTCTTTTCCTTGTAACCGCGATGTCCGTACAACACTCTAAAAGCTACCGGCAGAGTGCTCGACGCTGCAGGTTCGGCCCCTGCATGGCTATCCGATTTGTTCGCGAAGGAGAAAAAAACGCATGTTTGATATGAAGAATCTGACCAAGCTGAAGAAGCTGGACGAAAACGCGCCTGAAGCCACAAAGGCGTTCTGGGCCTTTGATAAGGCAGCATTTCAGCCGGGCGCAATCGACGTTCTGCATAAACAGCTGATGGCCCTTGCCGTTGCGTTGACGACACAGTGCCCCTACTGCATCGAGTTGCACCGCAGAGCTGCCGTGGAAGCAGGCGCGACAGAACCCATGCTGGCCGAGACCGGCCTGGTCGCCGCTGCCATGCGTGCAGGTGCCGCAATTACGCACTCATCGCACCTGTTCAAAGACTAGGCAACAAATGATATCCGGCTTCTTTTCAGAAGACAGGTAAGATGTCTCTGACCGGAGGAGCGCTCGATGCACTACGCGAACAGTAGTTCAGACCTTGAAAGCAAGAGCGTTTTGACCAAGGCATTCTGGGTTTTCGCTTGCGTTGTCTGGCTTTCGACGATCGTCCTTTTCTGGTGGCGAGTCTACGAAGCGAAGACTCCGGCAGAGGCCTTTCAGGCAATTGGCTATCTTAGTGGCACTTCGATAGCCGGCCTGTCGATAGGATTTATCAGAAACCGCTTATCTTAGTTAGAAACAAAACGGCGGCTCCATGAGGAGCCGCCGTTTTTATCTTGGCTGCGAAGTACTAGCCGATGTCTTCGTTCCAGTTCTCGAGGTAAGCCTTGAAGTCGCTCATGAACTTGCCGGCGTCAGCTCCGTCGACGATGCGGTGATCGAAGCCCAGCGTGAAGCGCTGGATCGAGCGGATCGCGATGGAATCGTTGCCGTCCTTGTCGGTGATGACCTCGGGTTCTTTGTTCAGACCGCCGATGCCGAGGATGGCGACCTGCGGCTGATTGATGATCGGGGTCCCGAACTGCTCGCCAAAGATGCCAGAGTTGGTCAGCGTAAAGGTACCGCCGGAGACCTCATCGGGAGCCAGCTTCTTGGCACGGGCGCGCTCGGCCAGGTCGACGATCGCGCGGGTGACGCCGAGGAAGTTCTTCTCCTCTGCTTGCTTGATAACCGGGACGATCAGGCCCCACTCCAGCGCGACGGCGATGCCGATGTTGATGTTCTTGTTGTAGAGGATCGCATCGCCCTTGACCGCCGAGTTGACCACCGGATGCTTGCGCAGAGCATAAACGGCAGCGCGTGTGATGAACGGCATGTAGGTCAGCTTGACGCCATTGCGCTGTTCGTACTTCGACTTCTCCTTCTCGCGCAGCCGCACGATGCGGGTCATATCGACCTTGAAGACCGTGTGGACATGCGGCGAGGTGCGCTTGGATTCGACCATGCGCTGCGCAATGATGGCGCGCATCTTGGACATCGGAACCAGTTCGCCGGGCTGCGGTGCGGCAGCTGCCGCGGCGGCAGGCTTGGGAGCAGCTGCAGGGGCCGGGGGAGCAGCTACAGGGGCAGCAGCAGCGGGCTTCGCTCCACCCTCGATGTAGCCAAGGATGTCCTCCTTGGTGATGCGGCCAGCAGATCCTGTGCCCGCAACCTGCGAAAGATCGACGCTATTTTCAGAGGCGATCTTGCGAACCAGCGGGGAAGTACGTCCCCGCTCGCCCATGGAGGCTGCAGCAACAGGAGCCGGGGCAGAAGCCGCAGGGACGGCGGCAGGAGCAGCCGCTTTAGCCGGCGCGGAAGCGGCCTTGGCCGCGCCCCCACCGATAACTGCAACGACGGTGTTGATCTGCACCGTCTGGCCCTCGGGAACCTTGATCTCGGTCAAGGTTCCGGCAGCAGGCGAAGGAATCTCGGCGTCGACCTTATCGGTCGAGATCTCGAAGATCGGCTCGTCGCGCTGAACGTTGTCGCCTACTTTCTTCAACCACTTCGTAATCGTGCCCTCGGTGATGGACTCGCCCATCTGAGGCATCAGAACTTCCGTGCTCGAAGCCGCGGCAGCGGGTGCAGCTTCCGGGCTGGATGCTGCAGCAGCCTTTGCCGGTGCGGAGGCGGCCTTGGCGGCACCTCCACCGATGACAGCAACGACGGTATTGATACCTACGGTCGTACCTTCCTGCACCTTAATCTCAGTCAGGACTCCGGCAACAGGCGAGGGAATCTCGGCGTCGACCTTATCGGTCGAGATCTCGAAGATCGGCTCGTCGCGCTGAACGTTGTCGCCCACCTTCTTTAGCCATTTGGTGATCGTGCCTTCGGTGATGGACTCGCCCATCTGAGGCATCAGAACTTCCGTCGCGCCACTGGCCTCGATGATGGTTCCGGCGGCGACGGAGTCGGCAGCGGCAGGATTGCCCTGGGTAGCCTCGGGCTCGGCTTCAGCCGCGGGCGTTACCGAATCTGCTTTTGCGGAGCCAGCCGTCTCGGCGTTTGCTGCAGGAGCGGAGGCGGTGGCTCCATTCCCGCTCTCGATCACGGCGACGACCGTATTCACGCCAACAGTCGCCCCTTCGCTGATCTTGATCTCCTTCAGGACGCCAGCCTCAGGCGAGGGAATCTCGGCGTCGACCTTGTCGGTCGAGATTTCAAAAAGCGGCTCGTCACGCTGAACGGGGTCGCCGGGCTTTTTCAGCCACTTGGTGATGGTGCCTTCGGTGATGGATTCGCCCATCTGCGGCATGAGTACGTCTGTCGGCATGAATCTCTCCCTGAAACAGTTGCGGGCGGGGTTTAAGCGACACTCCGTCCAGCTCGGCAAACCGAGCATACGAATCGGATTATACGGTGATAAGGGCGGCCTTGGCTTGACACGGTGCGGTTAGCGGACTACTTGGTCATTAAACGAGCATGAACCACGGCAAAGATAGCAAATCCTATAGAAGCCGCTCCAGCGGAGGAAAGGTCAGGAGCAGGCTGCCGGCAAGCAAAGTAAGGGCATCTTCATGGCATAAGAGCAGGACGGCGGATGCTCCCTCCAGGGCTTAGCTCCGCAACTAGCAGGCAGCGGAAATGGACAGCAACTCATCGAGTGAGTTACTGGCAAGGATCTGCCGCTCGAAGACACGCCCAAAGGCGCGTGCCGTCGAGTGGATGGTGTTCTCCATGGTCGGCTGACGCGAGGCATCGTCGGTCGGCTGTGCCTCAAGCTCCAGTGAGGTGACAGTACGGTCTGTGATGCCGCAGGGCACGATCAGGTCGAAGTCGCGAAGGTCTGTGGTGACGTTGAGCGCAAAACCGTGCGAGGTGACTCCCTGCGAAACGTGGATGCCAAGGGCAGCGATCTTCTTTTCCGGAACGGAGCCACTCGCAATGGTCCAGACGCCTGTACGTCCCGCGATGCGCTGGGCGGGGATACCGAAGTCGTAGCAGACGCGGATTAGGACCTCTTCGAGCATGCGCATGAAGTCGACGGGGCCCAGGTGCGGCCCCTTCTTGCCTGGCCATTCGCCCCGCAGATCGAAGATGGGGTAACCGACGAGCTGGCCAGGGCCGTGATAGGTAACGTCGCCGCCACGGTTGATCTCATGCAGCTCGACGCCACGCGATGCGAGAAGCTCATCGCTGGCCAGCACATTCTCGCGGTGCGAGTTGCGGCCCAGCGTGAGGACCGGAGGATGCTCCAGCAGCAGTAACGTGTCGCCAATCAGCCGCTGCTTGCGGGCATCAATCACGCGCTTCTGTATAGCGAGACCCTCTGCGTAGGGAATGCGACCGGGCTGGAGAAGATGGATGTACATCTGGACTTCTTTTACTTCCTCACGCTCAATGATAAGAGCCCGGAATCTTCCGGGCTCTTATCCCAAGACTGAATCGAATCGTTACACGTTAATCGCTTTGCCTTCGACGCTGGAGAACGCGTCGAGCAATGCCTCAGCGACGGTCGGGTGGGCGTGGATGGTGAACATCATCTCCTCCACCGTGGCTTCGAGCTGCATGGCGGTAACGGCCTCGGCGATGATCTCCGTGGCGTACGGTCCGATGATATGCACACCCAGGATCTCGCCGTACTTCGCGTCGGAGACGACCTTCACGAAGCCGTCGTGGGCATCGAGGATCGTCGCCTTGGAGTTTCCAACGAACGGGAACTTGCCGACCTTGACGGTGTAACCCTTCTCCTTGGCCTGCGCCTCGGTTAGGCCCGCAGAACCGATCTGCGGCTCGGTGTAGGTGCAGCCGGGGATGCGATTGCGATGGATCGGCTTGGCATACTTGCCTGCGATGCGTGCCGCCACGACGAGACCCGCCATCCCTCCTACGTGCGCCAGCTGTGGCATGCCTCCGACGATGTCGCCGATGGCGTAGACACCGGGTTCGGTCGTCTCCATCCACTCGTTGGTCATGACGAAGTTACGCTCGGGCTTGATGTTGGTTTTCTCAAGGCCGATGCCCTCAGTGCGCGGCGCGCGGCCCACGGCCATCAGCACCTTCTCCGCCTGCTTCGACTGCGCCTTGCCGTTGGAGTCGGTCCAGGTGACGGTAACCCCGGTCTTGGTCTTCTCGATCTTGGTGTCCTTGATGGAGAGATTGCAGTCGATGCCGCGCTTCTTGAACTGTCGTAGCAGCTCCTTCGAGATCTCTTCGTCTTCTACCGGTACGAGGCGGGGAAGAACTTCGAGGATGGTGACTTCAGCTCCGAAGCTGCGGAAGATGGACGCAAACTCGACACCCACGGCACCGGAGCCGATCACGATCAGCGACTTGGGCGCCTCGGCGATCTTCAGGATCTCGTAGTTGGTCAGGATGGTGTCGTCGGGCTTGTAGCCGGGGAGCACGCGGGCGTCAGAGCCGGTTGCGAGGACGACCTTCTTCGCCTTGATCGTCTCCGGCTTGCCGTCGGCCAGCTTCACTTCGATGGTGTGGATCCCGTCTTTCGCAGGGCCGGTTAATTTGCCGAAGCCCTTGAAAGTCGTGATCTTGTTCTTCTTCATCAGGAAGTCGAGGCCCTTGGTGTGGCGCGTAATGACGTCGTCCTTGCGCGCCATCACATTCTTCCAGTTCAACTTCGGCGCCGAGACGCCATCAATGCCATAGGTCTCGCCGTGCTTGAGGTGGTCCCAGATCTCAGCCGTGAAGAGCAGTGCCTTCGTCGGAATGCATCCCCACAACAGGCAAGTACCTCCAAGACGGTCATTTGCGTCCACCAACGCAACCTTCAGCCCATATTGGGCCGCACGAATTCCGCATGTATAACCAGCCGGTCCGCCACCCAAAACCACTACATCAAAGATCGTGTCTGCCAAAGCCATCTCCTTATCCAATTACAAACATTTTAGAGTACACGAGCTGTCAAGTCCCTCCAGACGGTGAACATCCCGTATTCGTAGCAGGGAAAAATCCAT
>Ga0310811_10001645_pt1 | contig 27862 bp, 27 predicted proteins | sample YCmetagenome_FD_207642 | JGI IMG/M metagenome (GOLD analysis project Ga0310811, IMG submission 207642) | Soil microbial communities from experimental microcosm in Duke University, North Carolina, United States - YC | ecosystem: Engineered > Artificial ecosystem > Soil microcosm > Unclassified ... | reverse complement strand
AAGGTCAGCGGCCAATTCCTGGGCGGCTTGCCGAGCCTTGATCTTGGACGTTTCCTTGGTCGATCGGACGATGTTTTTCTTGGCCTTGGAATCACGGATTCTCGCAAACCAGAAAGGACTGGCGTTCGTCTGGTAGATTGCCAAGCCTCTGTGAATCGTGAAGATTTTGCCCTTAAGGGCGTGTGGGCGTTTCTTGCGAGGCATGAAAATTGACTATGGGAAAAGGTCCAAAAGTAATAAAGCAATGTAATAAAGTAGTCAAGAAATACCTTATTTTGCGAGAGTACAGGATAACTCTTAATCAGCGGGTCCAAGGTTCGAGCCCTTGTGCGCCCACCACCTTTTCCCAGTAGTTTTGAGGATTTATGGTGGCCGAAGCTTCCAGTGATGAAGCAATCGAAAAGTAATAAACAGTAATAAATAAATTTTGGCGCCTTGCACTATCAGGCTGCAGGGAAATAATCGTCGCAGTGCCCTTCCAATGCTGGCTATGGCCGCTGAGGGACTCGTCGCTCTTAACTCATCGGATTTAGGCTGACTTCGCCAAAGAGGAATGCGGGTCCTCACTCAGGGCCTGCGATACCGGCATGCCTTGCTTCGACACATGCTGCTACCGTTCGATAGAGTTTTGACGGTTCCCCCGGGGGAAATTGGGGGCTGATCTTTCTACTTTTCCTTCTGCTCTCCAAGCCGCAGCGCCAGCCAGTTCAATGCGATGAGCTTGTCCAACTGTGACTCGGTCCCCAGCGATTTAGCGAACTCGCAGCGGATCTGTTTCGGAATCTCCAACGGAAGATTCACGCCATCAAGCCCCTAAATTAACTATACCACAATTTAATATTGGAACACAGGCGTTAAACCCTGAATTATCTTAAAATGGTAAATTGAAAGATTCGCATTGTGCTGTGCGGTCACGGAGTGATCAGCGAATGCACCGGTAGCGGGGTTTCAAATTGTTCTCGTATTCTAGGCATCAGCAACCGTCGTGGCGCTATTTGATCGCCTGGTACGCAATATGTCTCGTGCTGCAGTTGCAAATGGCCGAATGGAGATTCGGTTTTCCGATTTGGCAAATGCCGCAGGCCCAGTGGGTGCCTTTTTCCTGTCTTGCGGCGGCATTCATCGTCAACGCTGGCGTTGTGGCCTTGCTCCGGCCCCCGCCTCACGGGTGGCGCCTGCTGCTGATGCCCTTCGTTACCATCGCAATTTTCGGGATTGTCTTTCTCGGTATCATCGTCACGAAGACTGATTTTTCTCGATCAATCATCATTGCCATGTTTGCATCCGCCGTGGTGCTTGTTCCTGGCGCCTACATCGTCGGGAGCTTTCGATACAGGTTCTTTGCGCTCGGCTCTCTGATTATTGCGGTCATCGTCGCCTCCACGGTATCAAGCGTTACCCGTCAAATATCGACACATGACTCAGTTCTGATAAAAACGGAATATTACAATCTGAAGGCCGAAACTTATCGGGGGGCTTTCCCGAAATCTGCTGTGCACGGCGGAGCATTGGCGCGGATCGGTGATCATTATCTTCTAATGGTCGGCGATGGTCACTTATATGCATTCGGCTGGAATCACGATCATCTTGACGTCACCTCGCTGCCTTATCGGATACCGGTCAACGGGAATGCATTTGCGGCGGTCGCTCAACGTCCCTGGGTAACCCCTCCGGCAGAGGGAGCAAACGACGAGGTCCGGCGCTATGCCCGAAAGGAGATTCTCAATACCGAGTGGTTCCGCACCTACGGCCTGTTGGTGCAAGAGAGCGGTTCGAAAATACGAGTTTTTGCTTCGCATGACTTTTGGGTCGATGGCCGGAATTGTTGGGTGGAGCGGGTATCTGAACTGGAAGCAGATCGTGCAGCATTTCTCCGCGGTACTGCGAGTCCGACTTGGACGACCCTCTTTGAAACGACTCCGTGCCTTCCGACGAGAGGAGGGGATCGACGCCGCGGCATACCGTTCGTCGGCTATTTTGGCGGTGGCCGGATGGCGTTGCTCGATGCCGAAACGCTTCTCCTGACAGTCGGTGACTTCGGTTTTGATGGGCTCGCTTCAGTAGAGATTCAGGCTCAAGACCCGGCAACGTCTTACGGCAAGACCGTCGCGATCAATATCCGCGACGGTCGCACAACGCTTTTCACCCTCGGGCACAGGAACCCCCAGGGCCTCTATATTGATCGGTCCGGAACCGTATGGTCCACCGAGCATGGCCCGCAGGGTGGCGATGAACTTAATCGATTGGTCAAGGGCGGGAACTACGGCTGGCCGTACGCGACGTACGGAACGGATTACGGATCGTTTTCATGGCCGTTAAACAAACCTGAGCCCGAACAGCAACACTATACGGCGCCCATCTTTGCCTGGGTCCCCTCGGTTGCAACCTCAAATCTGATCGGTATCGAGCGCGATCTGTTTTCGCAGTGGCGAGGGAATTTGTTGATCGCCTCTCTTAAAGCGAAGAGCTTATTTCGAGCACCGGTCGTCGAGGGTCATATCGCTTACGTGGAGCCGATTTTAATCGGTCATCGAATTCGTGATCTTATTGAAGGCCATGATGGCCGAATTATTCTATGGACCGACGACGACACCCTGATTTCGCTGCGCCCTGAACAAGGGACGACGGGCGAAGCACTATTTGCGCAAAAGTGCAGTGGCTGTCATCAATCGACGCAAGTTGGCGGTGACCGAATCGGTCCGAATTTATCCGGCGTTGTCGGAAGAAAGATCGCCTCGCTCAAGAGCTATCCGGATTATTCAGCGGCAATGCGCCAACTGGGCGGCGTGTGGACCGAGAAGCAACTGGATGCATTCCTCAAGGCGCCTCGCGACCTGTGTCCGGGCACCGCCATGGATTTCAACGGCGTCGTTAGTGCCCAAGAACGCAATTCTATCATTGGATACCTGAGAACACTTCGTTCTTAAATCATGGAATTCGTCTGGGCCAAGTGTGGGCTTAAGCCGGGAAAGTGAATGACTTCCCCGGGCAATCCAAGCTGCCTTGCGACCCCAGGTAGTCGGAGCCGGTAGCCTATTGACCGTCGTTCCAGATATCGGTTGCGAGCTTCCACTCTTTTCCGACCTTTTCCCAAACCACGACATACTTCCCGGTCACGTCCTGCGGTGACGGCCCCTTGGTCTTCAGACTGAAGGACCCGATCTCTCGTGCCGCGGAGGGACCGAGCAGTTTGACGTCCAGGGTCGTGACCTTCGGATCGCTGACTTTTTCCGCCATGTTTTTCCACATTGCCCCGATGGCGTCAGCGCCTTGCACCATCGCAGAGCCAGGCGGAAATGCGGTCGCATCCGTGGTGTAGAGTGACGCAATCCCGGCGAAGTCGCCCTTGTTGAAGAGTTCGGTCCATTTTGCGTTGACCGCCTCAATCTCGGCCTTCTGGGCTGCTGCCGGTGCGCTTAGCGCGACCACGAATGCAATCACCAACGCAGTTCTGCGCATGATCGGCTCCATTCCTTAGCCCACTAAGCTGGGCCGGGGTCCGCCAGTTTTCCTGTCGCCGCCGCGGATAAGACCAGCCTATCTCGCCCATAGCCATTTGGCGATCGTGGAGGCGCTCGGCATCTCAAGCGGCCACATCCCGGATGCGCCGGCTGCCTGCCATCCGGTTTTTCCGAAAGGCGATTCCAAGCGAACACCTGAGTGTGCCCGTTTTTTGAAGAGGCCACTCGCACACACAACCGTTCCGAGTGCCATCGGAATTTTCAGATGAGACGCCAGCATTTAGTAAATCCGCTGCGATGCCCGAGCGGCGAGATGGTGCGGTACCCTACTTTTGGTTTCCCACTATTGGTCTATTTTCCTCCGATATAGGGCGAGTAGAATGAGCGAATTGGGGGATGGGTCGTTCGTTGGCTTCTAAGGAGTCGGCACATGGACCGTCCTGATAGCGATGCGGAAACTCGGTACCTCTTTTCTTCTCGAGTGTTGATGATCATGGCGATCTGGGCAGCTTTCTACTTTTTTGTAGTTGTCAGTTCGCTCTTCGAATGATCAGACACCGAGAGCGCTTGGCATCGCTCAACCCGCCGCAAGTCGTCCGACCGACGAGCGGCGCTACATTAATCTCCGAGATCCTGCTCGTTGCCGATTATGTCCTCAGCGAGCGGCAAACCCGGTAATGCATCGAATCCCCGAGGTGCGGGATGAGACAGCTTACTTCCATCTTCACAACCCAAGTGTTGCTCCAGATCATCTGTGTGCTGAGTTCCTTTGTCATTGCGGGGCAATTGATCAGCAACGACGCCTTTAATTGGTCCCCCGTTTTCGTCGGACCATAGAACGAGCTGCAGAGTGCAGTTGCTTGAGCGTGCCGGGCCCAGTGAGATGTTCCGGCCGCTGCGACATTCAACTGCACGACGCCTCTGAAGGCCTACATGGGCAAGAAGTTGCGAGACCTGGCTGACCGCCAAAGTTGAATGACTGCTCAACGTCGCGGGGCAGCAACTCTCTTTTTCTTTTCACGATTGAAGCTTGAGAAGCCGGGACGCGTTGTCGTGAAGGATCGCGACGCGATCCGTGTCGGAGATGCTGTGCGCATTCGTGATGTGCCCGACCGGGTCTTTGACCCAGGGAACGGGGCTGTCGGAGCCGAGAACGATCTGACCCACGCCGCATTCTGCAACAAGATGGCGTAAGCCTTCATCCGTGAAGACAAGAGAGTCGACATAGATCTGCTTGAAGTAGTCTGACGGCTTTTTTTGCAGTTTGGGCCCTTGGCACTGTTTCGGAAACACCTCGCAGCCATGATCCATGCGTCCGGCATAGGACGGCAGATAGCCGCCGCCGTGCGCCGCAATGATTTTCAATTTTGGAAAACGGTCTAGCGTTCCGTCGAAGATCAGGTGCGCCAGTGCAAAAGACGTCTGCAGCGGATTGCCGATCACGTTCGAAAGCGCGCCGGCATGTCCGATGCGCTTGGTGATTCCGGTCGCCTGGGCGCTGCTTTGGGGATGGATCATCACGGGAACGTCGAGTTCCTCCGCCTTCGCCCAGAATGGATCGAACTTGCGAGCGGACAGTTCATCGTCCCCGACGTCGCACGAAATGAATGCGCCCTTGAGGCCGAGCTTCTTGATCCCGTGTTCGAGTTGCGCGGCGGCGATGTCGGGAAATTGCAAGGCCACGGCAGTGTAGGCTTCGAAGCGCCCTTTCGAATTGCTGACGATGTCGCGAAGCTTTTCGTTCTGAACATCGTTGATGCGGCGGGCGAGATCGCGATCGGCGCGATACCAGAAGGTATTGATGCCAAGAACCTGGACATCGACGCCGTCGGCATCCATCTGCGCGGTCCTGCGGTCCGCATGGAACGGGCCGATCAGCGTTTGCGCCTGACCGCTGGCGCCCACGCGTTCCAGGGGGGTCCCTTTCAGAAGCGGGATGACCTCCGAAATGAAACAATGGCAATGCATGTCGATGGTTTTGATGCGCTTGCCGCCGATGACGATCTCCCGCCGCGGGGGCTTCTTTGCCGGCTGGGACCATGCGCGCGACACCCCATCAAACAAGCCGAGCGCGCCGGCGGAGGCTCCGCCCATCGCTAAAAGAGTCTGGCGTCTGTTCAGCATGGTGACCTCGCCTGAAAAATTTTGATTGCTGTTCAGTTCATTCTACGTCCAGCCGAAACAACCGGAGCCGGCCAACTCACTTTGGTGTAATTCTTGCCGCGTTGAAAACCATGCAAACGAAATTGAAATAGCCGATGGTGCCGACGATATCGATGATGCCCTCTTCGCCGAAGGCGACGAGAGCACGATCGTATGTTGCATCATCGACGTCGCGTTTCGAAAGTAAAGCAGCGGTGAAGTCGTAAACGATCTCATCCTCGGCGCGATCAAGCTTTGGTTTGCGGCCGGCTGCGATGGCGTCCGGGATTTCGGGGTTTAGCCCGGCTTGTGCCGCGATCTTGAGGTGCGCATTCCATTCGTAGTGGGCGGACCAGAAATTCGCGACGTAAAGAATGATGATTTCCTTTTGATGCACGCTCAAGGCAGAGCGGCCGCGCAGGCAGTCTCCCATGGCGCGCGCACAGTCGGCAAGGTCGGGACGACGCAGCAGAGCAGGGAACGGACCACGCACCGCGCCACGCGGACCGGCAATCAATGCGTCGGCGACATGCGTCTGCGCCTCATTCATCTCATCGCGTTGAAGCGGCCGCATGCGTTGTGTCGTCATCCTCGCTCAGCCTTTTCTGGTTTTTGCGCGCTTCGCATACTCCACCGCCCGCACATCGGCAATGTGAATCTGGTACGCAAGCGGTTCTTGACGGGTGCGTGAATTTCGTCATCCTCGCGCGGAGGTGTTCATGGCCGCGCGTCCGGCCCATCGGTGATGCAAATGAATAAGGTTGAAATTCAAAAGGAGGTCGTTCCCGTGGCGGCTTTGCCGCCTCAGGGAGCGCCTTGGCGGAGAAGCGAGCGCTGTCCCGATCCTGCGGTGCGCGTCTTGGATAAGCGGTTCGAGAAATACTATCTCTATCATGCGCGCGTGGAACGTCTGGCCGAAGGCTGCGGGTGGTCGGAAGGCCCGGTCTGGTTCGGCGATGGACGCTATCTGCTGTGGAGCGATATTCCCAACAGCCGCATCATGAAGTGGGAGGAATCCACGGGCGCGGTCAGCGTCTTCCGTTCGCCGTCCGGCTACGCCAACGGCAACACGCGCGATCGTCAGGGGCGGCTCGTCACGTGCGAACACGAAGGGCGCCGCGTGACACGCACCGAATATGATGGAAGCGTCACGGTCCTCATGGAGCGCTACGACCGCAAACGCCTCAACTCGCCTAACGATGTGGTCGTGAAATCCGACGATACGATCTGGTTTACCGATCCGCAGTCCGGCATCCGAAACAACTACATGGGATCGGAGGCGACGCCGGAGCTTCCAACCAATCTCTATCGACTCGATCCGAAGACAGGCCATGCGTCCGTCGTGGCGGGGGATATCAGTTGGCCCAATGGCCTGTGTTTTTCACCGGACGAGTCAAAGCTCTACGTCGTTTCCTCCGGTGCGCGCCCGCGCGCGATTCATGCCTACGATGTCGTGAACGACGGGACCGCGATCGCCAACGGTCGTGTGCTGATCGACTGCGGGACCGAGGGCACGCCCGATGGCATCCGCTGCGATGTCGACGGCAACATCTGGGCCGGTTGGGGGCAGGGGCCGGGTCTCGATGGCGTCATCATCTTCGCGCCGAATGGCGACCCGATCGGACAAATCCTCCTGCCTGAGCGATGTGCGAATCTGTGCTTTGGCGGCATCAAGCGAAACCGCCTGTTCATGGCGGCCTATGGCTCGCTCTATTCGCTCTTCACCAATGCACAAGGCGTGCCGGGCACCTGAGCCGGCAATCGCTCAAACGATAGCCTTGCTGACATCGGAGATTGTCTCTCGTAGCCAGCGAAGGGCGGGTTGGCGCTGCGTGCGCTCATGCCAATACAGCGCGACCTTGAGTTCCGGCACCGACAGCGGCATCGGCAAAATACGCACCGCGAAGTTGTGCGCCATGCGTCGCGCCATGCGTTCCGTCATGGACCCCACAAGGTCGGACTGCTCGATGGCTTCCATCATGATGATGGCGTTCTGTACCAATGCTGCGATGCGCAGTTTGCGGCCGACGCGCGCGGCGGCCTGATCGATCGAACGCATGGAATAGCTCAAGCCCGGCGGCTGCACGCGCACATGTCGGGCATCGAGATATTGCTCTTTCGTCAGGCCGGCGCGATCGTAGGCGTGGTCCTTGCGGACGATCGCGACGATGCGATCGGAAAACAGAATTTTGTGCCGTAGGCCCGGCGCGGGGGCCGGCCACCATCCCAGCCGACAATCGAACTCGCCCGCCTCGAGGTACTCCAGCGCGCGGGTCGGATCCGCCGCCTGGAACGACAAAACGATATTGGGCGCGTCCTGCGCCAATCGCGCCAAGAGCGGCGGCGCAATCAGCGCGCCGGCAAATTCAGGCGACATGATTTTGAAGTGATGTTTTGCCGTGCGCGGGCTGAAGGCGCTCGGTGCGGCAACGAGTCGCTGCGCGCGTGCGAGTAAATCGGCGACCTCCTGCTGCAGATCGAGGCCGCGCTGGCTGGGGACCATAAGCCCGCTGCGCTTGATGAGAAGCGGATCGTCGAACAGCGCGCGCAGGCGCGCCAAGGCATGACTCATCGCGGGTTGGCTGAGATTCATGCGCGCCGCCGCGCGCGAGACGCTGCGCTCCGCCATCAAGACCTGGAACGTCTCCAGCAGCCGCAAGTCGCTGAGATCGGGGTCCATCGTCATTCGTCAAACAATATAACGGTTATCCATCACCATTTATGGACGAATTTCCTCCTCCCGAGCAAGACTTGTGCGCATAGGGATGGAAACGACATGAGCAACCGGGGGCTTCTGGACCTCTCGACCTTCTTCGCGCCGGCCTCTGTCGCGCTTGTCGGCGCGACCGACGACGTCGGCCGCTTTGGGGGCAAATGTCTGCAGCGCATCGTCGGTTTTGGTCACCGCGGCTCGATCTACCCGATCAATCCCCGCCTCGACGTCGTCCAGGGCCTGACCTGCTATCCAAGCCTGAATGCCCTGCCGGAGACGCCCGATCACGTCGGCATCGTGGTGCCGGCGGACAAGGTGCTCGGCATCCTCAAGGAGTGCGTCGCGCGCGGCGTGCGCTTCGCGACGGTGTTCACGGGCGGCTTTGCCGAAGCTGGAACGGACGCAGGCCGCGCCATGCAGGCCGAGATCGCGGCGTTGACGCGTGCATCGGGCCTGCGGGTCATGGGCCCCAACTGCAACGGGGTGATCAATTTCGTCGACGGCTTTGCCATGACGACGACCGGCACGATCGCCGGTCCGCGTAAGCCTGCCGGAAACATCGGGATTGCATCACAAAGCGGCGGCGTGGGGCAGGTCACGGTGATGTGGCGTGCGCAGGAAGCAGGCCTCGGCATCAGTTACGAAGTCAGTTGCGGGAATTCAGTCGATCTCGACATCATCGACTTCGCCTCGTTCATGGTGGACGACAAGGTCACCGACGTGGTGCTGATGGTCGCCGAGCATATTCCCGATGGCGACCGGTTTGCCGCGCTGGCGCGGCGGGCGGCCGAGCGCGAAAAGCCGCTTGTGATCCTCAAGCTGGGGCGGACCGAAGCCGGTGGCCGTGCCGCAGCCTCGCATACCGGAGCCGTGACCGGATCGGACGACGTTCACGATGCGGCTTTTCGGCAATTCGGCGTGATCCGCGTCGAGGATTGCAACGAACTTTATGAGATGGCCTCTCTGCTGCGCACGCGGCGCTGGCCGCGCGGCCTGCGCACGGCCGCCACGACGATCTCCGGCGGCAATAGCGTGCTTCTGGTTGATCTCGGAGCAGGCCACGGATTGACCTGGCCGGACTACACCGACGCGACGAAAACCCAGTTGAAGGAGGTGCTGCCAAAGCTTGGCAGCACCGCCAACCCGACCGATGTGACGAATGCGGCTGTCGGCAAGCCCGATATCTTTCGTCGCTGCATCGAAACCATTGCTGCGGATGACAATGTCGATGTCGTTGTGCCCATCTTCACGATGGCGGCGAAAAGCGATCTCGATCAGGCCGTGGCGGTCGCACAAAGCGCGGACAAGCCGGTGGCGCTGCTGTGGACCGGCGGTTGTGCCGACCCAGCGGTCACGCCAGCCTCTGTCACAGCGCAGGGCGTGGCCGTGTTCCGCAATACGCTCGCTTGCGTGAAGGCGATCCGGGCAGCGGCGAATTACGGGGCATTTTTAGAGTCTCGCCGTGCGGAACAGAAACACGGGTCGTCTATCGCGCGACCACAAGACATCCCGGCTCACGGGCCCTTCGAAGCAATTGCCGGCGCGCGCAAGCCGCTCACCGAACGTGCCAGCAAGGCCATTCTCGCTGCCTACGGCTTGCCCGTCACACAGGAATCTCTCGCGGCAACGCGCGACGATGCGATCCGGATCGCGCGCGAATTCGCGCGTCCCGTTGCGCTGAAGATCGAATCCCCCGACATTCCGCACAAGACAGAAGCCGATGCGATCCGCCTCTCCGTAGTTGGCGATGAGGCCGTCGGCAACGCCTTCGACGCGGTGATGGAGGCGGTGCGCCGGTACAAGCCGCACGCCCAGATCGGTGGCGTTCTCGTGCAAGAAATGACGCCGCCCGGGCAGGAGATGATGCTGGGTATCGTAGCCGATCCGGTTTTCGGTCCGGTAATCGTCGCAGGCCTGGGTGGCATTCATGTCGAGGTGCTGCGCGATGTAAGCTATCGCATTGCGCCCATCGGCCACGATGATGCCGGGGCGATGCTGCAGGAGTTGCGAGCGTTTCCGCTTCTGACCGGCGTACGCGGACGTCCTCCGTGCGATATCGAGGCGCTCTGCGACGCCATCGTGCGGCTGTCGTGGCTCGCTTATGACGGCCGTGGCGTGATTGCCGAACTCGACATCAATCCGATCATTGTCGGGCCGCAGGGACAGGGCGCGTGTGTTGCCGATGCGCTTATTGTTCCGGCGCAGGGGGGCTGAGCGCCATGTCGGCACAGTCCGCAATCGTCGGCATCGGACAGACCCGGGTCGGACAAATTCCCGACCGTTCGGCATTGCAGTTGCAATCCGAGGCCACGCAAGCCGTGCTTGCCGATGCGGGTCTGGGCATTGGCGACATCGACGGCATCATCGCGACGCCGGCGCGGGTGGAGTACTGGCAGGCGCCTTGTGGCGTCGTCGCCAATCATCTCGGCATTCGTCCGCGATTTATGGCCACCGTCGATCTTGCCGGCGCGTCGGGCGCAGCGATGATCCATCAGGCCGTCATGGCGATCGAGTCCGGTCAGTGCGAGACAGTCCTCTGCGTCACGGGCCAGAATCTGCTTTCGAACGGATCGCGCGCGAAGGCCGTCAAAAGCATGGCGGAAAGCGGCAGCGCGCATCCGCAATTCGAGGTGCCTTACGGACCGCTGGTCCCGTCGCTCTACGCGCTCGTCGCGCAGCGGCACATGTACGAATACGGCACCACGGCGGACCAGATGGCGCAGGTCGCGGTTACCATGCGCCACCATGCCAGCCTCAATCCTCTGGCGCATAAGCGCGATGTGATCACCATCGGCGACGTCACGGGCTCGCGGATGATCGCTTCGCCGCTGCATCTGCTCGACTGTGCCATCGTATCGGACGGCGCTGGAGCGGCCATCGTGACCACGGCGGCGCGCGCAAAGGACCTCAAACATCCGCCCGTGCATCTTCTCGGTGCCGGATATGGTGTGCGCCACGGTCCTATCGGCGAACACATGAAGCTGACCGAAACCGGCGCGATCGATTCAGGCCGGACGGCATTCGGTCAGGCCGGGCTCCGGCCTGCGGATGTCGATGTGGCGCAACTCTACGATTGCTTTACGATCACGGTGATCGTGGAGCTTGAGGATCTTGGCTTTTGCGCCAAGGGCGAGGGCGGTGCGTTCGTCGAAGGCGGACGCATCGGTCTGGGCGGCGCGCTTCCCGTCACGACCCATGGCGGGCTGCTGTCAGCGGGTCATCCGGGAATCGGCGGCGGCTTTTTTCATGTGATCGAAGCGGTGCGCCAGTTGCGCGGAGAAGCGGAGAACCGGCAGGTGCAGGACGCAGAAATTGCTCTCGTTCATGGGAACGGCGGCGTCATCAGCGTGCATTGTACTTTGATTTTGGGAGGGCCTTCGGCGGCATGACGCAGATCGCTCCAGACCGGCCCGTTCCTGTCCCCGACGCGTTGACCGCGCCTTATTGGGAGGCAGCGCGCGCGCATCGCTTTGCGCTGCCGCGTTGCGAGGAATGCGGTCGATTCCATTTTTATCCCCGCAGCCTTTGCCCCTATTGTTACTCGCCGCGCCTTGCCTGGACGCAAGCAAGCGGTCGCGGCACGGTCTATTCCTTTTCCGTCATTCATCGCGCGCCGAGCCCCGCCTTCGCGGCTGATGTCCCGTACATCGTCGCGACTGTTGCGCTTGAAGAAGGTCCGCATTTGATGACCAATGTCGTCAACTGTGCGCCGGACAATGTGCGAATCGGAATGCCTGTCACTGTTGATTTTCTCGATCTCGGAGACGAAGCGTTGCCGGTGTTCAAGCCGGTGCTGGTGGAGAGCTAGATGAGCCAAGCTGTAGCCACGCCGAGCACCACCACAACCCCTGCACGCATCGTCGTTGACGCCGCCAGCAAAATCTATGGAGCCGGCGCGTCGCGCATTGCGGCCGTCGATCGCGTTTCTTTCGACATCCATGAAGGGGAGTTCGTCGCGCTGCTCGGCCCATCCGGCTGTGGAAAATCCACGCTGCTCAACATGGTCGCGGGCCTGATCGCCATCAGCGACGGCGACATCAGGATCGATGGCGAGTCCGTAGCCTACCAGCGGGCCAATCCGAAAGTCGGCTACGTCTTTCAGCGTGATACGACATTCCCCTGGCGTACGGTCAGCGACAATATAGGGTACGGACTCGAACTGGCCGGGGTGTCGCGCGAAGACCGCCTGACGCGCGTGCACGAAGCCATCGCTTTCGCCAAGCTGGATGGATTCGCCGATCATTTTCCTTTGACGTTGTCCGGCGGAATGCGGCAGCGTGTGGCGCTGATGCGGACGCTCATCACGCGCCCGCAAATCCTGCTCATGGACGAGCCGTTCGGCGCGCTCGACACGCATACAAAACTTGAAATGCACAAGGTTCTGCTCGAGGTCTGGGAACGCGAGCGCCAGACGGTTCTTTTTGTGACGCATGATCTTGGCGAGGCGCTGACATTGGCGGATCGCATCCTGGTGATGTCGGCGCGGCCGGGCCGGCTGAAAGAAAGTTTCAGCGTCGATTTCAAGCGGCCACGCGATGCCGTGGCCCTGCCCGAAACGAAGGAATACGCCGAAGCGTTCTCCCATATCTGGCACTCGCTCGGTGAGGAATTTCGTCGTGGAGCGGCGGCATGAGCCGGGAGACGCTCACGGTCAATTTCTGGCGCATTGTGCAGCTTGTCGCCATTCTGGCGCTTTGGCAGTGGGGCTGGACGCTGCGCCAAAAGGGCGTGTGGGTCATTCCGCAGGTCATCGATCCCTATTTTATTTCCACGCCGTCGGAGATCGCCAAGCGCTTCCTCGAACTCGGGTGCTTCACTGATCGCAACGGACAATGGTTGTTGTCCACGGACGGCGCGTTCACGGCCTGCATGAATCACTATCCGAACAATCTCTGGGCCGCGACCTACGTCACGATGAAAAACACGTTCTGGGGCTTCGTCGTCGGCTCGCTCACGGGAGTCATGGCGGGGCTGGCACTGGGCCGCTCTGAAATGCTGACGAAGATTTATCAGCCCTACATCGTCGCGCTGAATTCGATTCCACGCATCGCCCTCGTGCCGCTGATCATTCTCATTTTCGGTCTCGGCGACATGTCCAAGATCATGACCGCCTGGGTGACTGTATTTTTCGTCGTGTTCTTCAACACCTTTGAAGGCGCGCGGTCAGTCGATCGCGATCACATCGCCGCTGCAAATCTTCTCGGGGCATCGCGATGGCAGGTCTTGAAGACTGTCGTCATGCCTTCGACGCTGGGCTGGGTGTTCGCTTCACTCACGCCGGCGGTGTCGTTCTCGCTGATCGGCGTGATTGTCGGCGAATTCATCGGAACGGAACGCGGGCTTGGAAAGCTGATCGTCGAAGCGCAGGCGCGCGCGGAGTCCGCCGACATGATGGTCGCCATTTTCGTTCTGATGGTGGTCGGCATCATTCTCGCGCTGGGCATTGGACGGATCCAGCGCTATCTGTTGCGGTGGCAGCCGCATTATCAGGACCGGGGATAGCAGACGAATGTCCGAGCCGCACGTGAGCATAACGTCTGGAGCGACCTTCGAGTTGAGCCGGTTCGCCGCGACCGCACGCCTCGACGACCTTCCTGATGCAGTGCGCCACGAAGGCGTGCGGGCCATCCTGAACTGGGTCGGCTGCGTGCTTGGCGGTTCGTCGCACGAAGCCGTGGGCAAAGCCCAACACATTCTTGGGCCATATGCCGGTCCTGCGGAAGCCACAGTTCTTGGCAGCGGGCGGCGCGTCAACATGATGTACGCGGCGCTGTTCAATTCCATGAGCGCGAGTGCTTGCGTTTTTGACGACACGCATCTCGGCACCGTGCTGCATCCGACGAGTCCGGTGGGCGCAGCCGCGTTGGCAGTCGCGGAGCATCGCCGGTCCAGCGGCGCGGATCTCCTGCTGGCCGTGATCCTCGGTGACGAGATCGCCTGCCGCGTTGCCAATATGGTTGCCGCTCCTCCCGCCAAAAGTCATCTCGGCCTCTTCATGACCGGTATCGCCGGAGGCGTGGGAGCCGCCGTCGCCGCCGGACGCCTCATGGCGTTGAACGAGCAGCAGATGGCGTGGGCCATCGGCATTGCCGCGTCGCAGGCGTCAGGCCTGCGTGTCATGCACGGTACGCACACGACGCCGCTGATGCCCGGGCATGCCGCACAGACCGGCGTGATGGCCGCGATCCTCGCCGCAGGCAATTTCACCAGCGCAGAACGCTCTCTCGAAGCGCCGCGCGGGCTTGCCGATGTTTTCGCCGCACCCGCCAATATCGACATCGCGACTGACAGGTTGGGACGGCATTTCGAGTTGCTGTCGCTGACATACAAGCCGTATCCCTGCGGGATCGTCGCGCATCCCTTGATTGACGCGTGCCTCGGCTTGGCACGCGAGCACGACATCGCTCCGGATTCCATCGACAGGCTTGAAACCACGGTCAATCCGGTCGCGATCGAACTCACCGGAATCCGGCATCCGCGCGACTACATGCAGAGCCATAATTCGCTTTATCACTGGGCCGCCGCGGCGTTCGTCCATCGCGCCGCCGGCCTTCGCGAGGAAACCGATGCCTGCGTCCACGACCCGCGCATGCGTGAGTTCAGAGAAAAGATTACAGCGACCGCGGACGCAAAAATGGCGCCGGATGCATGCCGGGCGCGGCTGTTTCTGCGTGACGGCCGCGTTTTTGAAACTGCGATCGAACATTGTTCGGGAAGCCGCGACCGACCGATGACAGATGCGGAACTGGACATCAAGTTTCGTGGTCAGGCTGGCACGGTCCTGTCTGAAAAGGATGCGGATGAATTGCTCGCGCTCTGCCGCGGCGTGTCTCGCCTCGATAGCATGACGACCTTCGTGGCCGTTGCGGCGCGAACGTCTGGTCGAAATCCACACATCTCCCATCATGCGGCGAGGGCAACATGACCGGATCGTCCTCAACAAAGGTCGCGATGGTGACCGGCGCCAGCCGTGGGATCGGCGCAGCCGTTGCAGAGAAGCTCGCTGCTGACGGATTCACTGTCATCATGGCGGCGCGCAACGGTGCCGATCTGCACGCCGTGACCGCGCGTATCGCGGCGGCTGGCGGCAAGGCGGACAGCCTGACGGTCGATCTGCGAGATGCGCACGCTGCGCAGGACGCGTTCAAAGTCATTCAATCCCGCCATGGGCGGCTTGATCTCTTGGTCACGAATGCCGGAACGGCCGCTCATGGTCCTTTCACCGCGCTGACAGACGACGACTGGGCTGAAGGATTCGGGCTGAAATTCTTTGCCCATGTCCGGCTGATCCGTGCGGTCTGGCCCTTGCTCAAGCAGAGTGGCGGATCGCTGGTGCTGATCGCGGGCTTTGCCGCGCGCACGCCGATGGCCGACTTCGCCATCGGCAGCAGCGTCAACGCCGCTATTCTTGCTTTGACGAAATCCCTAGCTGACCTCGGCGTGAAGGATGGCGTGCGCGTCAACGCCGTCAATCCCGGTCAAATCCGTACGGACCGGCTGGCCGAACGTCTCGCGGCCATTTGCAAAAGCGAAGGCGTGGATCTCGCGGAAGCCGAACGCAGGATTGTCGCCAAGAATCGCGCGATACGGGTTGGTGAGCCAGCCGACGTTGCCAACGCGATCAGCTTTCTGGCGGGCGCAGGGGGAAGCTATTTACACGGGAGCGTCATCGACGTCGACGGAGGCATGACGAAGGGTCTTTGATACGGTCGATGCGCTCGCGAAAAAAGAAGCGGCGAAAAATCCATGGGAGGATGACATGAGGACATTCAATCGGCGTGAATTGCTCAGCGGGACCTCGGCGGCTCTGGGCATGATCGCAATGCCGTCGATCATTCGTGCGCAGGGCCTGCGTCCGGTTTCGCTGGTCCTGGGCCCAAGCGACACGGCGACAATCTTTCCGATGGTCGCGTTGGAAGGCGGGCACGCCAAGGCGGAAGGCCTCGATCTCAAGATTGTCACAACGGATGCTGGCGTCCAGACGCGACAGGTGTTGGCAGCCGGACAAACGGATTTTGCCATCGGCGACACGGCCCATCCCATGCAGTTGACCAATCGTGGCAAGCCGACATGGTCGCTGTTCGCGACCGCAACATTCCCCACCACCTCGAACATGGTCGTGCGCAGCGACCTCTATGAGCAGGGCGTTACTTCGCCGGAAAAGCTCGCCGCTTGGAAACGTCCCAATGGTGCCAAGCCGATTGTGGCCGCCACGCAGATTGGCGCCAGCACGTGGACCTATGGAAGTTATGTTTTCGAAAAACTCGGTCTTGGCAATCGCATCAACTGGGTCTCGGGCGGTGGCGCTCAAAGTCTCATCGGAGGTCTGCGCACGAAGCAGTTCGACGCGATCATGGCGCAGCCGGGCTGGATGTTCGAGTGTGTCGACAAAGGTTGGGGCAAGCTGATCTTTGATCCGCGCGACCCCAAGAATCTGGAGCGCATTTTCGGCGGCTCGATCCCCGTGGGCGCCGTCATCTATGCGCAGCGTTCTACCGTTGCAGCCAAACCGGAAATCACTACGGCGCTTGTTGCCAGTATTTACCGAGCCGCGCAGTGGATCAAGAAGTCATCCGTCGACGATGTGTACAATCTCGTTGGAGAGAAGTATCTCGGCCGCCACGATGCCGCTCCGACCAAGAAGGAGATGGCATACTACATGGACAAGAGTGCGAAGGTGTTTAACTACTCGGGTCTCATCACCGAAGAACAATATCAAAGGGCTGCGCCTGTATGGTTTCGCGAAGGGACCGGCATCGCACGCATGCCCTTCAACGAAGTTTTCAACTTCAAGGATCTGCTTGCGGCGCAGAAAAGGCTGGGCTGAAATTCTTATTGTCGCAATACGCAAAGATCTTGTTGCGGTTTGGCTCTCATGGCGATGAAGGGAATGCGCGGGCATGCGTCAGAAACTTGAATTGACTCTCGATGACGCAAAAAAAATCGCAGCCGCGGCGCGTGTTGAAGCGGACCGGCAGAATTGGAAAGTCGTTATCGCCGTTGTCGACGACGGAGGCCACCTCATTTACCTTGAACGGGCTGACGGCACGCAGAAGGCCGCTTCCGTCGTCGCCGTCGAGAAGGCGCGAACGGCGATCATGTTCAGGCGCCCGACGAAAGCGTTCGAGGATACGATCGCGTCGGGACGCGTGGCGGTCATGACAATGCCGGGCGCAACAACGATCGAAGGAGGACTTCCGATCGTTGTGAATGGCGAATTTATTGGCGCTATCGGCGTGTCCGGCGTCCAATCTTCTCAGGATGCCGTGATTGCGAATGCCGGACTTGCCGCGCTAAAGGACGGATAGGGAGCCCCAGCAACCGGTCCGGTTGCGTCGCTTACGGTCGATACACCATCGCATGTTTGGCGTGCTCGATGATGTTAGGCGGGTAGCCGTAAAGTTTAGAGACGACCTTTTGAAGGTCTTCGCCAGTGGTTGGGGAGATGTCCAAGCCGGATTTTTTTGCCTCGGCCAGCAGCGCAGGATCCCCCAGCATTTTGTTAAAAGCGCTGCGCAGCGCCGCAACGCGCGCCTCTGGGACGCCGGGGCCCATGATGTACGGCCGCCCGAACAGATTCTGGCTGTAGACCAATTCCAGGACTTTCCGCTCCTCGTCCGTCTTGGCAAACGAGATGCTGAGCGGCACGCCCATCTTGTTCATCACCGGATGGCCGGTCAGGTCTTCCTGCACCAGAAGGCGGGCAAAGCCGCTGCTGATCCAGTCGCTCTGCTGGGTCTGGAAACTCGACCAATCCATCCCGCACATGCCCTGCACTTCGTTGCGCTCCATGGCGAGCATGATCTCACGGCTGCCGGCATAACCGCCGACCAGTCGGAATTTCACTCCGAGCAGGTTGGCCAGAAGTACCGGGTAGGTGTACAGGGTCGCGCCCTCGGTGCTCATGCCGATGACCACCTGGTGCTCGAACGTGTCCTGAAAGGATTTCACTGGCGCGTCCGAGCGAACGACGCAGAAAAATACGCTTTTGTTGGCGCTGCCTAGCATCACCAGCTTCGATGGGTCATGCGGCACCGGCTTGTCGGAGATCAGTGGCTGGGTGATCGCGATCGCCTGCACGCCCCCGATCACCGTACCATCCTGCGGCGCCTGCAACGCGACATAGGACGCGGCTTTGTTACTGCCGGCGCCGGGCATGTTCTGCACGATGACATTGGGATGACCGGGAATGAATTGGCCGAGATGGCGGCTGACGAGGCGTCCGTAGCTGTCAAATCCTCCACCCGGAGCCGAGCCCACCACGATGGAAACAGTCTTGCCGCGATAAAATTCGGCGACGGCGTCTTGCCCGGCGGCCGGCGCGGCAGCGAACGCTGTGATCGCTAAAAGAAAGACAAATGCCAGACGGTGCCGCATGCGAAATTCCTCCCCGGCTTTTTTCGGCTTTGGAGCAGGTCCATGGATGCCGATTTAAATTTTGAACAGCGGCAGTTTAGCAGTAGGCTGACAGCTTGTAACGCGCCTGGGCTGAAACAGCGGAAGCGAGAGGCGCCAAAAAAACGCTCTAAGGAGGATGATAGATGGAAACGCCAGCCGCAACGATCGAAAAGCAATCCGCAGCCTTTTCAGTGCGTCCGCTGTCCCCCGCTCTGGGCGCGGAGATTTCGGGTGTCGATCTGCGCAACCCGATCGACGCGTCGCTCAAGCAACAATTTCTCGACGCCTGGCATGCGCATCTGGTGATCCTTGTGCGCGGCCAAGAACTCGACGAAGACCAGCAGGTGCGGTTTGCCGAAACGTTCGGGCCGCCGGCGCGAGTCACCTCGGGGCGGACGTTTCCCGGGATCAAGAATCCTTCGGTCATGCTGATCTCGAACATTCGGCAGGACGGCAAGGTCATCGGCGCGCTGCCCGATGGGGAAATGCATTTCCATACAGACCAGTGTCACCAGGAGATGCCGGCCGCGGCGACGATGCTCTACGCCATGGAAATTCCGAGCAAAGGCGGCGACACGCTGTTCGCGAATGCCTATGCCGCCTACGAAACGCTGCCCGATGACATCAAACGGCGCATCGACGGCCGCCGCGCGCTCAATGCTTATACCACCGACGTCACAACCCGCACGGGCAGCTATGACGACGCCAAATCATCCTACTGGCATCCCGTGGTCCGCACCCATCCGGCGACGGGCCGCAAGGCGCTCTACATCAATCGGCTGATGACCCGTGAGATCGAAGGTTTGCCGAAGGACGAAAGCGAGGCGCTTCTTGAAATGCTGTTCGACCATCAAGAACAGCCTCAGTTCGTTTACGCGCATGTCTGGCGACCGGGCGACATCCTGATGTGGGACAATCGCTGTTCGCTGCACGCACGCACGGATTTTTCCGCCGACGAACGCCGACTGTTGCGCCGCGTGACAATTTTGGGCGAAAAGCCAGTGTAACGGTTCTCATTACAACTGCTGACCTGGGCCGGTCTTCCATCAGAGCTTGCGTGGCAGACCGACAGGCGGCGCATTTCGATCAATTTGGAACCGCAGTCATTGTCATGCTGCGCTGAGATGTCGCTGTCGCCGAGATTGGCGCGGATGTATCAGCCGCTTCCGGGGTTAAGGGTTGTGGGCCGCGCTGTCCGCGGGGCATGGCTATAACCTGGAGAGGATCGAATCGATGGGGCGCGTGGCAGTTATCGGAAAAGGAAATGTCGGACAGGCGCTGGCCCCCAATATCGCTGCGGTGGGGCATGAGGTCATCTATGGCGTCCGAGACCCTTCGGACCCAAAATATAAAACGAATGATAACGTCCCGCTCAAATCTGTCCGTGAGGCCGTGTCGCGTGCTGATATCGTTATTCTCGCTGTCAACTGGGTTGCTGTCGATAGCGTACTCTCCATGTGCGGCGACATGACCGGCAAGGTGCTCGTCGACTGCATTAATCCTTACGACTTCAAAAATAATCTCGCGCCGCTGGCCGCTGCGGATCAATCAGCCGCAACGATTATTGCAGGTGAGACCACCGCCAAAGTGGTCAAGGCGTTCAATCAGGTCGGCGCGGCGGTGATGGCGAACGCACGTGACCGCAAGGCAAAGCCGCTTCAGTTTATCGCTTCGGACCACGCGGACGCGAAGGCCAGCATCATCAAGCTTGCCAGCGATATAGGCTTTGACGCGCGTGATGCCGGCGGCCTTGAGTATGCGCGCGAACTCGAAGGAATGGCGCGGTTGTGGATCGCGCAAGCCTTCGTGCACCAGATGCCATCGACGACGGGTTGGCTGCTGACAACGAGCTAATCCGGCACATGGCGGCGGCCCACAAAGGTCGCACACGTGATCCCCGCGCCGTTTCGACAGGCAAATTCAGACCGAGGCGTGGGCGACTCCGGGACGCACGGTCAGTTCTTCGCGCGCGGCATCCTTGAACACCTGATCCGGCCCGAGCACGATCGCGACGGCGCGCACTTTCTGGTGCGCCACCGCGACGCCGGGCGGAGTCGTTCCGTTTTCCATCAGCGCCTTCGTGGCGCGCATCAGCCGATGGCGCGCCATGATGATGCCGTTGTCGGTCGAGACGAGGTTTTCCTTGGTGCGGTCGACGATCGGACCCATGCTCTCCTGGATCGAGGCGTCCTGCATGGCGAAGCCGGCGACGCCGCTATAGGTCAGTCCGGCTTTCTGCGCCGCACGATCCATGAGGTAATCATTGTCCTTGTTGGCTTCGGCGCGCCACGTGCCGGGCTCGTAGATCACGTGCCGGCCTTTGCCGTTCTCCATCGCGTGACGTTCGTCGGCGGTGAGCGGACGCACCGGGTGATAGTCCCAATTCCAGGTCATGCAGTTTTCATCGTCGACCGGCACCCAGAAATGGCCGCCTGCCGGATAATCGCCACGCGGCGGAATCATCGAGCCGCCCGGCATGATCCATTGGGTGATGCGCCAGTAGTAATTGCCGCCGTCGGCATTGCGCCGCGCGCCGATATAGAGGCCACCGTCGCTTTCGACGACTTCGAAACGCGGTTTTGAATCGTTGAGATTGTAGGTGTTGCCCTTTGAGCCCTTGAACAGTGGATCCTGTTCCAGTTCGCCGCGATGCAGCCACGAGGTATGGCTGGAATCGATGCCGCCTTCGAGCGCCTGCAGCCAGTTGCATTCCTGCAGCCGCTTCGAGACGAAACTGTGCGACAGCGGCACGGTAGCGAATTCCCACTCGGGCTCCGGCGGCTGTTTTTCGGGCGGGCCCATATAGGTCCACAGCACGCCGCCTTTCTCGACCAGCGGATAGCTCTTGAGCTTGACCTTGTTGCAGAAACCGCTTTCGGCTGGCTCGGACGGCACGTCGATGCATTGCCCGGTGACGTCGTATTTCCAGCCGTGATAGGGGCAGCGGAGACCGCTTTGCTCGTTGCGGCCGAACCATAAAGAGACGCCGCGGTGGGCGCAGAATTCGTCGATCAGGCCGTAGCGGCCGTCGGTATCGCGAAACGCCAGCAGCCGTTCGGACAATAACTTCACGCGCACCGGCGGACATTCGTTCTCTGGCAGTTCGCTGGTGAGCAGAACCGGCAGCCAATAGCTGCGAAAAAGCTGGCCCGCCGGCGTGCCGGGACCTGTCTCGGTGAGCATGTCGTTCTGCTGCCGTGTCAACATGGAAGTGCCTCTCAGAAGCCTCTTAAGTGCTGAATTAAGGGGATCAGGCCCCTACGTGCAAGCGGTGATCTTTACAGTGATCGAGCCGGGTGAGCATCGGCGTATTTGGCAACCCCTGTTGCCATTCCGGAAAGGCGCAGCGCTGACTGCGGTGCTAGTCTGACGACAGGATGGGATCAGCATCCGGCAAGAAACTCGTGATCAAGGGAGAAAATCAATGGCGGATATGAGCAATCGACCGTATCGCGTATCGCGGCGAACCATGATCGCGGGAAGTGTGCTGGCGCCGGTCGTTCTGGCGGCCACGCCCGCGCTGGCGCAGCGATGTCCGGGTCCGCCGCATAAAAAGGGACCGGCCGTCTGGCTCGATCTCGACCAGCAGGAACTCGATGACGCCTATACGCAGTCCGTTTATGCGTTCAATGCCAAAAATATTTCAGCACGGCGCGCCGCAAACAACGAGATCGTGAGCCGCATCATCGGCAAGCCGATGCGGGTCTCCTATGGCGCTTCGGCCATCGAAGGGATCGACGTCTTCAAGACCGCGAAGGCCAATGCGCCGGTGGTCATGTTTATTCATGGTGGTGCCTGGAAACACGGAAAGTCATCCCAGGCGACCTATATCGCCGAGTCTTTCATCAACGCGGGAGCGAACTTCCTTTCGCTCGACTTCAACAATGTGGTCGAGACCAAAGGCGATCTTTTTCCGATGGTCGATCAGGTGCGTCGCGCTGTTGCCTGGACCTTCAAGAACGCCTCGTCCTTCGGCGGCGACGCCAACAGACTGTACCTGATCGGGCATTCGTCCGGCGCGCATCTGGGCGGATGTGTCGTGACGACGGATTGGTCTAAGCAGGGCCTGCCGCAAAACATCCTCAAGGGGGCACTCCTCGGGAGCGGCATGTACGATCTGACGCCGGTGCGTCTGTCACAGCGCTCGAGTTACATCAAATTCACCGACGATATGGTCGCGGCGTTGAGTCCGCAGCGCCATCTCGATCAGCTCCATACGCCACTGGTTCTGACCAATGGTACGCTTGAGACGCCGGAATTCCTGCGCCAGTCCCGCGATTTCCATAAGGCCGTCACCGCTGCGCAGAAACCTGCAACACTGTTGCTCGGCAAAGGCTATAACCACTACGAGACCCATGAAACGCTCGGTAATCCCTACGGCTTCATGGGGCGTGCCGCGCTGCGGATGGCGGGACTCGCAGCCTAGACTGAACACGTCAGCCGCGGCCGCAGCAGAAGAACCTCGACCGAAAGGTGGGAAGGATAGATGGAACGCCTGACGGACATGGCGGTGTTCGCGCGCGTCGTTGAAACGAGAAGTTTCACGGCTGCGGGCAAGGAACTGCACATGTCGACGTCAACCGTCAGCAAGCACATAACGCGGCTTGAAGGCGAGCTTTCGCTCAAACTGATCGAGCGGTCCAGCCGGACCTTGAATCCGACAGAGTCCGGACGCGTTTTCTACGAGCATTGCGTGCGTATCCTTGCCGCCGTCGAACTTGCGCGAGCCGATGCGTCCGGCGTGAGCGGAGAAATCAACGGCACCTTGCGCGTGCACAGCACACCGAGCGTCGGACCCAACTTTGTCGCGCCGGCGACGCTCGACTTCGCGAAGACGTATGGCTCTCTCAAGGTCGAACTGACGATCGGCACATTGCCGGTCGATCCGGGCAACAGGGGACTCGACGTCATCGTCGCCAGCGGCGACGCAGCGGAGAAAGATCCAAAAGCCTACGATTCGCTGATCATGCGGAAGCTCGGGGTCGTTCCCTATATCGTCTGCGCTTCGCCGGACTATTTCAGACGGCTGGGGATTCCAAAAACGCCGCAGGACTTGCGCCAGCGCGATTGCCTTGTCCATCTCAATGCGAAGAAAAATCCGGATGAATGGCAATTCCGCAACGGCAAGGAAAAAATTTCCGTCCCCGTGAACGGGAAATACCGGTCGACATCCGTGACCGCCATTCTGGCCGCCGCAGTCGATGGCCTGGGTGTTGCGATGTTGCCCGAATACGCCGCGCGATCGGAAGTGGATTCCGGCCGCCTGCACGCGATCTTCGCGAATTCGATTGAATCGGAGCGTGTCATCAGAATTTATTACGGTCGCAGCCGATACATTCCCCGCAAGGTCAGAACTTTCGTCGAATTTCTTCGGAACAGGTACAAGCGTGCACCCTCGGGTTAGCGCCGGCAGGCGGCTGGCAAGCAGCAGTTTTCAAGCGGCAATTTCATTCAGAGGAAGATTTCATGACCAAAGAGGATCAGCAGCGGTTGGCTGAAGCCTTCCGTCGCATGCATCAAGAGCGGAAATTGTTTTTGCTGCCCAACGCATGGGACGCGATGAGCGCCCGAGTTTTCGAGGCATCCGGCTTCGACGCCGTTGGAACGACCAGCGGCGGAATAGCCTGGGCGCTTGGCTTTCCCGATGGTGAACGCGCGCCGTGGAGCGAGGTGGTCGCCGCCACCGAGCGGATCGTGCGTGCGGTTCGCGTTCCGGTCAGCGCCGACATCGAGGGAGGCTACGGCGACACGCCTGAACAGGTCGCCATCAATGTGGGGGACATTATCCGGGCCGGTGTCGCGGGCATCAACCTGGAAGACAGCACGGCGCGTCCTGACATGCCGGTGCGCCCGTTCGAGGATGGCGTCGCGCGCATCCACGCCGTCCGAGACGCCGCGCGCACGGCGGATGTGCCGATCGTGATCAATGCAAGAATCGATCTCTATCAAAAACATATCGGCGACGCCGAGACGTGCTTTGTGCAAACGGTGCGGCGGGCCAAGGCCTACATGGCGGCGGGTGCGGACTGCGTCTTTCCGTTCGGCCTGACGGATATGGCTGTCGTCGCCGACCTCGTTAAGGCGCTCGATGCGCCGATCAATATCGTCGGCCGCGCCGGTACGGACATCGCGCAGCTTGAGCGTTTGGGTGTCACACGCGTCAGTACCGCGTCAGGCCCTTCGCTGGTCATCATGTCGGCCATCAAGAGGGTGGCCGATGAACTCCGCGCGGGGGACTTGAACGGCCTTGAATCCACGCTCAAGCGGGTGGATGCTCAGAAGTTGTTCGCCGCCAGACCGAGATGAAATCATGAAAGCACGGATGGATTTCAAAACAGCGTCGCCGCGTGCCGCAAAGGCGATGGGTGAGATGCATGCCTTCGTGCACAAATGCGGGCTGGAGTTTTCACTTCTCGAGCTTGTCAAGCTTCGAGCCTCGCAGATCAACGGCTGCGCGCACTGCATCGACATGCACACCAAGGATCTGAGAGCCCACGGAGAGAGCGAGCAGCGGCTTTATCTGCTCGATGCCTGGCGGGAAGCGCCGATCTACAGCGATCGGGAACGCGCCGCGCTTGCCTGGTGCGAGGCACTGACACTGGTCACGCAGGGCCATGTGCCGGATGAAATTTATAATGTTGTCCGCGCACAGTTCAACGAGGAGGAATTGGCGAACCTGACGCTGGCCGTGATCGCCATCAATGGAGCGAACCGCGTCAACATCGCTTTCCGCACCGTGCCCGGAAGTTATTCGGCAAAAGTGCGGGCCGCCGCCGAATAGTGTGTGCGGTCTCCGGCGCTGGGTTTTATCGAAAACAGCGCCTCTTTCGGATCAGGTCCGGCGGAGGCATTTTTGTCAAATATGCACTATGATTGGGACGTGGCGCGTCCGATTCTTCGTTCGAGGAACCGCGCTCCTGAAAGCCGGCGCACCGCTCGCAGCATCAAGGCAACTCTCACGACAGCCCCAATGGCAATCCCATGACTTCAAGCTACATTCTTCCCGCTGTCGTCATCGCTGCGGTGTTCTATCTTCTCTCCTCGATCCGCGTGCTCCGGCAATACGAACGCGGCGTCGTCTTTTTACTCGGCAAATTTGAAAGCGTGCGAGGGCCGGGGCTCACGCTGATCTTCGTTCCGTTCCAGCAGATGGTGAACGTGTCGCTGCGCACCGTCACGATGCAGATCCCCTCGCAAAAGATCATCACGAAAGACAATGTCTCGATCGATATCGCGGCGGTGGCCTACTATCATATTTCCGACCCGGAGCGCGCGGTCATCGCCATCGAAAACGTGTACAACGCGATCAATCAGATCAGCCAGACGACGGTGCGGAATGTCGTCGGGCGATTCAGCCTCGACCAGCTTCTGTCGGATACCGCAGGCATCAACGACCAGATCAAGAACGTCATCGACGGTCACACGGAACCGTGGGGCACCCAGGTCACGGCCGTGGAGATCAAGGACATCACGCTTCCTGACAATATGCAGCGCGCCATGGCCAAGGAAGCCGAGGCGGAACGCGAGCGCCGTGCGAAGATCGTCGCCGCCGAAGGCGAGTATCAAGCCGCGGTGAAACTCGGCGAGGCAGCGGACATCATCACGGCACACCCCGTCGCGCTCCAGCTCCGCACACTCCAGACAATGGCGGAAATCTCCGTCGAGAAGAATTCAACCATCATCTTCCCCGCGCAATTCATGACGACGGTCCAGGAAGCAATTTCGTTACTATCGCGGGATTCGGCGCAAAAATAACAACCCGCACGGGCGTGACGTCCAGCTAAGACCATGGTCTTGCCAGCACGAATTCCGTGGCAGCTATGCGTCAGGCTTGTCTCTATCTGAGCAGAAGTGTGCTACAGGTCTGGCCGCACCGAGGACCGTACCCATGAATTTCAAGTTTTCCCCTGGCCAAAGCGTTGAATTTTCCCCTGTTGGCGGGGTGGCCGGCCGCTACAACGTTGTCCGATCGATGCCGCTGGAACCGCACCAGGACGAGCCCAAATACCGGATCAGGGGCGAACTGGCCGGCGAGGAGCGTGTCGTGTCGGAATGCAGCCTGAATGAGAATGTGGGCTCGCCGCACGATTACGAGTTGGCCGCCCGCACGCGGGATGCGCTGCGCGCGCGCAAATAACCGGACGTCACGTCGAGGATTCAGCCGGATTTAGTCGGGTTTTGCTTGTCCGCGGTTCCCCTTGGGAGCGCTGGCGTCAGGTCCCGTGTCTTGAGCATTTTCGGGGGGCGTCTCGCTGGGGACGTCGGCACTCAGCGCATCCGCAACAGCAGCGATGCCCTGCTCATTGGCCCTTATCTTCGTGCCCAAGCGCGTAATCTGATCTTCCATCTCGGGCGGCAAGACCGGGTCTCCGAGATACGCAGGCTTGTCGGCGATCTGGTTGTATGCCGACCGCAGTTTTTGTCCAATCGACTGCTGGATGGTCTTGTCCAAGCCGGGTGAGGTCCGAGGTTGGTTGGCTTTGTCTGCGGGTTCGTCGCTCATGGTTGAAACCCCTGATGGCGGCGGCCGGACAATCGGAAATCCCGCCCAGCAAGACTTTACTGAGCGCCTGCCCGCAGCACCCACGCCGCGCCTGTCGTCAACATTGCCCGGTTAACCCCAGAAGGTGCAATCGAGTTCCGGTCTTTGCGGACCTCGCCTCATCGCCTCATTAAGATCAGAACAATAAGAGTGTTTCGGTTCGGCAATCGTCGCGTCATTTCGCCGCTAACGTCGGCGCCATGGCTGTGCCGTCCGATGCTCAAAGGCACCCCCGTCTGGCGGGGATGCGTTGACTCTTTTCTCTTATGTCTTATAGAAGACTTGCGCAAGGGAAGACTTGTGCATGAGAAGACTTGGTGCAGGTGAAGATTTGGCGCAGGCCCGGATGCAAAGGTGGATGCGGGCTTGCGTGCAAGGTTAAGTTCAAGACTGGACGCAAAAGGAGAGAGCATGGGCATTCCGCAATTGCTGGTGCATGAGAAGAAGGACACGGTCGGGGTGGTCGCGGTCGAGGGGCTGACGGCGGGAACCGACATGCTCTGCGTGGTCACGGCGGACAACTCGTCGTTCAACCTGACGGCGAAGATGGACGTGCCGATCGGGCACAAGATCGCGCTCACCGACATCAAGAACGGCGAGACGGTC
>Ga0310811_10001644_pt1 | contig 27864 bp, 25 predicted proteins | sample YCmetagenome_FD_207642 | JGI IMG/M metagenome (GOLD analysis project Ga0310811, IMG submission 207642) | Soil microbial communities from experimental microcosm in Duke University, North Carolina, United States - YC | ecosystem: Engineered > Artificial ecosystem > Soil microcosm > Unclassified ... | reverse complement strand
CCCCCCCCCGCAGCCGGCCTGCCCGTACGCGATAATTTCGTCAAATGGGTTATCCAGCACCCGTCCGCCATCAGCAGGAACGCATGCCGCCGTCGTGAGTTGCAGGCGAACATGATGGAGTGGACGAAACGCTCACGCAGTCGTCATGACAAAGGGCATTACACCATACTGCGCGTTCGCCCGGATTGGTGAAAGCGGTCCGGGATACGTAGGTACCGTGGCAAGTGGTAGCGAACTTACAAATCGTCGAAATTAGATCAAGAAATCAATCGCCCAATGATGGAGTTTGGAGGAGCCCCGTTCAGTCGACCCCTCCCGTCGCGCGCGGAAGGCGATGGGACCGGCGTCGTTAGGGGCGTTCAGCGATAGCCCTGCTCATGTTGAAGCGCTTGGTCGCACTGCGGGCAACCAGTCAGGAGGGTACGGCTGCGGGGCCACAGCTGGCGCGATATTCTCCGGCGCGGTCGGGAAAAGGATAGGATGACTCATTGATGCCGCCGCTTGCTCCGATCAACCCTGCCGATTCGGCTTTGCGCTGGCTTCAGACGGGATGCTTAACCTACTCAAGTAACTGGGCTCCCGATTTTATTGGGCTACAGACCCGTCATCCAGAAGCATCCATGCCTTTACTTTTAGTCCTCGGGCGATGCGCGCGATATTATCCAGCGACACATTGCGCTCAGAGCGCTCGACACCGCTTAGGTAAGTCCGGTTGATGCCGCACTCGTGCGCCAGCGCCTCCTGGCTCAGGCCACGCTCGGCCCTTAGCCGGCGCATGTTTCTCGCCAGCACATCCCGGAGCGGCCCCTTGTGAGTCTTTTTCACAAGGGGATACCGCCCAGTGACCGCTTTTAAGGCTACCGCTTTTAAGTTACAATCGGCCCATACCGCTAAAAAGACTGCGATTACATGGGCTTGACTGAATTCGTTCTAGGCCGACGGTGGTGGGCCGTACAGGTCGTCGATCGTATGGGCTTGTTCGCCGGGACGCGAACGGCAACGGCGCTCGTCGAACTGCTTATGTGGGCAGCGAATACAAATGCCGTTGAGATGCGGGGTCTCGGCAAGAAAAGGCGAGATCAGATCCTGGGTTGGGCGATCATCATGTTTCACAACCCGACCGCTGCCGAGATGCTCGCCCGAGACGCTCGCATTTCCAAGGAAGAAGCCCTGTCCCTCTTGCTGGCCATGAAGGAAGCTGGACGGAAACTAGCTGCTGACGAAGGACTCGAAACGCTCGTCTACATCGCGAGTGACTCGGACAATTGGTGAGGATCGAGGGAGACCCGGTGTGACGAACTTGGAACGTACCTCGGCTGGATTGCAAATGGTGATCCCAGGATGCGAGAGGCGGACGCTGCCGCGGTCTACCACGCGCACCGACGACATAGGTCAGGGGCTACTCGGTTTCTACCAGCCACCAACCCAGCGGGAACAGCTCACTCGACGAGCAGATGCACCATTGCGCGCAAGTAAAGGACAGAAGTCCCTGCCCCAGATGGGTCTTTTTGGTCGCCACTCTCGCGGCGCCAATCCTTCCACTTTAGGAAGTCAGCTTCTGCATCGCGGAGCAATTGAGGAGAGCACGTTGGACGACCAAGGCACAGCTCGGGACTATTTCGCGGAGTACCATTCGGCGATTGAGGCATACGAACGGGAGCTCAAGCGTGCGTTCGGTTTCGCCTTTATGCCCGAATGCAGTCAGGAAGGAGCCGAGGCGCCTGCCGGATCCGAGCTAAGGCGTACCTATGATGCGATGGTTGAGGCAAAGAAAGCTCGTGACGAGCGGCACCCGCCGGGAACATGGATGGGTTGAGCCGGGACTACTCAAAGCTGACCGACGCGGCATAGGATTGCAGATTGCCCGGGTGTCCCACCTGCCAGGCCGCGGGGTGTCTCACGCTAAGTCTTTCTCAAAATTGAGTTTCCACCGTGGCGGTGCCTGAGACACCTGTCTCATCTGAGCGCGCGCGGTGACTCGGGGTGTTTCACCAGCCGAATTCGCTAAAAAACACTCTCTTGGTGCGTGCCTAGGTCCAACATGGCCTTGTCTAGGCCGCAAGCGCGAACGTTTTTCAATGCTTCGACGTGTGCGAGGGGTGAGACACCAGCTAGTTCGTAGGTGTCTCACCGACTGTCTCACCCCCGTCCCAGACGCGGTGTTTCGCCTGCCTGAAGGTGCTGGCGATCGCATCGAGTTCCCACTGGCACTTCACATGATGGCGCTAGCGCACTTCGACGAGCGACTTCGCGTAGGGAGCATCAGCATTGCGACGAAGTCGTCATGGCGGGTCGCGTCCGCCGCCCGGCTTCCTGCCGGCGCGCAAGTCGGCTTCCAAGCGCCGCTCAAAAACTGAACTCGTAGTCGGTGATCTCGTCGAGCCGCCCACATTTTCAGGCGACCAGCCATCGCCAGGCTTTGCCTTAGCAACCCATTCCAGCCGGGCGAGCATGATATCGCGGTCCAGCGTCGCGCTGCCCCGGTGGAAGCTGGTCCTTGTCGATCAGCCGGTCAAGCTCGTCCTCGGTAATGTCGCCATGGCCGCCGCCGGTGACGATGCGCTCACGTAGCTCCTTGAACACCTCGGCGCGGGTGCGATCGTAGCTGCCGGCCAGTTTGCCGATGCCGTCGGCCCATGTCGTCTCCTGTTGCGGTTGGCTATGCCAATGGGTAAGCCAGTGGCTTCCTGCTGGCATCCTGCCCGATTTCAGATTGCTGCGCGGTTCGACCTCTCATCGATTGTCTAGGCGCCCTGTCACGTGGCTAATGTGTCGCCGGGTCGCGCCTTTGAGCTAGACCTCTGAGCCGGTGCCGCCACCACTCGTGTGGCTCATGTCGTATCCTATTGCGGTAATGCCGCCGGCATGCCAGCGGCATCGTTGCGGTATGCCGCCGGCTTCAGATGCCGCCGCGCTCCCACGGCTCGTCGCTGTTCTGCCCTTGTTGTAGACGAGCGATGTCCGTGCGCCCTTGCCGCAGCGGCGTGCCAGCCGATCACCAGCGCGGTGGAGATGCCGAAGAGTTCACACGGCACCGCAGGACGTTCCAAAAGATCTTCATGCCTGCATTGGCGCTTGGGTGCCGCGATCCGAAGAACTGCCTCAGGGCGGCACAGCATAGGGTCTATCAAGCAACATCGCCTTCCCTCCCCGAGATATCGATAGTAGTGGGGGTTTTCCCACCATGGCCCGTAGTGGGGGTTTTCCCACTATGGATTGGCTCTTTTCGGTGTGGGTTTTCCATCCCAATGAATGATGATTTCCCACATTGGAATTTTGTTTTCGCGGGCTTGGCGGTGCGCGCGATCTTGGCGATCTCCATCGCCTCCTCCACGGACTTGATCCGGCGCCACTCGTTGGTCCCGTAGCTCCGTTCGCCCCGACTGTGTCGATAAGTCAGCCTGAACAAGTTGGGTTGGCGCCATTCGGCGTTGCCTGCCCTACCTTTTCGGGTGATCTCCACAAAGCCGAGTGCGATGGTTTCCCGGATAGCTGGGCCAATCGCTTGCCGGTCGATCCCGAACTGTTGGAATTGATCGTACGTAACGGGAAGCCGGCCGTTCTGCTCTGGCTTGCCGCCATGGTGCGCGAGCTCGATCTCAAGTCGATCAAGCACGCGACGCGCTGACAGGCTCAGAACGCGGTAGGAAGGCGATTCCAGCATTTCGATCGTTCGAGGGGCAAACTGGCCCTCGATCGTCTTGTGGCGATCTCTTGCCATCAGCGACGATCCCCAGGAGCGTTTCTAGAAGTGCGCCACAGGGCTGCTCGGATGGCGTTCTCCAAGCATCGGGCCTCTCGCAGAATCAGCTCCTCGCCGATTCCGCGCCTGCGCATGGCATCGACCTGGACTTGAACCTGATATCGGACGTGCCGGTCGCCGGCCTCAGGATTGAGTTCGGCCGCACGCGATGCCTGCCGTTCAATGAAGACCCGGCGGCGGACGTAAGGGAACGGCACGACGACAGCCACTGGCTGGCGCTTTTCAGGAGGTGCGCGCATCAAGCTCCTCCAAGAACGAGCTCTCGAATTTGGGAAGCGGCAAAAAAAAGCCATGCAGTTCAATGCACGCGCCTTTCCCCAAATCTTGCGCTAGCGGTCTGATATTGCTGAATTCACTCCCTTCGCTAGGGAGCGCCATTTGGTTTTTCACAGCGTTGTTTTCCTTTCGTTTCTACGATTTCGCGCAGCTCTGACAGCGAGCGCTCCGGAGAGCGACGGCGGAGCAGCAGCCGGCTGATCGTCTTTGAGGAGATGGAGTGGGGCATTGAAGGAGCCATCGCCACGGCTTTCGGACCGTTGGGATGAAGCTGAGAAACCGCAGGCGATCTAACTCAGTGACTACCGACCCTGACGTGCTTCAGCGGGGTCGCGCCAGCACCTTTTCCCAGCTTCTAGCGCGCTAAGTGCCGCGGTTTCGGCGCTGGGCTTCGTCCTGCAAACGGCGTTCGATGTAAGTATCGACGCTGCGCCAAAGGATCTTGCGCGAGCAACCTTCACGATAGCTTTCGAGCTCACCTGCATTGATGAGCTCGTACAACTTCGCCCGGCCGATTTTCAGAAAGTGCATACACTCGTTGACGCTCGCGACGAGTGGCCGCTGGCGGGGAGCGGTCGAATTGAGATCCTTGCCGAAAACTGCACAGTCTTTCATCTCGGTGGCCTACTGTCTTACTGAGTCAATGTCTGAAGGTGAGACCTGAGCAACGGGCATAGGACGACTACCCCCGGCCGCTATGCGCGGAGGTAGTCCTATGCCGCCGCGATGATGTCCGCATGGAGCCGACCCTCGCTTAGGGCGATGATCTCGCGATGATGCGGACCACCTTGGTGCCTACTTGCGGACCGGGCTTTCGTCTTTGGTCGCACCCCGCAGTAAACGATCCACCCCAAGGGGCGGGCGCCGCTGCCGTAATAGCTCCGTCCGGCACCTCAAAGCTCGGATCTCTTCCTTGCCCTGGAGAGATGCTTATGGGACAGCCTAGAAACGGGCGCGAACGAATACAAATGTCCGGACGCTCAAATTTTGGTACGCCCCCCAGCCAGACTATTTGCGGCGACGGAGAGATGGGAGGAGACATGGGGCGAAAAAAACACACGCGAGCACGCCTGTCCCACGCCTCCCGGCTGTATTTGCCGACCCAATGGCTGGAGGGAGGCGTTGATGTCGATTTCAGGTCCGAAATGTATTCGGCTCTGCACAGCCGTCCTATCCCAAAGGGCTTAATTGAGACCGTGAGCGGGTTTGCGTACCATTCCGAGGTTGTCTGGTTGGATCCACCGCGGCAGGGGCAAGTCGTCACAGACGAGCATTACGAGATTTTTCCGTTCTTGACCCAAGATTCTGAGAATGGAGAGCAGTTGAAGCACGGCGGACCACCAAGAACCGCGAGCGAGGCCCTCGCCTTTTGCCTATCCATGGAACTTGGCGCTCACAAGGAGCTGGCGGCATCTCCCGTGAGAAGCGGCGGACTTTTGCCCCCTTCCACTATTGCGTACATCGCTTTCGATTTACTTCAGAGCTATACGGTTGCCCCGCCCGGTCCGTACCTTCAGAGGTTAATCGCTGAACTCCTGAAGATCCCTGCTGTCTCGGATGACGAGCTGCGCTTACGTGCAGCAAAACAGCGAGCAGCGTACATTGTGGCTCAGGCTCCTAACTTGAGTGCCGAACTCATTGCGGAGTTGGTTGAGGTCGATCGAAGATCGATTGATCGCTGGAAAAAGGACGAAGCATTTGAGGCTCAAGTAACGGAGCTGCGCGAGTTGATCTCGTCACCAGATTGGGAGTTAATGAGGCAGAACAAAAGATCGTTTCGGTGTATTGAATTGCCGTAACACGAAGCAGCGGATACTCCCTCCTCTACATTCCGTTGAACTGCTGAACATTTTTCGGCGCCCAAGCGATTTCTACGGTTGCAATCTACGATTTTGGTCTCGAAATGCGGAGCTGCGCCCGTTGCTCAATTGAGTTGCGATAGACGTCAGCTTCAATAGTGAAAGCGGGCGTCGCCTAGGCCAATGGGCCTTGGTTAGCTTGTAACCCTAGCTGTGTGAAAAAGCCGCGAGTCGGCTAGAATTCTTCCGTTTCCTGAGGTGGCATACGGATGTGACGCTTCGTTAAGGCGCAGACAGATCCTAGCTGACGCTCTTGCCGGAATTCCTGGAGGGTTGGGTACCCTCACACGGATGATGAACATGGTCGACAAACCGAGCCTGATTGCAGCCATCCGCGCAGCCTGACGACCGGAAGTGCTTCCAAAAACAATGGCGGGTCGCGATACCCACTTTGGCCACTCATTGGGCGATACCCTGCGACAACATCGGTTACCTACAATGATTGGTGACCACAGGTCGCGTCCGACCTGTCCATTTGCACACAACTAAGTCCCTTAGCAGACCAATCACTGCTTGCTCCGCGACGGCAGCTTTTGACCGAAGCGGCGCTCTCGGCCGACACGTCAGTTCTTCGTGGTGGCTGTCTTATCGAGTGCCGCGCGCAAACCTTCGGCGAGCTTGACGGCATCGTCGTTCGCCCAGAAGTGCATGAAGAACAGACGCGGCTGCTCGTTGAGCATATGGCTGTGCAGCGCGGTCACCTCGATGCCGCCTGCCCGCAGCGCCAGGATCACCGGATTGACCTCGTCGCCGGTCAGCACGAAGTCGCCCGTGATGGCCGCCTTCCCGCGTCCCGTCGGCTGGAAATTGATGCCGATCGCGACGCCCATCGGACCGACGGGGGCCAACGGCATGCCGTCCTGCGTGATCGGGTCGCGCCGTTTGACGTTGAACTGGTACACGCCGCCGTTGGCCTGGCCCTTCACGCCGATGATCTGGTCTAGCTTTGCGGTGTCGAGATCGACGGCGGGCGGAGGACTCGCCGGCGCAGCGACCGTCAGCGGCGTCTTGCTCTCGGCCAACGCATCGTGGATCGCCGAGGCCAGCTTGACGGGGTCGCCGTGGCCGGCGACGTGCATGTAGAACGTAGCCGGGCTCGCCCGCAGCAGATGGTTGTGCACGGCGGTGATCTCGAGACCGTTCGCGATCATCTTCGCCATCACGGGGTTGATCTCGGTCTCGAGCAGCACAAGGTCGCCCATGACCATGACGCTGCCGTGCCTTGGCTTGAACGCGACCCAGCCGCCGAGCGCCAGCGCCGGCTTGATTGCCACGCCGTCCAGCGTCACCGACAAATCGGTCCGGAGAAAGCCGTAGCGATGGACGTCGTCCGAGACGGCGGGCTTCCGCCCCAGCGTCTCGTCGACCTTCTGCCAGTCAACGCTCTGCGCATGTGCCGCCGAAACGAAGGAGCCGGAAGCAGGTGCCAGAAGGCAGGCGCCGAGTGCGATCAGCGCATGAATTGTTCGTTTCATCGTACTGCTCCTCGAACTCAGTTGCGTTCTTTGATCTGGCCGCTGCTGTCAACGACGAGCGTCACCGGCTTGCCGTCCTTCACCGCTTTCGCGGTGGTGCCTTCGGCCGTCGACTTGACGTCTTTCACCTGCGAGTAGCCGGCCGCCTGGATCTTGACGACCAGCTCTTCCTGGGTCAGGGCGTGGGTGGGCGAGAATCCCGCCGCACGCGTACGAAGAGCGCCAGCCGATAGATCGTCGATGTTCGCATGTCTGATCTCCCGGTCCCTACCCAGGTAACGTCTGCTTCCTCTCTTTTCACGACATTCTGGTCAAAGCGCGCACCACGGCCGCACTCGTCCAACTCGAGAGATAGTCTTAGGGCAGAAAGGCTAAGAACGGCGAACATGCTGCGCCCTTGTTGATCCGGACGCGATGCTTGGGCATGTACCTCGTGGGGAGATCGCGATCCTCACTTCCGTCCAATCATCAACCGGGTCCATGGTTCCGATGTATCTCGGACATTCCCGAACAGTCCGCACGTAGTGGTAACCGTGGCTGCAACCGACGCGACGACGGCTACTGGCCCGTTGCTGCCCCTCGCCCTGACAGCCGCAACGTCTGCTCAGCGGAGCTGAGCCGATCAAGCTGAAGCAGCCTGTCGAGGGCGGCTTGTGACCCAAAGCCGACCTTGTGCAGTGCACATCCCCATTGATATGCTCGATCCATTCACTCAGCGGGAAGTCCCAAACGATGTCTGATATCTCGCGTCGGGACGTGACAATTGGCGCGGCCGGTGCTCATGCCGCGTTTGGACTCGACAAGCCGATCACGTTTGTCGATGCGGCTCGCGCTCAACAGTCCGTCACTCAACCTTTCCGCAAATACATGGTCGGCGACATTGAAATCTTCTCTCTGATCGATGGCACGCGTGACGTTCCGCTGCGAGAGGGCATGGTCAGGAATGTCAGTGTCGAACAGGTCAAGACCGTGTTGCGTGGTGCCGGTTTTCCCGACAATCAGGCACCCCGGCGGTTTATCGTCATGGCGCTCAAGCTGCGCGATCAAGTGGTCCTGATCGACGCGGGTACGGGCGGTCATCCGACTTATGGTGAGGGGAACGGCCGGTTATTCGAGAGCATGGCGGCGGCGGACCTTGACCCCAAGGCAGTCAAGACGATCCTCATCTCCCATCTCCATGGCGACCACATCTATGGCCTCATGGGCAATGAGAGCGATGCGCAGGTCTTCCCGGATGCCGACATCGTGGTGCCCGCCGCGGAATTGAAATGGTGGACGCGCCCGGGGGTCGAGTCGATCGATCTCGGACCGACGCGCAAAGGCCTCGCCCAGCGAATTCAGGCCACGGTGGCGACTTGGAAAAACGTCAGGACCTTTGAGGGAGAACCAGAACTCCTGCCCGGTGTGCACGCCGTTCAGGCGCCCGGCCATAGCCCGGGAATGGTCGCCCATCTGGTCACCTCCGAAGGCGAACAGTTCCTGATCAGCGCTGACGTGGTCAATCTTGCGCCACACATTTCAACAAATCCCGAGTGGCAACTCGCCATCGACCAGGATCCGCAAATGGCTGTCGAAACGCGAAGGAAGATCTTCGATCGCGCGATCGCCGACAAGCTCACCATTTCTGGTACTCACTGGTTGATGCCGAACGTCGGCACGCTCGCCAAGGATGGCAGCAGGTACGTATTCGTAGCCGTGGGGTAATGTTCCCGCGACACGCCCCGTTGACAACTGGAGCACAACTGCTGCTCGTAGCGGAGGACCGGTCGGCATCTGAGTCAGTTTTTTGGCCCGAAGCGGTCCTCGGCATCGGCCGGAGCAAACTAACCGTGCGGATGCTCGCCTCTTGCGATCATCAGGTGATGCTCTTGGTGATGCATCCCCCGAGTCATAACGCCAATGAATCCCAGCGCCTTGAGCTTAGCGGCATCACTCTTGGGGACGCGAACTTCGAGTACTGCGCCTTCCTCGACATTGGTGGCTTTGAATTGCCATCCTGTGTAGCCGTTCATCGTGGCAGCATGTGCGGTGATCATGCGCTGAACCGAGCCGACAACGGGGACGGTGCCTGTCACGATGTATCGGATACCACCTTCGAGAGGTTCGGTCTTGACTTGTGCAGCCAAGATGACGTTGCTCATGTCGATCAGATGCAGGCGTAGAGCGTCAATATTCACCTTGGACCAATCGGTGCGCGGGTCCGCTTCCAGTATCTGCACAATCTCCTGAATGGCAGCAAAGGCATCCTGTCCCGGCTGCGTCGGTTCTTGGGTCATTTCCTGCCGAGACGCTTGGCCGCCTCGCTGCATCATCATTTGGTGGCCATTGATCCATTGGCATCGACTCGTGCTGCGGATGTTGCCCGCCAGATTGGGCATTGGCGCTGATTGGAATAAGCAGCACCAGCGGGAGAAGGAATTTCCGCATATCATTGTCTCCTTTAGCGGCTGTCTTGCCACAGGAGATCGACTTGGGACATGATCGTTATCAAGTCCGACGAACTTTACCTCACCTTCCGTGACCTCTCCCGCCGTGAGGATGAACTCGAACCCGGCGAGGCCCTTTTCCATCAGGGCGACACGGTTGGCCGGGTCTACCTTGTGACCAGGGGGACAATCCATCTCGTTCGGCACTAGGCGTCTGGAACTTCTTTGGTCATTCAGCGGGCGCTCGCTGGTCAGATTATTGCCGAGGCATCGCTTTTCGCGACCAAGTACCACTGTCATGCGGTGGCAATGCTCCCTTCCGCTGTTTGGAGCGTCGCGAAGTCCGAACTGCTTGGCCGTATCTCAGCGGACCCGAGCATTGGACTGATGCTCATGAAAACCATTGCTCACGACTGCAACATGCGCGCTTCCAAGTCGAAGTCCTGTCCATGAAAACAGTGGCCGCCCGCCTCGACGCATGGATCGAATGGAACGGGGAGTTGCCGCCAAAAGGAGAGTGGATCAGCCTCGCCGCTGAGTTGGCCGTCAGCCCCGAGGCGCTTTATCGCGAAATTGGTCGCCGACGAGCTTAGCGGGCTGTTAAGAGTCCGCTTATGGCCCGAAACGGACATCACGCCCAATCTTTGTGCATTCGCGGAAGCCGCCAAACGTCCGCTCTATCAGGCCAGCAAATAAGATGCTGGTTCGGTCGCCCATGTAAGGACCGATGATTTGCACTCCGATCGGCAACCCGGACGTTGAGCGCCCGACGGGAGCAACCGTTGAGGGCAAACCAGACACGCTCGCGATCGTTAGCCAGGGATCCTGATCCTCATAATACATCTTCACGTCATTCATTTCGACCCGGCGCGCTTCTCGATCGGGCGATTGATTATGAGGAAGGGCGACCGTTGGCATGGTCGGACAAATCACGACATCAAATTCGTTGAGCAGATTCTGCCACTGCTTACGCAGTCCTGCGCGAAGCTGGTCGGCGCCGATCCAGTCTCGATGGCTTAATGTGGCAGCAAGCGCCCTTTGAACGCGTCCCTGATTAAAGCCTGCGGAAGCGGAAGACACCATCGCCTTGACTCGATCATACGCTTCGACCGGCCAGAACGACGCACTCAGCGACATGAATAGCGTCGTATAACACGTCGCCGTTTGTTCAAGATCCGGAACGAGCGTGCTGCCCCTCGATACGGCCACACCTGCACGCACCAGGCCCGATGCAAGGTGATCGATTGCATTGCTCGTCTCGTTCGAGATCGAAATCAAAGGATGTTCCGTTAAGACCAGGATACGAAAGTCCTGTAACCTGACGTGCCGGCTGACCGGCAGGTCGAGCCGTAAGCCGATACTGTCTGGGACGTCCGGTCCGGCTAACACACTCAATGCCAGCGCAAGGTCTTCCGCGCAACGAGCTAAGGGGCCGGCAACAGCCAGGTCGGGGTTGCTCGGAAGCGCTTCAGCGCCGGGTGGAACATGGCCGCGCAGCGGTATAATTCCATGCGTTGGTTTGTGCCCATACACGCCGCAATAGTGGGCAGGTACCCTCAATGACCCACGCAGATCGCTGCCGACTTCAAGCGAGACAAACCCAGCCGCCAGCGCAGCAGCTGACCCGCCTGACGAGCCTCCCGGTGAGAGCGACAGATCCCATGGGTTGTTTGTCGTCCCGTAAACCGCATTGAAGCTCTGCCAATCCGAGAGTCCGGTTGCAACGTTTGTCTTGCCGATGATGACCGCCCCTGCCGCCTTCAGGCGTTCCACGGCGACGGAGTCCTCGGATGGCACGAAGCTCCTCGCTTGCGGAAAGCCCCAGGTCGTGGGTAATCCCGCGACATTGAACGATTCCTTGACCGTCATTGGGATGCCGAGAAGCGGCCGATGCTCGCCCGATTTGATCAGATCGTCCGCGACGCGTGCGGCCACACGGGCTCGTTCAAGATCGCGCACGACAACGGCGTTGATGCGCTCATCAAAGTTCTCAATTCTGCGTATCGCGCAGTCGAGCAACTCGACCGCGGAAATTCGACCGACTCTCAGCGCCTCGACCTGTTGGGTGACGCTCCAATAGGTCGCATCTGCATCAGGGCTGTCCATGTGCCTTACTCCGCCGGTGGAGAGGATGGCAGCGATACAGGGGCCCTTTTAAAAGCGATTGTAAATTTCAGTCATTGCCCGGAAGAAAGACGTTCTCCCAATCTCCACGGAAACCGGTCGGGGATATGCCAGCGAACATTTGAAATTCACGGATGAAATGCGCTTGGTCGAAATAGCCGAAGTCGTGAAGTATATTTGTCCATGATCGTTCCGGCGCATTGCGCCGTGTGACGAGGATCTTATCGAATCGGATGAGCCGCCCGTAACTCTTTGGTGTGATTCCAACCTGATTTGCGAACCGCCGCTGAAATTGACTTGCGCTCAAACGGGATCGACGGACGAGATCATCAATACGAATCTGGCCACTTGTGGCGACCAGGAGGCTGGACGCAATATTGATCACTTCGTCAAATGAAGCGCGACTACTCAGTCTCGCGTCCAGCCAACGCTCCGCGGCGCGTACGCGATCCGAAAAATCCCGTGCCGCGCGTATCACATCGGCAAGCTCTAAGCCCGATCTACCGAAAACGTCGGTTGTTGCATGCGATTCATTGACTAGCGACCGCATGTCAATGCCGGTTAACTGATTGAGCCCCGCCGGTTGAAACAAAATAGTAAAAACGTGGACCCGGCCCGACAGAAAGATACGTGCGCGGGGACGAGTCTGCGGCCCGACAATGAAAGTCTCTGGTGTGCTTTTAGCGGGGCCGCCGTTTATACGAACCGTGTACGGCTGGGCCAGATGAATGTCGAGAATCTGATGGGGTCTGGCCGGCACCGGCCAAGCTAGGACCGCACTTCCGAGATCGACGCGCCGTTCTTCGAACAAGCGCACGGCTTTCTGAAGGGCAGGATGAGGGATTGCGCGTGTGATTTGCATTCGCGTCGTTCCTGAGTGCGCAATCTATCGTGCGACGATGTCACAGGCAACATGTCCGATAGTGATCCTTATCTGACCTTGCGACGCTGGCCGCAGACTTCAGCTGCGGACCCTACCCGGACGAGGCCGTCTCAAGTGCGCCCTTAGTGTTGTGTTGCCAAGGACGAGATTGTGACTTTGCTCCAGCGGGGCACTTCGCTTGCGACTAGATCGTGGAGCGCCTCCGGCGTACGCCGAGAGACATCCGGAATGACGAACCCAAGGTCAACCAATCGTTGGCGTATCAATTGGTCTTCCAGCGCCTTGCCCGCGGCGTCATTCAACTTGGCCTGTATGGCCGGGCTCAGGCTCTTCGGCGCAAACAGTGCATTCCAGGTCGAGACCACAAATTGTGGAAGTCCGCCTTCGATCGTGGTTGGAACATCAGGAATGATGCCGGCCCGCTTCGGACTCGCGATTGCGATAGCTTTCAGCACGCCACTCCGAATTTGGGAAATGGCGCCGCTCAGGGAAATACAACTGAAGTCAACTTGGCCACCCATCAAGTCATTCATCGCGGGTGCGCCGCCGCGATAGGGCACGCGCCCGGTTTGGACTTCCAACATCGACTGCAACAGTGAGCAGAACAGGTAGGTCGGAGATCCGACCCCGATATGCGCTTCGTTGACCTTGTCTTGGTTTGCCCTGACATAGGCGATGAATTCGGCAAGATTGTTCGCCGGGAAGTTTTTGCGCGTCACGATCACGGCAGGCACTTCGGCAGCGAGGCCGATCGGTGTGAAGTCGCTGAGCGGGTCGTACTTCAGGCCGGGATACTGTGATGGCGCGGCACCGTGCGTCCCCATGTTTCCCATGATGATGGTGTATCCATCCGGAGCCGCACGAGCGGCACGGGTAGTGGCCGTGGTACCTGCAGCACCGGGCTCATTGTCGATGATGACAGGCTGACCGAGCGTCCTCGACATGTGCTCGGCCAAAATGCGCGACAAGGTGTCGTTGGACCCGCCGGCCGCGTAAGGGACGATGAGAGTAATTGGTTTCGACGGATATTCGGCTTGAGCCAGTCTCGGAAGAAGGGCGAGACCTACAAAAAGGAGCGTAAGCAGGCGGTTCATGAGAATCCTCCTTGGCTTGTCACTTCCTCACACAGTCTAACCTTGAATGCCGCCATGCTGCTATGATATGAAAATATAAAACCTCATGCTCTTTGAGGTATGTCATGGATTTGCGCCAACTTCGATACTTTGTCGCAGTTGCTGATGAGGGGCATATCACGCGGGCTGCCGACAAGCTCGGCATTCAACAACCACCGCTCAGCCGGTTGATCAAGGCCATCGAAGATGACCTTGATGTTCGATTGTTTATCCGAACTCCGCGAGGAGTTGAGCTGACAGAGGCCGGACGCGCCTTCCATCGCGAAGCAAGTCAGGTCCTTGCCGGCGTCGAGAACGCCGTCGAGATCGCAAAGAGTACAGCTCGCGGTGAGAGAGGGCGCATCTGCGTAGGCGTTACCCCGACAGGCCCCTTCGTTCCTTTCGTGCCCAAGGTCATTAATGCGTTCCGGTGCGCGTTTTCCAGCGTGAACATCACGCTCGAAGAACGGCTCAGCAGCGATCTCATCGACTTGGTGCGCATCGGACGCATTGACGCTGCCTTTCTGTGGACTCCGCGTGCAGAAGGGCTGGTCAGCTTTCCTTTGCTGGACGACCCGCTGGTTGTTGCGTTGCCGTCCGAACACGCGCTCGCGCGATCCGGGGAAGCAGCAATCTCTGTCAAAACTCTCGCCAGAGAGACCTTTATTGTATACGGACGCAAAGACGGCTTTGGTTTGTACGCCGCCACCATCATTGCGTGTCGTGCCGCGGGCTTCAGCCCGATGTTCGGACAAGAATCGCCGCGCTTGGCCTCGGCATTGAATCTAGTTGCCGCGGGACTTGGTATTTTCTTTGTGCCGGCTTCTATCAGGAGGATCAACATGCACGGAGTGACTTACAAGTCGCTCAAAGGACCGAATGCCCCGGCGTCCACGCTAAGCATTGTATCGCGACGAAATGAATCGTCTGTCGTCGTCAGGAATTTCATTGAAATCGTCAAGAAGTCGGTTCAGGCCGAGGTGGTAAGTGACCGACCGCCTTCCTCTGCTCGTCGCCGCGAATAACCTGGTTGATCGGCGCCGCCGACGAGCCGATTGAATGACGCGCACTGTGCGCCGCAAGAGCCGGTTGTGGCCATGGCGGACCTTGCCGCGCGTGCCGCCAACCGTCAGCTTTTGACCCTAAGGCGACAAACGGCTGATCTTTTATCATGCAAATGTATGGCGGACTAAACTGGAGGCCGCCCCCTCTAAAGTGGCTCTCCTCGCCAGCCGGTGTTAATGTCGGTCCGAACAAGGGGCGAGACGGGCATGGGGCGTCGTGAGTTTCTGAGCTCAATCTGCAGCATCGCGGCCATGCTTCCCTTTGCGAGGTTAGCACACGGCCAACAGAAGCGCCCTCTGATCATTTGGATCTCCGCATTTGCACCTCCAACGGGACAGGAGGACCTCAAGTTCAGCGCGTACTTTCTGGAAGGGTTGGCCGGACTTGGCTATGCGCGGGATCGTGACTTCACGTTCGAGTTTCGATCTGGTCGAGGTCTATCTGACCTTCCGAGACTGGCCGAAGAAGTTGTCGCGGCACAGCCATCGGTGATTGTCGTTCCGGCGACGCTCGAAGCGGTAGCGCTAAGTAAGGCGACGTCTCAGATCCCGATAGTTTGCCCCGCGCTCGCCGATGCGGTTCATCTCGGCTTGATCCAGAGCGAGGCGCGACCGGGACGAAATGTTACTGGTATCGAGCCTTACATCTCTGGACTGCCTGCCAAACAAATAGAACTCGCACGAGAAGTGGTGCCGAGTGCAAAGCGGATTGGCCTTCTCACAAACGACGTTGATCCAAAGGGGCCGCCGCAAACTCGCGAGCTCAGTAGTGCGATCACTAGCCTCGGATTGACAGCCGTTCCGGCAAACGCGAACCAACCAAGCGAGATTGGGACGGCCTTTGAAAAATTCGCGATTGAGAATGTAGATGTTGTAATTGTATTGCAGACCAACCTGCTGCTGCTCCGAAGATTCGTGATCTCGGATATTGCTCTCAAGCACAAAATGCCGACGGTCTACGGCTATCGAGAAAACGTGGTCGCGGGCGGTATGGCGAGCTACGGTGTTAATCTCAGCTGGTGCTATACGCGCGGTGCATACTTCGTTGACCGAATACTCAAAGGTGCCAAGCCCGGCGATCTTCCCATCGAGTTCCCGACTTCGTTCTGGCTTGCAGCCAACATTCGTGCTGCGAAATTGCTAGGCGTGAGCCTATCGCCGAACCTGCTCGCTCGCGCGGACGAAGTGATCGAATGACTGCTACTGGCCCTTAGCCGACAATGCCGCATTGCTTGCGAACGGCAGTTACTGACCCATTGCAGACATCCCCGTTGCGTTCTCAGCCCTGTTGTGTAGAAGGGCCGCGGGTGCTCGCTGTGTAAGGCAGTGACAGGTTAAGCGATGGTCGGGCCGCCACGCAGGATGCGTGTGCCCATGAGCGACCAAGCACCCAACGGCGACCTTTCCAAGCCTCAACATCTTGTCGAGCGAGCGTTCACGACGCTCCAACATTTCCTTCATGTCGAGGCTATCAGCGGCATTGTGCTACTCATTGCCGCAGCAGCCGCATTGGCGTGGGCCAACTCGCCATTCGCCTATTCGTATCATGATGTCTGGAACCTGCGGGTTCCACTTCGGCTCGGTGCGTTCGATTTCGAAAAGCCGCTGCACTTCTGGATCAACGACGCGCTGATGACTGTATTCTTCCTCGTCGTCGGCATGGAGATACGCCGCGAAATCCACGAGGGTGCGCTCAGTAAGCTCAATCAGGCGATACTGCCGGTGGTGGCAGCGTTCGGCGGTGTCGTTGTTCCCGCGCTGATCTATCTGAGCCTCAATACCGTCACGGGCCGCTCCCACGGCTGGGCGATACCTACCGCCACCGACATCGCGTTCGCAGTCGGCGTGCTTGCTCTGCTCGGGAAATCAATACCTGGCAACGTAAGGGTCTTTCTGCTGGCGCTCGCCATCATCGACGACATCATCGCGGTGCTCATCATCGCTCTGTTTTATAGCGGCGGGCTCGATCCCAGCGGCTTCGCCGCCGCCGTGCTCGGTGTCGTCATGGCGTTCGGCCTTCAACGCCTCGGGCTGGGCTCCGCCTATGCCTATGTCGTACCGGCATTCATCGTCTGGATGGGGTTTCTGATGGCCGGGGTTCATCCGACGCTCGCAGGCGTCGTGCTCGGCCTCATAACGCCGGTGCGGTCGCGGCATCCCAAGATCGCGCCGCCAGTCGTCCGCGTGGAGGCGGCGCTGCATCCCTGGGTCGCCTTCGCGATCATGCCGATCTTCGCGCTGGCAAATGCAGGCGTCAGCTTCCAAGGCATGGAACTGTCAGCCGGGGCCGAGTTCGTGACACTCGGCGTTGCGCTTGCGCTCTGCGTAGGCAAGCCGATTGGCGTCATTGGTGCGACGTGGCTTGCGGTGCGCACGGGCTGGTGCCGCCTTGCACTCGGCGTTTCTTGGTCCGGCATCTGCCTCATCGGACTGTTGGCCGGCATCGGTTTCACCATGTCGATTTTCATCGCCATGCTTGCCTTCGGCGACGACCGGCTACTGGATGCGGCAAAGCTAGGCGTGCTGTTCGGCTCGCTGATCTCGGTTACCTTGGGCCTCGGATGGGGGGCGGAATACGCTCATAGGCAGCAGAAGCTTGAACCATGAAGAGGTCGGCTTCTGGCACGTGGCTGACCTCAGACCACCGCCCAACGATGCCCGCATCCGAGAGATGACCCGACCAAGCGTATGCTGGCTGCCGAGGGCAGCCTTCGACCCATATGAGACAGTAGGCGCTCAATCTGGATCGGTGTAGCGTCTACCCGCGATCCAAAAGCTCCGTCATATTAACTGGGAGGGGCACATGAAGACGATTTCTTTCGCAGCAGCGGGTATCTTGGCCGGTATGATGGTGTCATCGGCTGCGACCGCAGCAGAGTTGAGGGTTCTGGCCGGCGGCGCCATGACTGCGGTGTGGGCGGCTCTCAAGCCGAAGTTTGAGCAAACTTCAGGTCACAAGCTTGATATCTTCTTCGGCACTACTCCGAATCTGATCAAGGAAGCGACCTCTGGCAAGCCGTTCGATATCGGTGTCGTACCGGTCGAGGTGATGAGGGACGTCGCGGCGCGATCACACTTCGCAGCCGGGCCGACGCTGGACATCGCTCGTGTCGGCCTCGGTGTCGCGGTTCGCGCGGGTGCGCCGAAGCCTAACATCTCCACGCCCGACGCTTTGAAGGCTGCGTTGCTCAAGGCGGAATCGGTCGCCTCTATTCCCGAAAGCGCAACCGGCTATTCAATCGCGAAGGTATTTGATCGGCTCGGTATCACCGAGCAGATGAAAGCTAAGATGAAGCCGCAGCCGACGCCGGCGGCGGTTGTCGCTGTAGTCGCAAAGGGCGAGGCTGAACTCGCGCTGTTCTTGATGAATGTCTTGACGGTGCCTGGCCTCGACGTGGTTGGCCCGTTCCCAGCTGACTTGCAGCAGGATGTCGTATTCACAGCTGCCATCGGTGCGGGCACGAAGGAAGACGGAGCCGCGAAGACACTCGTCGACTACCTGAAAACGCCAGACGCCATATCGGTGATCAAAAGCAAAGGTATGACGCCGGGATGAAACAATCAGCTAGGGAAGAAGCGGACGCTGGCACATGTCGGCTGATGGTACATAGTTGATCTTTACTGCGCTGCCCGTCGAGCGTCAGCCTTTGACCCGAAGTGGTCCTAGGTTCGGCTCTGGACAGGTCTTGGGGCCTGAGGGATCATCCTGCGAGAGGACTACGGAAGCAGCGTCATGGATGTAGGCCAGTGGTTGCGAGTCCTTGGCTTCGAGCAATACGAGACCGCGTTCCGTGAAAAGCGAATGACCGGTTATGGCCCATCACTGAAGCCACATCCACGTCGGCTGCCGGACCCACAGCAGAAGAACCACGGCTCATCCAACAATCCTGTATTCCTGCGCCCGCTTTCGCTGTGCGTTGACTTGTGGATCGGGCTTGCCCCGGTCGATCGCCCGCATCATCCCGATCCACGCCAGCATGGTCGGTCGCGCTGTGGCTATGCGCGAGCCGTGGGTAAGAGAGCTGCGCCAGTTACTTGAGCGAGCTGCTGATCGATCCGAACTTGTCGTTCAGCGTAGTGCCGAGATTGTTGACGACGGTGATGATCGCTAACGCGATGCCGGCTGCGATCAGTCCGTATTCGATCGCGGTAGCACCGCCTTCATCCGCGATGAAACGATTAATCAAAGTCATAGTGAGCCCCTTGACTGAAACATTAGAGGTTCCCTATTTAGTTTTGCTGAATTTCGATAAGGTAAATTACTCGCTTCAAATGCCGCTTTTCCGACCGCATAGACTACGACAGCGCACCTGGCTCAGACCGAAGGCAATCCTACCCTCCTATCGTCCAATGAGACCACCTTGGCACCAGTCAAGAACGCGGCCCAATCTTTCATCAACGCACGTCGCTTTTCCAGCTTCTGCCCACGTTGATAGGCCGCAGTAGTTTCGCTTTTGTACTTATGGGCAAGCGCAGCCTCGCGGACTCCATCAGGATAGTCGGTGCATTCCTCGGCCCAGGTGGCAAAGGTCGAACGGAAGCCATGCACCGTGACGTGCCCGTAACCAATACGATCAAGTACCGCCAGCATCGCATTTTCGGAAAATGCTCCGCCATCGGGATTAATAAAGATCAGTTCATCTTGGCTGTTATCGCCTATCTCGTCGAGCACCGCCAGCGCGGGATCTGTCAAGGGAACGTGGTGGTCTTGATCCATCTTCATCCGCTCGCCGGGAATTTTCCAGGTCGCGGCCGCACGATCGATTTCACACCAATGTCCGTCGACAGCCTCGTTCGTGCGGCAAGCTGTGAAGATCAGAAAACGCAGCATGGCGGCAGCTGTCCCGGGCGCGCCGGCAAGGAGCCTCATGAAGGCCGGCGCCTCGCTGTAAGGCAACGCAGGATGATGGCGGACCACCCGTTTAGAGCGCTTTGGCAACTTTTCACGCAGCTGCCTTGTCAATTCAGCCGGATTGCGGAAGTCCGGATCGTCGATATCGACGTTCTTTGCGATGATCGTTTCGATCCGGCCGCGGACACGGTTCGCGGTCTCCCGCTTTTCCACCCAAATTGGCTTCAGCAGATCGTGGATGTGGCTCGGCTTGATCTCCGGGATCGTCAGCTTGCCGATAGTGGAATAAGCATAGCGCTTGAGGGAGGATGGCCACTGATCGCGATGCTTCTCGCTCCAAGTTGACCAGTTCGCCCGGATGTAAGCTTCCGCGCACTCCTCGAAGGTCGACAACTCCACCTTAACCTCAACGGCTTTGGCCACTTCGCGTGCCTTCCGTCTCTCCTGTACAATGTCGACGCCAGCGTTGCTGCGATCACCTTTCACGCGCAAGCGCGCAGCATCACGGGCAAGCCGCGCATCCTTTAGCGATACATCCTTCAAGGAGCCGAGGCCGTGCCAACGTTCCTTGCCGTCTTTCCAGTATCTGTAAGACCAGCTCTTCGATGTCGGTCCAGTGACGATCAAGTAGAGACCTTCGCCGTCGGCGTATTTGCCGGGCTTGTTTTGGCGCTCTACGTCAAGTGGTTTCAGCCTTCCAGCCATTGTTCCTCCGAGAAAACCGTCCTCCGAACCCACGGTCTAAAGCTACGGTCAGCGTCCCGATTAGGGAGAACACCGACGAACTGCGAAGTACAGTCCTTCAGCGCAAGCCACTGATTTTGCTGTGGAGTTCGAACGACTGCGAACAGTGGAGAACAATATACTGGCGGAAGGGGTGGGATTCGAACCCACGGTACCCTTGCGGGCACGCCGGTTTTCAAGACCGGTGCCTTAAACCACTCGGCCACCCTTCCAAGTCCGGAACGGCTGTCGCTTAACCCAGTCGGCCGCGCAAGGCAACGCGAAGTTGGCCCGCTCCGTACTCCCTGCGCCCCGCCCTGCCTTTTCGCGGGAACGGGTCTGTCAGGCGAGCGTCAGTTTGGTCCTCTAGCCTCGGTCGGGACTCGCGATGCCACCCAGGGCGTCGCTGGTCGCGAGGCCCGGCTGGATTCGTCTCCATTTCCGGGCCTCGCTTACGTTGCCGCAAACGAGAACGCGGCGCCCTAGATGACGCCGCGCGAAGTCTTGATGTTGCGTTCGTCTTCTGTCGGGTCGGCTCAGTAGCCGCAATGGCTGCAAGCAGGCTGCACCGGGGCGTAATAGGAATAGCCCGGCGACACCATCTCGACGCGCTGGCGCGTGGCGTATTGCGGTGGAATGCGCTCGTACTGAACGCTCGGCGGTGCCACCATCACGGTGTGCGGAACCATTACCGTGCGGTACTGCGCCGGCGTGCGATGCGCGACGGTTGATCCCGGCGAGACCATCACGGTCTCGTCGACGGTGCGGTATTGCGGCGCGACGTATTGCTGCTGATAGCAGGTCGTGCACGGCTGCGGCGGCGCGTAGCAATTGTAGCAGCCGGCGGAGGCCGCGCCCGTCATCGAAATCGCGGCGATGGCAGTCGAGAAAACGATAGCAAGAGTACGAGACATTATGGTGGTGCCCCAGTTGCCCGAAATGGATTTGCGAAGGTCGCAGGCAGTATACGCCGCAAAATCCTGATCTGCCGAAGTTCGTCCGGGCATCCTTAATGCGAACGGCCGGCTTTCGCCGGCCGTTCAGGACTTGTTGACCATGCACGCCCCTGCGTGACCGCGGGCTTCGCGATCACGCCTGCGCCAAATCATTTCTACTTCGTGCGACGCTTCACCTCGCGCACCGCACCACGCGCGGCGCTGGTGGTGAGCGCAGCGTAGGCCTGCAGCGCAGTCGAGACATTGCGCGTGCGCGCAGCCGGCTGCCAGGCGGCATCGCCCTTCGCCTCCTCCGCCGCACGGCGGCTCGCGAGCTCCTCGTCGGAGATCTCGAGGTTGATGCTGCGGTTCGGAATGTCGATCGCGATGCGATCACCGGTGCGCACGAGACCGATGTTGCCGCCTTCCGCCGCTTCCGGCGAGAGATGGCCGATCGACAGGCCCGAGGAGCCACCCGAGAAACGGCCGTCGGTGACGAGCGCGCAGGCTTTGCCGAGGCCCATCGATTTCAGATAGCTGGTCGGATACAGCATCTCCTGCATGCCGGGGCCGCCGCGCGGGCCTTCATAGATGATGACCACGATCTCGCCGGCAACGACCTTGCCGCCGAGAATGCCTTCGACCGCCGCGTCCTGGCTCTCGAACACGCGCGCGGGGCCGGAGAATTTCAGGATCGAGGAATCGACGCCCGCGGTCTTCACGATGCAGCCGTCCTGCGCGAGGTTGCCGTAGAGCACCGCAAGACCGCCATCCTTGCTGAAGGCGTGCTCGAGGTTGCGGACGACGCCCTTCTCGCGGTCGGCATCGAGCTCGTCGTAGCGGCGTTCCTGGCTGAAGGCGACCTGCGTCGGGATACCGCCGGGCGAGGCACGATAGAACGTGCGGACCGACTCGCTTCTGGAGCGCTTGATGTCCCAGCGCTCCAGCGCATCATTCATGGTCGGCGCGTGCACGGTCGTAACAGAGGTGTCGATCAGGCCGGCGCGATCGAGCTCGCCGAGAATGCCCATGATGCCACCGGCACGATGCACGTCCTCGACATGCACGTCGGCGACCGACGGCGCGACCTTGCACAGCACGGGCACGCGGCGCGACAGCCGGTCGATGTCCTGCATGGTGAATGCGACCTGCCCCTCATGGGCGGCCGCCAGCAGATGCAGCACGGTGTTGGTCGAGCCGCCCATCGCGATGTCGAGCGTCATCGCGTTCTCGAACGCCTTGAAGTTCGCGACGTTGCGCGGCAGCACCGAAGCATCGTCCTGCTCGTAATAGCGGCGGACCAGATCGACGATGGTGTGGCCGGCCTCGACGAACAGGCGCTTGCGGTCGGCATGGGTGGCGACCACGGTGCCGTTGCCGGGCAGCGCGAGCCCGAGCGCCTCGGTCAGGCAGTTCATGGAGTTGGCGGTGAACATGCCCGAGCACGAGCCGCAGGTCGGGCACGCCGAGCGCTCGATCACCTTGACGTCCTCGTCGCTGACCTTGGAGTCGGCGGCGGCCACCATGGCGTCGATGAGGTCGACGGCCTTGGTCTTACCGGCCAGTTTGACCTTGCCGGCCTCCATCGGCCCGCCCGAGACGAACACCGCGGGGATGTTGAGCCGCAGTGCGGCCATCAGCATGCCGGGCGTGATCTTGTCGCAGTTGGAGATGCAGACGAGGCCGTCGGCGCAGTGCGCGTTGGCCATGTATTCGACGCTGTCGGCGATCAGCTCGCGCGACGGCAGGCTGTAGAGCATGCCGTCATGGCCCATGGCGATGCCGTCGTCGACCGCGATGGTGTTGAATTCCTTGGCGACGCCGCCGGCCTGCTCGATCTCGCGGGCGACGAGCTGGCCGAGGTCCTTGAGATGGACGTGGCCGGGCACGAACTGGGTGAAGGAGTTGACGACCGCGATGATCGGCTTGCCGAAATCGCCGTCCTTCATGCCCGTCGCGCGCCAGAGGCCGCGGGCACCCGCCATGTTGCGGCCGTGAGTGGTGGTGCGGGAGCGATAGGCTGGCATGGCGTTTCCGTCCTCGGGTTTGACCGGCCGGGCGGGAAAAATGGAAGCCGCCTCAGGCCTTTCCGGCCGGATAGCGCACGGACTGGGCGCGCGCAACGGGAACTTGCCGCGAAAGGGCCCAGATCGGCCGCTCGCAGGCCTCCCCTGCTTCCGGCGCGGGCTTTTCGGAGCCCGGATGGAGCGAAGCGCAATCCGGCTCGGTGCGTGCCGGATGAGACCTGCCCCGGATTTCGCTGTGCTCCATCCGGGCTACAGGGAATCCCTGGTCGCTCTCGCAAGCTCGTCCGCGCCGAGCAAGTGAGCGACATGCGAACCGCGATTGCCTCGGCAAGCGCAGCAGCGCAGCGTGCGCAGGCGCATGCGTCCTCGCACAAAATCAAGCACGATTGCGTCCGTAGTGATCCGGAATGGAGTCCTAAGCTGATCTCGCGTACATCGCGTTCATCGATCGGCGGCCTTCCAAGGGCATCACCTTCTGATCGCGCACCACGGGGTTGGGGGACCACTTGGGGCGGGGGGATCTAAAGGCTGGGGCAAGGTTACGAGGTCCGGACTCCTAGGCACTCCGGACCTCGTGCTTTCCAGATTGAACGTGATTTCGCGCCGCCGGCTTGATCAGCCGCGCGGCGCGAAGTCGTTTCGGGGCCAGCGTGGTTCACCCTGCCCGTTCACTTCGGCACGTTGCGCTCGAGATCCTCAAGCCAGGCCGCAGCGCTCGAATCCGAGGGCGCGCGCCAGTCGCCGCGCGGCGACAGCGAGCCGCCGGCCGAAACCTTCGGTCCGTTGGGCATTGCCGAGCGCTTGAACTGGCTGAACGCGAAGAAGCGGCGCAGGAAGACTTCCAGCCAGCGGCGGATCTCCGGGAGATCATAGGCGCGGCGCTTATCTGCCGGGAATGCCGGCGGCCATTCACCCTCAGCGACATTCTTCCAGGCCTGCCAAGCCATGAAGGCGATCTTCGACGGCCGCATCCCGAAGCGCAGCGTGTAGAACAGGTTGAAATCCTGCAGCTCGTACGGCCCGATCGAGGCTTCGGTACTTTGCGGCTTCTCCCCCGGCTGGACCGGAACCAGCTCCGGCGAGATCTCGGCCGACAGGATCGAAGCGAGCGTCCCGTTCACATCGCCGCTGAACTGCTTCGAGGCGATCACCCAGCGGATCAGATGCTGGATCAGCGTCTTCGGCACGCCGGCGTTGACATTGTAGTGCGCCATCTGGTCGCCGACGCCATAGGTGCACCAGCCGAGCGCGAGCTCGGAGAGGTCTCCGGTGCCGATGACGATGCCGCCATGGTGATTGGCGAGGCGGAACAGATAGTCGGTGCGCAGGCCCGCCTGAACATTCTCGAAGGTGACGTCATAGACCTTCTCGCCCTGGCCGAAGGGATGGCCGATATCCTTCAGCATCTGCGTGGCGGTGGTGCGGATGTCGAGCTCCTGCCAGGTCGTCTTGAGCGCCTTCATCAGCGCCAGCGCATTGGTCTTGCTCTCGCTGCCGGTAGCAAAGCCCGGCATGGTGTAGGCCAAAATGTTCTCGCGCGGCAGGCCGAGCAGGTCGACGGCCTTGGCCGCGACGATCAGCGCATGGGTGGAATCGAGGCCGCCTGACACACCGATCACGACGCGCTTCGTGCCGGTGGCGCGCATGCGCTGCACGAGGCCGGCGACCTGGATGTTGTAGGCCTCGTAGCAATCCTGCTCGAGCAGGTTCTCGTCGCTCGGCACGAACGGAAAGCGTTCGACCTTGCGCAGGAAGCCGATGTCGGCGACCGGCGGCTTCAGGGTGAAGCTGATCTTGCGATAGCGACCCTCGCGCTGCCTGCGGTTGTCGTCGAACGTGCCCATCAAGGCGCGTTCCTGCCTGAGCAGGTCGAGATCGATGTCGGCGAGCGTGATCTGGCCGTCCTGCCGGAAGCGCTCGCCCTCGGCGAGCAGCACGCCGTTCTCGTAGATCGAGGTCTGGCCATCCCAGGCGAGGTCAGTGGTGGATTCCCCAGCGCCTGCGGCAGAATAGACATAGGCTGCGAGGCAGCGCGCCGAGGTCGACTGGCACAACAGCGCGCGCGAGCGCGCCCGGCCGATCGTGATCGGGCTGCCCGAGAGGTTGATCAGCACGCTCGCGCCGGCCAGTGCGAGCTCGGAGGCGGGCGTCACCGGGATCCACATGTCCTCGCAGATCTCGACGCCGATGGTCAGGCCGGGGACATCCTCGGCTGCGAACAGCAGGTCGGTGCCGAAGGGTGCGTGGAGCTTGCCGAGGGTGATCGACTCGCCGGCGATGCCGGCGCCGGAGGCGAAATGGCGCCCCTCGTAGAATTCGCGATAGGTCGGCAGATAGCTCTTGGGCACGACGCCCAGAATGCTGCCGCGATGAATGACGACGGCGCAATTGTAGATCCGATGGCCGAACCGTAGCGGCGCGCCGACGATCAGAACGGTCATCAACGCCGATGAGACCTCGACGATCGAGCCAAGCCCGCGCTCGACCGCATCGAGCAGCGGATCCTGCTTGACGAGGTCCTCGATCGCATAGCCTGAGAGGCACAGCTCGGGAAACACTGATACCGCGACCGATTGCGCGTCGCAGGTTTTTGCCGCCGCGATCACCGCCTTCGCATTGGCTGCGGGATCGGCCACATGGGATGTGGTGACGCAGGCGGCAACCCGCGCAAACCCATGGGCGTAGATCGAGTGGAAGCTCATCGCGCAAAAGACCCTTAAATCTTGTCGGACCGGCCGCGGCCGGCGCCAGACTCTATGTAGCCCATCGACCGGGCCTCGTGCAGGCCATCCGCCGTCATGCATAACGGATGTGCAAGCCGCGCCTGATGTCAGGCGCTGCGCGCCAGTACGCTGGAGAGGTCGTCGCGCAGCCACTCGGCGATCCTGGGCCAGGCATGGGCGTGGGTCTTCGCACCCATGAACAGGCCGAGATGGTTGCTCGGTTCGGAGGCCGCTGCAACGAATGCCGGTGGCGTGCCGATGAGGCCGGCGGTCGCGAGTGCCTGCGTGGCCGGCACGACGTCATCATCGAGCCCGGCCAGCAGGAAGACCGGCGATTTGACGTCCTTCAGGTCAATCGTGCGGCCGAGCGCCGTGAAATGGCCTGAGGCGATACGGTTCTCGCGAAAGATCCAGTTCACGATCTCCAGATAATAGGTACCCGGCAGATTGAGCGTCTCGCTGTTCCAGCGGTCGAAGCGCGCGAGCAGGGCCATCCCCTCCTCGTCCGAAAGGTCCCTCTGCAACGCCGCCGCGATGTCGTCGCGGTCGGGCGCCTTCGACCAGACATGCAGCATCTCCTCGCCGCTGACATTGCCGCCGCCGCGCGCGACGAGCTGATCGTAGACGATCTCGGGCGCATTGCGGGCAAGCTGCGCCAACCTGGACTCGATCGAAAGATCGACCGGCGCACCTGCCAGCACCAATCGCCGGACCTTGGCTGGAAATCGCGCCGCATAGAGCAGCGACAGCCAGCCGCCCTGGCACAGGCCGACCAGATCGACCGGCGCGCCGATCTCGTCGACGGCAACGTTGAGATCGGACAGATAACTGTCGATCGAGAGATAGCGCATGTCGGGCGCGGCTGAGCGCCAATCTGTGAGATAGACCCGATCGATACCGCCCCGTTGCAGCGATTGCACCACGCTATGGCCGGGGGCGAAATCGGCGATCAGCGCCCGGTGCAGCGCATAGGGCGCGCAGACCAGCACCGGCTGGCCGGATTGCGTCCGCGAGCCATCGCGCAGCCGCATGGTGGCGAGCTCCAGCGCGACGGTGCCCGGCGTGGTCCAGGGGAGTTCGCCCTCACCCTGCTCCGCCACAGGACTGCGCTCCAGCCACCAGAAGCAGGCATCCATCGCGAGCCGCGCGGCCGCGAACGGCCACAGCATTGGGGCATCGGGACCGCGCCCCGCTTCGCCGGGCTGCGGGCCATTCTTCTCCGCCATCATGGCTGCGTCATCCTCACAGGAACGCCTCCAGGCTGACGACGGAAATCCCGAGCTCCCTGAAGCTGCGATGGGTCGCCACGACCGAGCCGTCGAGGTCGATGCCACGGCAGGCGTCTTCGATCACGGCAACCTCGAAGCCTGCCTTGCGCGCATCCTCCGCAGAAAAGCGGACACAAAAATCGAGCGCGAGACCGGCAAGGAAGACATTCTTCAACTCGCGCTCGCGCAAATAACCGAGCAGGCCCGTCGGCGTCTTCTTGTCGTTTTCGAACAGCGCCGAATAGGAATCGATGCCGCGGCGAAAGCCCTTGCGCACCACCAGGCTTGCTCGCGTGACGTCCAGATCCCGGTGGAAGTCGGCGCCGCTCGTGCCCTGAACGCAATGGGTCGGCC
>Ga0310811_10001643_pt1 | contig 27871 bp, 29 predicted proteins | sample YCmetagenome_FD_207642 | JGI IMG/M metagenome (GOLD analysis project Ga0310811, IMG submission 207642) | Soil microbial communities from experimental microcosm in Duke University, North Carolina, United States - YC | ecosystem: Engineered > Artificial ecosystem > Soil microcosm > Unclassified ... | reverse complement strand
CGGATTTACGACCGAAGGGGTGACCGGTGCCCGCCAGAACGAAAGGCCGCAGGCGTGAAGGTGATCGGGCTCACGGGCGGGATCGGCATGGGCAAATCGACCGCCGCCCAGCAGTTCCGGCGCCTCCACATCCCGGTTTTCGACGCTGACGATGAGGTCCATCGGATGCAGGCACAGGGTGGTGCGGCCGTGCCCGCCATTGCGGAGGCATTCCCCAACACCGTGCGAGACGGCCGGGTAGACCGGAACCAACTGCGTGCGGCGCTGATGGCCGATCCCGGCGGCTGGAAGACGCTCGAGCGCATCATTCATCCCCGCGTGCGCGCGGCCCGGCGTGCCTTCCTCGCCCGCTGCCGTCGCCGGGGAGCACGACTCGCCGTGCTCGACATCCCCCTGCTCTTCGAAACCGCTCCCAATCCGGATGTCGATGTCACCCTCGTCGTCTCGACCTCAACCGCCAACCAGAAGGCGCGGCTGCGCCGGCGCCGGCGCATGACGGATGAAGAGATCGCTGCCATCATCGCCCGCCAGATGCCCGATTCGGAAAAGCGCCGGCGCGCCGATGTGGTGGTGAAGACCGGCCTCTCACGGCATTACGCCCAGGCGCGCATCCGGCGCCTTGTTCAGGAGATCCGCGGATGACCCGCTCCATCCTCTTCGATACCGAAACGACCGGTCTCGACCCGAAGACCGGAGATCGCGTCATCGAGGTCGCGGCGCTCGAACTCATCAACGACCTGCCGACAGGCGCGCATTTCCACTGCCTTATCCACCCCGAACGCGACATCCCGGCAGAGGCGACCCGCGTGCATGGTTTCACGCTCGAGCATCTCCAGGGCAAGCCGCTGTTCCGGGCGATCGCTGCCGAAATGATGGCATTCATGGGCGAGGACGAGATGCTCGTCGCCCATAACGCGCCCTTCGACTTCAGCTTCCTGAACTGGGAGCTGCAGCTCTGCGGACTGCCGGCCCTCGGCCCCCATCGCATGGTCGATACGCTGGCGCTGGCCAAGGCGCGCTTTCCGGGCATGCCGAACAGCCTGGACGCGCTCTGCCGCCGCTTCGCCATCGACCTCTCGGCCCGTACCACCCACAACGCCCTGCTCGACTGCAAGCTGCTGGCGGAGGTCTATATCGAGCTTACGGGCGGCCGGCAGCGCGGACTCTCGCTCGCCGTCAGCGAAACAGGCGATGCGATCGCTCAATATGAGGCGGTGGCCGAACGCCGGGCGCGGCCGATCCTGGTTTCTCCAGAGGAGTCAGCGCGCCACGCGGCATTCCTGGCCCAGCTCAAAGATCCGATCTGGCTGAAAGACGCGGCCCCGGCCGGCTAAAAGTCCGTGCAGCGACCCTTCTGCTCCCAGTCGCCGAAGCGCGTGGGTTCGGGGCCCGACGGGCCACCAATTTCCTTGGGCATTGCGGCCTTCGGGTCTACCGGCGGCGTGTCCTGAGGGCTGGGCGGCGGATCAGGCGGTGCTGGCTTCGGATCGGACTGGGTCATGCAGAGAACATAGTCCGGCCAGGTCCGGGAACAAGCCTCCGCCTCACGGCGTCTGTGCCATCTGTTTCGCGATCGCCGCCGCGGCGGCGCGCAGTTTCTCAAGCTGGGGATCGGAGCGGATGGCGAGCGCCAGCCCCCAGGCCTGCGCGGCAGCCGAAGCGTCGCCCATATCGGCGTCGAGCTTGCCGAGCAGAACGTAGCCCTGGCGAGCCTCTTCGCTTTTCGGATCGAGGGTGGCGATCTTCTGCTGCAGCAAGGCGAGCATGGCCTGATCCTCCTGCCGCTTCGCCGCCATCGCCTGGAGGCGCGGCGCGAGAGGTGCGGCCGGAAGGAGGGGTGCGCCGTTCTGCAGATAGAGGACGAGCGCCAGAAAGGGCAGCAGCGGCACCAGCACCGCCAGCCGCCAGCTGCGCCAGGCGCGGGGCTGCGGCGGCAGTATCTCGGGCGCCTCTCCGGTCGCGAGCAGGCGGCGCTGGATTTCAAGCCGGGCTTCCGCCGCCTCTGTCTGGCCCAAAGCGCCGCGTGACCCCTCCTCCGCGACCTCGCCGAGCTGACCGCGATAAAGGGCCAGCGCCGCCTCGCGCCGTCCGCGCAAGGCGACGCGCCCCTGCGCCGCCAGCACCGGCACCATGACCAACAGGGAAAGCAGAACGAAGCCGAACCAAATCATGGGCGCATCAACCGGTCGAGTTGCGCACGCTCGGCGGGGCTGAGAGGAGGGGGCGCCACCCGGCGCCGCTGCCGTCGCAGGCCAAGAAAGGCCGCAATTGCGCCCGCAAGCAGCGCAACCACCGGGCTCGCCCAGAGCAGCGCTGTCAGCGCGTCGAAGGGCGGTTTCAAAAGAATGAAGTTTCCATAGCGCCGGACCATGGAGGCAATGATCTGCCGGTCCGTCCGCCCCGCCACTACCTGTTGGCGAATGAGGGCGCGGATGTCCTTCGCCAGGCCGGCATCGCTCGCCTCTATGCTCTCGTTCTGGCAGACGAGGCAGCGCAGCTGCTGGCCGATCGCCTCGGCGCGCGCTTCCTGCGTCGGATTGGAGAGCAGTTCAGAGGGATCGCTGACCGCATGGGCGGCCCCGCCCCAGAGCAGGAGGCCAAGCAAACCGACGATCAGGCTTCGGCGCATCAGGCGCCCGCCTTGGCGAGCAGCGGCTGCAACTCGCCCGCGACCACCGCACTCGTCAGCGGCCCGGCATAGCGCCAGCGGACGATGCCCTGGGCGTCGATCAGATAGGTTTCCGGCACACCGTAGAGACCCCAGTCGATGGCCACGCGGCCCGGCTGGTCGAGAGCGATACGCGCATAGGGATTGCCGTTCTGGGCCAGGAAGCGGCGCGTATCGGCCGGGTTGTCCTTGTAGGCGATGCCCCAGATCGGCAGCCCTGTCTTGGCGAGGGCCGCCATCGTCGATGCCTCCTCCAGGCAGGGCACGCACCAGGAGGCGAAGAAATTCACCAGCATCGGCCCCGCAGGGTGCTGCAGCTGGTTCCCGGTCATCGGGCCACCCGCAAGCCCCGGCAGGGTGAAATCCGGCACGGCGCGGCCGATCAGCTGGCTCGGCAGCGCATGGGGGTCGAATCTTCCGTTCCTCATCTGCCGCAGCATCAGGGCGAAACCGCCGCCTGCCAGCCCCAGGCCGAGCAGCGGCAAGCCCAACATCAGGCGCCGCGCGATGATGGATTTCTGAGGGATATCCTGCGGCATCGGGGCGCTCATTCGGCCGGCACGGCCGCGGGCCGCGCCCTCCCCTTTTGGCGCAGCCGCTGAGGCGCGCCGACCCGCCACCGCCGATCGGACAGCGAGAGCGCCCCGCCCGCCGCCATGATCAGCGCACCAAACCAGATCCAGGGCGCAAGCGGATTGACATGGATGCGCAGTACCACCCCGCCATCTCGCTCATCGCCCATCGCGACGTAAAGGTCGCGCAGGCCATTGGTCCGGATCGCGACCTCGGTCGTCGTCTGCTGTTGAAGCGGAAAGCTCCGCCGCGCCGGATGCAGCGTCGCGACCAGGGCGCCGTTCCCCGCGTCGCGGACGGTCAGCGTCGCGACGCGCGCGGCGTAATCCGGCCCCGGCTGGTCCTGAAGACCGTCGAGCGTCCAGTCAAAGCCGCCGAGACGAATCGTCTGACCGGGCTGGACCAGGCTGATGCTGTGCAGCGCAAGCGTCATGCCCGCGATGCCGGCAATGGTGACGCCGAGCCCGGCATGGCCGAGCGCCGCGCCATAGGCCGCGCGCGGCAGATGCAGCAGGCGCCCGGGCCGCCAGCCAGCGCGGTTGCCGATATCCGCCGCCGCCGCGAGTAGAAGCCAGACCGCCCCGCCAAGGCCTAGCGCCGCGCGCAGGCCGTGGCTGGGAAAGATCAGCGCCACCAGCACCAGCGCCGCGACCGCCGCCCACCACAGCCGCAACAGCGCGGGGCCGAGTGCGGCCCTCTTCCAGGAGAGCGCGGGGCCCAGGCCCATCGCCGCGATCAACGGAGCGGCCAGCGGAATCGCGGTGCTTTCGAAGAAGGGCGGCCCGACGCTGATCTGCTGCCCGAAGATCAGCTGAACGAAAGGCGGATACATCGTGCCCACCAGCACCACCGCCATGATTGAGCAGAGCAGGATGTTGTTAAGCACGAGCCCGCCTTCCCGTGACAGCGGCGCGAAGAGCCCGGCCGGCTGGAGCAATGGCGCCCGGACGGCGAAGAGCAGCAGCGAGGCGCCGATGACGAGGCCGAGAAGGGCGAGGATGAAGACACCGCGCGCCGGGTCGTTGGCGAAGGCATGCACCGAATTGAGCAGGCCCGAGCGCACCATGAAGGTGCCGCAGAGGCTGAGCGAGAAGGTCATGATCGCGAGCAGGAGCGACCAGATTTTCAGCGCCTCGCGCTTCTCCACCACGATCGCGGAATGCAGGAGCGCCGTTCCGGTCAGCCAGGGGAGAAGAGACGCGTTCTCGACCGGATCCCAGAACCAGTAGCCGCCCCACCCGAGCACGTAGTAGCTCCACCAGGAACCGAGCGCGATCCCGGCGGTGAGGAAGCACCAGGCAGCAAGCGTCCAGGGCCGCACCCAGCGCCCCCAGGCGGCATCCACCGTGCCTTCGAGGAGGGAGGCGACGGCGAAGGCGAAGGCGACCGAGAAGCCGACATAGCCGCAGTAGAGGATCGGCGGATGGAAGGCGAGGCCGGGATCCTGCAGCAGCGGATTGACCCCCTGCCCGTCCATCGGCGGCGGCCAGATACGCTGGAAGGGATCGGAGAGCGTCAGCGTGAAAAGCAGGAAGCCGCTGCTGACCAAGCCAAGCACGCCCAGCACCCGTGCCCGGAACGAGGACGGCAGCCGCTCGCCGAAACCTGCCACGACTCCGCCGCAGAGAGAGAGGATGAGGCACCAGAGAAGAATGGATCCCTCGTGGTTTCCCCAGGTGCCGGTGATGCGATACAGCAGCGGCGTCGTGGCGCTCGAATATTCGGCGACATTCATGACCGAGAAGTCGGAGACGACTCCGCACCAGACGAGGGCGAGGAAGGAGAGCGTGACGGCGAGCGCCTGCGAGAGGGCGAGCGCCGGGGCGGCGCCGATCAGCCGCGCATCCCCTCGCTGCGCCCCCCAGAGGGACAACAGCCCCTGAGCCGCTGCCACAACGCAGCCAAGGGCCAGCGCATAATGGCCAAGTTCCGGAATCATCCCACCCGCCTCAACCGCCCGCCGCAGCAAGATCGGCGGCAGTCTGACGGAAGGCTGCAGCCGGTGGCGGGCGGCCGGTCGCCGGATTCCACAACCCGTCCTTCTTGAGCGCCTTCTCCACCTCCGGCGGCATGTAATCCGCGCTGTGCTTGGCCAGCACCTCGCGCGCCTGGAAGGTTCCGTCCGGCGTCAACGTGCCGATAGCGACGATCCCCTGCCCCTCCCGAAACAAATCAGGCAGCACGCCGCCGTACTCCGCCGGGACGACATGGCCATGCTCGTCGGTCACGCCGAAGACGACTCCGGGCTCACCTTCCACCGCTGTCGGATGCAGAGAGCCCTCCGCGACGATCCCGCCGAGCCGGAAGACCTGGCCCGGCGGCGGCCGTTGCGCCAGCACCGCCCCCGGCAACATGAAGTAGACGATATCTCCGGAGAAGGCAGAGAGCGTCAACGCCGTCGCTCCGCCGAAGGCAAGCAGACACGCGCTCACCAACCAGAGCCGGCGGCGTTTCCGGGTCATCATGCTGGGCGCCCCCTGCGGCGCGGAGACTCGGCCTCAAGCATGGCCAGCCGCCGCCGTGCCCCCCCGGCGCGCAGCCAAGCCTGCAGACCGAGGATCACCAGCGCGACGACCGTCACCCCGTAGGCGCCCGCGATATAGGGCCAGAGCGGTGCCGTGCCGGTCATGCCGCCTCCGTCCGGCGCAGACGGGCCGCCAGCAGGGCCCGGATGCGCCGCTCCATCACCGCCGCGCGCAGCCGCGCGAGCACGATCGCCGCGAAGAGCAGCGTCATGCCGAGGGCCGAGACCAGCAGCGGGTCGAGCATCGCAGCCGGCATCGTCGTCTGACCGAAGAGGTGAATACTGTCCGGCTGGTGCAGCGTGTTCCACCAGTCGACGCTGAACTTGATGATGGGAAGATTGACGAGACCGACCAAAGCGAGGATCGCCGCCGCGCGAAAACCCCGCTGCTCGTTGTCGAAGGCGCGGATCAGCGCGATATGGCCGAGATAGAGGAAGAACAGGACCAGCACCGAGGTCAGCCGCGCGTCCCAGACCCACCAGGCGCCCCACATCGGCTTGCCCCAGAGCGATCCCGAGATCAGGCAGACCGCGGTGAAGGCGGCGCCCACGGGACCGATCTCCAAAGCCGCCAGATCGGCCAGCGGATGCCGCCAGACGATCGACAACAGGCCGCAGGCCCCGAGCGCCGCATAGCCCATCGTCGCGAGCCAGGCTGCCGGCACATGCACATACATGATCCGCACGGCATTGCCCTGCTGCCAGTCGGGCGGCGAGAACCACAACCCCCAGGCGAGTCCCGCGAGGGTAATGAGGAAACCAGCCGCCGCCACCCAAGGCAGAACCCGACCCGATAGTCGCAGGAACCTCCCCGGATTGGCAAAGCGATGCAGATTGCGGCCGGCAGGCCGCGATGCGCCGGGCAGCGATGTGCTGAGTGCTTCCACCTGGTCTCCATAGCGAAGCGCAAGCCGAGTTTGAAGGCGCATACACCTCGTCTAGACTGACAAGCTCATTACAAAACGACAGGATCCGGCAAACCCATGCTCTTCGCGATCTATGCCCTGGACAAGTCCGGCAGCGCCGACCTCCGCGCCGCGACGCGTCCCACCCATCTTGCCTATCTCGATGGGTTCGTCTCCCAACTGCACCTCGCGGGCCCGATGTTGAACGACGCTGGCCAGGCAATCGGCAGCCTTCTCATTATCGAGGCCGAGAATCAGGCCGCTGCCGAGGCCTTGGCCGCGGCCGACCCCTATGCTCGAGCCGGGCTTTTCGACAGCGTGGCGATCCGCCCCTATCGGACGGTCTACAAAGACGGCGCACGGCTGGGCTGAGGCGGACCGATGACCGCCTATTGGCTCGTCAAGAGCGAACCTGACGCCTTCAGCTGGGAGCAGCAGGTCGCTAACCGCGTGGAACCCTGGACGGGCGTGCGCAACTATGGCGCCCGCAACAACCTGAAAGCGATGAAGAAGGGCGATCTCGTCTTCTTTTATCATTCCAACATCGGGCGGGAGATCGTGGGCGTCGTCCGGGTCGCGCGGGAACATTACCCGGACCCTACCGCCGAGAGCGGGGACTGGGCAGCGGTCGACATGGAGGCCGTGGGCCCGATGCCGACCCCCGTGACCCTTGCGCAGATGAAGGCGGATCCGGCGCTGGAGGGCTTCGGCCTGATTCGCCTGTCCCGGCTTTCGGTCGTGCCCGTCAGCGCCGACCATTGGGCGCATATCTGTCACCTGGGCGGCTGGAAAAAGTGAGAAAACGGAGGTGGCTTTCTGCCGCGCGGGCAAGGCTGCCACCTCACGAAGATTGACTCCAGGTTACACTGGGGCTAACCCCCCGCCGCATTGCAGCGCCGCAAATAGGCTGATCATCCTGGCGTAAGCTGATCTCCGCGGGCCCCCGGGCCGCTTCCTCAAGGACAGTCAATGGTCGTTCGTGCCTTCATCTTTCCCGGCCAGGGTAGCCAGTTCGTCGGCATGGCCCAGGATCTGGCAGCTGCCTTCACCTCCGCCCGGGACGTGCTGGCAGAGGTCGACGATACGCTGGGCCAGCGCCTCTCCAAGTTGATGTTCGAAGGTCCGGCGGAAGAGCTGACGCTGACCGAGAACACGCAGCCCGCGCTGATGGCCGTTTCGCTCGCCGTACTGCGCGTGCTGGAGCAGGACGGCAACCTGGCCCTGCCGCAGGCGGCCGCACTCGTCGCAGGGCATTCGCTCGGCGAATACAGCGCTCTGGCCGCCGCTGGCGGCCTTTCCATCGCCGAAACAGCGCAACTCCTGCGTCTGCGCGGCAGCGCCATGCAGCGCGCGGTGGCACCGGGCGAAGGCGCCATGGCCGCCCTCCTCGGCACCGACCTCGAACAGGCCCAGTCGATCTGCGCCGAAGCCGCGATCGACCCGGAAACCGAACTGAGGCGGATCGTGCAGCCCGCCAATGACAATGGCGGCGGCCAGGTCGTGATCTCCGGCCACCGGGACGCGGTCGAGCGCGCGATCGAAATCGCCAAGGCGCGGGGCATCAAGCGCGCGATGCTGCTGCCGGTCTCCGCCCCTTTCCACTGCGCGCTGATGGCGCCCGCCGCCGACGCCATGGCGGAAGCCTTGGCAACCGCGACCATCAAAGCACCGACCGTGCCGCTGGTGGCCAACATTTCCGCCGCCAAAGCCTCGGACCCCACTGAACTCCGCAAGCTGCTGGTCGAACAGGTGACGGGCATGGTGCGCTGGCGTGAAAGCGTCCTCGCGATGGCCGAGATGGGCGTCAACCAGTTCGTCGAGCTCGGCGCGGGCAAGGTGCTCTCGGGGCTCGTCCGCCGCATCCTGCCGGATGCGACCACGATATCGATCGGCACGCCGACCGATATCGAAGCCTTTCTGAAGTCGCTCTGAGCGACGAGACCGGAGGAACGGGACTGTGTTTGATCTAACCGGCAAGACCGCCCTCGTCACCGGTGCCTCGGGCGGCATCGGCGGCGGCATTGCCCGCGCGCTGCATGCGCGTGGCGCAGCGGTCGCCCTCTCCGGCACAAGGCGCGAGGCGCTGGAGGCACTGGCGGCCGAACTCGGTGAGCGCGCGGCGGTCTGCCCGGCCGACTTGCGGGAAACGGGCGCGGCCGAGGCGCTTGTCACGGCGGCGGAGGAGGCGCTTGGGCCGCTGTCCATTCTCGTGAACAATGCCGGCTTCACACGCGATATGCTGGCGCTGCGCATGCAGGACGCCGACTGGCAGAGCGTGTTGGATGTCGACCTCTCCGCCCCCTTCCGCCTCATCCGCGCGACGCTGCGCGGCATGCTGAAGCGGCGTGCCGGACGCATCATCAACATAGCGAGCATCGTCGGCGTCACCGGCAATGCCGGCCAGGCGAATTATTCGGCGGCCAAGGCGGGCATGATCGGCATGTCGAAATCGCTGGCCCAGGAGGTCGGCAGTCGTGGGGTCACCGTCAATGTCATCGCCCCGGGCTTCATCCAGACAGCGATGACGGATGTGCTGAAAGACGAGCAGAAGGCGGCGCTTCTCGGCTCCATTCCGCTCGGCCGCATAGGCAAGCCTGAGGATATCGCGGCCGCCGTCGTCTATCTCGCTTCCGAAGAAGCGGGCTGGGTCACTGGCGCCACGTTGCACGTTAACGGCGGAATGGCGATGATTTAGTCTCATCGCCCCTTGAATTGCGGGAGACGCATCCCGTAACGCATTGTCAACCTGCTGCCGTCGTCACTTAACTGCGCGATGCAGTTGGCGGGTCAGGCAAAACCATGCTAAGCGCGCCGCAATCCGGGCTATAACCCTCGGGGCGGCGCGGACTAGGGCGCCCTGGCGGAACAGTCGTCTGGGCGTTATTCAGATCAAAACCACTAGCCGTCACGCAGGAGTATCGAGGTCCATGAGCGAAGTCGCCGACAAGGTGAAGAAGATCGTGGTGGAGCATTTGGGCGTCGAGGAGTCGAAGGTGACTCCGGAAGCGTCCTTCATCGACGATCTCGGCGCCGACAGCCTCGACACGGTCGAGCTGGTGATGGCTTTCGAGGAAGCCTTCAGCGTTGAAATCCCGGAAGACGCCGCCGAAAAGATCAGCACCGTGAAGGATGCGATCGATTACATTGAGAAGCAGAAGGCCGCCTGAGGCCGACTGTCAATGACGCGTTCACGAACCATAGAGCTGCGGCGGGTCGTCGTTACCGGCATGGGCATCGTCTCCCCGTTGGGGATCGGTGTCGACAATGTCTGGAAGCGACTCATTGAGGGTCAGTCCGGCATCCGCGCCATCCAGTCCTTCGACACCGGCGAGTTGCCGGCGAAGGTCGCGGGCGAGGTGCCGGCTGGGCTGAAGGCCGATGGCGGGCTTGACCTTTCCGAATGGATTCCGGTCAAGGACGTCAAGAAGATGGATCGCTTCATCCAGCTCGGGATGGTCGCGGCGATCGAGGCGGTCGAGGATTCGGGCTGGGTTCCCCAGACCGAGGAGGAGCGCTGCTCGACCGGCGTCATGATCGGTTCCGGCATCGGCGGTCTCCAGTCGATCTACGAGGCTTCGGTCCAGGTGCATGAGGGGAAGGTGCGGCGGCTTTCGCCCTTCTTCATTCCATCCGCCCTGATCAACCTTGTCTCGGGCCATGTCTCGATCCGTTATGGCTTTAAGGGACCCAACCATTCGGCCGTTACAGCCTGCGCGACAGGCGTGCATGCGATCGGCGACGCGGCGCGGCTGATCTCGCTCGGCGATGCCGACGTAATGATCGCCGGTGGTGCCGAGGCGGCCGTCTGCACGCTCGGCATCGGCGGTTTCTGTGCCTCGCGTGCCCTCTCCACCGCCTTCAACGACGAACCGGCCAAAGCCTCACGTCCCTGGGACCGCGACCGCGACGGATTTGTCATGGGCGAGGGTGCGGGCGTTCTCGTGCTCGAGGAATACGAGCATGCGAAGAAGCGCGGTGCGAAGATCTACGGCGAGGTTGGCGGTTACGGCCTTTCGGGCGATGCACATCACATCACCGCGCCGGCCGAAGGCCATGACGGCGCCTTCCGCGCCATGAAGGCCGCCCTCCGCAATGGCGGGGTCGATCCGTCCGAAATCCAGTATGTCAACGCGCACGGCACCTCCACGCCGCTCGGCGATGATCTGGAACTCCAAGCGGTGGAACGCTTCTTCGGTGACCACGCGAAGACGCTCGCCATGTCCTCCACCAAGTCGGCGACAGGGCATCTGCTCGGCGCCGCCGGCGCCATCGAAGCGGTCTTCTCCCTCCTCGCGGTGCGGGACGGGGTGGCACCGCCGACGCTCAACCTGGACGAGCCGAGCCGGCCGAGCGTCATCGACCGGGTTGCCAAAACCGCGCAGGACCGGCCGATCACGGTCGCTCTGTCCAACAGCTTCGGCTTCGGCGGCACCAATGCGAGCGTGATCTTCCGCGCGGTGGACTGACCGCCGCGTGATGTCGCGTCGCCTTCTCGGTCGTTCCGCAGCATGGCTTTTCGTCCTCGTGCTGCTCCTGACCGCGGTCCGGGCGGGCCGGATCTATGTCGATCAGGTCTGGCGCGGACCCGGTCCCCTTTCCCAGAACGCCGACTTCGTGGTGCCGCACGGCACCACGAATGACGTGGGCGAGGCCCTGCACAAGGCCGGCATCGTGGACAGCGTGCTGGCCTTCCGGATCGCCGAGTATGTGACGGACGGCCAGGGCCCCCTGCATGCGGGCGAATTTGCCTTCCCGGCGCGCATCAGCCTCGCCGAAGTCTTCCAGACACTCCGTCACGGCCGGCAAGTCGAGCATCACCTGACGATCCCCGAAGGTCTCACCGGCAAGGATATCGCGGCCTTGATCAACGCCGCGCCCGCGATGACGGGCCGCGTCTCCCTTGCCCGCGAAGGGGCGATCCTGCCGAATACCTACGACTACCTCTACGGCACGCCGCGGCCCGTGCTCCTTGCCCGGGCCGAGCACGCGCTCGCCGCCGCCATGGGCAAGCTCTGGCCCGATCGCGCGCCGAACCTGCCCCTCACCTCGCCCGAAGAAGCCATCACGCTGGCCAGCATCGTGGAGCGGGAGACCGCGAAGCCGGAGGAGCGGCCGATGGTCGCTGCGGTTTATCTGAACCGTCTTGCGGCGGGGATGAAGCTGCAGGCCGATCCCACGGTCATCTACGGCCTGTCGGACGGCAGCGGCGTGATGGACCGCCCGCTCGATCATGCCGATCTGCTGACACCTTCGGCTTACAACACCTATCTGAACACCGGTTTGCCACCGGGTCCGATCGCCGCCCCCGGCATCGCCTCGATCCGCGCCGTTCTGCATCCCGCCGATTCAGACGCGCTATATTTCGTCGCCGATGGCCAGGGCGGACATGTCTTCAGCCGCGACTATGCCGGGCAGATGAAGAACGTCGCAAAGCTCCGCAAACTGGACGCTGCCCGGGTGAAGTGACGAGCCGGCGCTCCCGCATCCGTGAGGCTGGCGTACCCTTGCAGTGGCCAGGTTTGGGGCCTTATCCGGCCTCCTGAGAGGCAGACTGCGTGACAGACCAGAAATCCACCGGCCCCACCGCTCAAAGTGAGCGTGATCGCGCGCTTGACGACGAGATCGATACCGAAGCCGGATCCAGTTCCCCTCATCTGGACGAGGAGCAGCAACGCCAGGCAGGCGAGCGCGCGCCACCGGGCGCCATCGTCATCCACGAAATCGTCCGCGAGCAGGGGCTGGACGAGCTCGCGCGCTCGGGTGGTTCTCTCGCCTGGTCGGGTCTCGCCGCCGGCCTCTCGATCGGCTTCTCCTTCGTCGCGCAGTCGACGCTGACCGCGATGCTGCCGGATACGCCTTGGCGCCCGATGGTTACCTCCTTCGGGTATGCGCTCGGCTTCCTCATCGTCATTCTCGGCCGTCAGCAACTCTTCACGGAGACCACGCTGACGGCGCTGATCCCCGCGCTGACCCAGCGGACGCGAGCGATCTACCTGCGTACCATGCGGGTCTGGCTGATCGTCCTGTTTTTCAATCTCGCGGCGACCTGGATTTTCGGCTTCATCCTGTCCCGCCCCGACATGATGCCGAAGCCGACGATAGAGGCCATGCATCTCCTCGCCGCCCATGCCTTCGTCGGCCCCTTCTGGCACACTGTGATCATGGCCGGCGCCGCGGGCTGGATCATCGGTCTGATGGTCTGGCTCCTGCCGGCCGCCGGCGCCGCCCAGCCCTTCATCATCATCATCCTGACCTACACGATCTCGCTTTGCGGCTTCCCGCACATCATCGCGGGCTCAGTCGAGTCCTCCTTCGCCGTCTTCACCGGGCAGGCGAGCGTGGCCGACTATTTCGGTCGGTTCCTGGCCCCGACCCTGCTCGGCAACACGCTCGGCGGCACGTTGCTCGCGGCACTTCTGAACCATGCACCGGTCGCCGAGCATCTCAGGCTGGTGCGGAAGCCTTTGCCGTAAAGCCGGCGTTATCTATTTGGGCAAGACCTTGGTGCCGTTTGAAGGAGAGGCCTCCCCTGTCGGTGGGATCACCGGCATGCGGGATGGCACCGTCGGCTTGATCACCGGCATGCGGCTGATATTGCCGGGGGGCTTGATGACCCCATTGACGGCAGGCTTGGCTTGGATTTCGGGCGGCTGGGTGTCACTCGGGCCGGCTGGGCCGGGCGGACCTGGCGTGGTCGACTCCGGCGTTGTCAGCACCCCGGCCTCGGCCCGGGCCGCGGCAATCGGCATGGCCGTCAGCAAAAGAGCGCAGGCTCCCCATCCCATCCGTGCTCGCAGGCCATTCATGGTTCTGTCCTCCACCTGGGCTTTATCCCGCAGATGGTGTCGCGCCCCCGCTCTGTCAGCCGGTGGGGCATCACGATGGCCGGACCGGGGCGCCCTCCCCGCGCTCCGCATATTGACCGGAGCCGGGCCACGGAGAATGCTGCAGGCGGTCGTGACTGACCGAGGCTGGAGGCACCCGAGCGGATGAGGCTATTTGTCGCTCTCGATCTGCCCTGGCCGCTCCGCGAGCGGTTGATGCAACTCTCCACCGGCATTCCGGGCTGCCGGTGGATGCCGGCAGAGAATCTTCATCTCACCCTCCGCTTCATTGGGGAGGTGCCGAACTGGCGGGCGGAGGAGATCGACCTCGCGCTGCATGCCATCAAGGCGCGCAACTTTCCGCTGACCCTTTCGGGGGTCGGGCTTTTCGAAAAGGGCGGGCGCGTGACCAGCCTCTGGGCAGGAATCGAACGCTGCCCGCAGCTCGATCACCTGCAGTCCAAGGTTGAGACGGCGCTGCAGCGCGCAGGACTCGAACCCGAACGGCGGCGCTTCACCCCGCATGTGACGCTCGCGCGGCTCGACCAACCGGCCAATGAGAAGGTCACGCGTTTTCTGCAGGGCCATAGCCTTTTCCGCGCCGAACCCTTTGAGGTCGAGTGGTTCACCCTCTTCAGCTCGCAGCTGGGCAAAGAAGGATCCGTCTATACCCCCGAAAATGACTACAGCCTTTCCTGACGGGTCGGGCGCTGTGGCGTCTCCTCCCGCTTGTGCAACGGGCACTGCGCTGTCTAGAAGGTTTCATGTCTATCAGAGACTTCAGCATCGACGCATCATTGCCTTCCGCCCTTCCCGGCCGGACGCAACATGCCTTTCGCCGGATGGATTGATGAGCGGTAAGTCTCCACGCGGGGGCTGGCTGCGCGGTGCGCGGTTGAGCCTCGCCAAGCTACCCAGCCTACGCCTCGCGCGGGTCCCCGACGCGCCCACTTTGCCGGTGCGCGACCTCTGGCCCGGCGATCCCACGCTCGGGGCCCGCTTGCTGAAAGGCGAGCTAACGGTTGGAAACTCCGTGCGGACTCTGCAACCGGGCAGCTGGGGCGATACGCGCGGCCCGGTCGCCCTCAGGGCTGCGGCGCATACCTTCACCTGGCTGCGCGATCTCCGCGCGCTCGGCACCGACGCCGCGCGCCAGCGCGCACGCACGCTCGTCTCCGAATGGATCGCCACCGCACATGCGGATAGCATCGCCTCGCGTCCCGACGTCGCGGGGGCGCGAATCGCAGCCTGGCTCGGCCACTACGATTTCTTCGCGGCGAGCGCAGACGATGCATTTCGCCAAAAGTTGATGGGCCGTCTCGTGGCCGATGCGCGGGCGCTCTCGGCGGCCCTCCCGGCCGAGGAGGGGCAGGCGCGCGCCCTTACCGCGCTCAAGGGTCTGGTGGCAGCGGCAGTCGCCTTGCCCGATCAGGGGTCCTTTCTCGCCCGCGCGCTCCGCTTCCTGCCGGCCGAACTCTCGCGTCAGGTGCTGCCTGACGGCAGCCATGTCGAGCGCAGCCCGGCGAACCATCTTGCCGCCCTCCAGGACCTCACCGAGGTGCGCTCGCTGCTGCAGGCGGCCCAGGCGCCGCCGCCGCCCGCCCTCGGCCCCTCGATCGAGAAGCTTGCCACCAGCTTGCGCATGCTGCGGCACGGGGATGGCGGGCTCGCCCTCTTCAACGGCACCAAGGAAGAGACCTCAAGCCTTGTCGATCTCGTGCTGACACAGGCAGGCCGGCCGGTCCGCGCGCCGAGCCAGCTCGTCGACGGTGGTTTTCACCGGCTCCAGGCCGGGCGCAGCGTGCTGGTGATGGACACGGGGGCGCCACCGCCCGCGGGGCTCGACGCCTTCGCCCATGCCGGCACCCTGTCCTTCGAGTTTTCCGTCGGCCGCGATCGCATGATCGTCAATTGTGGTGCCGCACCTGAGGCGATGAGCGAATGGCGCGATGCGCTACGCGCCACCGCCGCCCACTCCACGCTCGTCGTCGCCGATACCAGTTCCTCGGAAGTGAAGTCCGAAGGTTTCGGCGCCCGCCGGGTAGAGAAGGTCGAGGTGCAGCGCCAGGAGGCAAACGGTGCCCATTGGCTGGAGGCGAGCCATGATGGCTGGCTGCGGAGCGCGGGCGCACTGCATCGGCGCCGGCTCTACATGGCCGAGAGCGGCGAGGATATGCGCGGCGAGGATGCGGTCGAGGCCGAGACGCCGCAACACTTCGCGATACGCTTCCACCTCCATCCCTCCGTGCAGGCCAGCCTGCAAAGTGACGGTGAGGCGGTGCTGCTGCGCCTGCCCAGCGGCCAAAGTTGGCGTTTCCGGGCGGAGGGAGCTGCCATGGCGCTCGAGGAGAGCATCTACATGGGCGGCACAGAGCCGAAGCGGACCGACCAGATCGTGCTGAACGGCGATGAAACCTCCGCGCAGCAGGTGAAATGGGCGATCACCAAGGTCGGCTGACTTCGGGCTACGATCAGCGGGGCCACGATCGGCCGGCCCGTGATCGGGTGGGGCACGATCGGCCCCTGAAGATCCTCGAACTGACGAATACCGATTTCGCGATGCGCCATTTCCTCGCCCCCCTGCTCCGCGAGGGGCGGGCAAGAGGTCATGAGATGGTCGGCGCCTGTCCGGACGGCCCCCTTCTCGCGCCGCTCCGGGCCGAAGGCTTCCGCATCATGCCGCTGCCCCTGAAGCGCAGCGCTTCCCCCGTCGCTCAGCTGCAGGGCTTTGCCGCCCTCGTCTCCCTCATCCGGATGGAGAAGCCGGACCTCGTCCATGCCCATATGCCGCTTTCCGGCTTTTGGGGCCGTTGGGCGGCGAAGGCGGCCGGCGTGCCGCACATCGCCTATACCTGCCACGGGTTCCTGTTCAACCAGCCGAGCCCATGGCCCCGCCGCGCCGCCTCCTTCGCCATGGAGTGGACGGCAGGGAAGATCACCGATCTCTATCTGACGGTCTCCGCCGAAGAAGCAGCCGATGCCCGCCGCCTGCTCGTCTCCCGCCGGGCGATTGCCATCGGCAATGGCCGGGACCCGACGATCTTTCATCCAGACCCTGCGGCGCGTGCCCGTATCCGGGCGGCCCTCGGCGTGCCGGAAGATCGCGTCGTCGTCGTCACCATCTCGCGCCTCGTCCGCCACAAGGGGCATCCGGAACTGCTCGCGGCAATGGAAAGCATAGCCGACGCCGAGCTGTGGGTCGTGGGCGAGCGCCTCGCCTCCGATCATGGCGAGGATCTCGAAAGCTACTTCCGGGGATCCGTGCTCGGCCCCCGGCTCCGGCGCCTGGGCTACCGGGAGGACACGGCCGATATCCTGGCCGCGGCCGACGTCTTCGCCCTGCCGAGCCATTTCGAAGGGCTCCCCATGTCGGTGATCGAAGCGATGCTGACGGGCCTGCCGGTGGTTGCGACCGATATCCGCGGCCCGCGCGAGCAGGTCGTCGACGGGGAGACGGGCTTTCTTGTCCCACCCCGGCGCATGGAGCCGCTGACCGAAGCCTTGGGCAAGCTGGTCGTTGATCCGGCGCTGCGCGCCCGCATGGGAGCGACAGCCCTGACCCGCGCCCGCGAACGATTCGACGAGCGGAAAATCATCGGACGGACGCTCGATCTGCTGGAAAAGACAGCAGCGTAACGAGCCATCTCCAAGAATGAGCCCAGCCACGCCCCGCTTGGTCTGGACGCAGGGGGCGACCCCGCCCTATCTCCCACGTCAGAGTGTGATCGTGTCATATAGACGCTATTCCGCCTCTATACGACACGTGAACCACATTCTAAGCTATTGATAAGGCCGGAGAGCCAGCCATGACCTCAGACGCCCGCATCCCCGTCCGCCGCGCCCTCATCTCCGTGTCTGACAAGACGGGGCTCATCCCCTTCGCCCAGGCGCTAGCGAAGACCGGTGCCGAAATCCTCTCGACCGGCGGCACAGCCCGCGCGCTGCGCGAGGCCGGCATCCCGGTGAAGGACGTCTCCGACTATACCGGCTTCCCCGAGATTATGGACGGACGCGTGAAGACCCTGGTGCCGCAGATCCATGGCGGCATCCTGGCCCGCCGCGACCTGCCCGCGCATGTCCAGGCGATGGAAGACCACAAGATCGCGCCAATCGACCTCGTCGCCGTCAACCTCTATCCCTTCGAAGAAACCGTCGCCCGTGGCGCGGATGCCGAGACGACGATCGAGAATATCGACATCGGCGGCCCCGCCATGATCCGCGCCGCGGCCAAGAACCACGACTTCGTGGCGGTCCTGACCGACCCCGCGCAATATGCCGAGGTCGAGACGGCGCTTGCCGAAGGCGGCACGGACATCGCTCAGCGTCGGCGCCTTGCGGGTGCCGCCTATGCGCGCACTGCCGCCTATGACGCAGCGATCGCCGCTTGGTTCGCGGAAGAACGCGGCGAAGCCTTCCCGGAGCGATTCGCGATCAGCGGAAAACGTCGCCAGCTTCTCCGCTACGGTGAGAACCCACATCAGCGCGCCGCCTTCTACGTCACGGACGATCGCCCTGGGGTCGCCACCGCCCGTCAGGTCCAGGGCAAGGAACTGTCCTATAACAATCTGAACGATACCGACGCCGCCTTCGAATGCGTGGCCGAGTTCGAGGAGCCGACGGTCGTTATCGTCAAGCACGCCAATCCTTGCGGCGTCGCGACGGCGGGCAGCCTGACCGAGGCCTGGGACCGGGCGCTTGCCTGTGATCCGGTGAGCGCCTTCGGCGGCATCGTCGCCGTCAATCGCGTGCTGGACGAGGATACGGCGAAGCGCATCGCTGCCATCTTCACCGAAGTCATCGTGGCTCCTGAGGCGACGGCGGAGGCGGAGGAAGTGCTGGCGGAGAAGAAGAACCTCCGGCTTCTGCTGACCGGAGGCCTGCCGGATGCCTCCGCCCAGCTGCCGGCCTTCCGCTCGCTTGCCGGAGGCTTCCTGGTGCAGGATCGCGATTCCGGCCGCGTGTTGCCCTCTGACCTGAAGGTTGTGACCAAGCGCGCCCCGACGGCGCAGGAACTGACGGACCTCCTCTTTGCCTTCCGGGTCGCCAAGCACGTGAAGTCCAACGCCATCATCTATGCCAAAGGGGGGGCGACGGTCGGCATCGGCGCCGGGCAGATGAGCCGGGTGGACAGCGCCCGCATCGCCGCCTGGAAATCGGGTGAGGCTGCGAAGGCCGCCGGTCTCGCCGAGCCGTTGACGCGGGGCTCCGTCGCGGCGTCCGACGCATTCTTCCCCTTCGCGGATGGGCTTGAAACCATCGTGGCAGCGGGGGCTACCGCCGTCATCCAGCCCGGCGGCTCGATGCGGGACAATGAGGTGATCGCGGCGGCGGATGCGGCCGGCATCGCGATGGTAATGACCGGGATGCGTCACTTCCGGCATTGAGCCGAGGAGGGCGGGGACCCAGGCTCCCGCCCCTCAATCCGAGTCTTCCGTACTGCTGCTCCAACTCGCGCTCGAAACGCCGGGCATGGCCTCAAGCTTTTTCACCACGGCATCGAGGTCCGCTCCCTCCACCGCCGTCATGACCAGCGTCGCCACGACCTCGGTGTGCCCATCGCCACGGTCGACAAGTTCGATGTCGCTGACCGGATAATGCGCGGCCTGCAGCAGATGCATGGTCGCCTTCCGGGCCGCACCCGCGGCTTCCACCGTCGTCATCACGCTCACCTCGCAGATCGCCTCGACCGCGCTGCCCAGCAGCGGCGCGCGATTGATGCGATTCACCAGCGGCTGCAGCAAGGTATTGGCGCCCACGACAAAGATCGTCAGCAATGCCGCCTGGGCCGCGAGATTGGCCCCCGCGCAGGCACCCACCGCCGCCGAGCACCAGAGCGTCGCCGCGGTGTTCAGCCCGCGGACGTTGAGCCCATCCTTCATGATGACGCCAGCGCCCAAAAAGCCGATGCCGGAGACGACGTAGGAGACCACCTTCACCCCGCCATGGCCGCCATCGAGATTCATGGCGAGATCGACGAATTCGCAGGCCCCGAGCGCCACCAGCACATTGGTGCGCAGACCAGCACTGCGCTGTTTCCACTGCCGCTCGGCGCCGATGGCCGTGCCGAGCACGAAGGCCACGACAAGCCCGATCACGGTGTTGAGGAAGTCGCCGCCATGGAAGGTTTGAAAGATGAGCATCCTCGCCCCTAGCCGGAAAGCTCAGGGCAAACCAAGGAGGGGATGCGAGAAGATATGAAGACAGTTCCTCGCGGTGAGCCTGCCTCGGCACCGCGAAGGCACATACCACGTCGTCCTTGCGAACTAGTCGCAAAACTTGCAGTCATTTCCTCGATAATGCGATTGCGAGCGATTTGCGCCATTGCGAAGCCGACTTGATCGTTACGATGCCAGCCGCCAAAATAGAATCATGCGAAATTTTTCAGACCTGAATGAACGCGAAATCCTCGCCCTTGCGATTGGCAATGAGGAGGAGGACGGCCGCATCTATCTCGACCTTGCGGACGGGCTTCGCGACGATTATCCCGCTACCGCCGGCATCCTGAATGAGATGGCCGAAGAAGAGAACGAGCATCGTCGCGAACTCTTGTCGCTCTATCAGGAGAAATTCGGCGACCATATTCCGCTCATCCGGCGGCAGGACATCCGTGGCTTCCTCACCCGCAAGCCGATCTGGCAGTTGCGGCCGCTGCGCGTCGAAGCCGCGCGCGCGCTCATGCAATCCATGGAGCTGGAGACCGAGAGTTTCTACAACCGCGCCGCCAGCCGCAGCCAGGACGCCTCGATCCGCAAACTGCTCGGCGATCTCGCGATGGCTGAGAAGGGGCACGAGCACAAGCTCGACCGGCTGATCGACGCCAGGATCACCGACGAGGAGCGCGGGGCGGAAGCGGATGCGGCGCGGCGCAACCTCGTTCTGCGCTACATCCAACCGGGCCTTGCCGGCCTCATGGACGGATCAGTCTCCACCCTCGCGCCACTCTTCGCCTCGGCCTTTGCGACCGGATCGAGCTGGCAGGCCTTCATCGTCGGCATCTCGGCGTCCCTCGGCGCCGGCATCTCCATGGCCTTCGCTGAGGCGCTGTCAGACAATGGCAGCCTCACCGGCCGTGGCTCCCCAATCATCCGCGGCCTCGTGTGCGGCGTGATGACGACGCTGGGCGGGCTCGGCCATTCCCTGCCCTTCCTGATCCCGAATTTCCATCTGGCGCTCGCCATCGCAGTCGGTGTCGTGATCGTCGAACTCGCCGTCATCAGCTGGGTGCGATGGAAATACATGGATACGCCACCGGTGGCGGCAACGCTTCAGGTGGCTTTCGGCGGCGCGCTTGTCTTCGCAACCGGCGTGCTCATCGGAAGCAGCTGATGCCGATTGCGGCGAGAATGGCGACAACCCCGATCTGCACCGCACAGGCAGCGCGGTAGAGGCGCAGCGCACGGCGGAGATCACCCGCCGTCACCGCCGCGCGGCCGTCTCCCATCCAACCGTCGGCGACTAGGGTCTCGCCATAAACACGCGGTCCGGCGAGACGCAGGCCGAGCGCACCCGCCATCGCCGCCTCCGGCCAGCCGGCATTGGGAGAGCGGTGGTGGCCCGCATCCCGCCACACGGCGCGCCGGCCCGCCCGCCAGTCCCCGCCCGTCAGCGCCGCCGCCACCAAGACGAAGAAAGCGGCGAGGCGTGATGCGGGCAGGTTGATGACATCGTCGAATCGCGCCGCCGCCCAGCCAAAGGCTGCATGTTTTGGCGTTCGGTGGCCGATCATGCTGTCCGCCGTGTTCACCGCCTTGTAGCCCGCGATGCCGGCAAGGCCGAGAAGACAGCCCCAGAAGGCCGGCGCCACCACCCCGTCCGAGAAATTCTCCGCCAGGCTCTCGATCGCCGCGCGGCACACCCCCGCTTCGTCGAGATGCGCCGGATTGCGCCCGACGATTTGCGAAACCGCTTCCCGGCCACCTTTGAGTCCGTCTCGGTCCAGCCCATCGGCCACCGCCATGACATGGGCATGCAGACTGCGCTGCGCGAAGAGGCTAGAGGCCGCGATGGCGAGCACGACGAGCCCGACCCACCGCCCGCAGGCGACGAGCAGGATGAAATCCGCGCAGAGGGCGGCCAGGAAGACGACGCCAAGGAGGAAGAGCAGCGCCAGCGTGCCCCGCAGCCGGCGATGGAAGTCGGAGAGCTCGGGTTTATTGAGCCTGCGGTCCAGCCAGCCGATCAACCCGCCGATCCAGACCACAGGATGGCTGATCGCCCTGTAGATAGAAGGCGGATAGCCGAAGGCGGCTTCCGCCAGAAGCGCGATGAGGGTCAGCAGCAGGGCCGCGGCAGGGGTCACGATCATGCGGGCTTCTATCAGGCCCGGGCGTCGGCGTCGCGCGGAGCAGATGGCCAGGCGAGGATGACAAGACTTGCCATTGCCGCACCGATCATGACGCCGAGAAGGCGTGTCAGCGGGGGATCGAGGCTTGTCGCCGGGCCCGGCCCCTGCACGAAGGAGACCAGAAAGGCGAAGGCGAATTGGGTGCCCAGATAGGAGAGGCCGGTGCGGCCGGACTGGACATGGAAGCCGGTCCACACCCCGGCAGCGAGGCAAAGGGCCCAGAGCAGGCCATCATCGGCGGCGAGTCGCAGGGCCAGCAGCGCCAGCGCGCCGCCCAGCAGGCAACCAATCAGCCGATGCGCCATACGCTCGTAGACGGCGTAGCGGCTCCCGGATTCGATCACGTTCAGTGGCACGATCATGACGATGAAGGCGGTGATCGCGGTCTGCAGATAGTTCGTGATCTCGAAAAAGCGCCAGACGAGCGGCAGAAGACTGACGGCCACCGCCGTTTGCGCCGCATGGATGATCAGGGGCCAGTGCTGGGCGAGCCAGTCCTCCTCACCGAACCGGCGGAGGGTGAGTGCCGCGCCCGGCACCGCGCCGCCGCCCGGTGCCGCCTTTCCCGGCGGCGCGCCGAACACCTCGAAGACGGCAGCAATGACGAGGGCAGAGGCGGAGCCGATCGCAATCTCCCCGGCCCGGACAGCGGCGAATTCCGCCGTCCCCTCGGGCGTGGCCAGGCCGGCGATGAGCACGATCGCGGCCGTCACGCCGAACAAGGTCCAGGCATAAGGGGTGGCGGTCACGCTGCCCTGATAGACCGCGATCCAGATGAGGACGAAGAGCGCAGCCATCAGCAGCCCGATATCCTGAGCTGTCCAACGCGCAAGGATAAGCCCCGTCAGCGCCCCGGCGATGGTGCCCGCGGTGCGTTGGAGCGCACGCGGCAAGGCCTCCGCCAGCGTGCTGCGCATGACCAGGAAACCGCTGAGCGCGGCCCAAACGATGTCCGGCAGATGCATCGCGCTTGCCACGCCAACCGCAAGCAGGACCGACAGCACGGCCTTGAGCGGCTCGCGCCCTCCCTCGCGGTTCCGCGCCAAATCCTCGAGCTCGATCCAAAGACCGTCGTGGATGGAGCGCAGGATGCGGGCAAGCGTCCGGGCCATTGCCGTCAGTAGAACACGATCGTGCGTGCGTCCGAACCCATGAAACGCTCGGCCTCCGGCGGCAGGTCGAGCAGTTGAAAGCGCACCGGGAAGCGCGCCTCCAGTCGGATCCAGTCGATCGTCGGGTCGCTATAGGGCAGCAGCCCGCCGAGGCGCGTCTTGCTGCGGTCAATGCCGCCGGCGATGCCTTCGATGCGCGCGCGATAGAGGTGGAAGGGATGGGTATCGAGCCATACCCATCCAATCCGCCCTGGCTTCAAATGGCGGATCACGCTCTCCTTGTAGTTGGCGTTCACGTACCAGGCGTCGGACGCGACCAGAGCGACGACGGGCTTCCCCGCGCTTGCGCTGTCGCCCGGCAGCAGCGTGAAATGCACGACCCGCCCGGCGACGGGAGCCAAGACCCGCGTACGGTGGAGTCGCCACTGCGCCAAAGCCTGGGCGGAGGTCGCTGCCGCGATCTCGAACTGATCCAGTCGCAGAACGCGCGAGGCGCGCAGCACTGCGTCCTGCGCGGCAGACAGTGCATCGGCCGCCTGCTGGGCCGCCGTTGTCGCGTCCTGTTCGGCCTGCGGAGCCTCGAAACCGGCGCCGGCGAGGTTCCGAGCACGGGCGAGATCCGCCTCGGCCTGGATGGCGCGCGCCTGGGCCGAGCGCTGCAGGGCGAGCGCGCTTTGCGAGGATGTCTGGTCGACGGCGATGCGAGACTGGGCGGCGGACAGCGCATCGTTCGCCTGGTCAAGGAGGAGGCGGAAGGGCGTCGGGTCTATGGTGAAAATCAGATCCCCGGGCTGGACGGTCTGATTGTCGGAGACAGTGACGGTCTGGATCGGCCCCGTGACCTGCGGTGCGATGGCGACGAGGTCCGAGGTCAGTATCGCATCATCCGTGTAGGCAAAGACCAGACCGCTGGCTTCCCAGAGCACGAGGAGCACCGCGATCACGCCCAGGAAGGTGAAAGTCCGCCGCCGGTAGGGCGCGCGCGCCGGGGGCGGACCTATCACCTCGAGCTTCGGCGCCTCGCTGGTCTGATCCATCCCTGGTCGATCTCGTTTCTTGTCTTACCAGGGGATATCCGGGCTAGGTGCGATCTTGCAACGTGCTTCGCAGAAGACGCTCGAGCGCCGCCTCGTCGGCCCAGGCGAGAGCCACGCCCGCCGCGGCGATCCCGGCACGCGCAGCCACCGGCAGTCGGGCCAGATCCTTGGGCGTCGTGAGAAGACCGGCCCCCAGCGCGGCCGCCGCCGCGTGCAACGCGGCCCGCTCCGCGTCCGTATAGGGGTGGTGATCGGCGAAGGCGCGAGTGCCGGCGAGCATCACCCCAGCGCGATACAGCCCATCGAAAAACTTGTCAGGCCGGCCGATGCCGGCAAAGGCGAAGTAGCGGGATGTGAGGTCCAGGCCGCGCAAATCCTGCACCAGATCGGCCCGCAGCACGGGCAGCCCCGGCGGCAAGGCGGAGATGGCCCCATGGCGGTCTTCCCCGATCAGAACCGCCGCGGCGGCACGCGCGGCGGCGGCCGCTACCGGCTCGCGCAGCGGCCCCGCCGGCAGCAGGCGGCCATTGCCGAAGCCGAAACCGCCATCGATCACCAGCAGGCTGCAATCCTTGAGAAGACCCGGATTCTGCAGCCCGTCATCCATCACGATGGCGGTGGCACCGGCCGCAATCGCCTCTCGCGCGCCCGCGCTCCGGTCACGCGCGACCCAGGTTGGCGCGGCAGCAGCAAGCAGCAGCGCCTCGTCGCCCACGCGCGCGGCATCATGCTGACCAGGATCGACACGCAACGGGCCCCGCTCCGTCCCGCCATAGCCGCGCAGCAGCGCATGCGGCACGGCGCCCAGAGTTCGGAGACGCGCAAGAAGATCGAGCGCCAGGGTCGTCTTACCCGAACCGCCCACGGTCGCATTGCCGCAGCAGAAGACGGGCACCGGCGCCTGCCAGCCTGGGCGGGAGACCCGCCGCGCCGTGAGTGCCGCCGTGATGCTGCCGAGCGGCGAGAGCAGCCCGGCCGCGAGACCGTCCTCCGTCCAGAAGCGCGGCACGCGCATGCGGTCAGCTCTCAACCGGCCGGGCCAGAGCGGCGAGCAGCCCAGCCACCTCGGCTGGCAGACCGCGATAGCCTTCCAACAGCTTCACCCCCTTCGCCCCGATCGCCATGGTGCCCCAAGGGTCCTTCAATCGGGCGTCCAGCCAATCTCCCAGGCCCTGAGCATTGGAGACCACGGCAAGCGCGCCGCCTGCTTCCAGCAGGGCCACGGTATCGGCGAAATTCGCGGTATGCGGACCGATGGCGACGGCGCGGCCGAGGCGCGCGGGCTCTGCCGGATTCTGCCCGCCATGAGGCACCAGGCTGCCGCCGACGAAGGCGAGCGGCGCGAGACGGTACAGGAGGCCGAGTTCGCCTACCGTGTCGGCGATCCAGATACCGCCACGGTCGGGCGGCAGCTGGCCGAGCGCGCGACGCGGCGCCCCCCCGGCCAGGGCGGCGAGCGTTTCTCCCCGCTCCGGGTGGCGCGGCGCGATGATGGTGAGCAGGCCGGGATGGACCGCCGAGAGACGCGCATGGGTCTCGATGATCACCTCGTCCTCGCCGCGATGCAGACTGGCGGCGACCCAGACCGGTCCGCCGATCAGCGTCGAGAGATGGGAGAGCGTCTGGGAATCGACCGGCAGTGGCGGCGCCGCCAGCTTCAGATTGCCGGGGGGTAGCACCCTCGTTTTCGTCAGCCGCGCGAAACGCGCGCCATCAGCCTCGCTTTGCGGATGGATGAGGTCGAACCAGCCCAGCACCTCCTGCGCCGTCCGGGGTGCCTTTTGCCACCGCGCGAGACTGCGCGCCGACAGTCGGGCATTGAGCAGCATGAGCGGGATCTGCCGGCGCGCCGCGGCGGCGAGGAGGTTCGGCCAGATCTCGCTCTCCACGAAACCCGCCGCATCCGGCCGCCAATGGTCGAGGAAACGGGCCACCCAGGCCGGCACATCAAGCGGCACAAAGCGGTGGATCACCCGGTCGGCGAGCCCCATCTCCGGCAGTCGGGATGCGAGGAGTTTTTGCGACGTCACGGTCCCGGTCGTGAGCAGGACATGCCCATCGGCCGCCAGCACCGGCAGCAGCGGCAGGATGGAGATGCTCTCGCCCAGGCTCGCCGCATGCAGCCAAATGAGCCGGCCGGATGGCCGGGCCAGGGTCTCGATACCCTCGCGCTCGGCCAGGCGCGTCGGGATCTCCTTGCCGCGCCCCACCCGCTTGCGGAGCATGCGGCGCAGCATGGGGGCTGATAGACGGGTGGCACCGGCCCAGAGGGCGAGCGGCAAGGTCATGATGGCTCGGAGGGAGACGGCGTGATGCCGCAGAGCCGGTCCGCCTTCTCACTGGCGGCGTTCAGGGCTGCGACGACGTGCGGCATATGGGCGGCCCAATCGGCGCGCGGCACGGTGAAGGCCGGTTCCACCACGATCACGCCGCGGCTGAAGGGGATGGGGAAGGGCAGAATCATGCTGTCCCAGCTCGGCATGCGCATATGGAAGCGGCATTGGGCGGAGGCCGCATAGATCGGTGCGCCAGTTGCCGCCGCCAGTTGCACGACCCCGGCCGCCGCCACCTTGGCCGGGCCGCGCGGGCCATCGGGCGTGATCGCGATATTGCTGCCTTCCCGCAGCAGCAGCAGCATATTGCGCAGACTGGCCGCCCCGCCCTTGGAGGAGGAGCCGATGACCGTGCCGAGATTGAAGCGGCCGACGGCATGGCCGATGAAGCGCCCGTCATTATGGCCGCTGACGAGGACATAGGTCCGCATGGAGGCGCCGAGCCTTTGCGCCTCGATGGCCAGCATCGACATCATCGGCAGGCGTTCGTGCCAGAAGCAGACGAGTCCGGCCGTCTTTTCGTGTGTCGTCGGCGCCAGGTTCTCGAGACCGACGAAATCCCAGCGCGTCGTGCGATAAACCAGGGCGAGATAGATACCGACCAGCCGTGCGAATCCGTCTTTCAGTCGCGGATGCCGCACCAGCCATTTGAACCATTTCGGCGTGCGGAAAGTCCGCGTCCTTTCCGGCTTCGGGCGCTTCGGCTTGGTCGGATCGGGGGCGAGGCTGTCTGCCATCGCCGCGCGGTAGCACGGCCCCCGCCGCTCGGCAATCAAACCACCGATGTGCGGCCCGCGCCCAGGGCTTATTCATTTCGATATTGAACTGACGATACAGGCTCGTCGATAAGACTGGCATGCGCTTCTTTCCCCGGCGTCTCCTGGCCATCCTGCTCCTCGGCGCGGTGCTGCTGGGGCTCGCGGCATGGCTGCGCGGCCCGGAATATGATGAGGGCTACACGGCATTCGTGACCAGCGCGGCGCCCCGGCCCGCCTGGCCGGCAGCGCCGTTTCGCGCCGGCGACATGCGGGCGGCCTTCGCGCCCGCACCGGGGCCTTGGGCGATCGCCGGCAATCTCCGGCGCACGGATGTCCACCCGCCGCTGTATTTCTGGCTCGTCTGGGCGTGGCGGCGCCTGTGGGGCTCCGATCTCTTCGTGACCCGCCTGCTCTCGGTCGGTTTCAGCCTGGGCGCCCTCGCGGCGGTCGTGGCTCTTGCCCGCGCAGCCGCGCTCCCCGCAATCCCGGCGCTGCTCATCACGCTGGGGTGCTTCGGCTTCGTGGAGACTGGCATCGTCGCCCGCGGCTTCGCGCTGGCGCAGTGCCTGTCCCTCTGGGGTCTCTGTCTCACCCTGCGCGCGGCCGCGGGCACCCCCCGAAGCGCCATCGGCGCCGGACTTCTGCTCGGGGCCGCGAGCTTCACGAACTATCTCGCGGGATTTCCGGCTGCCGCCGCCCTGCTTTGGCTTGGCGGGCGGGCGCCTCGACAGGCGGCCTTGCTTCTCCTTGGACTCGCGCCGTTTCTTCTCGGCGATTTTTCGTTTTTCTGGGC
>Ga0310811_10001641_pt1 | contig 27885 bp, 24 predicted proteins | sample YCmetagenome_FD_207642 | JGI IMG/M metagenome (GOLD analysis project Ga0310811, IMG submission 207642) | Soil microbial communities from experimental microcosm in Duke University, North Carolina, United States - YC | ecosystem: Engineered > Artificial ecosystem > Soil microcosm > Unclassified ... | reverse complement strand
TAGACTAAGCGCCCCCCCTGACGCATACGCAGTGTTAGTGCTTCGATCGCCTGAGCAATAGCAGGCAACTCTTGCTCAACCGCAGCGGCTACCTTCGCATCTTCAGCATTCATCGCGCGTACAATTTCCAACGGACTCATCTGATCAATAGTCGCCGTCGCAGCATTAACCTGTTCAGTATCCAGGCGACCAAGTTCCTGATTGTTATCACTCAGCGTCATGCATCTGGCTCCTTGCTCGTACAAAAGAAGAGAAAGAGAGAAATAACAGTCATAAAAACGAACGCACAAGAAAAGAGCAACCGCTATGGTAACAGTTGCTCGCGTTTCATACTGGTATAGAATATATAACGGTTGCCGCAATAAATTGACGAAGCATACTCAATAGGCGTATCTCGTTCAGTGTACGTCGTACGCCTGGTAAAAAGCGCAGAGGTACCAACTGCGACCCCTAACACCTTCGCATGATCCTCATCGATCAGGCCAGCTTCCAGTTCCTGTTCAGCCTCAATTAACACCAGACCATACTTTGACTCAAGCACATGGTAAAGTGAGTTATTTTCTAGATCTTCTTCAAGCAAACGCTCACAGCCCATAAAAGAGAGGTGAGAAACCTCAATGGCAAGCGGCTCCGCATCAGCCAGACGTAAACGTCGTAAAGCAAAGATCAACTGTCCCGGTTTGATCCGTAAATGATCCGCAACCACATCATCGGCAGGAATCATCTGCGCCGAAAGCACCTTTGTACCCGGTCGCTGTCCACGCGCACGAATATCTTCGTTAAAACCAGTCAGATGAATCAATTGCTGCGTTATTTTATGCCTGCTGACAAACGTGCCTTTCCCTTGCTCACGATAAAATAACCCTTCGTTGACCAGTTCCGTAATAGCCTGACGAGCCGTCATGCGACTGATGCCATACTGTTCACTCAGTTCGCGCTCAGAAGGAATAAGATCCCCCGGCTTCCAATCGCCCACACGGATCTTTTCGCGCATAATCTCTTTCAATTGGTAGTAGCGAGGGAGGGGTCCCTTGCGGAAGATCGTACCCATCAGTTCATCCAATCTATATCAAATTCACCACACCGATTCAATTAATTTCTGTTATGTATATACGTCTGAAACGTGCAGAATAGCGTATACAAACACAACACCCCCTCCTCCTGGTGAATGGGACTGCAGAGAGGATCTCTTTCATATCAGAGTGGTCTAATTCGTAGGATGTCTAGACCACAGATATAATTATATCAGACCATATTTTTTCCCGCTTGTCAAGCTTGACAAGTCACTTAATCACAGATAATTTCCGTTTATTGGTAGTATTATATGATAATGCTCCATAGGCTATTACTCCTGTTATTCTTTTTATACATTCCAGGAAAATAGCTTATACTCGAAGTAAAGCAGAGCATTTGGAAATGTTATAAAATTTTGTCTAATTATCCTTATATTTTCATGTGTTTATCGTACAAAACAACCACAAAAGCAGCAATAACAGATATTTTCTCCTGTAGGGTTGTCAGTTGTGGTGGTATGATTGGTATAATGTATATACCACTGGAATCATAAATAGCTCTCGCGGACTCCTTCTGGCAAGGAAAAAGACAAGAATGGTGTCTGTAGAGCAGAGAAAACAAGCTAATTCAAAGTATGCATACAATTGCCTGATTGATATGAGAGTATGTCTTTATATTTACGTAAAGACTCCTCAAAAGAATGTATCGCTATTTCTAATCATAACAAATACAGTTATTCGAAGGAGAAATATTGCATGCGATTTACGTTATGTGGAGCACGCCTGGTTGATGCCGTCACGGATGTTGCTCAGGGGAACATTCAGGTAAATGGATCACGCATCGGACTTGTCAGTCAGACAGCAGAAACAGACGGAGAGATGATCGATGCGACAGATAGCATTATTGTACCAGGATTTATTGAGATACATACACATGGAGGTGGAGGCTTTAATCTCCATACAACCAGTGTGGAGGAAATCCGTTCCTACGCTCGTTGGGTACCTGTCGCTGGCGTAACCTCCTTTCTCATTGCGGTGGTTGGCACACCAGATGCGCTCCCAATCGTACAACTGGCAACAGCGGTAGACGCCATCGAACTGGCACAACAAGAGCCAACTGGCGCGGAGCCGGTCGGTATCTTTCTAGAGGGACCATATATTAACGCCAAACGCCGTGGCGCACACCCTACCAACTGGTTACGGACACCCAATGCCGATGAGACAGAGCGTATTTTGCAATTGACACATGGCTATCTCCGTCTGGTAACACTCGCGCCTGAGCTGCTCAATGCCGAAGCAATGATTCACCGTCTGGTGGAAAGTGGCATTACTGTAAGCATGGGACATACCGATGTTGATTATGAGCAAGCCCAATCCGCGATTCAGACAGGGATCACACATCTGACCCATTGTTTTAACGCGATGCGTCAGATGCAACATCGTGCTCCCGGCCCAATCCCTGCCGTAGTACAGTCCGATCACGTGATGGGAGAACTGATTGCTGATGGCATCCATGTTCATCCGGCGATGATGGATATGCTGATACGTTTACTTGGTCCAGCACGAACGATTGCCATTACCGATGCACAGGCTGGTGCCGGTCTTGAGCATGCTGAATTTGAATTTGCCGGTCAGAAGACGCATATCGCGGATGGCGCGGCTCGCCTTGAAGATGGCACCCTCGCTGGAAGTATATTGACAATGGATCATGCCTTACGCAATATCATGGAAAACGCCAGTGTCACGCTATCTGAGGCCGTAGGTATGTTATCGTTGAATCCGGCTCGTGCCATTCATCTCGACCATGAAAAAAGTCTGTTAAAAGAAGGATATGCAGCGGATTTACTGGTTTTTGATAAGAACTTACGCCTGCAAGCTACAATCTGCCGTGGGCAACTAGTCTATGCCGCGGATAACCGCTTGGATCATCTCAAACGCTTACAGGGAGTATAAGCCTTATTTTTTCTCTCATCAAGGATTCTTCAAAGCCACAGGGATAAGAGATAAATATAAGAAGGTAGTCAATGGCATGTGCCATCGACCACCTTCTCAATATGCTCGTAATAAAACTAGCGTGGAGTAAGAGAAGCGCGTAGCTTTGAGCAGGCACGATAATAATAGGTCTTCGCGGTTGTCATCGGCATCTCCAACACCTGACCAATTTCGGAAAAACTGCACTGATAGAGATAACGTAAGAGCACAACCGAGCGAAATTTCAAGGGTAACGCTTGAATAGCCTGTTGCAAGGCATGTTGCAGATCATGGTATTCCGCGATCTCGTCAGGTAATGGTTTTGTATCGGGAATAGTGGCAAGTGGTGGCAACTCCTCCTCCTCAGCCTGCCATTCCAACGCCGAGAACAATGTCACACGTCGACGACGGCGTTTGCGTAATTCATCACGGCAACAGTTCTGAGCAACACGAAACAACCAGGGTTTTAACTGTTCGCCCGTAGGTAAATTGGGTAACGCAATATATAATTTGAGAAATACCTGCTGGACAACATCACATGCCTGATCGTATTCCCCCAAATGGTGATAAATAAACCGATAGAGCATGGTATTATATCGTTCAACCAGGGATTCAAAAGCGAATTGATTGCCCTCCAAAACTTGCCTTACAAGCACACCATCCGAGGCTTCTATAGGCAGAGTTTGCATCGTCTCCTGTTTTTGCATGAGGACATCCTTTCTTGCACATGTCTCGTTGTACAACCAACCATCTTCTACTTTCCACATCACCGGCGAATACCTGCCAGTATGCGAACTATTCATTCTACTTGCTTATCTGCCCATCTGGCGTCTGTCTATCCTACTGTCTGCTTGTTCTCAAGTGTAGCGGTTTGTTGAGCAAATTGTCATCCACCAAAAGGACGATTCACATAAATGAAGAGTATGAGGCCAACACTATTTCTGCGAAGATGGCCTCTGAGCCAGCCTTATCAGCAGGGGTAAAACATGAGGAAAAAGGAGAGGAGCGCGAAAACTCCTCTTTTAGGAAGAAATTTCGCTTTCTAACATTTGTAACATAGACCTCTTTTTTTGACTATACCATCTAAGGATAACTACAAATAAAAAATATCTATCAACTTAGTAATTTTAATAAATTTATATTTATCATACTTTACAAGTGTTTCTTTATATTATACAATATTTACATGGTGATCTTTAAATAAGTTTCTCATACATCTTTTCGTGGATACATTGCGAAAGAAGCTAAGGAGGCAGGAGGGTTCATTTATGAGTGATTTATTAACAGTATCAGAAGTAGCGCGTATCTTGCGCGTTGATGACGCCACCGTCCGTCGTTGGGTCAAACAGGGTGTACTGGAAGCCGTAGTATTACCTCATGTTCATACACGACAGGTCTATCGCATCAAACGAGAAACGTTGGACCGTGTACTGGGTGATAATGCCTTACAGTGACGCCACTGCTTTGATATATGTACATGTACGCATCTAAATAATTTGCTAGACAATACTCCCGATAATCCGATATATGGATTAGTACACGTTCCATTTCAGCTTATCTGTGAATAGCGAATACACACGTTTGCACTGTTACGATATTATGCTATATCGTATCCGTTACAGTACACAGCAGATCGTGCCTTTTTTGCCAAACACTCTTCGCTGTGGGGGACACGCGAAGAGACATTTTAATCTTCTTCTATCATTACATATTCCCCTGCACGCAAAAATCCATCGGGCACGCTGTATTCAGAGTTCACTACAGTTCTACGATTATATGTAGTCAATAACAGTTCTCTTGATTTACCAAACTCACATAAGTATAATAAATAAAGTATCATCCCTTGTATAGCAATCGGAGAAAGAGCATTGAATAACCACTATCTACAAGATTCCGATGGCGAAGTATCGAACAACAGAAGTTCTACGACAGGTCGTCATGAGGTGAAAGGCAATTACAAATTAAACAGTATGACGGGAGATCTCCCTCCACTGACAAACTATGATGCGGGGAAAAGTCATACGGGAGGTTTTGATTTCGAGCAGATGGTGCAATCAATGCATGACCTGTTTGAACATGACCGACAAACTGCCAGTCAGACGGATGCAACACGCTGCGGCATCTGCTATCTTCACTATCACTTACAGGATTTACACTACCGGGACGAAGAAGGATTTTACATCTGCTCTAACTGTGACCAGACCCTTGGAACAAATCGGCTACCAATGGTACGACGTCAACAGAAATTATAATATGTCAGTCACTCTTTCTCCTCAAGTTTGCTCTTTGCGCAAACGAGCAAGATAAAAAGAAAAAAGAAGCAACCGGTCAAACCGATTACTTCTTTTTTTCTGAAGCGTAAGCCACCTTGAAGATGCTATCTACTCAGCTAGTGCTGGCTCTTCCTCAAAGTCCTCGGAACCGGCTTCACGCAAGTCTTCAGGACGATCCAGCCGATCAATAAAAAGAATACCATCCAGGTGGTCAATCTCATGTTGCAGGATACGTGCGAACCAACCTTCAGCACTGAGCTTGATCGGTTTACCACGCACATCCAGACCTTTGACCTGGATTTTGGAAGCGCGTCGAATATTTTCACCGACATAGCCGGGAATACTCAAACACCCTTCGGGGCCAATCTCTTCACCTTCAGCTTTCACAATCTCAGGATTGAAAACTGCAATTTTATGATCTTCGAACTCGGCAACAAATACGCGGATAGACTGAGCAATCTGGGGGGCGGCCAGGCCAACACCATTAGCTACATGCATCGTTTCAAACATATCATCAACTAACTTTTTTAACGATGGATCAAAGCGATGCACCTTTTTCGCCTTCTGGCGGAGAATTGGATTTTCGGTGGTTATAATTTTACGAATAGCCATAGCTTCTTTCAAACCCCTACACAACAAATCTGACAAACTATAACGGAATATATTTCCTTTCATTCAGATAAGAAATGAGCCTGAGCACATTTCTAGCAACAAGAGTTGCGTTTCTGAATGCCTATGGGTATAGTAGTATAATTGTCCTGTAATCGTACCATAAGAGGTGGGCTAAACGCAAACATGCTGAACTCAATCACCCGTTTCATTGAAGACCATCAACTCCTTCCAGCACAGGGAAAAGTGATTGTCGCCGTTTCCGGTGGAGCAGATTCACTCTGCTTGCTTCATACATTACATAGTCTTTGCGGTCCAGGGAAACAATTCCCGACGGTACAACTGCATATCGCTCATGTGAACCACCAGTTACGTGGTGAGGATAGCGAACGTGATGAGATTATCGTCAAACAACTGGCCGAACACTTTCAGCTACCAATCACCACTGGTCGCGTTGATGTATACACGCTGGCACAGGCCGAACATCGCTCTCTGGAAGAGGCGGCCCGTCTGCTACGCTATCGCTTCTTACGTGAGGTGGCGCAGGGACAACCAATCGCGGTAGCGCACCATAAAGACGATCAGGTTGAAACGCTGCTGTTGCATTGGTTACGCGGTGGTGGCTTAGCCAGCATGATCGGTCTACAACCAAAACAGCGCGACATTATCCGTCCATTGCTTGGTATTACCCATGCTGAGGCACTGGAATATTGTGCGCAACATAACCTTATTCCTACAGAGGATGAGAGCAACCAGGACCCACGCTTTGTACGTAATCGCATACGCCATGAAGTGCTCCCTTTACTTGAGTCCATCAATCCTGGTCTGCGAGAGACAGTATTGCGCAATGCGGAGATCATGCAGATCGATTACAACTGGCTGGAGACACAGGTCGGTCAATATTGGTCGGAAGTTGTTCACACCGAGTCAGATACAGAGCTACGATTATCAGTTCAGGCTTTGCTTCAACTCCCATTGAGCCTGCAACGCCATCTTTTACGAAGAGCAACCGCCCAACTCGTCCAGGGTCAATCACCCCTGGAACTACGGCATTATCGCTTACTGGAAGAACTCTTACAACGTCCACCCACAGCGGAGACATTAACATTACATTTTCCACAACACCTTCACGCGCGACGCAGTAGTGATATACTAGAGTTCAAACTTATTCATGATATGGTTCAGGAACAACCAAATCGTACCAATTTCTCAAATACAGTACCGGTACCATTGAAAATTCCTGGCACTGTCGTAATACCCAATACACCCTGGACTGCGGTGACGGAAACTATCGCAGAAGAAACATTGCAGCAAGTTCTTCCGGCACTACAGAACGGAGACTGGTATCAGGTATGGCAGATACTCCCTTCTACCCGCTATGTTGTCTATGTTGATGCAGATCAGCTCGATGTCACAACACGGGATCTGTCTACCATTGAACTTTCTGTACGAACAAGAAGCAGAGGAGATCGCATGCGACCGCTCGGCATGGCGCGTGAGAAAAAGATTCAGGATGTACTCGTCGACAAACATATTCCACGCGACGTACGAGCACAGATCCCCCTTTTCTTCTCCAAAGAAAACTGTATCTGGTTGGCTGGCGTTCAGCTCGACGATCGGGTGCGCCTGACCAGCGAAACCCGGCGTATTGTCCGTCTCTCAATTATCCAGACCGAACAATAAATAAGAGGATCAAATGCATCAGGACATTGAAGAAATTCTTATCAGCGAAACACAATTACAGGCAAAAATAGCCGAGCTAGGAGAACAAATTACACGTGATTATCAGGGTCAGGATTTGCTCTTGTTAGGAACATTAAAGGGGGCAATCCCTTTTATCGCCGATCTGGCTCGTGCCATTGAGCTGCCACTCGAACTCGATTATATGGCTGTATCCAGCTATGGTGATAGCACACAATCCAGCGGCATTGTGCGTATCATTAAGGATCTGGAAGGACCAATCGACCATAAGCATCTGCTGATCATTGAGGACATTATCGATAGTGGTCTGACCCTGCACTATCTCATCGATCTCCTGAAACGCCGCAATCCACTCAGCATGCGCATCTGCTCGCTGCTCAATAAAGATCGCCAGCGTGTCAAAGATGTCGTCATCGATTATCAGGGCTTTACGATTCCTGACAAATTCGTTGTCGGATATGGCCTGGACTATGCACAGCGCTACCGTAATCTCCCTTATATCGGTATTTTGAAGCCTTCAGTCTATATGAATACGAGTACAGAGGAAAATCCGCAGAAAGAGCATATCAGCCCGGCTGAACGCTAGTCTATGAGCATTTCTCATGTGCGATGTTGGCCTGTTTGAGCCAACATCGCATAAAAATTCTGCGACAATAGCCATCTCGCCCCCTGTTTTGCAGGATTTTTTGTGCTTCTATGATACAATAGGCTTTATTCAAGTGGGCATACAGACCGCTTCGCATACCTGATGCACTGGTTGGAAACGTACGGTAAATATCACTAAAAAACGTATGGCAGAGGAACAAGAAGGAATGGTATCAGTCGGCATTATCGGCAGTGGAGCCTGGGGTACGACGCTGGCGCTGCTACTCGCACGCAAAGGGATTACGACCACACTCTGGGAACACCAACCTGAACGAGCCATTACACTGCAACAGCAACGAGAAAACATGGTCTTCCTACCGGATATTCAATTTCCCGCAACGCTCAATGTGACCTCATCAATTGCCACAACAGTACACGACAAAGATATGATATTGCTGGTTACACCATCGCAGCGTCTGCGAGAGAACCTGCGTCTGCTCATCCCATACCTGAGTCCTGATACCATTCTGGTCAGCGCAAGTAAAGGGATCGAGATCACCAGTTTGAAACGTATGACGGAAGTTATTGCCGAAGAGATTCCGGCAGCCAGCGAAAAAATCGCAGCGCTCAGTGGTCCAAACCTTTCACGTGAAGTCGCGGAAGCCAAACCAACCGCAGCGGTTATCGCGGCCCCAAACACAGGTGTAGCCCTGCGTGCCCAATCAATCCTATCAACACAGACGTTCCGTGTATACACAACGCATGACGTTGTGGGAGTTGAACTGGCGGGCGCATTAAAAAACATTATCGCCATTGGAGCCGGTTGTAATGACGGTCTGGGCTATGGTGAAAATGCCAAAGCCGCGATCATCACACGCGGTCTGGCCGAAATATCACGGCTCGGCGTCGCTGCCGGAGCCAATCCCCTCACTTTTTCGGGTCTTGCAGGTCTGGGTGATCTGGTCGCAACCTGCTCAAGTCCATTGAGCCGTAATCAACAGTTGGGCCGACGTCTGGCACTGGGTGAAAAACTGACGGATATCTTGCGTACAACCCATACCGTGGCAGAAGGAGTGACAACAACCCGTGCAGCCCTGGAATTAGCCCGGCGTTATGAGATAGAGATGCCCATTACACGTCAGCTAAACCTCATCCTTTTCGAGGGCTTAGATCCTCATCAGGCCGTACCAGAACTGATGATGCGCGATCCAAAAGGCGAACTAGAAGACTATATGTAACAACACAACAAGAGCTACGTCACAGAAAAATCTATACAGCAATACAACCCGTAGCCCCAACCGAACAACGTTTTTGATCAGAACTCCTTCAGGAGAAAGGAAGAGAAAAATGCCCGGTTACGCTCAGATACAGACCTATGCAACCTGTAACGCTATCACATTGCCTGAACGTTTGCAGAGCTATCAGCAAGCGTTAGAAAAGCTTGGCTGTCAGGATCAGGAAGTCCTATCCTGGCTCAACACTATCACCTGGCCTGAGTCTGACGATGATAATTTCGGTGATGTCTATGCGGCTCCCGTTATCCTCAAACCTACATCCGTACAACCAGTGGTCACAGCAGGTATTGAAGTTTCGCTCTTCACACAGCCCGCAGTGCCAAGTATAGAAGAGCTGCCATCATGGATTGGTTTCAACTTCTTAATCGAAAGAGACACCATTGGTGCCCATGTTGCGGACCCTTACACAGAAGAAGCGGCGGCATCACTCTGGCAGATCTTAGAGACGATGTTCCAGCATTTTCACGAGGTCGGTGTCTATTTTACCGATGAATGGCAGGAGAACCAGGCATGGCGTGCGATTGTTGAGAACGCTGGCGATCCGTGGATGTTTGACCTTGCCATCTTCCCGCGTACATTAGCCGAACATTTCCAGATGGTGCCCGCTGGATTTAAAGGCTCTCTCGTCGGTCAGAAAGGCTTTACCTTCGCACAGGCTAATCGCTGGACAGTATTACCCTGGGAAGTCAGCGACAAGTAACAGCAGCATTTGTCCACAATTATTGCCGAGCATACGTATTACAGGAGTATTGTTATGCAGAAGAGCAAGTACATCAATAGTTCACAGAGTAGATGCTACTGAAAAATGGGGGAAGCCATCTGCACCTTTTAGAACAAAAACAGGCATGTAGATAAAGATCATTTCAGTTATTGAAACATATGAACATGTGTGAAAAATAGACATTTTACCCATAAGAAGGACTGGGTCAAAACAACGAACCCTTCAGCAAACAAATAGCAGTAGACGTGAAGGAAAGTTTTCCATGTTTTTCCAGACAAAAAACCAGCTCTTGAAGAGAGTGGATAGAACATCTCCATCCTACTGCACCATTTTCACACATGTTTGGAAAGGCAGACAACGGCAATGAGCCACACAATCCTGGTAGTCGATGATGATGAGGGTATCGTAGAAGTTGTACAGATTGTGTTAGAGAGTGAGGGTTATGAAGTACTGGTGAGCATGGATGGAGAGTATTTCTCTCACCTTGGGGACAAGGACAATTTACCTGATCTCATCTTACTGGATGTACTTCTCTCTGGCGCTAATGGTCGCGACATCTGTACATCATTGAAACAAAATGAGAGAACAAAACATATTCCAGTACTGATGCTTTCCGCCCATTCGGACGCAAGGAAAGTCGCACATACCAGCGGTGCGGATGATTTTCTGGAGAAACCTTTTGATGTCGATGAATTGATTAGCATAGTTGCTCGACACCTATCCACTTCCTCAACATCAAACATATAACAAAGCTCGATCCAGCGAGCGCAAGACACCAGGATACATAATCATCATACAGAAGGGCAGATAGCTAACTGACTGGCTAGCTATCTGCCCTTCGCGTGGTCTAACAGTTCTAGTGTGTTTGTTCCTGACCGGGAGTCCAGCGCAGGTTTGGCTTACGAGCGGCTAAGGCCTGATCCAGACGCCCGACAACAGTCGTGTGTGGAGCGGTCTTGACGATCTCAGCATCGGTCCGTGCTTCTTCCGCGATCCTCTTCATAACGCTGATGAAATTATCCAGCGACTCGCGTGTTTCCGTTTCTGTCGGCTCGATCATCATAGCTTCTGGCACAATCAGCGGGAAGTAGACAGTCGGCGCATACATGCCAAAGTCAAGCAGGCGCTTCGCGATATCTGTCGCGGTCACACCACTTTCCTCTTTCTGACGTCGCGCAGTCGCGACAAATTCATGTTGATTGATCAGAGGGAACGCAATCTCATAGTCCTCCGACAACCCATGCCTGAGATAATTCGCGTTGAGGATAGCACTCTCAGAAACGTGGCGCAGTCCATCAGGTCCATTGGCACGGAAATACGCATACGCACGTACCAGAACACCGAAATTACCCAGGTTAGCACGTACTTTACCTATCGACTCCTCGCCCTGCTCCTGCCAGTAATATTCACCATGCTCATTCTTTGCTGGTAATGGTCCAGGCAAGAAGGATACCAGATGCTCTTTGACACCGATAGGACCAGCACCAGGACCACCACCACCGTGAGGGGTGCTGGCTGTCTTATGCAGATTAAAGTGAACAACGTCGAAGCCCATATCACCAGGACGTGTAATGCCCATTACAGCATTCGCGTTCGCGCCATCATAATAGAGTTGTCCACCAACACTGTGAATCATACGACCAATCTCAGCGATATTCGCATCGAACAAACCCAATGTATTCGGGTTGGTGAGCATAATCGCCGCGACCTCTGCACCATGCTCGGCGAGCAATTGCTTGAGATGCTCCATCTCGATACCGCCGGTAGAAGGTTCCGTCTGAATTTCAACGGCCTTATAGTCCGCCAGCGTCGCACTGGCAGGATTCGTGCCGTGCGCATTATCAGGAATCAAGACCAGATTGCGGTGGCCCTGGTTTTGCTGCTGATGATATGCCTTGATCAACATCAATCCAGTAAGCTCGCCATGAGCACCAGCCGAGGGCTGCAATGTCACACGAGCCATACCCGAAATTTCAGCCAGATACTGCTCCAACTCGTAGATAAGCTGAATAGCACCCTGGACCGAACTGGCTGGCTGCAACGGATGAATATGCGCGAAACCAGGCAGGGCCGCCATATCTTCGTTCACCTTTGGATTGTATTTCATGGTACACGAGCCAAGCGGATAGAAACCAGTATCAACGCCAAAATTACGCTGTGCTAAATGCGTATAGTGGCGCACCACCTCAATCTCACTGACCTCAGGCAAAGACGCAGGCTCCGAACGTAAGAACTCAGCCGGAAGCAGGCTGTCCATCTCCTCTGTCGGCACATCCATGCTCGGCATATTCGATGCGCGTCGCCCGACAGATCCCTTCTCAAAAATTAACGACTCACTCATGCCTGCACCTCTCTCAACACAGATACCAGAAGATCGATCTCCTCTTTTGAGCGTGTTTCAGTCACACACACCAGCATATAATTGTCCATACCAGGATAGCTCTCACCCAGATTGTAGCCACCAAGAATACCCTCTTGTTCCAGACGTTGCTCTAATTTGCTGAGTGAGACAGGACACTTTATCACAAACTCATCAAAGAATGGTCGCTGGAAAGCTGGCTCAAAACCAGGAATAGCAGTAATCTGGCGATAGGCATAATGCGCTTTCTGTACACAGAGTTCACCAAGGTCACGAAATCCCTGTTTGCCAATGGCGGCCAGGTAGATCGTCGCGCCAACCGCGAGCAATGATTGATTGGTACAGATATTGGAGGTCGCTCGCTCACGGCGAATATGCTGCTCACGTGTCTGCAATGTCAGCACATAACCCGTCCGTTGCTCACCACCCTCTTCAATCGTCTGTCCGACCAGACGTCCAGGCAAGAGACGCATATACTTCTGCTTGGTTGCCATAAAGCCAAGCGCAGGCGCACCATAAGCCATTGGATTACCAAAGCTCATCAGTTCTCCCACTGCAATATCCGCATTGTACATGCCAGGAGTTGCCAGCACACTCAGGGAAGCAGGCTCTGTAATCACAGAGACAAACGCCGTCTTCTTCCCCTGGTGAACAATCGGCTCGATAGCCTTCATATCCTCCACACAGCCAAAGAAATTCGGCTGCTGGATAATCACAGCCGCCGTTGTAGGCTGAACCATAGCACGCAGATCTGCCTGTGAAGTAACACCATCCTGAACAGGCACTTCTTTGATCGTAAAGCCACGTGCGAAGGCATATGTTTGCAACACCTGACGATACTGTGGATCGACAGCGGCTGATATAAGCACCTCACCACGTCCACCTGGACCGAGTGCCATCAAGACCGCCTCAACCATCGCCGTAGAGCCATCGTAGAGCGAGGCATTGGCAATATCCATATCCGTAATCTGACAGACCATCGTCTGGAACTCGTAGATGGCCTGCAACATCCCCTGGCTCACCTCTGGCTGATACGGCGTATATGACGTGACAAACTCCGAACGACGTTGCAGGTGTGAGACGACACTGGGAACAGAACGATCATAGGTTCCAGCTCCCAGAAACGAGATCATTGCATCAAGATGCTTATTTTTTGCTGCCATCCGGCTCATCACCCGCTTGAGATCGGGTTCAGGCAACGCTTCTGGTAAATCCAGCGCACGGTTCAGGCGCACTTCAGATGGTACTGGCTCCAGCAACTCTTCAATAGAAGAGAGTCCCAGGCTTTCCAGCATCGCCTGTTGTTCTTCTGGAGTATTTGGCACGTAGCTCATGTAGTGAACTTCTCCCTTGAGACTAGCAACTTCTTCCGACAGGCATCACAGGTTACAGGCAGCAACACATGATGCACGCACAATAAAAATAGAAGTTGCTTTCTTTATGATAGTGCAGCAGAGATAGAAAATAAAACTGAGTATACTCCCAACATAAAGAGCATCTGCACCTGACCGGGCAAGATGCGAACTAAAACTCGGACAAATATAGGAGCAACCAAAGAGGAAGGCATCATAGCTATGCATACCTCGTGAGCGCGGAGGACTCTATACTTTTACGTGTTCATACATGAAAGAGGGAGTACCCTCGAATGCTGCACCTGTTCTTCTGGTCGCTATTATTATATCGCATGAGGAGGGAATATATCCAAACAAGCAGAACAGTGGGTAGATAATTTATCTATAGCGTTATCTATGTTAGCCCACCAGACTGACCTGATAGCATACAAACAACAGTGATGCAAAAACGAGCTATCTCTATTACTCCTGCAATTGCTTTTGCATCACTATCTCAGCGTTTAACGACCTTGAAGATATGCCAGATATTGCTCTGTATCCAGCAACTCGTTCAGTTGGCTAGCATCAGAGAGCTTCACACGAACCATCCAGCCAGTATCATAAGGATCATCATTGATATTCTCAGGATGCTCCTTCAGGCTTTCATTCGCGCTCACGACCTCGCCACTGATCGGAGAAATAAGTTCAGAAGTTGCCTTCACAGACTCAATATCACCGAACTTGCCTTCCTGAGCGAGGCTCTCACCACTCTCCCACGGCAATTCGATATACACAATATCGCCAAGCTGATCCTGAGCATAATCGGTAATGCCAATTACCACCTCATCGCCCTCGACGCGAATCCACTCATCAGTCTTGGTATATTTCAGATTATCAGGATGATTCAGGCTTGCCATCGCAAATAGTCTCCCTTCTTCAGGACAATAGATTAGTATTAGTGTGGGCGGTAGAAATCATACCACCGAATTGTCTTTGTAAGCGTCACCTTATTGACGTTTATAGAAAGGCAACGCGACGATTTGTGCTGCCAGACGCCGACCACGAATATCAATTTGAACCTGAGTTCCCACGGTCGCATGGGCGGCATCCACATAGCCCATACCAATATTTTTATGTACCGTTGGACCAGGAGCCCCACTCGTAAGCGATCCAATACACTGATCCTGGCTATAGATAGCGTAACCGCTGCGCGGAACGCCACGATCCAGCAGTTCGATCCCAACCAGTGAACGCAGCAATCCCTGTTCTTTCACACGCAATAGCGCCTCGCGACCAATAAACTCACCTTTTTTCAGCTTGACGGTCCAGGCAAGCCCGGCTTCAAGTGGATTGGTACGCTCATCCAGTTCATGCCCATACAGACAATAGCCGGCCTCCAGACGCAGCGTATCACGAGCACCAAGTCCAGCAGGGAGCAGACCCAGTGGCGTCCCGGCACTCAGCAGATTCTTCCAAAGCGGCACCACATCAACGGGAGCGCAGTAGAGTTCAAAACCATCCTCGCCTGTATAACCAGTACGCGAAATAATACAATTGACGCCATTGACCTCACCGACCGCAAAGTGATAATAGCGCATGCCAGCAAGATCAATATCCGTAAATGGTTGCAAAATCTGTTGTGCAAGCGGCCCTTGTAGAGCGATAAGCGCGGTTGTATCTGATTGATCCGCTACTGAAACATGCTGGAAATGGCTCGCTTGGCTCTGCACCCAGGACAAATCATTTGCAATGTTCGCGGCATTCACCACCAGCATATAATGCTCATCCGCCAGACGATAGATCAAAAGATCATCAATTACAGTGCCATCAGGTTGACACAATTGTGTATACAAAGCCTGGTGAACCGCAAGTCGTGAGACATCATTCGGCACGAGATACTGTAGAAAAGCCAGGGCATCCGCCCCTTCAACTTTAAACTCGCCCATGTGGCTCACATCAAAAAGGCCCGCTCGTGTACGAACTGCCTCATGCTCCGCTAATATTCCACTATATTGCACTGGCATATCCCAGCCACCAAATTCCACCAGCCTTGCCCCCAATGCCAGATGTTGTTCATACAGCGGAGTACGGCGTAATTCCTGGGTTGCGCTGTCTTCTGTTGTCATCCCCAACTACTCCAGTGCATTTCAATAGATTCCATTGTTAGCCAATCACAGAGGTGAACAGATAGGCTTCTCCTGCGAATGGCACATATCATTTGTTTACGCACTTCACTATAGCAGATTTCCAGAGGTACGACAATAAAATAAAGGCCACTACGTAAGAGAAAATCTGGGCAGTGTTTCTATTTGAAATAAAAAATGAAAACACTGTTATTGCACATATTCTACTCACCCAAAGAAAAATAGTATAAATACAGGGCACATAAAAACAGATAATTAGCGAATAAATTGGCGCTGTTGCACCTGTGCCAGCGTCGGTATCCCCTGAATACCTGTCCGCTCGATAGAAAACGCCGCCGTACAATTGGCGAAATCAACCGCACGTTCAGGATCACGATCGCGATAGAACGACACCAGAAACGCAGCCGCGAAAACATCACCAGCACCCGTTGGATCAACCTCCTGTGCCTGATACGCCGAAAAATACTGCACCTGACCAGAGCGGAAAAGCGTCGCGCCATGACGGCCATCAGTCGCGACCAGCAGCGGAACCAATGTGCTCCAATACGCGAGAATGGCATCAGCATCCGCACGATTACCATCGGCAAAAGGCAGCAGATCATCATGACTCAGAATCAAAACATCGAGCAGCGGCAGAATACGTTCCGCATCACGCCACCGGGTCGGCCAGACACGCTTAGCAGCATCCCAGCGACGTAGCCAGCCCTGTGGAGTTGCCGCCAGCACATGACCAGCACGGCGCGGGAACAAGCGCACCATATCCTCATCTAATTCCTGCGTGAGAGGGCCAAGTAACACTACACCAGCATCACGCCAATCCGGCGGCACATCATCCGCATGAATATCAGCGGCACGTGCGTAGAGATGCTGTGTCCGAAAGCCATTCTGATACTGATTCGCAAACGTCGTTGTTTCAGCAGAGGGGCAGATACGAAGAGCAATCTCAGGAGGGAGGGAGGACGTCAAAGCAGGAATATACTCAGAGTCCGCACATGTCACAATTGCGGACATCATGCCCAGACGATGCGCAGTCAACGCCGCGAAAGCTACAGTACCACCGGGGGAAAAAGAGCCATCAGCTTGAACATCACGCGCCACATGTCCAATCGTAAGAAATTCTGGTTGCGGGGGCATGGGGGGTATGCTTCTCCTCTTCAAAATAATTGTCTTGCATCACCGGGGCAAGACACACCCATGCGCCAGGAAAGCTAACAGTCATGAGAATGTCCAGAGAGCAGCCCATAAAGTGATAACAGGATATCAGAATAGTTATAAACAAATGAATCGGATATTGCGATAAGAACACTGCTTTTTCCCCAAAGGCACCCGATTCATTTGTTCGTTTTGCACAGGAGACCTATGCATGCATCAAAATGTGATCCGCCTCGCGTATACAGCGAGCCAATCAACTGAGAAAAAAATAAGCGTCCACCGAGCGAAACAGGAACCATCCACTTCGCATAGGGACAACCTGACCGGCAAATTACATGTTCATCATGCGCCAGAGAAGCAATTTACATGAGACATTAGCGGCTAACGGGCAGGACGTTTCAACGAAATGACAACCCGGCGCTCATCACCCTCACCAATACTCTCTGTACTGATATCAGAACTCTCAGAGAGAGCGATATGGACAATGCGACGCTCATGGGGAGGCATAGCTTCCAGAGCAATAGAGCGACGATAACTACGCACCTGTTGAGCCACCCGCAATGCCAGAGAACGCAAATTTGCCTCGCGTCGCTCACGATAATTCTCCGCATCCACAATAATGCGCATACGGCGCTTTGTACGATGGCGCACAATCAGATTCACCAGCAACTGCAGAGCCGCCAGCGTCTCACCACGTCGTCCAATCAACAAGCCCAGATTCTCATGCATTCCACGAATGTTCAGCGTTAGTGGACTTGTCGCACGAACTTGAACAGAGGCATGAATATTCATGTAACGTAAGACATGTTGTAAGACATCAACTGTAATCTCGATATCTTCACGGGTAGGATGCTCCACTTCGAGAACGTCTTCCTCAGTTCCCTCCGCTGCGGGCTGTTCTACGACCTGTTGTGGTTGAGCAGGCATAGAAGAGATAAAAGGAACGGCATCCTCCTCACTCTCATCTTCCAGATCCTCCTCCTCTAACTCCTCGTCCTCTCCCTCATCATACTCCTCCACCTCATCATCATAAAACGTCTCTTCTTCATCCTCAGGTAGTGGAACTTCAATATCACCTGTACCCAGAATGGCATCAGCCATCTCCGGAGTAATCACAGCACCTCTGGAACTGCCTGTTGACGTAGGATGAGCCGTTACACGCACACGAGCTTCACGCACCCCGATGCCAAAAGCTCCACGTCCAGGCTCCTGCAACACAACAACGTCTACCTCATCAGAGCGCTTCCCAAGACGCGACAGTGCCTGAGCAACCGCCTCTTCAATGCTTTTTCCACTAGCCTCTATGCTGTCCACTGTTTCCATGCCTCCCTGTAAAAACTATCGAAAGATCGCCCTCTGTCAATTATACAGGAAGGGCGACCAGTACTAGCGTCGTGACCGTTGAGTACCACTACGGCGACGGGCAGATGCACTCCCATTGCGTTGTCGTCTCGAATAAGGCGAAGCAGTAGTATCGCTGCCAGATTTCGCAGACGCTGCGGTACTTGTTTGTTTTGTAGCCTGTGCTGCCTCTTCATCACCTTCATCCGCATCAACCACCACATCATTGCCCTTTTTACGATTGGATGATTTCTCAGAGATCGTCGACTCAACAACATTGGGCGTACTGCTACGACTTTGACTTTTCGAAGTTGAAGAACTGGTCGAGTTTGTGGAAAACGAAAGTGCGCCCCAACCAGTTACAAAGTATTGTTGTACAGCCTGGAAAACAGAAGACACAGTCCAGTAAAGCGCCAGACCAGCAGGGAACGACCAACCAATGAAGACCGTTACAAAAGGCATAACATATTGCATCATCTTCATGCTCTGCTGCGTTGGGTCTGCTGGAGCAGCTTTCCCATTACTGCCTGTCATTGCGGCATTACGAGCCTGGGACATACGAAGCTGGACAAATGTAGCCAGACCAGCAAGAATCGGTAAAATGTGAGAGGGATCAGCCGCATTAAGAGGAAAAGTAAAACTCAAATTGGTATGGAGAATAGGATTCAAGAACGTCAACCAGCTAAACCAGGTAAACGTCGCACTTGGGAATGCGGCAAACTTTGGAACAAATGGGTAAATGTGCGAATTGATGGTTATCAGCGCCGCATTGAGATTATGCGTATTAACCTTAAAAACGGACTCTAATGCATAAAACAAACCATATAATACAGGCAATTGAATAACCATTGGCAAACAGCCAGCCAGCGGATTCACTCCATATTCCTTGTAGAGTGCCTGCATAGCCATTGCCTGTGCCTGCTGATCTTTAGCATATTTGCGCCGGATCTCCTGCATCTGTGGTTGCAGCGACTGCGTTGCCTTCATTGACTTTAACTGCTGCAACGTCAAAGGGAAGAGAATAAGTTTAATAATCAGCGTTAGAACAACGATTGCCAGGCCAAAATCGCCAAACAGGTGATAAAGAACCACCAGAGCGTTAAAGATCGGAAATGTGAAAATGGTATTGAACAGATTACCAATTGCACCAAATGCACTCACGAGAAATTCCTGCCTTCCTTGATCTAGTCACCCAGGTGTTCCGGGACCGGATCATAGAGGTCGCCTTGATAAAAAGGATGACAGCGCCCGATACGCTTGATTGTCAGCCATCCGCCACGGAAAAAACCAAAGCGTTGTATTGCTTCATATCCATATTGTGAACAAGATGGAATAAACCGACACGATGAAGGCAGGACTACCGACAGCGTGCGCTGATAGATACGTATTAAAGCAAGTGCTATATACTTCACTGTGAAGAACCCTTGCGTGTATTCAACTTCTCGGCCCAACTGAGTTGGTCGAATCGAGTAGTCGCGCTCGACGTAGCAGTAGAACTAATTCCTGTGTAAGCACAGGTAGACGAACACCAACGGCCTGGCCCTTCGCACGAATGACAAGATCCTGTCCCCCTGGTAACTCAGCCAGAAGAGGACGAATTGCTTCCGAGAGTATTCTTTTTATATAATTCCGTTCCACTGCGCTCTTAGAGACACGTTTGCTGACGACAAAACCCACGCGCAGTGACTCTTGATCATTGGGTGCCCACGCGAGGATAAGCAGCCGAGATGCCATCACGCGTCCCTGCTGCCTTACTCGCTGGTAATCCCTATTCTTACGTAAGCGTAACACACGGTTGAGTGCCACTAGTTTGTCTGCATTTCTCTCGAAAAGCCAGACTAAACGGTTAAGCGCCAGCGCCCTTTGGCGCGGCGAGATTTCAGCACACGACGCCCATTGCGGCTGGACATACGTTTTAAGAAACCGTGTTCGCGTAAACGCGGAATACGTTTTGGTTGCCAGGTACGTTTTGACATAAAATCTTTTCTTTAGCCTCCACTCAAGATATCCCGTAGATTATATCGAGTATGAGACATACTGTCAATTCTACGGTTCGCTTCCACTTCAATACTAATAAAACAAATGCTTTTCAGCTTCCGATTCACTCCACCACAGACACTTCTATATCCTGTTTATCAGGAGGCATCAACTCTCGTTCTCTGACAATACCAGGGAAGATAACTTCGTATGGAATGACCGACTGTCTATTCTATCACACCTTTCCAGATTCATCCTAGAATTTTGTGCCGACAGGAAAAATAGTTTCGCCTCTTTCTATGGCAAACGACCAATCCCCGCCATCAGGATGTTCTGAGCAAGGTAGCTTTTCTGGTTAAATATCAATAAAACATGTGTGTGCAGAGTGCAGCATAGATAGATCCTGACCGGAAACTATCTATATCAGGTGCAATGATAACAGGTTTGCACACGTATGCACTCTCCACACTGCTGTCTCTTCTTGTGCTACGCTGTTTTAAAACGCAGGAGCACACGCCCCAGGCGAATCTCATCGTTATCGTGCAACTCGGTCGGCGTTTTAGCTGCCAGGCGTTGACGATTTAAAAATGTGAAGTTGGTGCTATTCTCATCTTCCAGCATATATTGGCCATTCTCGACAAAGATCCGTGCATGCAGACGAGATACACCGCCCTCTTCTCCACCATGAGGGGTCAAATCCACCTCTGGATAGATGTTGCTCACCGAATCTTCACGACCAATATTGATATTGTCTTTGCCGCTCAGATCAAATTCCTGGTTATCAGCTTCTACGATCAAACGTGCTTGCAGAGCTGTTGCTACTGGTGATGAAGCAACGGCTGGCGCTGGTGCGGGCGTCGGAGTCGCAGCAGGCATTGGCGTCTGCGCTGGTGCGGGCACTGGCGTTCCAAGCAGGCTCACGCCGCAATTTGAACAAAATGCCTCACCGGGTGGATTAATAGCTCCACAAGATGGGCATGATTGCCCGGAACCAGAAGCAGGAGCCACAGGCGCTGGTGACTGTGTGGGTGTTGAATCCGCTACCGAGGTCGCACCGGTCAGAGGCTCACCGCACTCGTCACAAAACGCTGATCCATCAGGATTTTCATGACCTAAAGAACATCGTACCGACATATCGATCTATCCTTCCTCTGTTCAATTGTGTAGTGAACAAGTCTTTATGTAAGAGTATTCCCTCTTTATTATGAAAGATGACAAACGGAAATCCAAATGCATACCAATTATGGAAGCAGATCATCAAGACGCTGCGTCAATTTGCGGGTCTTATTTCCGATTGATTTTACTTGCTCTTGTGAAATTTGTTGTCCCTGATTGATCTGGTCAATCGCTGACAGGGTTTCTGCGTCCAGTACGCGCGTCACATTCGGTGCCAGTCTGGTTGTTGCTTTCCCTGTTCGTTTGTATTCATCCAGCACACGCGTCACCAGACGCTGTGCGTTTGCTTTCTCCGCAAAGTTCATCACAACAGCGTTTACCTGCGCTGTCTGACTGGCATCCGCACTGAACGTCACCTTGATATCATCTCGTATCTTTTCGCTGATCAATCCAACCATCGGAACATCATACGAGAGTTCTGCTTGCGCAATTCTGAACAGCCCTGCTGGTCGTGGATCAATCATCAACTCTACCAGCACTGACTGTGCAGTATCGCGCTCCAGATCACCCAGTTGAATCACTACCTGCCGATCAGAGAGTGAGGATGCATCGACATCACGAATAATTGGGAGCACTTTGACTGCTTTACGTGGTGTCACCCCGGTAGGAAGGCGCAACGTTAATGTTGCATTGCGTACCGCCACTGCAACCGCGCTCTGTATCTGTTGCTCAAAGATCATCATGGCATTTTCTGGTGAACGAATAAACTCGGCAGGCATGCCACCACTCAATTGCCCGACATCATCCAGCAGTCCTTCATCCCAGTCAGAACCAATCCCAAGAGGATAGATAGAGATGCCCGACGCCGCCGCATCACGAGCCAGTTGGCGACAGCGATCAGTATCACCATAAGTCACGCCATCGGTCAACAGGATCATACGGTTCACCGCATTTGGAATATTCCAGCGTCTCAATTCACCAAGCCCTTGAATCATACCGAGGGACATTGTGGTACCACCAGCATCCTGAATACGATCAATAGCTGCCTTCATACCGGGCTTATCATTCGCAGGCATGGAAGGAATAATGACCTGGGCAGTATCATCGAAAATGACCACAGAGATATAATCTGTTGGCTCCAGGCGATCTATTACCATCTTTACGGCTTCGCGCACATTCCGCAGTTTCGCGCCCTTCATTGAACCAGAATGGTCAATGACAAGAGCAAAATTTAACGGCATACGCACCTGAGCCATCACATCAGTTGGTTTCGCCTCTAATAACACATATGCAAGCTGGCTACCCCCAGTAACTGGCATGAAATCTTTTCCCACCTGGTGTGCCAGAGTTACCTCTCCAGGCATATTACATCAGCTCCTTTCGCATTCGGCTGGCCCATAGTATATCATACTCTGCTGCACAACATCGCTTCTTCTCCACTTCCTGGCGATGCAACAACATATAAAGTATTTCATCTGATATAGTATATCTTTTGCTATTTTTAGCGCACATAAACAACTACCGCGCTCACATTATCTTCCCCACCATTCTGATTGGCGGCTTCGATAAAATGCGCACAGGCAGTCTGAGGATCTGGCGCTTGATTAAGAATATCAGTAATTTGCGGATCACGAACCATTTCCCACAGACCGTCTGAACAACTTAAAAGAATATCTCCGGGGTGTATTTGTTGAATAAACAAATCTACCTGGACGTTTTGTTTATCACCAATGCTGCGGAAAATCTGATTCCTCTGAGGATGAGTATAGACATCCTCTGGCTCAATCAAACCACCAGCAACCAGTTGTCCCACCAGCGAGTGATCGTTCGTCAATTGATAGAGCTTTTCCTCTCGTAACATATACGTACGACTATCGCCTACGTTGAATATATACGCATGATCCCCTACAATCATAAAACCAGTCAGAGTTGAACCCATATCCGAACGATCCCGCTGGTTCACCTGACACAGAGCAGTATTGGCCTCTTCAACGGCCTCTTGCAGCAAGGATTTAATCTGCTCCTGTTCAAATTGTGGTACATCATTCCCCGCCTTCTCAGCTTCAAACGGTGGAAAAATGAGTTCACGCATAACACGCTCGGCGATGGTGCTGATCGTCAAACGACTGGCTCCCTGTCCATTCGCATGACCACCCATGCCATCAGCGACAACGAACAGACCCACCGATGTAGAGATGGACTCATGCACACGCTCTTGCAACAATACCAGTGTACTATCTTCATTAGGATCGCCGCGCCGCAAATCGCCCGCATCGGAAGACGACGAAGCAACCAGATGCACGCCTAGCGGGAAACTGCTCTGTTCGACCTGCTCATGTACGATCACATACGTATGACCGTTATCAAGCAGTGTATCGACAATTCCACCCTGTAACGATACCTGTGTCTCGCCATCCTGACCCGCGTTGGCAGCATATTCATGCATGGTATAGGTCGCGTTCAAAGCCGCGCCACAGTCAATGCAGAACTCATCTCCCTCCGCGTTCTCTTCAGAAGCACAATTCCAACAATGCCGATAGCCCTGAGTATCAACGACTTCATAGATATGTTCAATCTCTGCTTGCTGTAATACCTGAGCGACACGATAGCGACCTGCTACCAGGGCATCCGGTTCCAGAGTAGGGAATTCAGCAGACGTTGCTTCAGACTCTTCCAGGGACGGAACACTCTCTATCTGCTGTTCGCTCTCGGTGGTTGCAGTCGGCACTTGTTCATCTGCGGTTGGTTGTACATCCATGTTTTGATCGTACACAGGAGTTTCCTCGCTGATATCATGCTGTTCATCAGTCATAGTATCCTCAGTCTTCGATTGTGCAAGCACATCCTCTGCTGCTACTGTCTCCTGCTCTGCCACATCTTCCACCACAGGAACCGTTGGCAGATCATCAATGGACCACGCAGCCACAGTTGGTTGCTCATCGACTGCTGGTGACAGTTCAGTTGCATCCATCGAAGGAGTAGTTTCCTGCGCAAACTTCTCTTCTGAGAACGGTGGCATCATAATAGTCGGAGCCTCAGCAATATCACCAGCATACTGATGCCCATATGAACTCTGCCAGTGCTCCTCATTCCAGCGTCGTCGCGCCTGATATTCTTCTTGCTGCTCAGGTGTTAATACCTGTGTCGGATCCTGGTTTGCGCCACTGGTAGGATTCGTGTAAACGAAGGAAACATCAGGCTTCTCTTCAGATGCGACAAAAACAGATCCATGTTCGGCTTCTGACTCCGCTTGCTCCGTCTCGGACTCTTCTTTCTGTTCAGAAACCTCCGTCCCCGATGACGAAGCAGAGGGAGTTGCCGCATTCTGCTCTGGCTCTGGTACTGTCGTTTCCACGAATTGTGGAACAGATGGATATTCAGTCTCAGCATGCTGCGACGCTACAGCATCGGGGTGTTCAGAAGCAACAACTTCAACCACCAATGACTGACCACATCCTTTACAAAATTTTGCATTATCGCGATTTTGTGTATGACACAACGGACAGAGCATCACAGCCCTCCTCTAGAGTTGTTTTTGTAGGTGAAGAGCCTCTGACTGCTGAGGATCACGCTGCAATGCCTCAGCGACCATCTTACGGGCTTCTTCCTTTTTGTTGATCTTGAGAAAACAGGCAGCCATAGCACTATATATTTGTGGAGCATGCACATTCACCTGACGAGCACGCTCCAACGCGCTCAGAGCATACTTCCATTCTTTCCCTTTCATATGAGCCAGCCCCAGTTCATACCACCCTTCCCACAATATTGGATCGACCTGCACTGCATGTCGCAACATCTCGATAGCTCTGGCAGGATGCGGTTTACCCTCTAAAAAGAGCCGTGATAGTGCCAGCAACATCAGTGAATGGTCAGGATTCAATTTCAAACCATCTTGAAAGCAACGCTCCGCTTCACGTACATTCCCCTGGTCAATTACAACCAGACCTAGCTGATAGAGAATCGCAGGATCTTTGGGAGAGAGCGTTTTAACACGTCTAAAAACCTGCTCGGCCTGAGCGGGTTGCTCTAAATCGCGAAAACACAGGCCAAGTTGAAATTGTATGTCAACCGCATCAGGTTTGAGTCGTGTTGCCTCTTCAAAAAACTCGACAGCATGTTTCATATTCTCACGAAACAATGTACGATCCCGTTCACGTAACGATTGTCCATATTGCCGATAAGCACGACCCAGATTATAGAGCACATCGAACGTGGCCCCACCATTACTATGAGCGAGCTTAAACTGGCGGATCGCCTCAGCATAATTTTTCTGTACCAGCGCTTGCAATCCCAGGCGATTCGCCACCATTGGATCTGGTGGGCTGACAGGGCGTGCCTGAATAGATTGTACGGGACGAGCAGAAATAACTGTTGATTGCGCAGGCCGTGCCTGGATGGATGATGGTGATGCAGGACGCGCACGGATAGGCTGAGAACGTACGGGTTGCGCCTGGATCGATTGTCGTGCAGGTGGTGGAACACGATTCGGGATACGAGCAGCCTGTGAGTGGACCTGACGAGGTACCGCAACACCAGCCACAAGCGGTTGTCCATCCCGCTTGCAAAACTTCGCTCCCGGTCGATTCTGTAAACCACATTTAGGACAGATCATACCAGCAGCATAACTTGTACCTACCCCATTACTGGCAGGCATAGAAGGAACAATGATCGTCGAGTTTGGTGAGGCCACTGGCATCTTGAACGTTGCCGGTGCCGCATACCCTGCTGGTTGAGTATCTGGCAAACAGTACAACAACGCCGTACGCATCGCATCTGCACTTTGAAAGCGCTGCTCTGGCTTCTGCTGCATCGCCTTGATAATAACCTCTTCAACCCGGCAGGTCACCCTATTTTGTAGCAGGATCGTCCGCAAGTGAGGATTTTTAGCCAGGATACTACCAGGGGCAGGCGTTTGAATTGGATCAGGCTCAAAGTTCGTCAACAGATGGTACATCGTCGCGCCAAGTGAGTAGACATCGGAACGGGCATCAGTCTGCACCAGTTTGCCAGGATTTTGCGGAGTACGACGCTGACCAGGCATCGTAATCGACCCTAAATGCTCAGGTGAGGCATAAGAAATGGTTCCCAGGTTTTCAGTATTCGTACGTTTACTCGGATCGAAACGGCGGGCGATGCCAAAATCAATCAACTTCACCTCATTATTACTGGTAATCATAATATTGCCCGGTTTCAGATCACGCAGAATAATCGGGGGAGTACGTGTATGAATATAGGTCAATGCTTCACAGACCTGCATCATCCAGCGAATAACCTGCTCTTCTGGTAACGGCCCCCTGGCCTGTTCCAGTATTGTCTCCAGACTACGCCCGGAGACAAACTCCATCGAAAAGTAGTAATTCCCACGCTCCTGAAAAGGCCTCTCCAGACCCGCGATGCGCGGATGATAGAGGCCATGCAATAGCGCAATCTCCTTCTGGAAACGATCAATGGCTGTTTTACGATCATCTTCACTTGTATTTGGACTGATCAGCAATTCTTTCACAGCGTAAAATGAAGGGGGCGCACCGGGAGAAGTTCCTAATTGCTCAACTTTATAGACGGTACCCATGCCACCTTCGCCAAGGATCTGCACAATCTTAAGCTTGCCATCAAGGATAGTACCTATCGGGAGTGCCATATAAACATTTACTCCAAAAGCATTCAGGTTGTTTAGTGGGCGCTGACACGAACCACAATGGCAGAGATATTATCTTCCCCACCATTCGTATTTGCCAGTTGGATCAACGTATCGCAAATATCTTGCGGACTACTCTGATCTTGCAACGCATTCAGCAAATCTTGATGCCGAATCATTTCCCACAAACCATCAGAACACAGCAACAACGTGTCCCCAGGCTGTAACTCTTCGTGGAAGACATCCACTTCCACATTCTTATGACCAGCGCCCAGTGAACGATAAATCAAGTTCCGTTGCGGATGAGTATAGACGTCTTCTGGCTCGATCTGTTTTGACTCCACAAGTCTTGCGACCAGTGAATGATCCCTGGTGACAGGAGTTAATTTATTCTCCCTTAAGAGATACGTACGACTGTCGCCAACGTTGGCGATATACGCCTGATTATTTTGTACCAAAGCAGCGGTGACAGTACTACCAAGTCCGCGTGCGGAAGATTTCTGTTCCCCATAGCGCACAATCGCTCTGTTCGCTTGTTGGATCGCGGATGATAATTGATCCTCAATAATGGCGGCATCCCTTGTTTCTGCAAGCTTCTGTGTTTTCTGTGGAGAGGACGCATCAGCAGGAGTTGCATTCAGGATCACGGTTTTTTCAGGATC
>Ga0310811_10001640_pt1 | contig 27894 bp, 22 predicted proteins | sample YCmetagenome_FD_207642 | JGI IMG/M metagenome (GOLD analysis project Ga0310811, IMG submission 207642) | Soil microbial communities from experimental microcosm in Duke University, North Carolina, United States - YC | ecosystem: Engineered > Artificial ecosystem > Soil microcosm > Unclassified ... | reverse complement strand
TGCTGCGATGGCTGATATGAGGCACCAGATTGGACTGCGCGGACACCGATGCATTCGCAGGAATCATATCAACAAACTTCTGGGCCAACGCGGTATGAGTCGTCACTTGAGGCCAGATAAAACCCTGTGTCAGCGGCAACTGCCCCCTGGGCACATCCGCGCGCACATCACTGAACACCACCCCACACAGCAATAAAGCCAGCACACCTGCATAGACCACACGCAATCCACGCGAACGGAACGGCAAACTCCGCTTTGGTATACCCACAATGTTCACATCATCAGCATCAACAGCAATTGCCCGTGTACGCCTGCTCTCCAAACGCGTAAAGAGCCAGCGCAAGACAAACAGGATCAGCGCAATCGCCTCAACCGTTGCGATAACCAGAATGGGTACAATTTCAGAATTATATTGATAGAGACCACTATACATCGAAGGATCAGAACTGAACAGATTAATTGCCAGCGTCGGCGTCGCCAACACCACAATCCAGGGAGCCAGCAGTGCGATATAACCAGTCGGGGCAAATAGCGAACGTATATAAAAGAAGTGATTATGCTCCAGAATATACTCTTTCACTATCATCAGCGGGTGCAGGATAATCGTCTCAGCCACCATAACCGGGCTATTTCCCAGATCAGAATAGCGACTTGCGAGCATCGGCGAACCAGTAGGGCTAAAGTGCTTCATGACGAGCAGAGCACTTCCCACCCAGATCAGTGCCAACGCAAGCAACCCCAGACCAGTACGCCAGCGCTGCTGAAAAATGATCGTCCACAGGCCACACAACGCTACAATACCCGGTATCTCCTCTTTACACGCCATCGCCAACACAGCAAAGAAGAAGACCCAACCTGTTCGCTGCATATATAAGAAATAAAAAAGAAAGAGCACAAACGCGGTCGTAAAAGTCACCGCATGAAAAACATCGCTGGTCGCCAATTGCTGAGCAGGGAAAAAGAGGTAGAGCAAAGCAATAGCCACCCCGGCCCAGTTGTTGCGCAAACGCAGGCGAGCAAGCCAGAAAGCAGGGAACGCTCCCAGAGCAACAATCACAGTCTGTATGACAATCAGCGTAATCGGGGAGGGAGCGACAAGGTAAAACAAAGCCACAACAAACAAAATTGGCTCGAAATGGATTGAAAAACGCACAATCCCCTGCGGACCCGCACAGTTGGTATCACTGATAATATTACAGATTGTTTGATGAGGAATAAACCCTTGCGTAATGCTCCATACCGCCTGATCCATCGTGCCCAGATCTTCGGCATGCGTCATATACGTAACCTGTTGGAGGGTAAGATAGGTGATAAAGTAGCCCATAAAGAGAAGCGCCAATACCGCAACGATGGCAGTTGTTAGCCAGAACGACCAATCATGAGGCATTGGGTCAGGGGATGGATACAAAGCAGGCCACTTTGTGAATCGAGAAGAGATCCGTTTCCAATACGTCTGTTTTCCCTCTTCTGATGCCTGTGTTGTAATCATAAAACTGCTTACCTCTTAAACACATCAACGTCTCCCAGACGCTCGCTCATGCTATATCCATTGTTCAGATTATTCGGCAGGCATAAATGAATGCAATGAAATAGAAATCTGAATATCTATCATCCTTTTAAATCATTATTTAATGGCAAAAAGCTACAAGTGTAGGAGACAAAATAGAACCCAGGTGACGATTATACACGCCAGGCCAGGATCGTATAGCAGACAGAATAACATAGGTTGCAGGGCCGCAACAATAAAATGGGAAGGAAAGAAAGTACTTTTACCTTACATTTGAAGATTTTTTTACAATTCAAACGCCAGTACATACATAAAACGTGTAAAATTGATTTTTGTATATTTTCTTATTAATTACATTAATATATACATATATATCACACGCCACAATAACATGACGCATATCCATCAACAATCGCAACCTATCGTAAAGAATTCATACAATCGTAATAAATTTTAGCTAATCATAAAATGAAAAAGGGAATACAGAGAACTATCTCTATATTCCCTTTTTCATTTTATGATTAGCTGATACTGGCAACAACGCTATTCTGGGGCACAGGTGCAACGACCAGATCCGTCACAAGGGGGAGAGAGACGGAAACATGGAGTAATCGCAATGTATCTTCTAACCGATTCAAAATCTCATCAATCTCAGTACGAGTAATAATCAAAGGAGGCTCAATACGGATCGCCTGCGCATTATTCAAGGTACCAGAAATGAGTACTCCACGCTTAAACAACCCGGAGGCAATCTCATAACCGATAGCATCATCAACAAAATGTTGACCAATCAGTAATCCTTTGCCTGTAATGCCAGTGTAGATATCACGATGACGGATGGCAAGCTTACGCAATTGCTCGATAAAGTAACTTCCTTTGTCCGCTGCCTGCTCCGCAATCTGCTCTTCAAGCGTAACATGGATCGCCGCGATAGCCGCAGCACAGGCAAGCGGATTGCCACCCGTGGTCGAAGTGTGGATAAAAGGATTACTATTCAGCACATTCCAGATCTTTGGCGTTGACATAAACGCCCCGACAGGCATCACACCACCACCAAGCGCCTTCGCGGAGGTCATAATATCAGGCACAACGTTCCAATGCTCCACTCCCCAGAGCGCTCCTGTTCGTCCCATGCCCGTCTGTACTTCATCCGCGATCAACAGCACTTCATATTCGTCACAGAGCTGGCGTAGACGAGGCCAGAAATCATCTGGCGGAACAATAGCCCCGGCCTCACCCTGCACAGGCTCCATAATCACAGCCGCAATATCATTGCCAACTTCACGCGCGATACGAAGCTGCATCTCAACAGCAGCAGCATCACCAAATGGGACATGATAAATGTTATTCAGCAGAGGCGTGGCAGGTTGACGAAAGACAGCTTTACCCGTTAATGAAAGCGCACCAGCCGTTTTACCATGAAAACCACGAACAGCGGCAATAAAACCACTTTTACCAGTATAGAGCTTCGCCAGTTTCATGGCTCCTTCAACAGCTTCAGTCCCACTGCCCACAAAAAAGCTATATTGGATATCACCAGGGGTGATTTCAGCCAGCAGATGGGCTAACATACCACGAAGAGGATCTAATAATTCCTGTGTCGGCAGAGGACTCTTTTGCAGTTGCGCCTGCACAGCAGCAATTACCTTGGGATGTGCCCAACCCAGATTAAACAGACCAAACCCACCCAGACAATCAATATACTCACGACCAGTTACATCTCTAAAAGTCGCGCCATGCCCGGTCCACTCCACCGAAGCAAAATCACCAGCCTCAGCCACAGATTTACGATAATCAATAAAACCACTATTATAATAGTGCGTAAAATTTTCGACCGTTGTCTCAACAAGCCACTCAGCTTCTCCAGGGGTTAAACGCGGTTTATGCACAATATCCAGATAACGCTGAGAGTCACTTAATGCTCTGGATCTACCATCGGTACTCATAAAAATCCTTTCCGATAATGCGGTATCCGAGTTACTATGCCACCGCTGATCCGCATACATCAGACAACATTGGTCAACAACAAAACTGAGTAGAGACATCTCTCTACCAACCAATGCCTGTGAACATAGTGGGTCACACCCATCTAAATGGATGATTTACACAGGACAGCTTGTCCTTATGTCAGGAGAAAAGAACTACAGGTAGACATTCCTGCATAATTTCGACAATACGAAAAAATCTCAAAAGCAAATCAACAGGAATCTATTTCAAAAAGACAAAGAGGTTATAACTGAAGAGTTTCAATGAAGAAAATCAGGGGTAACATGTGGACAGATGAAAGCCACGGAATACATAAAATCGTGGCGTGTAATGTGCTCTGCGCTTCTCAGAACGTCTTGTTGCCTGCATAAGACACCATTCTTTAATTCTCAGGGTAACAACTCAAGGTTCTACTATTGAGTATACGTGAAAAGCAGACAGAAAGCAAGTGCATAAAAACACAGGTAAAAGGCGTGAAATTCGATTTATACTCCTTTTACCTGTGTAAAGAAACATAATATTATGAGGTATATTCACCATTGATACGGACATATTCGTATGAAAGATCACAGCCCCATACAGTCGCATGATCGTCACCGATACCCAATGAAACACGAACAACCACCTCAGGTTGTTTCAAATAAGCCTGTAACTCGGACAAACGCTCCTGCCCCAACGCATGTCCATCATAGACAAGCAGATCACCAAACGCAATCGTGACTTTTTCTGGCATGATATCATACTCATCATTACACTTCCCAATAGCCATCGCGATACGGCCCCAGTTAGGATCAGCGCCAAAGATAGCCGTTTTCACCAACGGCGAGTTGACAATCGACTTGGCAATCCGTTTGGCCTGCCGAAACGAGGATGCATGCTCAACGTTGACTTCAAGCAACTTCGTCGCCCCTTCACCATCGCGAGCCATATCCTTCGCCAGTTCAATCGCCATATTTGTCAGAGCCTGACTGAACTCAGACAGTGACACCTCACCAGCCAGACCATTTGCCATAATCGCAACCGTATCGCTCGTACTGGTATCGGTATCAACGCTGACCATATTAAAGGATACATTTACGGCATCACGCAAGCATTGCTGCAACTGGTCCGGCGCGATCCGCGCATCGGTGACAAAATAGCTGAGCATCGTCGCCATATTCGGCTCAATCATCCCCACGCCTTTTGCCATACCAACCAGAACTGCGTCACCAACCTTACAATAACGAAGTTTGGGACGCGTATCCGTCGTCATAATAGCCTGCGCTGACATATGCAATTGGCCCTCTTGCATCTCCTGACCAAAACCTTTGATCCCCGCACGCAACCTCTCCATTGGCAATTGCCAGCCAATTACACCAGTGGACGAGGGCAACACATCTTCCGGTTTAATATCCAGTTCAGCGGCAACCATACGTACCACTTCACGAATATTCGCGATCCCTTCATCACCAGTCGCCACATTCGCATTTTTGCTATTGATGACAAACGCCTGCAACTGCCCATCAGCGATATGTTCGCGTCCAACAGTAATCGCCGCACCACAAAAGCGACTCTGTGTAAACATCGCAGCTGCGGCTGCCGGAACCTCCGAAGCCATCACGGTAAAATCCAGCGTCTCATCACGGATACCGACATTTTTGGCACAAGAACGAAACCCACGTGGATAATATGGCAATGCTTGCATGCTCTATCTCTCTTTTCTCTAGATTACGAACCTTATATCTATTATTTAAGCATACAGATAAACAAACTAGAAAGAGTACTTACACTCTATTATCGTTTCTCCCCGACGTCGATATACGATCATTCCACTCCACACCCTCTGGCTGAGGTAAAGAGAAAGAGAAAAATGCGGCATCTCCCATCTCTTCCCAACCCCGCTTCGTATAAAATTTACGAGCATATGATTCACGAATTCGTCGATTCATCAGCAGTAAGCGTGTGCAACCACGTTCCTGTGCCTCTGCCTTCACAACATCCAGTAAGCGACTGCCAATACCCTGACCAGTAGCGCGAGGATGAACAAAGAGTTCTGAAACATAGCCATCATTACCCAGCATAAGATGCGGGAACCAATGTACAGCTGAATAGCCGATAATACTTCCAGTCATCTCGTCATCTACACTTACCGCTACCAGAATAGTATGCGTCTGCTCACGAGCGCAACGCTCAATTCGTTGTGCGACATGCGTTTGTGTATCAATAAATGGCTCTTTATTTATTTTTTCGGACCAACCTAAAGCGTGAAGAATAGAGGCAATGCCGTGACTATCTTCCACGCGGGCCTCACGAATGGTAATCTCCATTGTGAAATTCCCTTATTACCTTTTTCTACAAAACAAACGAATTGCAAACAAAAGATCATTATATCTCCTGGAGAATAGCTTCTACCGCCTGATCCAATGGAATGATACGGTTGTTCTGCTGTGAGCGTAATTTCAGCTCGATCCCTCCATGCTTTATTGAACGTTTGCTTACAACAACACGTAACGGGATGCCTAGAAGGTCCGCATCATTGAATTTGACTCCTGCGGACTCAAGGCGATCATCAAACAGCACTTCTACACCAGCCGCCTGCAAATCAGCATACAGTTGTTCTGCGCTCGCAGCAATGTCACTCTTGTCCAGATCCAAACCAAGCAACGCAACATGGTATGGGGCAATACTCATAGGCCAGATAATGCCCTTCTCGTCATGCTGCTGCTCAACAACCAGCGCCAATAAACGATGAATACCGAGGCCATAACAGCCCATCAAGATTGGTTGTTCTTGCCCTTGCAGATCCTGAAACGTCGCATCAAAGAGCGTGCTGTAGCGGTGGCCTAATTTAAAAATATGGCTCAGCTCACTACCACGCAGTGTATGCAATACACCACCACATCTGGCGCATTGTGCGCCATCAAATGCGGAAGCAATATCATCCCAGACATCTACCCGAAAATCACGTGGATAGTTTACGTTCCGCAAATGGTAATCTCGCCGATTCGCGCCGGCAACATAGTTACTCCCGGCATGGAGAGAAGTATCAGCAATGATCAGTATAGAGTCATCTTTGTCCACTGGTGAGGTAAAACCAGCCACAATGCCAGCCTGAACCAGTTCTTCCGCTATTGCTAGATGCAAATTTTTTGTATCAACACCCATGCGTCGCAACACGTTGGTCAGTTTCACCTCATTCACATCCAGATCACCACGAATGGCAATCAACACAATCCGTCCAGAGGTGCTATAACAGACAACTTTCATGGTGCGATCCGCACTTACCCCCAGCAAAGTGGTAAGGTCTGCAATCGTCATGCAATCGGGTGTGTAAACTTCTTCCAGCGCGGCCTGCGCCTCCTGCATATTTTCAGAGCGGCGAAACTCAGCTTTTTCTCCATTCGCAGCATACCCACACTGCCCACATACCAGCGCGATATCTTCCCCGGCATCGGTAATCGCCAGGAACTCTTCCGAGTCCTTACCACCAATCGCGCCACTATCTGCTTCAATAGCCATATACTGTAAACCACAACGCGTAAAGATTGCATGATACGCAGCTTTTACCGCCTGATAACTACGGTCCAGTCCCTCCTGATCAACGTCAAAACTATATAGATCCTTCATGAGGAACTCACGCGTACGGAGCAAACCGCCACGTGGTCGCGCTTCATCACGCAACTTCACGCCGATTTGATACAATAACTGAGGAAGGTCGCGATAGCTGCGCACAAACTCGCGCACCAGCAACGTCACTACTTCTTCATGGGTCGGACCCAGCACCAGTTCACGCTCTTTACGATCAGTCAGAGAAAAAAGGGGCACCATCTCCGCACGGGCTGGCCCGCCATCAGCAGGATGTACATCCCAGAGGTCACGCGGTTGCAGGACAGGCATAGTTATTTCCTGCCCACCGATATGATCCATCTCTTCGCGCACAATGGCGGTAATTTTTTGCAATACTCGATTTGCAAGTGGAAGGAAACTATACACACCGGCCGTTAACTGACGAATGAAACCGGCACGAAGCAACAATTCATGGCTCTTACTTTCAGCATCACGCGGAGCTTCACGCAATGTCCTTACAAGAGAGTGAGACACACGCATGGATAATCCTCCCCCATCATCCCGTTGCGATGGGATGCGTTCTCCTCAGCTTGAAAGAGACGCCCCCACCTACAACTTACAAACAGTAGCAAGCAACAACTACATCAGACAATTAGTATGCACGAGCGAAGATTGCTTCGCAGGTAGCAGGCTTACCGGTATAGATACATTTCCCCTGCACACCACCTTCTGGTTGTGCAAAAGGAATCACACGCAACGTCGCCTTGGTTTCTTCTTTAATAGCAGTTTCAGCTGCGCTATCCTCTGCCCATTTCACACGTGCAAAACCACGATTAGCAATAATTTCCTTAAATTCGTCATAGCTCTCAGTGCTGAAGGTGTTCTGCTCTCTAAAGGCAAGAGCGCGCTGATACATAGCCTTTTGCACTTCTTCTAACAACTCTGGCAAACGTGTCTCCAGAGCCTCTACAGGTACAGGCTCTTTGGCACGATTATCGCGCCGCACCAGCATCACATTATTGTTCTGCACATCACGAGGGCCAATCTCCATACGGACAGGCACACCGCGCATCTCCCATTCGTTGTATTTCCAACCCGGAGTATTATCGCTACGGTCTACCTTAACGCGAACTTTGCCTCTGAGCATCTTCTCAACGCGATCAACCATATCCATGACCGCCTCGCGCTCTTTCTCCTTACGCCAGATCGGGACAATCACAACCTGATACGGAGCCAGACGCGGCGGCAACATCAGTCCTGACTTGTCACCATGCACCATGATAATACCGCCGATCATACGCGTACTCATGCCCCAACTTGTTGTCGCGGCATATTTGCGCTGACCATCAGCATCCAGATACTGAATGTCAAAGCTTTGCGCGAAATTATGCCCCATGTTATGACTTGTACCCGCCTGCAACGCCTTACCATCACCCATCATGGCTTCGATAGAATACGTGCGCACCGCACCAGCGAACTTCTCATTCTCGCTCTTGCGACCAGGAATAACCGGGATCGCAGCATCCTCCTCAGCCAATGCACGATAAACCTCAAGCATCATGCGCGTGCGCTCTTCAGCCTCTTCGAAAGTACGATGAGCCGTATGGCCCTCCTGCCAGAGGAATTCGGATGTACGCAAGAAAAGAGCAGTACGCTTCTCCCAGCGCATCACATTGTTCCACTGATTGAGCACTAATGGCAGATCACGATAGCTCTGAATCCACTTTGAAAAACTGTGACCAATAATCGTCTCACTGGTCGGCCGAATTGCTAAAGGTTCTTCCAACTCTTCGCCACCACCACGGGTTACCCAGGCCACCTCTGGCGCAAATCCCTCAATATGCTCAGCTTCTTTCGTCAAGAAACTCTGCGGAATCAAGAGTGGGAAGTAAGCATTCTCCACACCAGTTTCCTTAAAACGTGTATCCAGATGATGTTGCAAATTTTCCCAGATGGCATAGCCATAAGGCCGAATAATCATACAACCACGTACTGGCGCATAGTCTGCTAACTCTGCCTTACGTACAAGCTGGTTGTACCATTTGGAAAAGTCGTCATCCTGATCAACTAGATCCTCTACAAATTTTTCTTCGTTGACCATAAGAATCCCTTTCTCTCTAATCTATCCGTAAACGAGCATAAAAAAAACCCGCCCTCTACAAAGGACGAGCTTACCACCCGTGGTACCACCTCTATTGGACCATATCTCATGATACGGACCCACTCATGCGGTCAGAAATCAACCGCTCCTCCAGATAACGGCAGAGGTCTTCCGGTCAGTTTTTCACTGACGCTCACAGATGGGTTCGACGAGGCGTTATCTACCGACTTTCACTCTCTCGGCTCGCTGTCAGAATAAATACCTGCATCTACTGTTTCTGATCAACGCGTTCTTATGCTTTTCTTCTTAGTTACGCTCAAGCATACACGATTGCGTCCGAACTGTCAAGTTCAGAAATTTAACCTCATAAGACAAAACAATAGACCAACACAGTCATGCTGCTATCAACATTCTCTATCATACGCGATGATGACTATTGGTGCTATCATGCAACTACACAGGTTAACCCAAACATCACTAGAATGACGATGGAGGCATTTCACATGAACCAACAGGAAACTCCACAACCAACACATGAACGGAGTATCCGTGTCATCAAACCACATGAGTTTGATAGCAATACCCCACAAACACCAGGCATGAGGCGAGCAGCAGCCGTCTCACGTCAACTCGCAGGTTCAGAAGGGCTATGGGCAGGAGTCACCATTGTAGATCCAAGTATCGCCAGCGGGAAACATCACCACGGCGATCAGGAAACCATCATTTATGTTGTATCGGGAAACGCAAAAATGCGCTGGGGCGAACATCTTGAATTTGAAGCGGATGTAGAACCGGGCGATTTCATTTATGTGCCACCTTTCGTGCCGCATCAAGAGATCAACCCCTCACCCGATACGCCATCGCAATGGGTCATTGTGCGCAATTCGCAGGAACCAATTGTGGTCAATCTTGAACCCACCAGCAGCAGCCAGCAAGCTGCCAATGATGCCACACATCCACACGCACTGTAACAGAAACAGATAACAAATTACACAAAAGGACGTTTGCCTCATTCAACTTTGAATACAAGCGTCCTTTTCAAGCGCCAGAGCGGCACTTCTCACAAAGATCGACAACGGAAATCTCTTTATTTTAGCAACGTTTCATAATGGATCAACACAGCCCTATAGATATTTACTACAGCCAGAATAGAACGTTCGATCGAGAGAGAAATTGGAAAAAATATCAGGATTAAGGTATGCTATGCTGGTACCTGTATAGAAGAGGCGAATTACCCGGAGAAAAAAACAGCCTATCAAACGTCTATTACTTGCCTGGTGTACATCGTTGTGAGAAGAGCGTGAATAGAGAATAAAGGCAATATATACGCTCTAATCACAGATCGCCTCGTCTGTTCGCCCGACAACAACGTGTTATATGTACACCAATATACCTGAGCAACTGGTAACATATTACCGATTGGAAGGAAAACACAGCACAAATACAGGGCATCCAGCGCTCAGAATGTATTTATTTTTATGACTATTGAGAGGAAATACCACAGCATGGCGACAATTTCATTCCAGCAAATCACCAAACATTATCCTGGTGCAACCAAGCCTGCTGTCGATACCGTGACCTTTGAAGTGCCAGAGGGAAGTACCTGTATGCTCGTGGGCACATCAGGGTCAGGAAAAACAACGTTGCTCCGTATGGTGAATCGACTTATTGAACCAAGTTCAGGTCAGATTTTGATTGATGGCAAGAACGTTTTGCAGGAAAATCCAATTTTGCTGCGACGCCGTATCGGGTATGTTATTCAGCAGGTTGGTCTATTTCCACATATGACAATTGCCGAAAATATTCGTGTAACCGCAGAAATTTCCGGCGGTTGGGATAAGGCTCGTTTAGCTGCACGCGTGGATGAGTTACTCGACCTCGTAGGTTTGCCACCAAACGAGTTTCGCAAACGCTTCCCACGCCAACTTTCAGGTGGTCAACAGCAGCGCGTCGGTCTGGCAAGGGCACTGGCAACTGATCCTGATATTCTCCTGATGGATGAACCATTCGGTGCGCTCGATGCAATTACGCGTACGCGCATGCAGGAAGAATTGCTACGCATCCAGCGTGATGTGAGAAAAACCATTGTCTTTGTCTCCCATGACATTGAAGAGGCGTTTAAACTGGGCAATCAGATCGCCGTTCTTTCAGAAGGGCGATTGATCCAGTTAGGCACACCCGTCGAACTCCTGGCCCAACCCGCGAACGACTTTGTACGCCAGCTTGTTGGGGCGGATAACATTATGCGGCAATTACAGTACCTGCCCATACTCGACGCGATGGATACACGACCCGATGCGGTATCGTCGGCCCATTGGGGAGATACCCGGGAGATTACGTCTCAGGCCACCCTCCTTGACGCACTCCTGAAACTCCTCGAAACCAATGCCTCAGCCCTGACAATCAAAGATCCCGAACAACACCAGACACTCGGACATATCACTCTCGCCAGCATTAATCAAGTGATTACGCACACACAAGCACAAACAGTTTCTCAAGAAGAGACACATATTTAGGCCAGGCCATCGCTCTCTATAAATAGAACGATAAACAGTGCATAATCCATGAATATCTGGTAAAGGAGCGTTCATGAAATATCTACTCAGTCCGTATAATTACGATTTAACCGATCCTGGTAGTATTCCCAACTTATTCTTGCAACATCTTTATCTCGTCGTGATAGCTATGCTGATTTCAATTGTCATTGCTATTCCACTGGGGATTATCGTTGCGCGGAATAAACGGATCTATTTGCCGGTTATTACCGTTGCCGGACTGTTATATACCATTCCAGGACTTGCGTTAATTGGTGTACTGATTTCAATCATGCCATTGAGTCCAGCAATTATTATTATTCCGCTTGTTCTCTATGCGCAACTGGTGCTCATTCGCAATACAGCGGCAGGAATTAATAGCATTGATCCGCTGTTACTTGAGGTTGGAAAGGCGATGGGCATGAGTTCCTGGCAAGTACTCTGGCGCATCACACTACCGCTGGCACTACCTATTATCATCGCGGGAGTACGTGTCGCAACGGTCACAACGATTGGTATCGCTTCTCTAGCGGCACTGGCGGGACAGGGTGGACTGGGAGCACTTGTTTTTCAGAACATCACAACGGGAAATATGCAAGGTGTGATCGCAGGTGGTATCCTGATGGGACTTTTCGCCATTGTCGCGGACCTCATTCTGCTAGGGATACAAACCCTCTTGAATAGAGGACGTGGTACCGTTTCTTTAGCATAAGAAAGAGGTCTGACGTAATGTCTGTATGGCAATTTATTGTCAATCCGGATAACAACTTTATCGAGCAAACAATTGCGTATTTGCAGATATGTGGTATTTCCATTCTCTGCGCGATTATTATTGGTGTTGTGCTCGGCATCGCCGTTTCGCGCAGCCCTATCGCTGCATTTATCGCGGTGAATTTCAGCGGCTTGCTGCGTGCGATCCCGGTAATTGTCTTTCTGGTGGCGGCTATTCCTGTGCTCAAAACAGGAAATCCACCCGCAATTATCGCACTGATTGTGCTTGGTATCCCACCAATTCTGCTCAATACCTACACAGGTATTCGTGGCATCGATGCGGCCATCGTTGATGCCGCACGTGGCATCGGGATGACCACATGGCAAATCATTACCCGTATTCAAGCTCCACTGGTGCTCCCTGTCCTTGCCGCTGGCGTCCGTACTGCCGCAGTACAGGTTATCGCGACGGCAACACTGGCGTCTATCATTGGAGCAGGAGGATATGGCGTCTATATTGTTGATGGCGTCTATACTTTTAAGAATGCAGAAATTCTTGCTGGTGCGATACCAGTCGCACTGCTGGCAATGATTATAGAGGTGTTTATGAGCTGGTTGCAGCGTGTACTGACACCGGAAGGTTTACGTGTACAAAGAGCGCAATCCGAAGCCAGCGCATAATTACCAGTTACATGGATAGATTTCTCTATCCTTATTTTGAAAGGTAGGAAGATATGACTTCCCCCAAAAAGCCGATTCAGGCAAAACTCGCGGCCTTATTCTTATTCGTTCCACTCTTATTTGTAGCGGCCTGTGGCACACCTGGCACACCCGCATCTACAGGTACCAAAGGACCAATCACGGTTTCCAGTAAACTGGATAACGAGTCCCGCTTGATCGGTCAGATGTACGTGTTACTGCTGCAAAAAGATGGCTTTAAAGTAAACTCTAAACTGGCCTTTGGTGATACACCTTTTAACTTTAAAGCGATCCAGAGCGGTGCAACCGATATTTATCCAGAGTTTACCGCAACAGGTCTGAACCTGCTAGGCACACCATCTAGCTACAACCCGCAAAAAGATTATCAGACGGTCAAGCAGGGCTTTCAGCAGAAATATAACATCACCTGGCTGAATCCATCGCCATTAGATGATGGTTATGCTCTCTGTATGTCAAAAACACAATCCCAGAAGCTGGGCATCACAACGATTTCGCAGCTTGCCGCGAAGGCTTCACAGATGACACTGGAATCACCAAGCGATGGCGTACCGTTTGTAGACGCGTTACAGAAGACCTATGGACTCACCACCAAGAGCTTCAAAAAGGCTCAGACGGTTGACGTAACGGTTGGTTATACCACTGTTCAGGATGGACAGGCTCAGGTTGCTGTTTGCTATGGCACAGATACTTCAGTACAGTCACATGGTCTGGTCTTCTTGCAGGATGACAAAAATGGTTTCCCTGCTTTCAATCCAGCACCTATCGTCCGCGATTCGGTTTTGAAAAAATATCCAGAAATCGCAACGGTTCTGAACCCACTGGCTCCAAAACTCACTACAGCAGTCAGCATCCAGTTACAAAATCAGGTAGCGCAAAAGGAGTCTCAGGGCGCTTCACCTGATGAAGCAATCAAAGTGACCGCCCAGAGCTTCTTACAACAGAATCACCTGTTGTAATAGTTCTAGTTCACAGCGACAAGGACAGATTCATATGCCACGTACAACTTTGACGGAAACAGAAATTGCTCTGATTCAAAGGCAACGTGTTGCACGTCTGGCAACCGCAGATGAGAACGGGAGTCCAACTCTCGTCCCCATCTGCTATGCTTTTGACGGCAACTATTTTTATACACCACTGGATGAGAAACCCAAACGCGTACAGGGGAGTCAGTTACGCCGGGTAAAAAATATTCAGGCTCGTCATGAGGCATCACTGCTGCTCGATCATTATAGTGAGGACTGGTCGGAACTGTGGTATCTTCAGATTTATGGATATGCGGATATCATGCCACCAGAGCATCCACAACACGCACACATAGTTGAGTTGCTGCGAGAACGCTACGTGCAATACCAGAGTATGGCCCTTGAGCAGGCGTCCATCATCACCCTCCAACCAGGGCGTATCAACGCATGGGGACCGGCACTACACTGATTTCAGGCTTACATTGGTAAGCGCTTCAATGTACGTAAAGACTCAAGGAAATGGAGGAATCCCTGCGAATCCGCCAGAAGGCGAACGCGGCGAAATCCATCTCCATACACAGGATCAGAATTATTCTCGATAGCTGTCGCGTGATAGAGGCTTTCAGGTGTCTGCAATTCCTGGTAGTAACGATAAGAGAGCAATTCACAGAAACCCTCCTCACTCCATGTGGGCAAGTGTACACCATGAATAATCAGCCAGACATGCCCTAGCTCATGAGCAACCACACCACGAAACAATGTCGTTGGCATCCCCCGCAAGACAGCGATACCATTCACCTCTGTCCGCACTGTCTGACCATTCTGGACATAGGTGGCACTGGTCGTCACCCCCAGAGAATCACCATGACTGACATGCTGTAAGAGCCGCTGCAAGTGCTCACGCCCACACAGATCAAGGTTCAGATGAAAATTGTTATATTTCAGTCCTTGATTGCTGATCCAATGGATAACCTGGGAAAAAAGTGGTCTGGCATCCTGAGAGGTTTCAATCGCGGCAACCCGACAAACCACACAACGAACAACCTCTGCATCATTCTCCCGTTGATCAGGGGGCACAAGTCGACCACAGAAACGGCACATCGGGTAGTGACCCTGATGCTCTTTACAAAAGGTTTGTCCCCAGTGATCGATCAGATATTCTCCAACCAGAGGCTTACCGCAATAGACACAACGCGGCGCTCTATATTGGCTATAGCAAGCAATGTGATACGGTTCCCCCTGATAAATGGAAAATCCTGATCCAGAGAGCGGTTGCCCACATGCTGCACACACAAAATGCTCTGGGTGCCAGTTTGCTCCCAGCGCCTGAATATAATTGACATTCGCCGAGATCGGTTGCCCACATCCCTGACAGATTGGTCGCACAGCACGCATGATCATTAACCCCTTCATTACCACTGCTATTATGAGCAAGTATAGCATATCTCTAGCTTTGCTTGATATAGTAATAAAATACGCTTCTCTTAATCCACAATAATCCCCAAAAAAATCACAACAACTGAAGCCATTATGTAAAGAGATTCGTATTCCCCGTAAGGGTATAGTGATAATTTCCATTCAGTGATAAGGAGGAACATATGCCTGAGAAAAAACCACTTCGTGGCGTTGGCGACAAAGAACAAAAACAGTATGAAGAAATCAAAAAATCAGCCGAAAAAAGCGGACGCTATGGGGATCGCGCTGAAGAAGTCGCCGCCCGCACAGTCATGAAACACCATAAAGAAGAACATCATAAAAAAGGCGAATAATAGATGAGGGAGCGGGTAAAACCACTCCCTCAATTGATAATTACCCATAGACAAAAAACAATTCCCTTGAAAAAGCCATGAATCCCAATAACAGTTAATGCATACTTTATTACAGAAAATGAAGACTATACACATTACAATATTTATATAATAAAATCCAATCAAATAAGATTCAGTATCATCTGAAGTTCTACAATATTCATTAACCAGTAATTTATCCGCTTCCATCTATTTTCGTGATATACTGTTGAATAGATATCTAGCACAGCTATAAATTCACGATATACCGCACCAACTAGGAAGCAGGAACAAGTATGCTCAATTCAGCCTCGCTACGAACAGTAAATAATGCCAGATTTTCACAGCGTTTCGTTCGACCGCTCTACGATTCGTATTGCTTCTCCAACCTCCCCTCGACCATTGAGTTTCTGCTCACAGGTAAAAATCAGAGTGCGCTGCCAGTTGACGTGTTCGGGAATTTGCCAACACGCTACAATAGTGTAATTTTCTTTTTTATCGATGCATTCGGGTGGCGTTTCTTTGAACGCTACGCAGAGAAATATCCTTTTTTGAAACGCTTTCTGGAACAGGGTTGTGTGTCAAAAATGACATCACAATTTCCTTCCACTACGGCGGCCCATGTTACCTGCATTCACACTGGCTTAAATGTTGGTCAAAGCGGTGTCTACGAATGGAACTACTATGAACCACTCGTTGATGCGATTATCTCCCCACTGCTCTTCTCCTATGCTGGTGATAAACTCGCACGCGACACGATCAAAAATGCTGCTGTACCAGCAACATCCTTCTTCCCACAAAATACCTTCTATCAACGCTTAAAAACGCATGGGGTCAATTCACATATCCTACAATATCAGGCTTACACCCCCTCAACTTATTCAGATATTGTCTTCCGGGGTGCTCAGGTTCATCCCTATCAAACACTGCATGACGCCTTTAGCCGCTTGCTCCATCTGATTACCAAAGCGGGATCACAGCCATCGTACTATTTTCTCTACTTTGATCGACTTGATGCGGTTTGCCATAATCATGGACCAACGTCAAAAAACTTTGAAGATAGTGTTGATGGTTTTTTGAAACTGATTGATCAGTCCTTCTACCAGCCTATGCAGGCCAGAGCAAAAAATACGCTCTTCATTATGACTGCTGATCACGGTCAGGTAGAGGTTAATCCCTATCAAACAAGCTACATCAATAAACACATTCCCACTGCCCTCCGCTATATAAAGACCAATAAAAAAGGCAACTTGCTGGCTCCCGCTGGATCGGCACGTGATATGTTTTTGCATGTCAAAGAAGAATGCATTGATGAGGCGGTAGCAGAATTACACCAGCGGTTGGCATTTCGCGCAGAGGTCTATCGCACGGAAGAACTGATCCGACAAAATTTCTTCGGCATGCAACCACCATCACAAACCTTTCTGGACCGCGTAGGCAATGTTGTAATCCTCCCTTATAAGCGTGAAACGGTATGGTGGCACGAAGAAGGGAAATTCAGCATGCATTTTCAAGGTCATCATGGTGGATTAACGCCAGAAGAGATGGAAATTCCACTGCTTCTACTACCATTTTAAGAAAAACAAAAAGCCCCTCAGAGAATACTCCAAAGGGCCTTTTATTTACAACTTGTTTTTATTCATAACGTAAAACTTCTAACGGACGAACACGTACTGCTCCCCACGCGACAAAAATGGCGGCGAGCATTGCCAGCGCGGTAGCACCTGCAATTAAACCAACGGCGGTAATACTACTGACCCCAAAGGCAGCGTTAAAAACAACCGTTCCCAATATTGAAGTGATAAATGTCACCAGCAACATCGCGACTAATGCACTTACCCCACCAACGATGCCATTCTCTACCAGCACTTCACTCAGAATCGAGCTACTGGTGTAACCAACTGACTTGAGAATACCAAGTTCCCGTCTGCGCTCCAACATCGCCAGCGCCACTGCGTTCGCAATGATAATAATGCCAGCCAGCAATGAGAGTGAGGCAATCGTCGTCAGCGTCAACAGGATATCATTGAGAATCTGATCAATAATGTTACTGATGTTTGAGAGATTCAAAACGAAAGCATTTGGCACAGTGCGAGAAATCTCATCGACAGCACTTGAGAGCTTGTTTGGATCAATCTTCATGTAGAAAATCGCTTCCGAAACACCTGTTGGGGAAACACCTTTTACCACATTGGTCGTACCAATGATGGGTTCCAGATTCGAACCAAAACCCGTCTGCTGATAAAATCCAACAATAGTTACCGTCTGTGTATGCTTCCGATCAGAGCTGGCAAGCGTAATCGTATCACCCACCTTCAAAGGCGTTGACAGCCCTTGCTGCAATAGATTAGAGACAAGCACATCATTCGTGCCCGCATCCTGCACCGTCAGGTTATGCCCTTTTACGATGGTCATTGATTGCATCGAAGGGATCTGATTATGGCCCACATCATAGCCTTCAACACCACTCAAAAAGTAGAGGACAACATTACGGCTCCGCGTTCCAGCCGATGATGATGAAGTATTCTGCTGTGGTAAGAACTGCTGAATGGGTTGATTATTAATCGCAACCGGCACCGTCGAAGCCATTGAATGAATTTGATATGCAGAAAGCCCTGACAATGAAGAGAGCTTATGCTGTAACTTTGTCGTATCACTGTTATCAGTGATTGAGTAGACGTTATAATTCAATGCCTTCCCGATCACGGTGTTGACCTGTGTACGCAGATTCTGACCCAGTACCAGAATCAAGCCAATCGTAAAGATGCCGACAAAGAGCGCAAGCATCGTCGTTGTTGTGCGTGCTCGCTGCCGCCCCAGATTGCGCAATGCCATTTTCACCATTGCTTTCCAGGTACGAGGAACAATGACAACAAGCAATAGTAAGCACGAGATCACAAACAAGAGCACGCCAAAAGCCCTGAAATCAGGCACCTTGAAGTAGAGCGCAGCGGAAATGGCAAACAGGGCAAGCATCACCAGCAGATACCAGAAGGTAAAACGTTCCAATACAGGCATACGACTGAGCAGGAAAATGATCAAACCGAGGAAGAGACTCAATATCCCCAGAAAGAGAAATGTACCATAGACCGAGGCAATGCCCAATACTACATTGCCATTGAGTACGATAATAGCAAGCAGACAAAACAACACCGACAGGATAATCAATAGCACAACCGTCAGGGCAATACTGGCTGCGCCACGACCTGCCGACAAATCGCGGATTACATTCAATGGGCGGATATTCGCGGCCTGCACAATGGGTAGCAGACCAAAGATCAGCGCTGTCACCAGACCGATCACAACGCCACCGCCGATGGTCGACCAACTCAATAGAAAAGGGATATTCAACCCGAAGGTCTGTACAACCAGATTGCGTACAAGATAGCTCACGCCAGTCGCCGCCGCCGCGCCGACCACACCACCAGTAAGCCCTAATAATCCTGCTTCTAACCCAAAAAGCAGATAGAGATCGAAGCGGCGATAACCAGTTGTCTTCAGCATCGCAATCTCTGTCTTGCGCCGTGATAGCAATACCTGCATTGTATTCACGATACCGACGCCACCAATCAGCAGAGCCAGCAAGCCAGCAATTTCCAGAAAATTCTGTACATTGTTAATCGTCGCCTGCTCCTGCTTCAGCGCATCCGCCGCAGTTTGCGTATTCGCTATAGGAAATTGATTCTGAATTTGCCTGACATCATTATTGATCTGCGCTGATGGAGCAGTAATATCAATCGTATCATAGGTCACAGGTAATTTCGGGGCCGCTGCCTGATAATCACGCTCAGAGATCACCACAACGCTACCAGCCTGATCAAACACCCCTGTCTCTGAGATCACGCCAGCCAACTTCACATTGAGTGTCCGCCCACTCGCCTGCTGCGTTCCCACATGCAGAGAGAGTGTATCACCAACCTGCTTTTTATACTGATTTATGAATGATTGTGTCACCACTATCTGATTGTTCTTCAGTAGCGAGGAAAATGTCTCATTCCGAGGGCTGACAAAGGTCGGCGGAGTGACAACAGGATAATTAGCAGGATCAACAACCCGGACAGTAAATGATTGTCGTAACGAAACGCTGGTCCCGGTTGTTCCCTGAGCATTAATAACAGGAGTGTAGTTCGTAATAGCACCTTGATTTTTCAAATTCGCGAAAAACGTCAGGTCGCTGCTCACAAAAGGTTGATTTTGCGACCGAACCTGAATATCGCCCCCATTTGCAGCACGAACATTACTGGTAAAGGCATTATTAATCATCAGGCCAACAAGTTGTAAGGCCACAATAGCCATTACACCAACGGCGACACAGAAAATCGCCAGCAAGGTTCGTTGACCACCACGGACGAGCGAACGAGACGTATAATTAAAATACATCGAAACTTTCACTGTGTAATTCTCCCGCCGCTCATATCTAACTCAGCCACCAGACCATCAACGATACGAATAGCCCGATCCGCGTGCGAGGCCACATTCTGATCATGGGTAGCAATAATAAATGTCTTACCAGTGCGCTGACGCAGATCGGCAATCAGGCGCAGTACCATCTCACCATTGCGAGCATCCAGATTTCCCGTTGGCTCATCAGCAATCACAATAGCAGGATCAGTCGCCAGAGCACGAGCAATAGCCACACGCTGCTGTTCACCACCAGATAACTGACTGGGGCGATGCCCCAGACGATGACCAAGACCGACCAGAGCAAGTAATTCCTTCGCTCGACTGGACGGTGAGCCTTTATGTTTTCCCACATAGAGCGGCACTTCAACATTCTCCTGAGCCGTCAAGGTAGGAATAAGATTAAATGCCTGGAAGACCATCCCTATTTTTTGATTCCGCACCGCCGCCAGTTTGCCTTCATTCATACGGGCAATATCAATACCATCAATCAACACCTCACCAGAACTGGGATTATCCAATCCGGCGATGATACCGAGTAACGTACTTTTACCAGAACCAGAAGGACCGACAATAGAGATAAAATCTCCACTTTTAATCTGAAAACTAATACCTTTTAAAATATCGATACGCTCACGACCAAGAGGAAGACTTTTCGTTATATTGCGCACATCCATCACAACACGTGATAGATTGGTACCCGCCTGTGACGAGGACTGTAACACAATTTCATCCATAGGAAACAGTGCTCCTTAAAAATCCATGCGATTTTACAACGCACACATGCGTTGTCATAAAATGATAATGTTTTTTTGCCACATGAAAAGAGAAGATCATTCTTCTTTGAATGCACAGCTTTTTCAGTCTATAGTTCCATGAAAATGTGTATTCCTGCTTTTCATACCACTGTTTGTAGCTACGTTCCGTACATGAGAACGTTGCAGGCAACGATCAAAACAACAAACAAAGAACAGTATGTATAGACAAAACGACAGCGGAAGTTGAATGCCAGCCTCGCTGGTCGGTCTGGTTATAGGACTATACTCATCTTAAAAGAGGAGATTTTTTCCTCTCTCATTATTTTTATTGTATACTGCACAGTGTGGAAAGTAGTGGATTATTCATGTTAAAAACATACATAGCAATCAATACCTGCTTCTTTCTATATTCATGAAAAGAGCAAAGCTTTTTTTGAGTATCCATTTTGCTTTACTTATAGCAGTATATTTTTCCTTATATGCAACATCTATTTCACAATACTCGTATCAATCATCGTCAGATTTTATTTTTATCTCTGACCAGGAATTCGATGGTATTTTCAAATTCTGGCATATGGATGCAAAAAGCAAAGGCTTGCTCTGTGTACACAACCGATATATGACTACATCCCATCATTGGAAACCAGAGTAGTCATATCATGGCTTCACTATAATGAAAGTGTTGTATTTGCTGGTAAGGATACATACAGTAAGACCCATGACATAAAAGTGTATAAAATTAAGATAAATAAGTCAGCATTGATCAAACAGGTATATTCTAACAATCGATGTATACGTGTGTAAGAAGATAAACAGGATATGCAACGATGGTCAACTATGCTATACTGCACACAAATAATATGGGCGTGTTGTATGTCCTTGTATCGGAAAGCTATCGTTCTGCGTCCCAAGATGAAGCAATCAGGAGTGTTTCGGTACGCTCCCACAGTCCTATTACCGAGTGAGAGGAAAGAATACTTATGCGGCGAGGAACACTCATACTCCTCTTATTTATTATCCTATTAGCCGTGGGCGCATCATATGTCGATTTCTGGCCTAATGGTAAGCCCCACTACGGAATTACAAATCCATTTACAGTTTCTCAGGGCTTGGACCTTGAGGGTGGTACTACCATCATGTTGGAACCCACCGCAAACGACATGAGCAAAGCCAACGCGCAGGCAATGGCGACGGTCCAACAGATCCTTTCGGAACGTATCGGTGGTAGCCTGGGTGTAAAAGACTCTACTGTCCTGGTACAGCACGTTGGCTCAACTCCCAGCATTGTAGTCGAATTACCAAAGTTTAATGGTAATCAGCAAAGCGCGATCAGTGAGTTGCTGAAAACCGGTAACCTGCAAATCTGGAATACTGGCCCAAGTGCGGCAACTGAAGGTCAATCATTCACTGCCAGCGAGTATACCCAGTACAATCCAGGCAATAAACCATTGTTTACGGGTAACGATCTTAATCTGAACAGTCTGCAAGTGAGTCAGGGTCAGGCCGGAGACTACGTCGTCGATTTCTCGATGAAGGGTGCAGCAGCAAGCAAACTTGGTACCTTCACGGCGAATAATGTTGGTAACTACATGACTATTACCCTGGATAACCAGGTTATCATGTCGGCAACGATCAACCAGCAGCTTCCTGGTTCTGGTCAGATCAGTGGTAATTTCTCACTGACACAGGCAACACAGCTCGTCAATACCTTAAAGTATGGTGCATTTCCGATTACGCTCACGCAGGTGAGTCAGCAGACCATCCAGGGCACACTGGGTTCTGAAGCAATTACCCGCAGTCTGCTGGCTGGTGGCCTCGGTCTGGGTATCGTTATCCTGTTCATGCTGATCTATTATCGCCTCCCTGGCTTTCTGGCGGACATCGCGCTCATCCTCTATTCAGTGATGACCTTCGCGGTCTTCAAGCTGATTGGCGTCACCATGAGTCTGGCAGGTATCGCTGGTTTCATTCTCTCAATTGGTATGGCAGTAGACGCGAACGTGCTCATATTTGAACGCGTCAAAGAGGAACTGCGTGCTGGTCGGTTGATGGCTTCAGCGATTGATAATGGCTGGAAACGAGCCTGGCCTTCGATCCGCGACTCCAACACCTCAACCCTCATCACCTGTGCAATTTTGTTCGCATTTGGTAGCAATTTTGGCGCAACCATCATTGTTGGCTTTGCCACAACATTGTTCCTGGGTGTAGTTGTAAGTATGTTCACAGCAGTTGTCGTCACCCGCACATTCCTCAATCTGCTCGTGCCGACCGGTGCCATTAATCACCCTGCGCTGTTTGGGCTTCCTGCTGGTGCAATTCCTGCGCCTGTCACAACACTGGCCCGACGAAGAAGTACGGTATAGAGGAGGGTATAGTGTTCAATATCGTCAAGCATCGCTATATATTCTTGCTTATCTCGCTCGTTATTATTGTGCCGGGCACGCTCTCTTTAATTTTCTTCGGTTTGAATCTCGGCATTGATTTCGTCGGTGGCGCAAATATTGAAATACGCCCCCAGCGTGCGATTTCACAAACAGAGCTAGATAATCTGCTCAAACCGTTCAATCTGAAGAATCCACAGATTCTATATGGTACGGATACGCAGAATCCTGGCAACAAAAACGCTTGGATCACCCTGAACACACAGATTGATCAAGGTGTTGAAACTGCTATCACGAATGATATGACGAGCAAATTCAACGTCAAACCAAACTTTATTAACGTTCCAGGGGCCAATGGCAAAACATATACCATCGTAACAGCCAATGGCTTCAGCACGGCACCTACGGCAAGCGCGATTAAAAGTGCGCTGCAGAAGTTGCCAGCAACGAGCGCCAAAGTAGCGGTGAACGTCACCAATGTTCAGGTTGGTAGCACAAATAGCACCATCACAATCATGACTCAGAGTCAGGTCACAACAGGTAACGCCACAAACGGACAGATCAGTCTTGCGAACATGCTGGGTTCATTCGTGCAGCATGGTGGCCCGGCATTCCAGGTCGTCACCAATTCACAGGTTGGGGCATCGGTCGCCGGTTCAACCGTAGAGATGGCCTTCCTGGCAGTTCTGGCTTCGTCAGTAGCAATTCTGCTCTACATCTGGTTCTCCTTCCGTAAAGTATCGAAACCCTGGAGATTTGGAGCCTGTGCTCTGATCGCCCTGTTACATGACGTACTGGTCGTGCTTGGCATCTTCTCCATTCTGGGTAAATTGTTTAACATTCAGGTTGACTCCCTGTTTGTCACAGCCCTGCTGACGGTGATTGGTTTCTCGGTTCACGATACCATCGTGGTATTTGACCGTGTCCGCGAAAACATGCAGCGCCGTACCAGCGAGAGCTTTGAAGAAGTCGTTAACGCCAGTCTGGTACAGACAATGGCTCGTTCATTGAACACCTCACTAACTGTTATGTTCACGTTGCTGGCTATGACCCTCTTTACCGCTGGCCTGGCATCCAACGTGCATGAATTCACACTGGCTCTGTTGATTGGTATCTTCAGTGGTACGTACTCATCAATCTTCAATGCCAGTATGTTGCTGGTCATCTGGGAGAATGGCGAACTGGGTTTGTGGCGTTTGCAGAAAAACCGCGAACACATGCCAGCCCATCGCACACAAAGTGAGGCACGTGAGTTAGCACATACACGTGGCTAACCATGTCTTCACCCGCAGAGTAATAACACAAACATAATCTGTGGACACGAAATAACCGATTGACATCCACTCTTCAGAAGAGTGAGTAACAGTCAATCGGTTATTTATTTTGCTGGACAAACGAGTGGACGCTTAGGAATCGAGACTGGTAAGGAAACGCAATTTACGATGAAAGACCTTTTCAAAAAGGTCCGCTTTATCACGAGCATGCTCCAGCTCGACATCAAGATCTGCCAGAGGGCGAACAAAAACCTGCAATGTCCAGACCTTACGGTCACACTCATCGGCATCGGCGATAATATGGGACACACGACCATCATGGTTAAAATCAAACGCATCGGCGACTCGTAAGAGGGCGGCAAGAACACAGACTCGTTTTTGTGCATTCTTCGAAAGGGCCGCAAATTCCTCATGATGTGCATTCGGAAGAGCACGTCTGTGATACCGTGCGATACACGCAATCTCATAGCGCTCTTTTGCCGTGAAATCAGGCAATTGAGAATCTTTAATCAGGCGAAATGAGTGCTTATGATGGCGTCGCGCATCAACCATCATGCCTGTGTTATGTAAAAATGCTGCGCGTTGTAACAATCGAAGTTCACGTTCGCCAAAATGATGCAAAGGAAAGGTTGCTTCAAATAACTGTACGGAGAGCTGCATCACGTGACGAGCATGGGGCCAATCTTCCACAAGTAACCCACCACTTAAGCGGATCTCTTCATTTGTTGGTTGACCGGCTGTTTCCCAATTTATCTCTTCAATTGAACTTTGCATCACCATGAGCCAATTCCTCCTGAATATACAGTGAGATTCATATCTGAAATCGTATACTACTACTGATCACTCCCTCCCTACCAGCACACGTCATCCATTATCCATAAAACACGCTGTACACAAGATTTAGATCATGAAGTCAAATACTTTATACAGCAGCACCTTGCAAACATTCTCAGTTCGTCATATTTTGAGCATTGAAAGTACCTGTTGCCGAAAATCCTTACCTTTGAGCTGATACCAATGTTGACGAAAAGCAGTATACATCTCTTCTCGCTGGTGTTGCAGACTCTCCAGTAAAAATTCTAAACCTTGCCGCTGTTCTGCGGAAGGAGCTGCTTCAGGGTCCAGAAGTTGAGCAACGAGTTCGGGTTGAATAGCAAATTGTAACTTTCCAGATTTTTGGGGTGCGCTCATAAGTGCATACTCATACCCAGAGCCACTATCCTGCCCACCAAGACACAGACGAATGAGAGCAATCATCACATCTTTATCATGCAGGGAGCCTAATTCTTCCTGAATCTGCTCTACTTCCTTAATTATCTCGGCTGCTTGCTCAGGAAAGACGTCCTGAAAAATTTCTAGCGAGTACCGTAGCCGTTTAGCTGCGATACGTAAATTATGCAATTCGTGAACATTGTAAGGATTATCGACATACTCTTCCCATGCATACATTTCATCCATGCGAGTTCTGACGATAACCTGAGCATTCTCTTCGACGCTACCATGTGCATGTAAGTTCTCAACTACTTTAGCTTTTGCCATTTTGTGAGTCCCTCTCAGCCAATGAAGCATCTAGAGCAACCATCAGTTCACGCTCATCAAGTTCATGTATATACGCGCTCAATTCTTCTTGATACTGATCACGGTAACAACTCAAACGATCAATCAACCAGAGAATACCCGGGTGCCCCTTCTCTGGAATGTCCTCCAATTGCTGCCGTAAAGTGGCAATCATCACGTCGGTATCCCGTGCATTACCAAGCGTATCCGCGGTCTTCTTTACACTACGATAGGCATACTTAAACGCTTCAGGCTCCCCGATAGATTGATAGGCATCCATCAAAGCACGGAGCCGCCGAGAGGCAACACGCATTTTATGTACAGGTTCAATGTCATTGTCCTGCTGAGCCAGTACATCATTACGCCACCCAAACATCTGCTCGGCACGCTCATGTATTCTCTGTTGCCCAAACTGCACAAAGTCTTCTTGAGGCTCTTCTGCCCCAGGTACATAGGGCGAAATTTTGCGACCTGACTGCATTTGCTGGCGCACAGCCTCCAACCAGTTCTCGCCATAACGAGCATAGGCAATTAATACACCCTCACGAATGCCATGTTCGCTGACCTGTATCTCAGCTATATGGTATCGATCCATAACAGCATGAATGATCAGAACGCCACCAATCAACACACGAGCACGTTTTTCATCAATCTGATAACGCTCTGCAATCTCTCTGGAGGACAGAGAACACAAGAGACCCTCACAACGTAGAACTTCATCACGTGTCAGAGTAACGCGCTCTGTGCTCAATCTGAGAGCTTTTTGGGCCAGGTGCAGCAGCACATTCGCTGTACCACCGGTCACCAGACACAATTTAGGGAAACGCTTGATTGGAATACCTGCCAGAAATGTCTGTAGAAAAGTAGATGCCGTATCCATATCAACAGCCGTTGGCGGATCAGCCGTAAAATAACGATCATGTATCCAGCCAGAGCCAATCGGAAGCGAAGTACTACCTGTGATATGCCCTTTCCGAGCCAGCACAAACTCTGTACTGCCACCACCCAGATCCATGACTCCAACAGAATTGGGAACATGTGCATCTTGCGCAACTGTATAGGTAACACCATAGAACATAAGTGCAGCTTCGATATTCCCATCAATTATAGCGACAGGAACACCAATAGCATCTTTAATCTCCGCAATAAAAGCATCCTTATTCTGTGCCTTACGTATGGCTTCTGTGGCAATCACAAAGAAGTGGCTCGTATTGTACGAGCGTGTTAAAGCTTTATAACGTCGCAACACCGTAAGAGTCTTTTTACGCTTTTCAGAAGAGATCATACCATCGGTATTAACGCTCTCACCAATGCGAACCATAGCTTCATCAGCCGCCAGGATATCCAGATGGTCAGGCATACATTTCGCAATTACAATACGAATTGTATTGCTACCAATATCAACCGCAGCACAGACTGGCGGATACTGTTCTTGCATGAACACACCGACTTTCTCACATCCACATATACAATACACAAACAGTTATTCTGCTTTCACGCGGAAATTTCAAGTAAGACATAGTTCTATTTCAACATATTAATATTATTATAACATGAATCAATCTTGCAAATGGCCGAGTTTAACAATAGAATAACTTCTGCTTAACAAATTTAGCATTCTGGAAGACACATCCTCAGAATGAATTACTGATAGCAATAGGCCAAACGT
>Ga0310811_10001638_pt1 | contig 27912 bp, 25 predicted proteins | sample YCmetagenome_FD_207642 | JGI IMG/M metagenome (GOLD analysis project Ga0310811, IMG submission 207642) | Soil microbial communities from experimental microcosm in Duke University, North Carolina, United States - YC | ecosystem: Engineered > Artificial ecosystem > Soil microcosm > Unclassified ... | reverse complement strand
ACTCGATCGGCTTACGCCTGAAGGGTGTGTCCGGAAACTTCAACGATCGCGCGCTACAGAGAGGTGTCGTTGCCCACGGCGCGCCATACGTGACGGCGACCAAAGCCGGTCGCAGCGAAGGTTGCCCAGCGATGGAGCAGGACCGCGCTCGGCGCGTGCTCCCCGAGCTAGCTGACGGCGGGATGGTGTTCCTCTTCGCGCCGGATCAGAAGTGGATGACCGACGACCCGTGGGTGGTCGCCAGCGCGGAATAGCCGAAGGCCAAGATCGTATTTACCGCTAGTCCCACCATCCCGAATTTGAAATGGGGTCTCGGCTGGGGCCTCTGGATGGCCGGCTTTTTTTCCGTGTTTCGGAAAGCGATCCTCACCGACCCGCTTGTAGACCTCGTGGCCGGACTCGTCTTCATGATCGTAGGCGCCGCCTTTTGGCAATCGAATGTGGTCGGCTCGTCTGGGTAGTCTCAAACCCTGAAGAGTTTGATCCAGGTTAACCGTCCTGGCTTTGTTCGCGGGCTGGGACGTGTTCCTGTATGAACACCGGACTTAGGTGCACGTCCACCTGCACCAGATTCGCCTCCCCGATGCACTTGAAGCCGTGGACCTCGCCGGCCTTGATCACGAGAATGTCGCCTGCTCCCGCCTCGAATTCCTTCCCGCTGACCGTATACTGCCCGCGCCCCTCTCGAATGAACTGAACCTCGTCGTACGGATGGCGATGCGGCTCGGGACCTTTTCCGGGGAGAGCGTTCAGAAGAAAAACCGAGATCTTAACGTCACCGTTGTCGGCGCCGACGAAGTTGTGGGAGCTTCCAATGAGCGGGAGATCTTCCTGACGAACCCGATACATTGTGACCGCTCCTAGGGTCCGCCGTACACGCGTACGTAGTCGACAATCATCTCCTGCGGGAAAGTCGTCGACGCGTTTGGATCTCCGGGCCAGCCTCCGCCAATGGCGAGATTGACCAGTAGAAAGAAGGGATGGTCGAACACCCACTTCGCCCCCTGTGGCAGATCCGCAGGCGTCACACGGCTGTACTGGCGGCCATCCACGAACCAGACGACCTCGTTCGGCCGCCACTCGACGGCGTAGATGTGAAAGTCGTCCGCGTAGATCCCACGCCTGAGCGTATCGGCGCGACCGATCCCATGCTCACCTGAATATCCGGGCCCGTGCATCGTCCCATGCACGACCGGCGGCTCGCGCCCGATGTTTTCCATGATGTCGATCTCGCCCGACTGCGGCCAACCCACGTTTGCGATGTTGGCGCCGAGCATCCAGAACGCCGGCCACATGCCCTGGCCGCGCGGGATGCGGATGCGCGCCTCGAACCGTCCGTAGGCCCGCGCGAAAAGCCCTTCGGTCTTGAGCCGCGTGGACGTGTAGAGACAGCGCCCGTACCAGCATTGACGATTTGACGACGGCGGCTCGGCGCGCGCAGTGATCACAAGGTGGCCGTGACCATCCAACACAGCGTTCTCGGTACGCGTCGTGTAGAACTCGCGCTCCTGATTTCCGAACCCGGCCCCGCCCGTATCCGCGGTCCACTTCGCGCGATCGAACGACGCGCCCGCCGGCCCGTCGAACTCGTCGTGCCACACCGGACTCGGTGAGCGCGAAATATTCGCGCACGCCGCGAGCGCGAAAAACGCCGCGGCCGAGAAGACCGCGAGGGGCATGAAGCGAGCTCGGTTCACGTCAGACGTCGAAGCTCGAGCCGCTTCCCGCCTCCCTCCTCCCCCCTCCCTCCTCCCGCAATCACGGCCCTGCCAACCCAACCGGGACTCCTCCGGGAGCGCGCACCATCGCGATCGTCACCCCTTCCATTATGCGGGTGGGCGGCATCATCGCCTCGGCGCCTTCACGAACCGCCTTATCGAATGCTTCCTGACAGTCCGAGACGTGGACGGTAAAGTTGCTGCCAGGCGTCTCGAACGGTTTGATCTCGCGAATTCCACCGCCGCCCTTGTCCGAGTACGCGAAAAGATGGTATTGGCCGCCGTCGTGGGCAGGCATGGGCGGGTGGAACTTCCACCCCAATACTTTCGCGGCCCACGCTTTGGTCGCAAGCGGGTCGGTGCTGACGAGTTCGGTGTGCGTGATCCAGCCGTAGAGTCCCGGCGTCGGTGTGTGCTTCCGCGCGGACGAACCGCCCGCCTTTCGCGTCGATCTACCCGCCGCTTTTCGCGCGGATCGGGCTGCGACCTTACGCGCGGATCGTTTGTTCCCGGATTTACCGGATGATTTCTTCGCCGATCGCCTTGATTTCTTCGCCATTTGTAATCTCCCTGCTGGTGGTACCGCACATATAATATGTTGGCAACTCACACGGTGTCGATCCACCATCAACGCTCAGCCCGCTACTCACATGACAAAATTCGCCAGCATCCTCGGAACCGTCGGCAACACACCAGTCGTCAAGATCAACAAGCTCGCACCGCCCGGCATCAATCTCTACGTCAAAGTCGAAGCCTTCAATCCGCTCGGCTCCGTGAAAGATCGCCTTGCGCTCGGCATCATCGAAGACGCGGAGAAAAAGGGAGCGCTCAAGCCGGGTCAGACGGTGTGCGAGGCGACGAGCGGCAACACCGGCATCGGGCTGGCGATGGTGTGCGCGGCGAAAGGTTATCCGCTCGTGGTGACGATGGCCGAATCGTTCAGCGTCGAGCGCCGTAGACTCATGCGCTTCCTCGGCGCGAAGGTTATTCTCACGCCCGCGCCCGAAGGTGCAACCGGAATGGTGAGAAAGGCGAACGAGCTCGCGAAAAAGAATGGGTGGTTTCTAACGCGGCAATTCGAGAACGAGGCGAATGCCGATTACCACTCGCGCACGACGGCGCGTGAGATCGTGAATGACTTCGCGGGCGAGCGGCTTGATTTCTTCGTGACTGGCTTCGGAACCGGCGGCACGCTCAAGGGTGTCGGACGTGTTCTCGACAAGGAGCGGCCGGAGGTGAAGATCATTTTGTCCGAGCCGGCAGATGCGGCGATGGTCACGAGCAAGACTCCGCAGGAGCGAAATGCCGACGGATCGCCCAAATCGCGGCACCCGGCGTGGAAGCCGCATCCTATCCAGGGCTGGAGTCCCGACTTCATTCCGAAGCTCACGGGTGACTCGCTGGACATGAAGCTGGTGGATCGAGTCATCACGATCGCGGCGCCGGTGGCGATGGCGTCCAGCAAACAGCTCGCGCAGAAGGAAGGAATCTTCGTCGGCACCTCGGCCGGCGCGACGTTCGCCGCCGCGCTCGAGGTGGCGAAAGATGCGCCGAAGGGCACGACGATTCTCGCGATGCTTCCCGACACCGCCGAGCGCTACCTGAGCACGCCGCTCTTCGCGGACATCCTGCCCGAGATGAACGAGGAAGAGACCGCGATCGCTGCCGCGACCTGACGCTGAAAAAAAGACTGGGGCCTCGAAAGGCCCCAGTCTTTCCTCGTTCGCAACCAACGCGCTCAGCGCATCAACGGCCGCCGGAGTGCGCTGACTACGCTCGATTCAGCGAGCAGTCACTCTGCGCACGTTCCATCCGGTTACTACGAATCGTGGCGGGGAGCCGCCCAGGTCGCGCACACGATAGGTCGCCGTGATCGTGCGGGTCTCGCCCGGGAGTAGCGAGATGTAGTTGTCCTCCCACAGCACCGGCAATGCTTCCTCGTCATCGCGCCCGGTGACCTGCATTCGCATGAAGAACGCGATGGTGTTGCCGGGGTTTTTCAACGTAACCCGCGCCGTTCCGGTTCCGTTGCTGCTACTGAAACGCGCGGTCGCATTCACCGCGGCCGTCGGCATGCTTCTGAGCGCCGTGTAATCCGCGAGGCTCTTCACGCCCGTGTTGTACCAGGTGGACGAGTCAGACAAAACGTCGGGGCGGGTCGACAACCAGTAGAAGTTGGTGCTGATCGGATGCCCGGCGTTGTCGATCAGTCGCAGATCAACGAGATACGCTCCGTTGACCCCCGACTGCTCCTCCAGCTTCGTCACTCGCATGGCGCTGTCCGCCGGAATGTCGATTACAGTATCGCGACTCAGTCGTTGCGAGCCGTCGACATTGTAAACCTTGGTCTGGAGATGCACTCCACGAACGGGCGTATGTGTCGTATTGCTGTTGACTACCGCGATGGACCGGTCGTCGTAGGAGAACAGCACGTGCACCGGCTCGTTCCCCTTCTTCGTGCCGAAGTATCCCCCTCCCGGTCGCAGGTACCAATCGAACAAGTGCCAATAGATCGATGGCCACGCGTTGTCGAACATCCACTGGATCACGCCGGTCGAGACGTATTGGTTGCGACGATACGCCTCGAACATCGCACGTTCGTTCTCGTATGACATGAGCTGCGACGTGATCGTGTAATCTTCGACCGTGGTCGGCGCGCCGAAGCGCGTCGACAGCGCGGCGTTGTAGCGATCGAGCAGGTGGGTGAACTGACCGCTCGCGGCGTGATAATACCACACGCTGTCCAGCGGCAGCTTGATGTCCTGCGCCGGTAGCATACGTCGAATGCTCTCGATCGGCGGGATCGCCGCGCCGGCGCTCGTCTCAGTATTGTACGCCCACGCGCCGCCGTGAGTGCTGTCCTGCAGCCAGTACGACGGCGGAACCCAATCGTACGGCCCGGTCATCTTCACTCCACTCGCGCCCGAGACTTCGGTTGGCTTCGCGCTAGCCGAGGAAACCGTTGGGTTGGGCCAGAATTCCTGGCGTTCGATGTCGAGATAAATCTTCTCGACGTCGGCCGGCGGCGGGTTGTCGCTTCCGTTGAGCCAGACGAAAACGCTCGGATGACCGCGCATGCGGCGGATCTGATCGCGCAATGATGCCGCCGCGACGGAGTATTGCTCCGGCGTCCATTTCTTCCACTCCTCCCACGCGTCGCAGCACACCCATCCCGTCATCACGAGGAGGCCGAGGCTGTCGGTGCGCTGGAAGAAGCGATCGTTCTCGTAGTTGCCCTCGAGGCGCATCGTATTGAGATGCATGTCGAGTGCGTAGCGGAGCTGTGCGTCCTGGCGCTCCGGCTGCTGCCGGAAGAACATATCGGGGGCCCAGCCGCCGCCGCGGATCAGGATGCGACGGCCATTCACGCGAAAGAGTCGTCCGCCCTTCGGTGTCGACTCGGACGTGACCTCGCGAATTCCGAAGCGGAGATTCTGCCGATCAGAGACGCGTCCGCCACTCACGAACTCGAGAGAGAGATTGTAGAGCTCGGGCGTTCCCATCTGCTTTGGCCACCAAAGACGCGCGTTCGCGAAGTGGAGCTGCGGAAAACTGTCGGGGGTGAAACGCACGAACGCGCTGTCGTGCGCCGCGAGCGTGATGGGCCGGCTGAACGCGACGGTTCCGATTCGTCCGCGCAGCGTTCCGTTGACCGCGCTCGAAGTCAGGTTTCTCAGATTGGCAGCGACCGTAAGATCGGCGCTCCGCAATGTCGCCGTGTCGACATGGCTGACGACTTCCGGAGTACGCACGACGACATCGCCGCTCGCGCTCAGGAACGCCGGCTGCCACAGCCCCATGTTCTTGTCGGGTGGCGAAGGGTTCCAATCGACCCAGGTCGTCTGCAGGTCCGGTGGCGTCGGCGCAAAGACTTCGACGGCGAGCGCGTTCGCACCGCCACCCTTCACAGCGTCGGTGATGTCAAACTCGTAGCGCCGATACGTGCCAACCACTGCTGATGAATCGGCGAGACGGCGACCGTTCAGCCAGATGTTCGCGCGGTAGTTGATCCCGTAGAAGTTGAGCGTAACCCGCTTGTCGCGCATTGTCCCGGGGACGCGGAAGGTAGTGCGGTACCACCACGGCACAGCGTAGGGACTCGCGGGATCCATCGCCGTGTGAACGAAGTTCGCGCCGATGGGGAATGTCGTCCCCGGCAGTTGCCGGAGATCCATTCCGAAAAAAGGTTCCTTATAGGTGCCGTTCTCGATCAGCGCGCCAACGACCGTCGACGGCACCGTCGCGCGGTACCAATCCGTCGGATCGTAGGTGGTCGAGGAAATTACGGCGCCATCAGTGCCCGCTTTGGCCGACGACTGAATCATCCAGCCATCGTGCAGCATCAGCTGCTCCTGCGCGGTCGCAACGTTGGCGAACGCGGAAACGACGATGAGGAGCCACACCCAGTGCGAGCCGCTACGGAGTCTCTTTCGGCGTAGGGTGCATTTTGTTCTCGAAAAACAGAGTCTGATCTTTCGCGGTCTCAAGTCTCTTCTCCTGAAAAGGTGCGATGTAGCCCGAGAGATCTCACTGTGTCAGCATGCTCCCGGTCTCGAGTCCGAACGGCCAACGTTTCGTATTCCAGGACCAGAGCAGAAACGCCACGAAACCGAGCGCCAGTACGCCCACGCCGAACAGAATCACCTGGAACTGAGTGGTAGCGAACACGAAGATCCAGCCGAGCAACGCCACCAGCGCCGGAATCGGGTACAGCCACATCCGATACGGTCTCGCCATACTCGGCGCATTCCGCCGCAGCAGTACCAGCCCCACGATCTGTCCCATGAACTGAACCAGGATGCGCGTGACGATCAGTGCATCGATGACCGTGCCGAGCGAGAAGAAGCCCGCTATGATCGAGAGGAGTCCGAGCACGATCAGCGACACGTACGGGAAATCCTTCGTCTTGTGCAGCCGCCCGAAAATCTTGAAGAAATAACCGCTTTCGGCCGCCGCAAATGGGATGCGCGAATATCCGAGCAGCAGCGCGAACACCGATCCGAACGCGGTCCACAGCACCAGCAGCGTGAAGACCGTGGCGACGCGCGAGCCGTAGAGCTTCTCCATGAACGTCGAGACGATGAAGTTCGATTCGGGGTGCGCATCGGCGGGCACGAACTCCCGCCACGGGACCACGCCGATGATCGAGAAGTTGACGCCGATATAAATGAGTGCGACCGCTATCGTGCTGATGAGGATCGATCTCGGAATTACGCGACCAGGGTCCTTCACCTCGTCACCGATGTAGCAGACGTCGTAATAGCCGAGGTAGTCGTAGATACCGATTCGCGACGCGGCGCCGAGTCCGAGGAAAAAACCCAGCGAGAAGTTGAAGGCGCCCGGCGGGAAGTCGAATGCGAGGCGCGAATTGAAGTGTGTGGCGCCAGCGAAGATCACGGCGAACACTGTGATGAGTGTCCCGGCCCAGAGTGAGACGGTAATCTTCGCGATCGAGTGGATCCGCCGGTACAGCAACGCGATGTTGATCAGCCCGACCACGGTCACGAGCGCGATCACCCAGGGACGTGTGAGTCCGCTCCAGAGATAGCTCGTGTACTGCGCGAAGCCGATGTATCCGGACGCGATCTCGAGCGGCCCGCTGAGCACGAATTGCCAGACGAACAGAAACCCCATCAACCGTCCATATCGCGCAGGACCAAACGCCTCGCGCAGGTAGACGAACGATCCGCCCGATCCAGGCATCGCCGCGCCAAGCTCGCTCCACACCATGCCGTCGCAAATGACGATGACGAGCGCGACGATCCAGCCGAGCATCGCCTGCGGTCCGCCGAGCGCGCTCATCAGGAGCGGGATGGTGATGAACGGACCAGCGCCCATCATGTTGGTCATGTTGAGCGCGGTCGCGGGGAGCATACCGAAGCGGCGCTCGAGGTGCGGTTGAGTCATCGGGATGGGCGCGGTAGGCGACATTTGAATGGAAGCAGTGTTCTCACGATGCTGCTTACTGGATGACCGTATTGCTCACGAACGCTAGTCGCTTTCCATCAGGCGACCACGACGGGACGTTAATCGTTCCCTGACCGCCAAACACATAGGCGATGACTCGCGCGGGTCCGCCGTTGACGGGCATCGATCGGATCATCACGTGCTTGTAGAATGGATGATCGTTCGCGGGGACAGACAATGGGAAGGAGATGAACACCATCGACTTGCCGTCGGGCGAGATGTGCGGGAACCAGTTGTTGAATCCGTCGTTTGTGATTTGCGTCTGATCGCTTCCGTCCGGCCGCATCCTCCAGATCTGCATTCGTCCGCTGCGAACCGAGCAGAAGTAGATGTACTTGCCGTCCGGTGTGTACTCGGGGCCGTCGTCAAGGCCGGGCGTGGTCGTGAGCCTGATCTCCCCACCGCCCTTGGCGGAAATTCTGTAGACGTCGAACTCGTCATTGCGTTGACCTACGAACACCAGCCAGCGTCCGTCGGGCGACCAGCCATGCTGGTACGATGGCCCCTTCGCGGTAATGCGTTTCGGCGTGCCGCCGCTCGTGGGCACCGTATAGACGATCGAAGCACCGCTGTCCTCAGGCGTGTTATTACTGATGGCAAGCATGCGCCCGTCGAACGACAACACATGATCGTTATTGTTGTGAGTCGCGAACCCCGTGTTGATCACGTCGACCGAATGCGAGGCGATGTCGAAGCGGTAGAGGTGGCCCTCCTGCGCGTAGATCAGCGCCTTTCCATCATGAGTCCAGTTCGGAGCCTGGAAGGATCCCTTGTACTGATGGACGATGGTCGCATTGCCGGTTGCGACGTCGAGGATCTCGAGCTTGCTGCCGAGGTAATCGCGATAGGGGACGAACGTAGCCGCCGGCGGCGTCGTGATGCGCACGTTGCTGAAATCGGCTCGCTCGACGACCGTATCGTTGTGCGCGCACACGAACAGGCCGACGTAAACAGTGTCGGGGAGCGACAAGCCAGTGACTTCATGCGTGACGAGCGTGTCGCCAAACCGCGCGACCGACATGATGTAGACGCCGTCTCGCCGCTCGAGCTGGATCACAGCGTCGGCGTTCGGCAGGCTGAGCGCCGATTTTGATTCCTCGGTGCTCGCGCCCGGAGCTCGACGAAACTGCAGGGACGCAAGTCCGTCTCCGTGCAGCGCCGCGGTCACGTGTGGTGCGCTCGTCTCGAGCGACGGGCGAATCGTCCAGCCGATCTTCCGGTGATCTTCCACTCCCTTGCCGACGAAATGCGCTCGAGTTGAGAGAATGAAGTCGCCGGTCAACCGCTTCCACACAAAATGGAAATCGTCGTGGTCGCCCCACATGTTCTGACCCGAGCCGGTTATCGCGTAAGCCTGGAGGCGGGGATCGTACGAGGCCGATCCCGCGTGTCTGACGTGACCGACATCGGTCTGCGCGTCGAAGACACCGAGCGCATTTTGCCCGGCAGCGATGTTGCTGACCAACCCAAGACTCAACACGCCCACGAGAGCGCGGCCGAAGGCGGGGCTGATGACAGTCACTTTGATGTCTGTAGCAGCCTGCCGAGATCTTTCCATTTGACGACGATGACGTGGTTGTCCGCGAGGGCTTTCTTGAATTCCGGACTGTTCATCACGTCATAGTCGCGCTGGCGCCACGCCGAGCCGTACGCCTCATGATCGACCGTAACTGCCTGGAGCTCGCTGTCGTCGTGGCCGAGGTGGACGATCATCTCGGTGAGGCCTGGCTTGAGATCGGCGATCGCCTTGAGGTAAAACTCCTTCCACTTATCGCGAGGTACATTGCGATCGGCAATCACGACAGCATCGATCAGAACGTCATTCTCCGACAGAGGAGGTTGCGGCTTGGTCCGCGGATCGCCCCTCGGAGCGAGAAAGGGCAGACGATACTCGCGCGCAATCCTGGCGTAGATGCCCATCAGCTCGGGCGTCGTGAACAGTGAGCCCATGTGGCTGTCGAGATGTGTCGGATGAATTCCGAGAGCCAACGCGCGGACGATTTGCGCGCGAATCTCACGCTCGACGTCGGGCGCCTTCGCCTTCGCCGCGACTATCGCCTCGTCGTTTGGAAACGTACCGGCCGAATCGAGCAGGCTCGGAACCTTGTCCGACGACTCGACGCTGCCCCAGCGGTACGTCTCCCACTCACTGGTGAGCGTGAGGTGCAGCCCGAGATCCGCGTCCGGATGCGCCCTCGCGTATGCAGCGACTTCGCCGACCCAGGGTGTCGGGATCATGATGCTCGCAGATGAGACGGCGCCCTTGTCGAGTCCATCGAAGCTCGCCGCATCGATGGAATGCGCGGCACCGAGATCGTCCGCGTGAATAATCAGGAGCTTTGAGTTCGCCGGATGGCCGAGTCGTTCGGCTATCGTCCGGGTCTGGGCGGGAAGCGTTGCTGCGAGAACGAGCGATGCGATCGACGACCAAAGCAGTGGCTTCATGGAAAGCTCATGAGATCGTGGAGAAGCGGGGATGCCCGTTACTTGTCGAGAAGGAGCGGGGAGGTCCGGTTACTTCTTGAGAATCTTGCCCTGATTCCTGATGATCCGCTTTTGGTTCGTCAAAATCGACTTCTGGTTGCGCAGGATCTTTGTCTGGTTGGCAATGATCGAGTTTTGATTGGAGATGATCTTGCGCTGGTTCTGGGCTGTCGCTTGTGCCATTGTTGCCTCCGTTTGCAGTTCGGATGGTCGGTGCAGGGGCCGCGCGAGTGCGCGCATGCGTACGATAAAGTGCTAATCCGCGGTGACGTGCGTTAGACCCCTATGTTATCGCTGTGGAGAAGCGCTACGGCCGCACTTCCAACAGTGCCACCATCCCGAGCGTCGTGTGCTTCGGTTTCGCGGGTGCATCGCGGAATTCACACATCAGGGCGTACCGTTCCCCGCGCACGAGCGGGACGAGAACCTCTTCATGCGCTGTCACCCCGGGAAATGCTATCAGCACGCTTCCCGACGGATCAGCCGCGGAGTCAGGCACGTTACCCGCGACAAGGTAGGCCCGAGCGACCTTGGCGCTCACACTCGGCAGAAATCGGAAGAGCTGGACTTCGTGTGGGTGCGTGCCACGATTCACAAACCGGAATGCCGTCATGCCGGAAGGCACGACCGCGGGAACCTGGTAAGCGTAGTCGGTTGCTACGATCGCAACGTGATGTACCGATGATGCTTGCTGGATTGCCATCGGCGAATCGGAGAGAAACGCCGGTAGAAACAAGACTGCGCCGATCGTGCTTCGGATGACCATGATTTCCTCCCGGAAAATCACTCAGACCGAATAGACAACCCATGGTGGAACACGTTGCGGGGGTCCCAGCGCGCCTTGATGCGCTGAAGTCGCGGGTAGTTCTCCTGGTAATACAGCGCGTGCCAGGGCACACCCGATTTGTTGAACGCGGGATCCGCGAGATCTGTGTCGGGATGATTTATGAATGCGCCGCCGTACGCATCACTCGGCACGGGTACGCCGCCGGTGTCGGCGAATAGCTCGCGATAGAACGCACGCACCCATGCCAGATTCTTCGCTTCCTCTCGGGGATCGAGCCAGCCTGCGGTGCACGCGATGTCGAGAATCGAATCGCGTTGCGCGGAAGCGGTTGCATCACGCGCGACGGTGTTGATCCGTCCGCCGTAAGTCGCGAGTCCCCACATCCCACCCATCACATCGTGATCGGTGCGCGTCAGATAATCGTAGGCGACGCCAATCTGGCGATCGGTGAATCCCTTCTTGACCAGCGCATCCTTCACCTTGACACTCACACCGCCCGGCGGGGAAGCGAACAGATCGGGAAGCGGGTTGAGCGCAAAATCGAGCCACGACATCTGCGTGAGCTCTCGTTTGTGCGCCGGAATGATCCCTTCGGTCAGCGCCACCAAATGGCCATCCAGCTGTCGCTCGGCGCCGCCGCCGGCGGTGCTCACGCCGCGGACGATGATCTTTCCGAACTGCTTACGATGAATCTCCAACAGGGCCCAGAGCGACGCGTTCGGCGAATCAGCGCCACTGTTCCGCTCGCTCCACGTACCGTGATTCTTGAGTAGTCGGAGAAACGTCGCCTCATCGATGTCGCTCCAGTCCCACTCCGCCTTGAACGTGGTGATCGACTCGGGAGCCCGCGGCAACAGCCGGACGGGATCGTCGCCCGATGCGCTGGGTGATCGGAACCAGTACCGGGTGACGACACCGAAGTTTCCGCCGCCAGCGCCGGTATGCGCCCACCAGAGATCACGATTCGGATCGGCGGTTTCGCGCGTCGCGATCACGCTGCTCGCCTTGCCGCGCTCATTCACGATGACGACTTCGACGGCGTACATATAATCCGCGGCGAGCCCAAGCTGTCGGCAGAGAAAACCAAACGCGCCACCGACGACATGGCCGCCTATGCCGATCTCCGGATATTCGCCGAGCGGGATCACTGTGCCCCACTGCTCGAACAGCGCACGGAAGGTTTCGCCAACCGTTGCACCGGCCTCGACGGCAACGGCGTGCATTTCTGCGTCGTAGTAGACACGCTTCATCGGCGAGACATCGATGATCACCCGCACGTTGGGATCTGACACGAATCATTCGAGGCAGTGTCCACCGCTTGTGACGACGGGACGTCGTCCTTCCTTTACCGCATCCGCTACAGCCGCGACCACCTGATCGGTCGAGTCGACAAGCCGCACGTAATCGGGGCTCGCGGTGAACCTCTTATTGAAGCGCTTTTCTACGACCGTGCGATATCGCGGATCGTCGGGTCCGATCCTTACGGATCCGATTTCCGGTTCATCGGTCGTTTGTTGAGTCGACATGCTCTCAGTGTAAATAGCCGGGCGGCAACCCGGAACTACTTGATGTCGCGCGGAATCCTACACCGTCGGAGGAACCCCCTTCGTCTCTTCTGGGAGAAAGATCTCGACAACCTCGTAAAGCCCCGGATCGAATGTCGCCACGCGATCGCCCTCAGCGATGACAGGCATCACGCTCCACGCGACGAGGTCGCCGGAACGACACACTCCCACCGCGCCACCACCGCGCAGCCTCGCACGACGGAAGCATCCTCGTAGACCACTACGATCGCCCGAGTTGTCGGGTCGCGTAGCCCGCGCCTGGGATTTTGCGCCAGCACAGCACGCGCTGTTCCAGCCGCGCGGAGTGCAAGCTCCATTTGCTGATTCTCGGGCCAGCCCGATGCACCAATGCCTCGGAAGGTCAACGTGATTCGGCGATGCCCGATCCGGATGTAGGGTGCCGGCTCGATCCCGAGCGCGTTCCCGATAGCCCTGGCGGCCGACAAATAGCGAACGATCCCGATCTGCAGTCGTTTCATGGCGCGCCCCGGGGTGGGGAAGTCGCACAGGAGGGTAACAATTCCCACCTCCAAACCAACCCGTCTTCGGGATCCATCACCTCGCCAATCCACTCGAACCCGCACTTCGTGAGAACGTGCGTCGACGCGTTCTCCTCCGGTCTAGTATGAGCGCAGACGAGCCGGACCTGACCGCTGCCGAACGCGAACGCGACTAGCGCTCGTGCAACTTCCGTGGCGTACCCTCGCCCCTGGTATTCCGGGTTTATCCCGTATGCAATCTCGACTGCGGCGTCCACGTCTGGCGGTCCTTTATAGGCACACATCCCGACGACGGTGCCGCTCGCGCGCTGCGCGACGGCGAATCCGTGCGTCCACGGATCCGCGGAGGTCGATGCCTTCACTCGCGCCAGCCAATCCGGCGACACCTCGGCCCTATCAGCGGGAGGCATCGCATCAATCGATGCGAGAACTTGCTCCGACGTCTGGAGCAGCAGCTTCAGGTTTTCGGTCAGGATTTCTGAATGTCCCATCAAGTGCCGCCCCTCGTCTTCACAGCTGCGCCCTCGCCCAGTAGCAAAGCGCGTCCAAAGCGCGATTGGCAATGCCAAACGACGCGATACTCTCAGGTGTCACGCGAGTTGCGCGCTCGAGATCCTTCTCGAACGACCGCATCCTGTCGGCCGCAAGATCGCGACTGACGACGACCACGCCGAATTCCGCGTTCAGCGCGAACGAACGTGGATCGAAGTTGATCGACCCCACAAGAAAGAGCTCACCATCCACGACTACGGTCTTCGCATGCATCATCGTCGGCTGGTATTCGTAGATACCAATTCCGTGCTCGACCAGTCGCGGCCAGGTGTGGCGGCTGGCGCGCTGTACGGCTTTCTCGTCGTGGTAGCGACCCGGAATGAGAACGCGAACATCGACACCCCGGTCCTTCGCGGCGCACAGCGCGTCGATGAATGAGGGGGGCGGAACGAAATAAGCATTGCTGATATACAGCGAGCGCGTGGAACCAGAGACGAGCGCCGCCATCACGCGCTGCGCCTCTGACGTGCCACCCGCCGGAGTGCTTATCACTGGGCAGATGGGGACATCGCCGGTCGGCGTGAGCTTCGGGTAATCCCGCGCGTCCAGCAGCAACTCCTCTGTGCTCTGATTCCAATTGTCCGTGAACGCGCTCTGCAGCGCCGCTACGATAGGCCCAGTCAATCGTACGTGGGTGTCCCGCCAGTGTTCGGGACTTTGCGCGTGTCCCGTCCACTCGTCGGCAATCCCAACACCACCGGTGAAGCCGGTTACGCCGTCTACGACCAGCAGGCGACGATGGGTTCGATGGTTGTACTTCATCCAGTCGAACCACTGTGCTCGTCGGAACCACGTGACCTTGCAGCCGGCGGCCACCATCTGGTCGACGAGCTCGCGGGGCATCGGCTCGGTTCCTTCGCTGTCGAGAACGAGCCGCACGATCACGCCGCGTTGAGCGGCATCAGAGAGTGCCTGCGCGAACTCCGTGGGCACAGCCCCGGCCCAATACACGAACGTCGAGAAGTGAATCGTCGATTTGCTACCTCGGATCGCCGCAAGCATCGGCGGAAAAATCTCGTCGCCGTTCTGGAATACCTCAACCGTGTTGCCGTCCACTACGGTGTCTCCAGCGGCACCATGCAGCGCCCGGAGAAATGCGTCGAGGTCACGGCCGATGAGTGGCAGACTCACCACTCGATCCTGGTGATTCGCTTCGACGTTGGCGGCGATCGTGATATACGCGAACGCCAGCAGCAGGGCACCGACTATTCCGGCGATCAGAAAGAGGAATTGACTCATTTCGAGAAAATTGCTCTTCTTGCTGGCAAGAGGTTAGCCGCTGCTTGCACCACGCGTCGACCAGGACCTGATCGACTTCTTGTAACCATCCGGCATCCTCAGCCCATCAACCTCGGCCAGCGGAAACCACCGCAGCTCCATGTGCTCGTCACTCAGTACGGCTTCGGCCTGAAAAGACTCTACGCAACCGTACGTAAGTACGAGGACGTGGACGCCGGGAGTGATGGTGTAGGTCCACGCGTCAATCATGTCCTCCGGGCCGACCGTCAATTGCAGCTCCTCGGCGATCTCGCGCGCCAGACATTCCTTCGGTGATTCAGACAGCTCGAGCTTCCCGCCCGGCAGTTCCCATTCGTCGCGAACGTTGCGGACGAGAATCACCTTCCCATCGCGGATGACGACTCCCTTTACAGAAACAGGGAACCGATAGGCGCTGTTATCGCGGGATGTACCTGTCACGGCCACGTTTCACAGAGGCTGATCATGCCGGGCTGTCCCTGTTAGGCTGCGGATGCCGGACGATCGCCGAGCAGGATCTGCGCGTCGATGATGGAACGCAGCGACTCGATGACGTCGTTCAGCTGCTCGGGAGTGAATGGCTTGGTAAGATAGCCATCGGCGCCCGCGACCAGAAAGCGCTTCCGATCCTCGGCCATGGCGTGCGCGGTGAACGCGACGATCGCGATGTGCCGCCCACTGACGACCTCGGCGCGACGAATCAAACCCGCCGCTTCCATGCCGTCCATATCCGGCATCTGCACATCCATGAGAATGAGATCAAACTCATTCACCGCCAACGCATCCAGCGCCTTTCGTCCGGTCACGACGTGTGTGACGTGATGGCCCGCCTTCTTCAATAGCACCGACGCGAGCAGAGCGTTCACCGCATTGTCCTCGGCGAGCAGGACGCGGAGATGTCTGAACTCCTTGGTGTGAGGAAGCGCCGAAACTGTCAGAACGGGCGATGCATCCACAGGAATAACCTGGAAGGGGATCTCCACGTGGAAAACACTGCCGATGTTGGGCACGCTGTTCACCCAGATGCGACCGCCCATGAGGCGCGTCAGCTGCGACGCAATGGAGAGGCCAAGGCCGGTGCCGCCAAACCTGCGCGTCGTCGAGGTATCCGCCTGCGAGAATGAGTCGAAGATCGCGGCCTGCTTGTTCGCCGGAATGCCAATGCCGGTGTCCGACACGCTGACGTGCAGGGTATCTCCGCCGGAATGACGGGCGCCCAGCTCGACGCGCACGACCACGTCGCCCTGCTCGGTGAACTTGATTGCGTTGCCGACGAGATTCATCACAATTTGACGCCAGCGCCCGGGATCCCCGATCAGGCGGGCCGGCACGTTCGCGGCCACGCTATGCACAAGTCCGATTTTCTTCTCCTCTGCGCGAGGGGCAAAGAGTTGCATGATCTCGTCGATCTTTGCGGCCAGGTCGAACTCGATCGGATCGAGTGAAAGCTTTCCAGCTTCCATCTTGGAAAAATCAAGAATGTCGTTGATGATGACCAGTAGCGAGTCCGCCGAGCTCCCTACGATCTCGAGGTAGCCGCGCTGTTCCGCGGTGAGGTCTGACTGCAGAACCAGTGCGGTCATTCCGATGACGCCGTTCATCGGAGTACGAATCTCGTGACTCATGTTTGCCAGGAATTCACTCTTTGCCCGGTTGGCGACTTCGGCGCGCTGTTTTGCGCCGACGAGCTCCGATGTACGGGATGCCACTTCGCGTTCCAGCTCCTCGCCGTGTCCCAGTAGCCCACGCTCGTGCTCCTGCATCTGAGCGACCATGCCGTTGAAATTATGGACGAGGGCGCCTATCTCGTCGCCGCGCTCCGCGTCCGCCGCCCGAAGGGAGTAGTTCTTGGTCTCAGCGACTTCGTGAGCCGTGTTTGCCAGCGCCAGAATCGGCGCCGATATGATCTTCTCCAGCGTCAATGACAGCAGATAGAGCACGAACATCGTTCCCAGCATGACCGCAAGGAGCAGCCATGCACTCTGGACCTGTCGGCGCGCGATCTCGGAGTGGTCGGACGAGATGTAGATGAATCCTGCGACTTCGCCGTCGAACATGATCGGACGCACGACCACTGTGCGCTCCGGCGCGTCGACCTCTGCTGGTACGTGCGCAGGAATGGGCTCTCCTGACGCTTTATCCCGCCGGAACGATGTAAAGAGCTTCCCTTGCTTGTCGTAGAGCGCAGCCGCGACGAGCCCCGGCTTGAGGGACAGTGCGGCGAGAATCTCGTTCGATGCCGTCACGTCGCCGAAGGCCATTGCCGCGACGCTGTTGGCGCCGGCGACATCGGCGAGCGATCCAAGATCCAGCGCCGTCACCTTCAACATGCTGCGTGAGTCGTAGACAAAGCTCGCGCCGGATTCGAGCAGGACCGCCGCTCCGGACGTCACCATCAACATCGTCAGGAGCTTGGCGCGGAGACTCAATGCCAGCTTCACCTTTGGGCGCCCGATCGATCCATCGACGCCCGAACGTTGCGGGATAGCGCCAGGATCTTGGAGCTGACGTGGAGGCCAGCGTGCTCAGCGGCGGATGTATCGACGTCGAAGCGCAGCCTCCGATCCTCGATGAGGAGGCCTATCACGCCGCCGCTGGTTGTGAAGTTGTCTCCTTCACCGATCGTGAGGACGCCTGCGGCAGCGGCTGCATCGAGAACGCGACGAAGCTTCTTGCCGTCCAGCTCGACTACGAACGCTGCCCGCGCTCCCGCAAGTGATTGATCCCAGCGAATGCGGTGAACCGACAGCGGCCGGTCACCGATAGCTCTCGGCTCGAGATAATGTTCGGCGGCGTCCGCCGTCGGGCCCTCGCCAATGATGACGACGACGAACGGATCCCTGGCTCCGAGAGAGCTGTCAGCCGGCCAATCGACGAATTTGAGAAAATTGTAGACGAACATCGCCTTGATCTGCGATTCGCCCATCGTTGCCTGTGCTTCCAGGCGCGCGCCAAACAGCAGCGTGGCGAGGAGGAGAAGGCGCCTGGTAATGGAGCGTCGTCCTGATACGGAAGCTCCTGCCGTCCTGGCGGAAATCAGGACGCTTCCAATTAGGAAGGCGCTAGCTGATCGCCACTGCCGGTAAGGCATTCTCATTTTTGGTCTTTGGGGCCGGAAGGGACTATCCGGTTATAGACGACCTAGGTGCCCCGGAGCGTGTAGGGGATTCCCTTAACTTCTTTCTGAGATAGGCCTCCTGCGCCCCATATGTGGCTCGCACGATCAGAGTCGTGGATCACGCGACGACCTGCTTCAACCTGCGACTCGGAGGCCGAGTGACGTACGAGATGGCCAGAAGGACAAGGAGTGCCGGCGGAAGGATCCACGTCGCCGCACCCTCTCCCGACAAGTAGGCGGAGATGAACGCCATCACCAACGCGAACGTTACGCCCGCGTAGGCCCACTCCTTCAGCAACGCAAACCCCGGGATCAGAAGAACGATCGCCGCGACTGGTTTCACGATTCCGAGAACTATCCGCAGGTGCTGTGGGTAGCCGGCCTTGGCGAATCCGGACACGACCTGCTCGCTGCCGCTCAGATATGTCACAGCCATCAACAGCGCCAATGCAACGAGCGATGTGCTGCCCCAGTAGACGATCGTTCTTGGATTCAAGGGTCCTCCGTTGTTAGTGGGTGTCACGACGATGGAGATCGCTCATCGCACGGAAACCCTGAGCGACACCGGTCCGATTTCCTGCCCGCCGGCGTTGGCCGACCAGGTAATCGTTTGCCATTGAGGTTTGTCGAGTCTCGGGGCGACGAGGCGAATCCGTACCGCGAAATCGGCGTGCGGAGCGGCGGTGAAATCGCTCATCGGCCAGGGATGCGAGTGCTGCGCTGAAGTACTGTCCACCGTCCAGCCTGGTGGGAACTGTGTTCGCAAATGAAAGGTGACCGGGCTGTCCGTATTGTTATGAAGCAACAGGAGCACCGGAAAATGTTCTCCGCTTCCGACGCCGAGCTCTGGCGCGAGCAGCCCTTGCATCACGTCGAGATTGTGCGCCGGATAAAAGCGTCTGTAGAACGCCCATCCCTGGCCCAGCTCCATCGACAGGCCCGCGGAATTGTCGGGCGGCCGGTATCCGCGCACCGGCGCGAATGGAATCTGCCCTGAGCGAATTCCATCCATGATGTCGCCGGTGACCGGACCGCCCACGAGCGATTTGGCGAGCACAAAGGGCAACGGCTGCTCGTAATCCTGAAGATTGTTCGTCGCAAGCGCCTTTGCGGGTTCAAACCCATACTGCGTCCGATGGAACGCCAGCTCTCTCGCTGCCAGCCGCGCGTAGGAGACATGCTGTGATGGCGACATCGCGGTCATCGAATACTCTGGACCTTTGCCCTTCAGGAAATCGAAGTGCGACGCATCAGTATAGTAGTAGAGTTTTTTCGGCTGCCACGTGCGCAACCCTTCCATGAGATTGCCGTACCACAAGCGGTCCTCGGGTGCGGCGACCTGTTCGGGAAACCATGTCGGATCGCCGGCGAGGTCGAATGCCTCGGTCGCAAGTACGGCGGCTGCCTGATGATCTTCATGATTTTCGCCGACGACCGTCGCCGGCAACATGGTGATCACCACTTCCGGACGCGTCAGTCTGATGAAGCGCACCGCTTCGCCGAGTGAGCTGCCGTGGTTCGAGGTCTCGAGCGAACGCAATACGTCGGACACATCAAAGCCAGGTGTGTCTGGCGCACGGAGGAAGAAGACATTGGTGATTCCGATCGACGCCAGCGCTTGCCGCGTCTCGATCTCGCGAATCTCGGCCAGTGTACCCGCCTGCTCGTTACCAACGAGGTTCTGTCCGGCATCGCCGCGCGTAGTGACGACGACGGCGACGCGGCGGTGTTCGTCGAAAACGGCTTTGGCCAGGTAACCCGCGATCGTCGACTCGTCGTCGGGATGCGGTGCGATGACGAGAATATCGGCTTTGAACCGCTCATCGGGCGGAGGATTGGTCGCCGGTGATTGCGAATTGGCAGCCGATGAAAGCGTCAGCACGGCGGCGCAATTGACGAGCGACAAACGACGGAGGACTCGTTTCATATGGCTAATCATCGTGAGTGGTCGGATCATTCATTTCTTCGTCGAGTACCTGCGACCGAATCCGATCCGGTACAGCGGATGCGCGGTGTCGTGCGGAACTGAAGAGCGCTGCGCCTCCACTTCCTGCATCGACGAAGGAAGCTCGAACGGAAGTCTGCCTTCCGGTTGTGCGACTCCCGTCAACACATCGAGCAGCGCGGCGTCACTGACGCCAAAGTTTCCGACGAGAGCGCTTGCCCGATCCTTAAGCTCGGTCAGGATCGCTGGCCGATCGAGATAGACCGTGACGATAGTCGGCACCGCCGCCGTGATGCGTTTGATCTCCTCGAACTCCTTGTCGCCCGTCCGGAACCCGAGATCACCCTCGTGAAATCGCGCGCCGAACGCGTAGTTCGGGTGCAAAGTCTGGAACGGAGCGTTGGTACGCACGATGGCGATGTCAGCGTGTGCGAGGTCTGGGGCGACCGTAAAGCCGTAGCGTACAGCCGTCGCGGAATCGACGCCATGCAAAAAGACGTGCTTGCCGCGAGCGATCAGCGGAAGAATGTCATTCTTGTTTTCGAGCAGCACCAGCGATCGACGCTGTGCGGCCGTTGCCTCGTTCTGGAACTGCGCATTTCCGACGATCCGTGCTGCCGCGGCAGTGTCGACGTAGGGATTCTCGAAGAGCCCCTGCCTGAATTTCTGTAGCGCGATTCGGTACGCCGACTCGTTGAGACGACTCTCGGTGATCTTTCCCGAGCGTACGCCCTGAACGAGGTACTGAGCTTCTTCGGTGCCGCCGAACTGATCGACCCCCGCGTTCACCGCTTTGGCGAAGCGATCGATCTTGGACATGTTCTCGACGCCCCACGGCATTCCCACTCCCGCGAACGTCGGAGGCTGCCCCGCCGGAAATCCGTTGCGGCAAATCTCAGGGCAATCGTTGGTGATCCCCCAATCCGTGAGTATCACGCCGTCGAAACCGTAGCGCTTGCGAAGGAGATCAGTGAGCAGCTGGCGATTGTAGCCGGCACCGACCTGCTCGAGCGGGCGGCCATTCACCTTCGCTCCCGGTCCCTCGAGAATCGAATACGTCGGCATCACACCCGCGACGTGCGCCGCGAAGGCGCCGAGGAATGGCTGGACGTGCAGCTCGAGACTGCCGGTGGAGAAATCCGCGACTTGACCGTAACTCGAATGACTGTCGAGCCCCTTCTTCTGCGCGCCATATCCGACCCAATGCTTGACGACCGCGATCACACCGGCGGAGTCGACGCCCAAGGCCCCGTGTTGAAATCCTTCGACGTAAGCCTTTACCAGCGCGCGCGAGAGATCGACGTCTTCGCCGAAGGTTCCGCTGATGCGACTCCAGCGCGGCTCCGTCGCGAGATCCGCCTGCGGTGAGAGTGTCTCGTCGATGCCGACCGCGCGATACTCCTGGCGCGCGATATCCGCGAATCGCCGCACGAGTGCCGCGTCACGCGTCGCGGCGAATCCGAGCGTCTCGGGCCACTGCGAGAACTTGCCGGTCTGGCTGCTGGTGCCAATCGTGTACTGGAAGTGATTTCTGGGGTCGCTGCTGATGGTCAGCGGAATGCCGAGTCGCGTTTTCTCCGCGACCTCCTGCAGCTGGTTGTCCCCACCGGCCAGCACGCGCGGATCACCGCTCAAGCGAGTGATGAAGCTGTTGACACCGACGTCGCGAATGAGCTTGCCGATTGCGGCCGTGTCGTAGCCGGTTCCGAACCCGATTCCTCCACCCGGCCCGGCGCTCCGCGCTGTGCCGTGCATCATCATGCCCGCTTTTTCCTCGAGCGTCATCCGACCCACTAGGTCCTTCGCGCGGTCGGCAGGAGAGCGTCGCCAGTCCTCGTACGGATCTAGAACGCCATTCCCGTTCAGATCCCTGAAGCGGAGCCCCTGCTGCTCGATGATCTTCCCCGAGCGTGAAACGACCATCGGTCGACTCGGTGTCGTGGTCAGCCGCGTGATCGGTGTCAGCACCAGCTTTCGGAATTCGACCTCGGATCCTTCCGACTGAATCGCGATCTGGCCGTCGTCGGCGGTCGCGTCCGATCCATCATTCACCAGATCGCCGTTGACCCATACTCGAATCGATCTGCCGACGGCCTCGATCACCATCGTGTTCCATTGACCCAGCGGCTTCTCGGAGCTGTCGGTGAGATTGAGGATTCGCCGTGCCTTGCCCTCCGTGGTCCCCCATTCGGCCGGTGGCCCGCGCCGACGCTCCATGTCGGGAACGCGAATGTCTTCGAGAATGCACCAGAAGTCGCCAGCGTTTCCGTGCTCCATCTGCACTTCGATCGAGCGCGGGAACATCCCGTAAAGCGCGCGCGGTGTCGATGCGTGGACCAGAATGCCGGCGTTACCTGGCGCGGCGGGGAATCGGTATTCGGCTTCGAGCCGATAGTCGCGGTAGCTGGCGTCGGTGATGAGATGGCCGCGGGGCTCACCGAGCGTCACGAGCATCCCGTTGCGAACGATGAACGGATTGCGGATGCGCACGTTGGAGTCCGGCGTGGGAACGTCGATGTGCCAGCCCGAAAGATCTCGACCGTTGAACAAGCTGTGGGGCGAGAGCAGCGGCGCGCCGGTCGATGTCGGGCCGAGGGCTGCGGTCACGGAAACCGCGAGAAGCAGGAATGACTTCATAGGAATCCCCGTCAAGATGAGCCAAGCTGTTGTTGGTCGAATTCAACGATCACCGGCGGATCCTGATTGAAGTCGCTGTAACGAATCCAGGTCGGTCGCACTCGCACATACACTATGCCCGGCCACACTTCGCGCGAGGGGCCATCGGGCCACATGGCGAAGTAGGCCGCCTTTATTCTCGCCAGCTCGTCCTTCCTCGGCTCGTCGGCGATGCCTTCGTACTGCACGGTGCGTTCATCGCCGTTTGCCCAGCCACCGATCACGAACGCGAGACGCGGATTGCGGCGGAGATTCACGCACTTTCGAGTCGTATCGACCGTGTCGAATACCAACTCGAGCGCGTCTGTCACGCCGATTCCGATCAGGGCTGCCTGAGTCCCCCCGCCCGGTGCAATCGACGCCTCGACGGCAAGGCGCTGCGTGCGCATGAACTCGAGCAGTTCTGTCGTAGTCATGAGGTCGCGGGAAGGGCCTATTGTCTCCGCCGCAGGATGGGCGTCCGCGGCTGAACCACAGCGGCTAAACCCAGGATCGGCGGCAACCAACGTTACGAATTTTTGCGACCGTTGACAAAGGCGAAGTGTTCCTATATACTGAACCATATGGTTCAGTATTCACCCAGACTCGACGCCACGTTTGGCGCGCTCTCCGACCCCACCCGCCGCGGAATTCTCGAGCGGCTGGGGCGCTCGGACGCCGGGATCACCGAGCTTGCAGAAGCTTTCGATATCACCCTGACGGGCATCAAGAAGCACGTCGGCGTGCTCGAATCGGCCGGGCTCGTGACTACTGAAAAAATCGGACGGGTGCGCCGGTGCAGGCTCGGTCCCCGCCGCCTGGATGACGAAACCGCGTGGATTGCGACATATCGGCGGCATCTCGAAGGCCGCCTCAACAGACTCGGGGAATTCCTCGAGCGTACAATGGAGAAGCAATGACGACAATCACGGAGCAGGAACCCATGGCAAAGGCGACGATAACCACGCCCGGCGATCGCGATGTCCGAATCGAGCGAATCTTCAACGCACCACGCGACCGCGTGTGGAAAGCGATGACCGAACCCAAGCTGATCGCCCAATGGTGGGGTCGCGGCAACAAGCTGGTTGTCGAGCGGTTCGAGCTCGAGCGCGGCGGTCACTGGCGATTCGTCGAGCACAGCGATCATGGCGTCCACGGTTTCGAAGGCCGGTTTGCCGAAGTCGCTCCGCCGGAGCGGGTCGTTCAAACTTTCGAATGGGACGGAATGCCCGGCCACGTCGCTCTCGAAACGATGACACTCGAGGACCTCGGCGACGGCCGCACGCGACTCGTTACGACATCGCTATTCATGACCGCCGAGGATCGCGACGGCATGCTGCAGTCGGGGATGGAAAGCGGAGTGAACGAGAGTTACGCCGCCCTCGATCGCCTTCTCGCAACTCTAGCGTAGCCGCGACGACTGCTGAGAACTGCGAACTAACTGCTGAGAACTGCGAACTAACTGCTGAGGAATCGAGGGCCAACTGCCATTTCGGATTGCTGACTGACTGCGGATTGGGAAACTAACTTCGAACTGCGGGCAAAGGCCGACGTCGTGTTTGTCCTCGATCCGCAGTTAGTCCCCCAATCCGTAGTTAGTCTGCGGTTCGTAGTAGCAGTTGGCCCGTGATTCCTCATCAGTTGGTTCTCAGTCCGCAGCAGTCGCAGCAGGTCCGCGTTAGAATTGTCCGCATGTCAACCGTCAAAGCACTGGGCGTTGCGACGCTCGTCTTTTTCTGTTCTGCCCTCCGCGCGCATGACACTGAGCCGAAGTTCAAGGTCATCGCGTTCTTCACCGGGAAGCAGGATCAGGCGCACATCAGCTTTCTGCACGAAGCCGAGCGCTGGTTTCCGGAACAGGCGGCGAAATACAACTTCAGCTTCGACACCACATCGAATTGGCAGAATCTGAATTCAGATTTTCTGTCGAAGTACCAGGTGGTGGTGTTTCTCGACACCCGTCCTGAGGATCCCGCACAGCGAGCTGCGTTTCAGACGTACATGGAGCATGGCGGAGCGTGGATGGGCTTTCACTTCGCCGGTTTTGCTCTGACGCCCTCCGCGTATCCCGCCAACTGGGACTGGTACCACAACGCATTTATCGGTGCGGGATCATACGTCAGCAACACGTGGAGACCTGTGTCGGCGATTCTGCGCGTCGAGGATCGTACGCATCCCGCGACTCGCAATCTGCCCGAGACTTTCAAGTCGTCGCCGAGCGAGTGGTACCGGTGGGAGAAGGATCTGAGGCAGAATCCAGACATCGACATTCTGCTCTCGATCGACTCGACGAGCTTTCCGCTGGGCACGGGCCCAAAGCTCTACGAGATCTGGCACAGCGGATACTATCCTGTGGTCTGGACGAACAGAAAGTACAGGATGATCTACTTCAACTTTGGTCACAACGACATCGACTACGAGCACAAGTACGACACCGCCAACAAGACGCTATCGTACACGCTGAACAACCCGATTCAGGATCGGTTGATCATTGACGCGCTGCTTTGGCTTGGTGATCGCGACCAGAAGACTCGCTAACTACAAGTAAGACTACCTGCCAGGTGCGGTGAGCGGAGCAGCTTTTTGCTGCGGGCTGGTCGGGGAGAGATCGCGTGCAAGCCGGCTCGTAGCCAAACGCTGCTCCGCTGAAAGCACCCCGCAGGTAGTCTTACTTGTAGTTGCAGTTAACAACTCTCCCTTTAGTTGTAACCTTTCCACAACCATTCGAGCGCCTCGGGAAGGGTCTGCAGTTTCACACCGCGATCACAGTGCGCCGCATTCCGGGCAAACACGAACTGGTAATGGTACCCTTTGGCGCCGAGAACCTTCGCCATGTTCTCGCTGGCAACAACCCAGTCGTGCATGTCGTCGCGCATGACATTTGGATTGAAGAGATCCCGGTCTCCGACCCCCAGCCAGACTCGAATCGGCCTGACCGGGCTATTCGGGATGAGCCGCTCGTGCAATTCCCACGCACCGTGCGGCGTCTCCAGACTGTGCGGCCACTGCTGGTTCACGGCAGTGATCGAGTACGCGAGAACCCGGTGATATAGCTCGGGGTGGTACCACGCCATGATGAATGCCGCCGAGCCGCCGGAGCTGCACCCCATCGTCGCGCGTCCCTCGGGATCCTTCGTCAACTTCACGTTGTATTGCCGTTCGACCAGCGGCAGCACTTCTGTCTCGACGAATTCCGCGTAGCGTCCAGACATCGTGTCGTATTCCAGGCCGCGCTCGCTTCCCTGAGCATCTCCGCCGCCATTCCCGATCGAGATCGCGATCATCACCGGCACCCGCTTCTCCGCGATGAGATTGTCGAGCGCCGTGAACAATAGCGGGTCGGGTCCATCCGCTCCGACGATGAATGGCGCGGTCGTACCGGGAAGGTATTGCGCCGGAACATAGACCGTGACGGTGCGCGTGTACGGGGCTGGATGGCTTGTCGTTACCACCAGTGTGGCGGGATCCGTAGGACTGACGGTGCCGAATGTCCCCGAATCGCGCGCGATGCCCGGAAAAATCTTGCTGTCCGCCGAGCTCATCGTGAAGGTATGAATCACTCCGCTCGGAACGCCCTCGTGCACGATCAATCCCAGCGCGGGCGTGTGGGTAGGTCCGATGATGAAATTTCCGTCGGTATCCACAGGCGGAACATTGCCGTCCGGCAGTTCTTTCGCGGCGACGAATCCGGGAGTGTTTGGATCGCGGATCGGTACCAAGACGGAAAGGCTTCTGAGCTCCGCCGCCGTGAATCCCAAACGAGCAGTGCTCGAACAGCGGCCGATGTCTCCATAGCGGGCAGCCAGGTGGAGAACAACACTGAATGTATCAACCGTAGGATCAGACGATCGCGTGTACACGTAGCGCGCAATTGGCCTCGCAACATCGCGCATCATGAAACCAAGGTCGTGACACACGTGGCCGCCGCGAGGACCTGGTGTTGCCCAGATTGGCGCAAAGGGCGGGTTGTCAAATACGATATGCGCGTGGCCTGGCGTGAGCACGAGCGTATCGGGAGTCGCACCGAACTGGTCGGTCAGGTCGCGGGCAATTTGCTCGAGGCTCTTACGCTTTGAATCTGACCAACCCACGACCGTCGTTTGTGCCGCGACATGTGCAGATCCCACAATCATCAACGTCAGCACTGAACGACACACATGTCGCGTGCCCAAAGTTCGATTCATCTAACGAACATGGAAGGCCTATCCCGTAGCCGCGACTAGTGCCACACGCTCAGGATGATTGGTATTACGAGCAGCTTCACCAGCCAGTCGCCCGCATTGATCGCAGCGACTTTCACCGGGAGATTCTCCCAGAGGACCGATCCGACGAGAAGGACTACCGGGAACCCTATCCACAAGAGCACTCCAAAGTGTGCCGCGATGAACCAATTGCTAATGCCGAGTATTGCCACGAAGTGCGCGATCACGAAGGCGAGGACGATGCACCGCAACAGCTCCGCGACCAGTTTGCCCGCCGGCATCTTCGCGCCGGCCATCGCTGCGTCCGGGTCCAAACCGCGCGCGCGCATCCACGGCTTGAGGAAAAGGAAGGGACTATACCAGAGCCAGCCGAGCACGAACACCACAATCGCGGCCACGAGGACCGCCAGATAATTCACGTGAGGCATTGTTCGCTCTCCCTTTTCTGAGGTTTTGCGCGACGAGTTTCGTCCGGAGATGATCCGACAAATTGAGGCTCAGCGCCACCCAGGTCAGACCAGGATTCGCCGAGATGGCGGTCGGGTACATTGCGCTGGTTCCCTCGGAATCGCTACGCTCTTGCGCCCAGCGCGGTTTCCGGCGCCATGCAACCGCTGTAACTTGCAGTATCCCTAAACGGTCAAAAGAGCCGGCATGTCTTGTTACACCGACGCCTCGAATCCAAAGAACTACCATAAGGTTGTCGACTGCCAGTACGCCTGTCCGGCACACACCAATGTGCCGGAATACCTGCGACTGATAGCCCAGGGGCGCTACACTGAGTCCTACCTGCTCAACCGGGAATCAAATGTCTTTCCAGGCATCCTCGGACGCACCTGCGACCGGCCGTGCGAGCCGGCTTGCAGGCGCGGAAGAATAGACGGGAAGCCGGTCGCCATCTGTCGGTTGAAAAGAGTGGCGGCGGACCTGCGGGACGACATCCAGGAATACCTTCCCAAGGCGCCGGCAATCAGGAACGGAAAGCGGATCGCGCTCATCGGAGCCGGCCCAGCCTCGCTCACGGTCGCCAACGACCTCCTTCCGCTCGGCTACGAGGTCGTGATCTACGAGAAGTACGCGCGCGCCGGCGGCCTGATGCGCTTCAACATCCCGGCTTTTCGCCTTCCCGTAAGCGTGCTCGATGAGGAGACGGGCTACATCA
>Ga0310811_10001637_pt1 | contig 27914 bp, 22 predicted proteins | sample YCmetagenome_FD_207642 | JGI IMG/M metagenome (GOLD analysis project Ga0310811, IMG submission 207642) | Soil microbial communities from experimental microcosm in Duke University, North Carolina, United States - YC | ecosystem: Engineered > Artificial ecosystem > Soil microcosm > Unclassified ... | reverse complement strand
CCTGGTAGCCGAACCGGTCGGCCTCCTGGATGACGACCCGCTCGATCGCCCGGACCACGTCGGCCAGCGCCGCGCCCGCGTCGTCGACGACATCGTCGAGGTAGTTCGAGGCCGCGGTGAGGGCCATTGCGAAGCCCCGCCGGTCCGACAGCGCCCCGAAGAACGTGTCGATGAACGACCGGACGGGCTGGCGGGGCTCGTGCGGGTCGTCGTATGCCAGCCACCGGTCGGCGTAGCCCTCCAGCACCAGCACCAGCGGGTCGACCACGGCCTCCCGGAAGAGCTGGGCCTTGCTGCCGAAGTGGCGGAACAGCAGCGCCTCCGCCACACCCGCCCGTTCGGCGATGCGCTTTGTACTGGTGCTCGGGTAACCGTGGGTGGAGAAGAGCTCACGGGCCGCCTCGAGTACCAGCTCGCGCACCTCACCGGGCGCCCGTCGCGGAACGCGGGGCCGCTCGTCGGCGGGGTTGACCATCACCGGATCATACCCGGTACCTACCGGTCACCGGCCTGACCAGGCCGCCGAGCCACAACGGACCCTAATTCGCGGCTCGACCTACCGGTAGCTGCCCGCCTTACCTACTATGCAGTCAGTACCCACTACAGAGTTTTGGAGAACCGATGACGCTGGCCGATTCCTACGACCCGCTTGCCAAGGAGTGGAAGGAGCGGCCCTGGGACTACTTCGCCGATCTGCGGGCGAAGTGCCCCGTGCACCACCACACGATGCCCGAGTCCGAGGTGGAACGGCAGAACGAGCACTACCTGGTGGCCTCGCCGACGCACGAGTTCTGGTCGGTGTTCCGCTACGAGGACGTGGTGCGGATCCTCCAGGACCCCGAGGGCTTCTCCAACAAGGAGGGGCCCGGGCCGGAGCGGATGGCCCCCATGCACCCCGACGGCGTGCTGCTCACCGCCGACGACCCCGCCCACCGTCGGCAGCGGCGCATCGCCAACAAGGCGTTCCTGCCGAAGGTCGTGAACCAGCGGATCGGGTTCATCCGGTCGGTGGCCGACGACCTGGTCGATGCGGTCGCGGCTCAGGGTCACTGTGACCTGATGACCGACATCAGCTTCCCGCTGACCGTCGCCATGATCACCGACTTCTTCGGTGCCGGCGCGGAACGCCGCGAGGACATCACCAACTGGGGCGCGGCCAGCATCGCCACCATGGGCGGCACCGACGAGCAGTTGCAGGCCGGCACGATGGCCGTGATGGCGCTGTTCGGCTACCTCAAGCCGGAGATCGACGACCGCCGCGCCCGGCACGCCGCCGGCGAGGCGCTGCCGGTGAACGTGCTCAACGCGATGATCACAGCCGAGGACGACGGCAACACCTTCACCGACGAAGAGATCCTGATGGCCGCCCATCAGTTCCTCACCGCCGGGTTCGAGTCCACCGCCACCGGCATGGGCAACGGGTTGTACCGCCTGATCACCCACCCCGACCAGCGGGCCAAGCTGGAGGCGGACTGGTCGCTGCTGGACAACGCGGTCGAGGAGATCCTGCGCTACGACGCGCCGGTGGAGGGCACCTTCCGCACCGCCACCAAGCCGGTCACCATCAACGGGGTGGATCTGCCGGCCGGTGCCAAGGTGCGGGTGGTCTACGCCTCGGCCAACCGGGACGCCGAGCGGTTCGAGGATCCCGACGAGTTCCGCATCGACCGGCCGATCGCCGACCTCCGCAAGCACGTCACCTTCGCCACCGGTCCGCACGCCTGCATCGGCTCGGCGCTGGCCCGCACCGAGGTCCGGGTCGCCGTGGAGACGGTGCTGAAGCGGCTGCCCGGTATCGAGCTCGACCCGGAGAAGGCGCCCAAGCGCTCCGACGCGCTGACCGTCAACGGCTTCCTCACCATCCCGGTCAAGTGGGACCCGGCGAAGGCTCAGCCGAGGTTGTGGGACTGAGGCTCTCCCGGGTCCGCACGGTCGGCGGGTGAGCCTGTTGCCCGCCGACCCGCGCGATCCCCTGCACGACACGTGCTCGCCGACCACCATGTGGTCGGCGGGCAACGTGGCCGAGGCGATGCCCGGGGTACCCACCCCGCTGAGCTGGAGCATCCAGGGCCCCGGTGTGAACCAGGGTGCCCACCGGGCGTTCGTGGACATGGGTGTGCTGCCGACGCTGCCGGGCCGGCGACCCGATCCGCTGAAGCCCGACCTGGCGAGCCTGGCCATCTTCCACGGACACCCCGTCGGCAACGTCAACACGATCCTGCGGGTGGTCGCGGCGATGCCGGGCAACACCGTCGACGCGGTGATGACCCAGGTGTTCGGCGCGACCGGCCCTCCCCCGGCCGGTATCCGGGACACCGCGCGGCGCTACCCCGTCATCGCCGCCCGCCTCCCGGTGGCGGTGGCTTCGCTGCCCCGGCGGATGCGGACCACCGACCGGCTGGTCCGGGAGTTCCGCCGCGCGAACCTGCCGGCCGGACCCGGCGGCACCCCCTCCCGTGAGGTCCTGCGCGAGGGGGCACGGCTGTTCACCACCGCGGTGCGGCCGCAGGCCCTGGCCACGTTCGTCGGGCAGGGCCTCTACCAGCAGATCGCCGCGCTGGCGGTGGCCGCCGGGCGCCCGGGTCTGGAGACCCGGCTGATCAGCGGCTACGGCGGTGTCGAGGAGACCGCGATCGCCACCGGTCTGTGGGAGGTGGCCCGCGCCGGCCTGCCCATGGACCGCTTCCTCGCCGAGCACGGCCACCACGGCCCCGACGAGGGCGAGCTGTCCAACCCGAGCTGGCGTGAACGTCCCGCCCTGCTCGACGGCACCCTCGCCGCGTTGCGCGGGCAGGCACCGGAACGTCACCCGGAACAGCGCGCGCTACGGCAGGGCCGGCAACGGGCCGCCCTGGAATCAGAGCTCCTCGCGGCGCTCCCGGCGGCACGGCGTCCGGGCGCCGCGCTGACCCTTCGGATGGCACGCCGCTACCTGCCACTGCGGGAGGCCGGGCGAAGCACCATGCACCGGGTCTTCGACGTGATGCGGGCGCACGCGCGGGCGTTGGGTTCGACGCTGTACGAGGACGGCACGCTGCCCGACGCGGATGCGGTATTCCACCTGACCCTGGACGAGCTGCTGGGGCCGCTCCCGGCCGACGTCGCCGACCTGGTCGCCCACCGGCGGGAGCGACGGGCGTACCACCGAACGCTCGAGGTGCCCGCCCTGTTCACCGGGGTGCCTGAGCCGAGACCGGCCGTCCGCGACGGTGCCAGGCCCTCCGGGACGGGTGCTGAGGCGGTGCTGCGTGGTCTGGCGGTGGCCTCCGGGACCCTCGAAGGCATCGCACGTGTGGTGGACGACCCCACCGCAGGGGTGGAGGTGGAGGACGGTGAGATCCTGGTCTGCCACACCACCGACCCCAGCTGGATCAGCCTGATGGTGGTGGCCGGCGGGCTGGTCACCGACATCGGCAGCGCACTGAGCCACGCCGCGATCGTGGCCCGCGAGCTGGGGATCCCCTGTGTGGTGGCGGCCGGGCAGGCCACGACCACCATCCGCACCGGCGACCTGTTGCGACTCGACGGCGACGCCGGCACGGTGACGGTCCTGCGACGCGCGGATCAGCGCGCCGCCGGCTCCGGCTCCTAGCCGACCCGGGCCCTCGCCAACCGCTCGGCCGCCCGGACCAGGCGCTTCGCCATCACGGCGAACACCACCTCGTGTCCCAGGCGCTGGCCCCACCAGTAGAGGTGGCCGGCCGGCCCCGCCGGCCGGAACGTCACCCGCTGGCGGTACTCGGTGCGGCCGTCGGTTGTGGTGCCGACGCTCATCTCCAGCCAGGCCGCACCCGGCATCCGCATCTCCGCGCGCAACTGCAGCCGCTTTCCCGGCACGACGTCCTCGACCCGCCACCAGTCGAGCACCTCGCCGCGACGCAGCGCCTTCGGGTCCCGCCGGCCGCGGTAGTCGCCCACGCCGCCCAGTGCGCGGTCCAGCACCCCGCGGGCCTGCCAGACCAGGGGCAGGGTGTACCAGCCGTTGTCCCCGCCGATGCTCTCGATGACCTCCCACAGGTCCTCCGGGCTCGCCGAGGTCACCAGGCGCCGCTCCTCCTCCAGGATCGGCGCGCCGGAACCCGCCGGGTCGGTGGCCGCGGGCAGCGCCGGGTCCGTGGCGCTCTCCTGCCCGGTCGCCCGGGCTCCGTTGCCGTTCGCCGGGGGCCGGCCGTTGGTCGGCACGGCGTCGGGCGGACCGACGACCAGCGCGCGTCGTACCGCCTCCTCGAAGTCCAGCCGCCCACCCTCGGGCTCCGGGAGGAGCTTCTCCGGCTCACCGGGGGCGCAGACCATCGGGTAGGCCAGCGACTCCAGCAACGGTTCGGCGACGACGGCCGTCACCGGCGTCAGCCCGGACACGGCCAACGCCGACAAACCCGTCGGGAAGATCGGGGTGGGCAGCCAGATGGGCGTGGGCTGGCCGACGATGCGGGCGTAGCGCGCGATGAGCTCCCGGTAGGTGAGCACGTCGGGCCCGCCGATGTCGATCGTCCGGTTCACGCCGTCGGGCAGCTCGGCGGCCTCCACCATGTAGTGCAGGACATCGGCGATCGCCACCGGCTGGGTGGGGTTGTCCAGCCACTTCGGCGCGGGCATCACCGGCAGCCGCTCGGCGAGGTGGCGCAGCATCTCGAAGCTGGTGGACCCGGAACCGATGATGATCGAGGCCTGCAGCACCACCGCGGGCACCGGGCCGGCGAGGAAGATGTCGCCGACCTCGGCCCGCGAGGCGAGGTGACGCGAAAGCACGCCGCCACCGGCTCCCTGGCCGGGCGGGCGCAGACCACCCAGGTAGACGATCCGTGAGGCCTGTCCGTCGGCGGCCAGGGTGACATTCTCCGCGACGGCCTGGTCGGCGTCGCCGAAGTCGTGGCGGTCCATCGAGTGCACCAGGTGGTAGACGACGTCCACGCCGTCCATGGCCCGTTGCACGGCGTCCGGGTTCATCGCGTCACCGAGCACGGCCTCCACGCCGTCGATGCGCGCGAGGACGTCCCCCTTGGCCTGATTGCGCACCAGGCAGCGCACCTCGTGACCGGCAGCCGCCAGCCGGGGCACCAGCCGTCCCCCGACATAGCCCGTGGCTCCCAGTACAAGACACCGCATGGCGCTCCCCTCATCACTGCTCAGCAGACCACGTCGCGGGCCCTGTCGAACGCTCGGATACCCGCAACCGGTAGCGGGCAACCTGCAATGGGTCCGGCGCCACAGGAGGCCCCGGACACGCTGCTGACACAATGGTGGCCTCAGATGCCCGGCGGCGCGCGTCAGCCGCCGGGACACGCACCGGATGATCGTCGATAGTGAGGGGTTACCCGCATGGCCCAGGCCGCCGAGCCGCCGTCCGGAACGCGCGACTTCCTGGCTGCCGAGGTCCGCCGCCGGGAACGGGCGTTCGCATCGGTGCGCGCCGCGTTCGAGCGCTACGGGTTCGAGCCGCTGCAGACCCCGGCGTTCGAGCGCCTGGAGGTGCTCACCGGGAAGTACGGCGACGAGGGCGACAAGCTCATCTTCAAGATCCTCCGTCGCGGCGAGCACGAGGCCAGCGGCGAGGCGGACCTGGCCCTGCGCTACGACCTGACCGTGCCGCTGGCCCGGGTCGTGGCCACCCACGGCAACCGGCTCCCGATGCCCTACCGCCGCTACGCACTCGGGCCGGTGTGGCGGGCCGACCGTCCCGGCCGGGGCCGCTTCCGCGAGTTCACCCAGTGCGACCTGGACACGGTCGGCTCGGCATCACCGCTGGCCGACGTGGAGACCCTGCTGGCGATCAACGACGGGCTGCTCGCGTTGGGTGTTCCCGAGTTCCGGTTCCACCTGAACTCCCGGCAGGCGCTCTACGGGCTGCTGGACGCCTACGGGGTGCCGGACGAGCTGGGCTCACGGGTGCTGATCACGCTGGACAAGCTGGACAAGGTGGCCCCCGACGGGGTGGCCGCGGAGCTCGTCGAGCGTGGTCTGAACTCCGACACCGCCGCCGCGCTGGTGGCCGACCTGGCCGCCGACGAGCCCGACCGGGTCCGCAAGCAGCTCGACGGGACCGAACGCGGTCGCGCCGGACTGGCCGAGGTGGACCGGGTGCTCGCGCTGACCGCGTCGCTGCCGGCCGGGCGGGTGGTGTTCACCCCGAGGATGGTGCGCGGCCTGGACTACTACACCGGCCCCATCTTCGAGGTCACCGCGCCCGGCTACCCGGGCTCCATCGCCTCGGGCGGGCGTTACGACGGGCTGGTCGCCGCACTCGGCGGTCCGGACATGCCGGCCTGCGGGGGCTCGATCGGGATCGAACGCATCATGTCCATCCAGGCCGCGCAGGAGTCGGAGGATTCCACCGGCGAGCCGAACCTGGACGTGGCACTCACCGTGATGTCCGAGGAGACCCAGCCCGCGCTGGTCGAGCTGGCGAGTGCGCTGCGGGCCGGCGGCCTGCGGGTCGGGACCTATCTCGGCGCGTCCGGCAAGATCGCCAAGCAGATGAAGTGGGCCAACGACCAGCGAGCCGGCTTCACCGTCCTGCTGGGGCCCCGCGAACATGCCGAAGGCCTGGTCACCGTCCGCGACATGACGTCCGGTGACCAGGCCCAGGTGCCGCTGGCCGATGCGGCCGGCTACCTCATCGACAAGGTGCGCGGCTAGCTCGCGGGACCGGGCCGCGCGACTAGCTCGCGGGACCGGGCGCCCGACTAGCTCGCGCGGCCGAGGCGCTCCGAGGCGAGCCGTCCGGCGCGGTCGAACTCCGCCGAGGCCTTCTTGCCGGCCTGCTCCAGCTGCTTGCTGGCCTGCTCGAGCTGCTTGGACGCCTGCTTGGAGGCCGCGTCGATCCGCTTGGCAGCGCGCTTGCGGGCCTTCTTGGCCGCCTTGCGCGCGTCCTTGACCGTCTTGGAGCGGCGGGCCTGCTCGAGCGCCGACTCGATGGCGGTGGCGCCCACCGTCTCGGCGTCGCTGAGCAGCTGGCCGGTCCGCTCGGAGATCCGCTCACCGGCCCGGGCCGCAACCGGCACGAGCCGTTCCTGCGCCTTGGTGGCGACCGGGGCGATCCGCTCGCCCGTCCGCGCGGCCACGTCCTTGCCGAAGGCGCCGGCATGCTCGCCGGCGCGGGTGGCCGCCTCGGCGAGATCACCGGTGAGATGCCCGGCCCGCTCGGAGAGCTGCCCGGACAGCGTGCCGAGTCCCTCGGTCACGTCGCGGTGGAACAGTTCGGCGGTGGCGGCGGTGGTACGCCGGGCCCGCCGGGCCCGCCAGGCCAGCGAGGGCTTGCCCTCGGTGTCGGCGGCGGCGAGCATCAGGCCACCGAGCAGGGCCAGGTTCTTCGTGAAGTGCAGCTGCTGGTTCGCCCGCTGGTCGGGGTCGTGGGTCTCCCAGAAGCGGTGCTCGACGACCGTCGTCGGGATCACGGTCGCGGCCAGCATGACCGCCGAGAGCCTGGGAGCCTTGCCGAGCGCCAGCAGCACACCCGCGCCGATCTTCACACCGGCGTCGATCTGAACGAGGGTCACGTTGTCCGGTGGGTTCTCCACCGGCGCGACCGCGGTGACGCGATCCAGCACCGGGGCGGCCATATCGGCGTGGGTCTTCGGGTCACGCAGCGCGGCGACCCCACTCTGGATGAAGATTCCCGCCAACAGGGGTCGGGCGACTCGACGCAGCAACATGGCGTTTCTCTACCCGGGCCCGCTGAGCTGCAAACGCCGCGCACCCGATCAGGCGGTATCGATCATGTCCCGTCGATCAGGAGGATTCCGGCGCGTGGAAGCCACCGGTCGCCCGCTCCAGCGCATCGGCCATGTCGAGCAACCTCGACTCCTGCCCCCACTTCCCGACGAGCTGGGCGCCCACCGGCATCCCCGACGACGTCCGGGTCACCGGGGCGGCCAGCGCCGGTGCGTGCAGCACGGTGGCCAGCGCGATCCAGTCGAGCATCCGCGCGTAGGCCACCTCGCGGCCGTCCACCTCGAGCACCCGGTCGGACACCGTGCCCTCGTGGCGGTGGGTGAAGGCCGTCACGGGGGCGATCGGGCACAGTACCGCGTCCCAGTCGCCGAACCAGGCCGCCAGCTCCTCGCGCAGCCGCTGGCGCACCACCCGGGCCTTCGCCACATCACGGAAGGAGGAGGTCGCGGCCACCGCGAACCCGGCGCCGCCGTAGCGGTCGGCGCCGGCGGCCAGCGCGGCCAGTGCGTCGGGGCGGGCGGCGGCCAGCATCTCGAACACCTCGTCCGGGAACCCTGCGGCGAGGATCGGGATCAGCAGCGTCATGTAGGTGTCCATCAGCGTCGTGACCGACACCGGCGCGCGGACCTCCTCGACCTTCACTCCCTGGCCTCGCAACGCCTCGACGGCCGCGAGGACACCGGCGCGGACCTCGTCGGCCACCACGAACTCCGGTTCGTCGAGCCACAGCGCGACGCGGGCCCCCGTGACCGGTTCCGGAGCGGGGGTCGGTTCAGCGCCGGGCTCCCGCAGCACGTCCCACAGCAACCTCAGGTCCGCGGCTGTGCGGGCCATCGGACCGGCCACCCCCAGGTCGGTCTCGACGTAGGTCCCCGGCCCCGGAGGTACCGAGCCGCGCATGGACAGGACGCCGAAGGTCGGCTTCAGTGAGTAGACGCCGCAGAAGTTCGCCGGGTGCCGCAGCGAGCCCCCGATGTCCGAACCGATCTCCAGCGAGGTCACCCCGGTGGCCAGCGCGGCCGCCGCGCCACCTGAGGAGCCCCCGGAGGTGCGGGTGACGTCGAACGGGTTGTTCGTGGTGCCGTAGACGTCGTTGAAGCTCTGCCAGTCGCCGAGCATCAGCGGCACGTTGGTCTTGCCCCACGGCACCGCCCCGGCCCGGCGGGCCACCGCCACCACGTCGGCGTCCGCGCAGTCCTTCGGGCGGTCGGCCAGCGCCGGGACCCCCGACACCGCGGGCATCCCGGCCACGTCGAACCCGTCCTTGACGGTGATCGGCAGCCCGGCCAGCGGGCCCAGGACCTCACCCCGGGCGCGGGCGTCGTCGATCGCGGCGGCGTCGGCACGGGCCCGGTCGAGGTCGGTGGCCACCACGGCGTTGATCCGGCCGTGGACCTGTTCGTGACGCTCCAGATGGGCGTCCAGTAGCTCGCGGGCGGATATCCGGCGGGCGGCCAGGTCGGCGAGCATCTCGGCGGCGGGCCGGAGGGTCAGGTCGGTCACGTCTGTCAGTCAACCACTCGTCGTCGCGGCGCGGGTTCACCTGATTGTCTAGCGTGGCGGTATGCGGATCCACCTGCCCGGCACCGACCTCGAAGTGCACCCGCTGTGTCTCGGCGGCAACGTGTTCGGCTGGAGCGCCGACGCCGAGGAGTCGTTCGCACTGCTCGACGACTACGTCGAGGCCGGCGGCAACTTCGTCGACACCGCCGACTCCTACATGTGGCGGGCACCGGGGAACTCCGGCGGTGAGTCCGAGCAGATCATCGGGGACTGGATGGCCTCCCGGGGCAACCGCGACCGGATGGTCATCGCCACCAAGGTCGGCTCCTGGCCAGAGCACCCCGGGCTGAGCCGGGCCAACATCAGGACCGCCGTCCAGGGCTCGCTGCGCAGGCTCGGGACCGACCGGATCGACCTCTACTACGCCCACCGCGACGACCCGGACACCCCGCTCGAGGAGACCGTCGCGGCCTTCGACGAGCTGGTCCGGGCGGGCACGGTGCGCTACGTGGCGGCTTCGAACTACGACGCCCCACGCCTGACCGAGGCGCTGGCGATCGCCGACCGCAACGGGATGGCCCGGTACGTGGCCGCCCAGCCGCACTACAACCTCATGGAGCGGGACTTCGAGAACGAGCTGGCCGGGCTGCTCAGCGAGCAGGGACTGTCCTGCCTTCCCTACTACGGGCTGGCCAAGGGGTTCCTCACCGGCAAGTACACCCGGGACACCCCTGTTCAGAGCGTGCGGGCCGAGGGCGCCGCCGAGTACCTGACCGACCGGGGCAGGAGGGTGCTCGGCGTGCTGGCCGAGGTGGCCGCCGCTCACGGCGTCGCCCAGGCCGCGGTGGCGCTGGCCTGGCTGGCCGACCGGCCCACCGTCTCGACCCCGATCGCCAGCGCGCGGACCCGCGAGCAGCTCGCCGAGCTGCTGGCGATGGCCGACCTCGAGCTGGCGCCCGAGGAGCTGGAGCGGCTGACCGAAGCCTCCGCTAGGCCATAAGTGGCGATCCGGCCCATGCGGCCGTGGGAAAGCCTCGGCCGCGGCCGAACGGGCCAATGTCGCCCACCGGGCGGCGGACGTTACAGGCCCGTCCCAACACTGCCCGTTACGGGTGAATCCCCCGGAAAAATGCAGCGTCTACGGAACGGCGTGCGATGTCTTCCATGTAGCGCGCCGCATGCTGGCGCGGCACCACGGGGAGAGGGCCGAACGATGAGCAACGAGACCAGCACCGACCAGGTCACACAGGAGATGTTCGCGGTTCTGCACGGGCAGGAGATGCCTCTGCTGACCCGCTGGAGCTACCGCGCCGACGACCCGTACGCGGTCACCATGTCGATCAGCCGCCCCAGCGGCCGCTGGATCAACTGGCTGATGGCCCGCGACCTGGTCGTGGAGGGCATGCTCGCCTCCGCCGGCATCGGCGACGTCCGAGTCGCCCCGTTCTCCGACGAGGAGTTCGACATCATCGAGGTCAAGATCGGTGACGACGAGGGCTTCGCGGCCCTCGAGTTCGACCGCGACCTCATGGAGCGCTTCCTGGCCGCCACCTTCGAGGTCGTCGAGCTGGGTTCGGAGTCCGACGTCATCGACGTCGCCGCCGAGATCGAGAAGATCACCAACAGCTGCCCCGGCTGACCCACGGTCAGAAGGTTCGGCTCCTGGGCCGGCGGGTCGGTCCGTTTCAACGGATCATCCCGCCGGCCCACTCCTGTCTCCAGCCGGATCCGCCTCCGGCCCGAGCCGCGGCACCGCCGAGACCCGCGGGACCTAGACTCGGCCGTCGTGACCCAGACATCACTCACGCCCGCCGCCAGGTTCCGCGCCTACGTGGAGCGCGGCGACATCGAATCCGCCGTCGAGCTGTTCGCCGAGGACGCCGTGTTCCACAGCCCGGTCGTCCACCGCCCCTACGTCGGGCGCGAGCCGCTGCGGGCGATCCTGCGGGCGGTCTTCACCGTCTTCGAGGACTTCCACTACGTCGCCGAGTACGAAGGTGACGCCGACGCCGGGCACATCCTGCGATTCCGCGCGCGGGTCGACGGGCGTGATCTGGAAGGGGTCGACATCCTGGTCAGCGGCCCGGAGGAGATCACCGAGCTGACCGTCCTGGTGCGCCCGTACTCCGCCGCGACGGCCCTGCGCGAGCGCATGGCCGCGTTGCTCACCGGCTGAGCTCGCCGTTCGGCGCAGATACGGATCCGTTCGTCGCGGTTACAGAGCGTATACCCCCGTCATACGCTGGGACTTCGCTCGTGACCAGGCACGACACGCCGGGCAGTGGTCTGGCCCACCGCCCCGGAAATCCGTAAGCTCCCGGAACACATCACGATCCGATGTCGCTACGAGGACGAGCTGGACTCCCCGACCAGCTCGCCGGCCCCGAACCGGTTGCCCTCGAAGCGTTGAAGATCGCGGAAAGGGAATACGCACGTGGCACGTCACCGCTCCCCAGGCGGCCGCTGCGTGGTACCCGGTTACCTACCGGAGCCACGCGCAGGCCGACCGCCGGTCGCTCGTCGACACGGCTTGCCTTCCGACGAGGCGACCACAGTCATGGCCGCCGTCGGTCGTGCCACCCGGTCTCACCGCGCGCCCGAGAAGGCTGACAAGCCGCTGGTCAGGGGCAGTGTCGCCGTCGGTGCCACCGCGGCCTTCGGCGCCGTCGTCACGGGCAGCCTGCTGGCGGTCACCCCGGGCGCCAGCCAGAGCGTCGCTGACGTTTCCCAGGACAGCCTCACCCCGCTCGACCTCACCAACGCCAGCCAGGCGCTCGCCATGCAGCCCGCGACCCAGCCGGCCATGATGCACGGGGCCGACGACGCCGGTAGCGCGACCGCGCTGATGCCCGTCACCACACCGAGCGACCACTACGCGGCCGCCGACCAGCGCGACGTGGAGATGCTCCACAAGGCCGACCAGCTGGCCGCCCAGGCCGCCGCCGCCCACGCGCTCGCCTCCAAGCAGGCGTTCATCATCAACGGTGGCGGGAGCCTCGACGACTGGATCGCGGTCGCCCTGGACAAGATGAACATGTCCGAGTCGCTCGCCCCGGGCATCCGGGCGGTCATCATGAAGGAGTCCAGGGGTAACCCCAGGGCCATCAACCGCTGGGACAGCAACGCCCTGGCCGGGCGCCCCTCACAGGGCCTCATGCAGACCGTGCCGAGCACGTTCCGGGCCTACGTGCTGCCGGAGCTCTCGCACCTGCCGATCACCAACCCGGTCGCCAACATCACCGCCGGTGTGCGCTACATGATCGCCAACTACGGCCTGAGCACGCTCCTCAAGGGCGGCCGCTTCGACGGGGCCGGCAACTACCTCGGCTACTGACCCGCTGGGTGCGCCCGGGCACTCCCGTGGAGCCTGCCTCACCTCCGGTCACGGCGCGTCACCTGCAAGACTCAGCATTAGCAGTCACACTTGACCGCTAATGGCGCGAGTCGGGAGACTCGCCACGACGACCGACCACGAGGAGCGAACACGCATGCGGCGGGACCTGTACGAGTCAGATCACGAGGCGTTCCGTGAGTCCGTGCGCGCCTTCCTCGACAAAGAGGTCGTGCCGAACCTCGACCAGTGGGAAAAGGACGAGATCGTTCCCCGCGAGCTGTTCGAGATCGCCGGGCGCAACGGCTTCCTGGGTATGGCCGTGCCGGAGGAGTACGGCGGCGGCGGGGTCGACGACTTCCGCTTCAACGCCGTCCTCGGCGAGGAGTCGATCCGGGTCGGGGCGGCCGCCGCCGGACTCGGGCTCACCCTGCACAACGACATCGCCATGCCGTACTTCCTGGCCTATTGCACCGACGAGCAGAAGCAGCGCTGGCTGCCCGGCATCGCCTCCGGCGAGCTGATCACCGCCATCGCCATGACCGAGCCCGGGATCGGCTCCGACCTGGCCTCGATGTCCACCACCGCGATCAAGGACGGCGACCACTACGTCGTCAACGGGTCCAAGACGTTCATCACCAACGGCATCAACGCCGACCTGGTGATCACCGCGGTCAAGACCGACCCCTCGCAGAAGCACAAGGGCATGAGCCTGATCATCCTGGAGCGTGGGATGGAGGGCTTCGAGCGCGGCCGCAACCTGGAGAAGCTCGGTCAGCACGCCCAGGACACCGCCGAGCTGTCCTTCACCGATGTACGGGTGCCGGTGGACAACCTGCTGGGCGAGGAGGGCAAGGGTTTCACCTACCTGGTCACGAACCTGCCCCAGGAGCGGCTGTCCATCGCGGTGGCTGCGCTGGCCGCCGCGCAGATCTCCTTCGAGCAGACCCTCGAGTACGTCAAGGAGCGCAAGGCCTTCGGCCAGGCCGTCGGTTCGTTCCAGAACAGCCGCTTCGTGCTCGCCGAGATCGCCACCGAGCTCGACATCGCGCAGAACTACGTCGACCGGGGCATCAAGTTGCTCAACGCCGGTGAGCTGACCGCCGAGGACGCGTCCAAGGCCAAGTGGTGGTGCACCGAGCTGCAGGGCCGGATCGTCGACCGATGCCTGCAGCTGCACGGCGGCTACGGCTACATGAGCGAGTACCCGATCTCGAAGGCCTACGCCGACGCGCGGATCACCCGTATCTACGGCGGGACCACGGAGATCATGAAGGAAGTGATCGGCCGCGGCCTGGGTCTGTAGGGCCCACCCCACAGACGACAGCGCGCCCGGCGGAGATCCGCCGGGCGCGCTGTACGTCGGAACGGGTCAACTGACCCCGGCGAACGCCAGGGCGTCCTCCCAGCTGCCGGACTGCATGATCTGGCGGCGGTACTTCATGATCTGGGCCGGCCGGTCGATCGAGATGCACCCGGTGAGGCGGTCGCCGCGCCGGTAGAGCGCGAGGAACTTCTCCTCACCCAGCTCCTTGCTGACCACCCGGATCTCGTCCGACTGGGGGATGCCCACGAACTGGATCCGGTGTCCGTACCAGTCCGACCAGAAGTAGGGCACCGCCGCGGACGGCTGCGCCTCCGCCGGGTTCACCGCATTCTTGGCGGCGAGCGTGCCCTGCTCGTTGGCGTTGGTCCACTGCTCGACGCGCATCATCTCGCCGTCGAAGAGCTTGTTCGGGAAGCGCGCGACATCACCCGCCGCGTACACCCCGGGCAGCCCGGCGTTCAGCGTCTCGTCGCAGACGATGGCGCCGTCCCGCTCGTCCAGGGTGACCCCGGAGCCCTTCAGCCAGCCGGTGTTCGGGATGACCCCGATGCCCACCACGACCAGGTCGGCCGGCACGGTGGATCCGTCGTCCAGCGTGACCCCGGTGACCTTGCCGTCCGCGCTCTCCAGGCCGGTGACCTTCACGCTGCACCGCAGGTCGGTGCCGTTGCTGAGGTGCAGCTCCGCGCAGGCCTTGCCCATCTCCTCGCCCACGGAGCGCACCAGCGGAACCGGCAGAGCCTCGAGAATGGTGGCGGACAGGCCGCGCTTGCGAGCGCCCGAGGCGATCTCGGAACCGATGAAGCCCGCCCCGATCACCACGGTACGGGCCCCCGCCTCGAGCGCGGAGCGGATCGCCACGGCGTCATCGAGGGTACGCAGGCAGTGCACACCCGAGATATCCTCCGAGCCGGGCAGAGTCCTCGGCGAGGCCCCGGTCGCGATGATCACCGACCGGTAGTCCAGCTCCTCGCCGGTACTCAGCCCGAGGACCTTGCGCTCGCCGTCCAGCGAGGTGGCCCAGGTACCCATCCGGAGATCGAGGTCGAGGTCGGCCGCCATGTTCGCGGACGCCGGGAACTCAGGATGGGTGGGCTCGTCGTCGTCGAGGTAGGCCTTCGACAGCGGCGGTCGGTCATAGGGCAGGTGTTCCTCGCCCCCGACCAGGGTGAGCGGACCGGTGAAGCCCGCCTTGCGCGCGGTCTGCACCGCACGCATCCCGGCCAGCGAGGCACCGACGACGATGAGTCGCTCCGACACGCCTCAGTCCTCGACGATCGAGAGCGCCTCGGTCGGGCACGATTCCACGGCGGCCTCGGCGGCGGCGCGCTGGTCCTCGGACGGGGTCTCGTTCAGCAGCACCAGCGAACCGTCGTCCTGAACCTCGAAGAGGTCAGGCGCCTCGGCCTCGCACATGCCCAGCCCGGTGCACTTGTCATGATCGACCACGATGCGCATCTACGCGCTCCTCTACTTCTCCGGGGTGAACCTGAAGGGCATGCGTTTGACACCCCTCATGAAGTTGGTGCCAAGCAGCTCGGGTTCACCGGCCTCGAACTCCGGGATTCTAGTCAGCAGCTCGTGGAAAAGCGCACGCAGCATGCTCTTCGCGAGCTGGTTACCAAGGCAGAAGTGAGCACCGCCACCACCGAAGCCTACGTGCGGATTCGGGTCCCTGGAAAGATCGAATCTGTCGGGCGCCTCGAAGACGTCGGCGTCCCGGTTTCCCGACGGGTAGAACATCACGACCTTGTCACCGGGGATGATCTTCTTCCCCGCCAGTTCGGTCTCCCTGGTCGCTGTCCGACGGAAGGTCATGACCGGTGACGCGTAGCGCACGAACTCCTCGATCGCCGTGGAGATCCGCCCGTCGTAGTCCTCCATCAGCCACCGCTGCTGGTCACGGAAATCGGTGAACGCGCGGACGGTGAAGCTCGAGGTGTGCTTGGTGGTGTCGGTCGCCGCGACCGAGAGCAGCACGAAGAACGCGCCGATCTCGCCGTCGGTCAGCTTCTGGCCGTCAACCTCCGCCTCGACGAGGCTGGTGAACAGGTCGTCGGCCGGCTTCTTCCGGCGCTCGGCGATGAGTTCGGCGGCGATCCCGTGCAGCGTCTGGCAGGCCGCCAGCCCGACCTCCGCCGGGTGGCGGTCACCGATCCGCTCCGGGTCGGCCCAGGCCACGACGTCCCCGGCGGAGGTCGCCGTCTGGGAACGCATCTCCTCCGGTACCCCGAACATGTCGCCGAACATCCGGACCGGTAGGCGCTCGGCGCAGCGGTCGACGAAGTCGATCTCCCCGGCCGGGTCGGACGCGAATCCGTCCACCACCTCGCGCGCCGCGGTCTTGATCTGGTCCTCGATCGTGGCGATCCGGCGGGGCGTGAACGCCGAGCTGACCAGCTTGCGCAGCAGGGGCTGGCGGGGGGCGTCCATCGCCATGAACGACTGGGACATCTCCAGGAAATCGGCCGGCAGCATGTCGAACAGCACGCCCTGGCCGTTGATGAACGTCCTGTTGTCACGGCTGACGGTCACGATGTCGGCGTGTTTGGTGACCGCCCAGTAACCGGGGTCGTTGGGGTCCGGGGCCACCGCCTCCTCCACCGGGCGCTGCCAGGACACCGGGTCCTCGGCACGCAGCCTGGCGAAGGTCTCGTCGCGCTGCTCGGAGGTCTGGGCCCAGAACGCCTTGGAGGACACCTCGATCGCCGAGTGCTCGGGCTTGTTCTCCGACGTTGCCGGGATGAACTCGACGTCGGTGGTCACGACGGCCTCCAATGGACGCGTGCGGCACATGATGCCTGTGTGGTGGGTGTTCCCGCTACGCCGCCGCCCTAACCGGGCATCTCGGCGATTGGATACCTCGCACAGTCTGGTCGCCGAGCCCGGCCGGGGCATCTCCCCCTCAGGCGGTCATCGTGCCCCCATGGAGGGACGCTCAGATCCCGGACCCGGCTCCCTGGCTCACGTCCCGGGCACAGGTCCGGCTCAGGTCCTGGCGACGGGATCCCCGGCGCCCGGGTGCAGAGCCAGCACCTCCTTGAAGCCCTCGAGCAGGCTGTCGACGAACAGCGCCGGCTCGGTGAAGGAGGCCGAGTCGAAGTTCACCCCCACACAGCCGATCGGCCCGTGGCTCAGGAAAGTGATCATCGCCGCGCAGCCCGGCAGCGGGGCGTACGGGTAGATCCGTTCCACCTTCGCGCCGGCGATGTACAGGTCCTCGCCGATCCCGGGGACGTTGCTGGCCTGCAGGTCGTTGCCCTTCGTCATCGGGCCGGCCAACTGGGCGATGACCTGACCGGGCAGCCGGGCCAGCGCCGGGGAGAACATGCCGATGACGTCATTGGCCCGCTCGCTCTTCGCCGACAGGATCAGGGCCCGCACCTCCTCGATGCGCGCCTTCGGGTCGGAGTTCGCCAAGGGTGCGGCGATCCGGGCGGAGGAGATCTTGTTGCCACCCGGCGGGTCGTTCGGCTTGCGTACCGAGATCGGGATGGCGATCGGGATCGCCTCGGGCACCGCTGCGCCCATCGCCTCGTGGTACCGCCGGTAGCCCCCGAGCAGGGCGGCGAGGTAGGCGTCGTTGAGCGACCCGCCGGCCGCCTTGCCGGCAGCCTTCAGGTCGGCCACCGGCACGTCCATCGCAGCGAAACGCCAGGTCAGGCTACGCTTGGCCAGCAGCGGCGACCCGTGCGCGGCCGGTGGGGTCAGCACCCGGCGCAGCGACTGTCCGTAGCGCAGGGCACCCTTCGGGTCGCGGACCGCACCGAGCAGCCCCGAGCCGATGTCACCGAGCAGGCCGGGAACGCCCGACACATCGGAGACGACCTGCCCGACCAGCGTCTCGACGGGATTGGTGGGCACGGCTTCGGACAACGGCGGGTTCGGTTTGTCCAGGGTGGGTTCGCGGCGCCGCGAGTGCATCTGGCCGAGGAGCTGGATGCTCCCCATGCCGTCGGTCGCCGAGTGGTGCATCTTGATCAGGTAGGCGCCGCGACCGTCGGGCAGACCTTCGAAGAGCACGGCCTCCCACGGTGGGCGGCTGCGGTCGAACGGCGTCATCGCGATGGTGGCGGCCGCTTCCAGCAGCTCGCTCCAGCCTCCGTTGCCCGGGACCGCCATGCGCCGCAGGTGGTAGCGGAGGTCGAACTCGGGATCGAGCGCCCAGCGGGGGTTCCCGATGCCCAGCGGAGGCTCCACTACCCGCTGGCGGAACCGGGGCACCATCCTCATCGCCCACTCGTGAGCGGACACGAACCGGTCCCAGTCGGGCACCACATCGAGCTGTTCGAGGCCCACCACGGTCGAGCTGAGCGACCGGTCGGCCTCGGCGCGCCACATGAGCACCTCGAAGGCGTTCATCTCGTCGCCCGACCCCCAGTCCAGCGGGGCGTCGACGGTGCTCTTGTCCTCGGTGGTCATGCGTCCTCCTGCTTGGAGCTCTCGGACCCGGGCCAGCGCGCCAGCGTGTCCAGGTACATGCCGCGGACCTCGGCGACGTGTTCGTTCAACGTCTTCACCGACCAGCCGCTCGTGTCCACCGGGGGCAGCACCACGGTCTCGACGGTGCCCGGGCGAATCGTCTGCGCGCCACGCCACTGGATCTCACCGGCGTTGCGGAACACCACGGGCACGATCGGCACACCGGCCTGCATGGCGATGTGGAACGCGCCCTTCTTGAACTCGCCCAGCGCCGGGGTGGCCGACCTCGTGCCCTCCGGCGACATGGCGATCGAGAGGCCCTCCTCCTTCAGCTTCGTCACCGCACCGGCCAGCGCATCCTTGGCCTGCGCGAAGTTGCCCCGGTCGATGAACGCGACATCGGCGAACTGGAAGAGCTGGCCGAATCCGGGCACGTTCTTGGCCTCGGCCTTCATCACCCCGGTGAACCCGCTACGCACGATCTTGGCGAACAGGAACGGGTCCATCTTGCTCTGGTGGTTGATCAGGAACAGGCAAGGGCGGGCCGACCAGAGGTGCTCGGCCCCGCTGATCACCTTGACGTCGACGCCGGCCAGCGCCAGGCCCATGTCGGTGGCCAGGGCGAGCGAGAGATCCACGGCCTGTCGCTTCGAGCGGTTCAGCAGGCCCAGGCCCAGCCCGGTGCCCGCGCCCGCCGCGACCCCGCCGTAGAACGCAGCGGTCCGCAGCACGTCGGTCAGGCCCGGTCCCTTGCCCCGGGGCTTGCACTGCAGGACCGGCCAACCCCGGGTGGCGGCCTCGTCCCGCAGACCCCGGCCCGGGGACACCGCGGTCGGATTGCCGACCGACTCCAGGAACAGCACGTCCTCGTCGCCGTTCGCGTAGCCGAACGAGGCCCGCAGGTCGATGTCGTGCGCGGCGGCCAGCGCACGCACCGCCCGCGCCTTGCCCAGCCCCCACAGCGGGATGCCCTCCGGACGGCCGGTGAGCTTGCCGTCGACGACCTCCAGCCTGGTGTAGAGCAGGTGGTCGGCGCGCAGGTCACGGCCGATCGGCGCCAGCTGATAGCGGGTCGCCGAGGAGGCCAGCACGATGGTGTGACCGGCGGCGCGGTGCGCCTCGACGATCTGCCAGACCTCGGTGTGCAGCTGCGAGGCCACCTCGTCCCGGAACAGGCTCGCTCCGAGGCGTTCCATCTCCTCCTCGGTGCGCCCACGCCACGATGCCAGGCTCAGGTCGAGCATCTCGGCGAATTCCTTCTCGGTGCGGATGCCGAGCAGGTTCATCCACAGCGTCTCGGCCAGCTCGATCGGGCCGATCTCACGTTCGCGGATCCGCTTGCGGTAGAAGGCCGAGGCCGAGTACCCCGTGATGACCGTGCCGTCGTAGTCGAAGAAGGCGGCGATCTTGGGGCCCCGGGGGGCCTCGGCGATTCGCGCGAGGTGGTCCTCAACCTTGACTGTGCCGCTCATCTGGCCACCTGCCTCACGCGGTCGGGTACGTCGACCCCGGAGGTCTCGACACATCGGTTCTCGTGCACGTGCTTCACCAGCTCCCCTATCGGGCTGCACGGCGGGCCGGGTAGTTGGCTACCCCTGCCGTCATGATCATAAACGATTCGCCTGTACTCCCCGATCCTGCCCGCTCAGGGGCCCGGACGGGAAACGCGGCACCGGATCCGCCCGTAAAATTCACGAATCCGCACCACGAAACGGTCAGAGTTGACCGCCAACGGCCGAAGGCCCACACTCTGCCTCGCGGGATCCGGATGGACAAACCCGAAGGGCCGGTTGGCATGGAGTGGGAGTTCGACAGCCTCGCGTCGACCACGTTCCCGCTCTACTCCCGAGCGGTGGTCGGCGACCTGAGCCCTGACCCGGTGACCCCGCTGACCGCAAGCCTCGGGGTCGGCGCCGAGATGGGTCCGGCCTGGGCGCGGGTCTACGCCGACCTGGGCCTGCAGGCCGACCCTTACCCCGCGCCGGAACCCGAGCCGAGCGGCAACGCGGTGGCCGTGTTCGGGGCACATCTGTTCCTCAACACCTCGCTGCTCAGACTGTTCGGCGAGTACGCCTCCGGAGCCGATCCGCTGGCGTTCACCCGCCAGTACCTCGGCGAGCGCCCCGACGTACCGCGCCAGCGGGACGGGGTGGCCGACCGGGGTGACACCGCCGAGCCCCTGCGGCGCTGGGCCGAACAGGTACTCGAGCAGCACCCCGACCGCGCCGAGCTACTCCGCCTGACCCGCCGCTCCGGCCAGCTGCGCTCCGGACGGCCCGATCTGCGTACCTGCTCCACAGCGGAGCTGGCGACCCGCATCACCGCCGCCCGGGCCGAGCTGCGCTGGGCACTGCGGCTGCACGCCCGGGCGGAGCTGGCCACCGCGCTGGCCACCGACCTGCTCACCCGGACGGCGGAGGAGGCGGGCCAGCCCACCCGCACCGGCGATCTGGTCGCCGGGCTGGCCGGCAGCGGATCCGGCGAGCCGGCCACCTCATTGTGGGCGTTGGGCCGACAGGTCCGCGAGTCCGATCGGCTGCAGCGGTTGTTCGACCAGGGCATCCCGCACACTGCCAACCAGCTGGTCCGCGCCGGGAACAACGAGGTCGGCAAGCTGCGCACGTCGATGACGCCGCTGTTCGCCGAGCACGGCCACCAGGGCCTGGGCGGGTGGGAGCTGGGTTCCCAGACCTGGGACACCGAACCCCGGCTCGTGCTGCACCTGCTGGAGACCCTGCGGCACTGCTCCGACGAACGCGAGCCCGGCGCCAGGGCACGGCGGCAGGCCGCGGTGAGCGCCGAGGCGGCCGCCGCCGTGCGCGCGGCCCTGTCCCGCGGCCCGGCCGCGCTGGCCCGGTTCGAGAACGCGCTGACGGCCTCCGCACGCTGGCTCGGTACTCGCCGGCGGCTGGTCGAGCTGGTCTCAGCGGTGCATCACGAGCAGCGGCTGGCGGCCCGTGAGCTGGGCCGCCGGGGGGTGGAGAGCGGGTTGCTGGACGAGGTCGACCAGATCTTCATGTTGCTGGCCGGCGAGCTGGCCGAGTTCGTCGCCGACCCCGAGCCTCTCGGTGAGTCGTTGCGGATGCGCTCCTACGACTACAACGCGCTGGCCACCTATCGACCACCGTTCGTGACCGTCGGCCAACCGCCGCCCGTGGTGAACTGGACCCGCGCGGCGGACGGCAGGAGCGGGCCGGTACGCCGCGGCATCACCGGCACCGGGGCCGCCACGGGGCAGGCCAGCGGCCCGGTGCGGGTACTGCGGTCGCCGAGCGGGTTGCAGCCCGGAGAGGTGCTGGTGGCGCGGTCGGCGGGTCCGGGCTGGTTGCCGATCCTGGCAGCCGCGTCGGCAGCGGTGATCGACGACGGGGCGGCTCTCTCCGAGGTGGCGCTGGCCTGTCGTGACCTGGGCATCCCGTGTGTGGTCGCCTGCGTCGACGCGACCACCCGGCTGGCGCCCGGGCAGGAGGTGGTGGTGGACGGGTCAGCCGGGACCGTGCGCCCGGAGAGCACCGTCGACCCCCTGCCCGGCCTGGGGCTGACCTCGGAGATCTCGGAGGCCAGCTCCGCGTGAACGCACCTCGGCGAAGCCGCAGCGAGCGCAGCGCGGACAGCCGTCAGCTGATCCTGGACGCCACCCTGGCCTGCCTTTTCGAGCAGGGCTATGCACGCACCACCACACTCACCATCCAGGCCCGCGCCGGGGTGTCCCGGGGCCGGCTGCTCCACCAGTTCCCCTCCCGTGACGGGCTGCTGGTCGCCGCCTGCCAGCACCTCGCGCAGCACCACCTGGCCGAGGTGGAGAACTGGGTGACGTCCTCGCTCGGTGCCGGGGACTCCGACACCCACGACGGCGCTCTCGGCGACCGCCTGGACCGCGCGACCGACCAGTTGTGGGCGACGTTCCAGCAGCCCTACTTCTGGGGTGCCCTCGAGCTGTGGACGGCGGCCCGTACCGACGCCGGGCTACGGGCGACCCTGCTTCCGGAGGAGCGCCGCCTGGGAGCCGCGATCCGCCGCGTGATCGACGTCCTCTACGGGCCCGCGATCACCCGCCACCCCGGTTACCCGCTGGTGCGGGAACTGGTGTTCACCAGCATGCGCGGCGTCGCCCTGACCTATGCCTTCGACCGCCGCGACCCGGCCGGTGACCCGCACCTGCCGCTGTGGCGTGAGGTGTCCCGCAAGCTGCTTGACACGCCCCCGGCCTGAGCCCGGTCCGAGCCCGGCACCAGCGGGGTGGCGGGCTGGCGGGGAGGCCACGACACCGCCGTGCCACGATCGGCGTGGGCGAAGCCGATCGAGGCGCTTCCGAACGGTGAGGGTGCGGGTATGGAGATGGGCTGGTCGGAGGCCGACCTGGCCTGGCGCGACGAGGTGCGGGAGTTCCTCGAGCGTGAGCTGACACCCGAGCTTCGGCGGGCGGGCCGGCTGATGACCAGCGTCTATGCCGATCACGAGGCCAGCATGGAGTGGCAGCGCATCCTGCACAACCGGGGATGGGCGGCGCCGGCGTGGCCGGTCGAGTACGGCGGCTGCGGCTGGAGTCTCACCCGGCACTACATCTTCAGCCGCGAGTCGATCCTGGCCGGGGCCCCGTCGCTGTCGCCGATGGGCATCCGGATGGTGGCCCACGCGATCGTCCGCTTCGGCACACCGGAGCAGAAGGCGTTCTTCCTGCCGCGCATCCTGACCGGCGAGGTGTTCTTCTGCCAGGGCTACTCCGAGCCCGAGGCCGGGTCCGACCTCGCGGCGTTGAGCATGTCGGCCGTGCGCGACGGCGAGGGGGACGACGCCGTGCTGGTGCTCAACGGCAGCAAGATCTGGACCACCCACGCCGGAGAGGCGAACTGGATGTTCGCCCTGGTCCGCACCACCCGCTCCGAGCGTCGCCAGTCGGGGATCACGTTCCTGCTGCTGGAGATGACCAGCCCCGGGGTGACGGTGCGCCCGCTGGTGATGACCTCCGGGGAGGAGATCCAGAACCAGGTCTTCTTCGACCAGGTCCGGGTCCCGGTGTCCAACGTGCTCGGAGAGATCGATGACGGCTGGACGGTGGCGAAGTACCTGCTGGAGTTCGAGCGCGGTGGAGCAGCGGTCGCCCCGGGGCTGCAGGTGAAGGCGGCGACGCTGGCCGAGCGGGCGGCCACCCAGCGCGGGCCGGGTGGCCGGCCGCTGCTCGACGACCCGTCGTTCGCGGCCCGGCTCGCCGATGCCCGGGTCCGCGCCGACGTTCTCGAGGTGCTGGAGTTCCGGACGCTCGCGGTGCTGGAGGCGGGTGGGAACCCCGGGGCGGCGGCGTCCATGCTGAAGATCCTTGGCACCGAACTGAGCCAGCGGATCAGTGAGCTCGCGCTGGAGGCGGCGGGGCCGCACGGGCGGGTGTACCAGCCGCACGCCGCGGCCCCGGGCGGACCGGTCACCGAGTACACCGCGCCACCGGACGGCTACCTCAGCGGGCAGGAGTGGCAGGCCGTGGCACCGCTGTTCTACCTGAACAACCGGGCCGGCTCGATCTACGCCGGCAGCAACGAGATCCAGCGCAACATCCTGGCGAAGGCGGTGCTCGGGCTGTGACGTCGTTCGTCCTCACCGGTGAGCAGCAGATGCTGCGCGACGGTCTGACCAGGTTCCTGGACAACCGCTACGACCTCGACGCCAGCCGGGCGGCGGTGAAGACCGGCGCGGGCTGGCAACCGGAGATCTGGCGCGCGCTGGCCCAGGACCTGGGTGTACTCGGCGCCACCCTGCCCGAGGCGGCGGGCGGCACGGGCGGCGGACCGGCCGAGCTGATGGTCATCGCCGAAGCTCTGGGTCACGCGTTGGTGGTGGAACCGTTCGTGGACACGGCAGTGCTCGGCGCGGGCCTGCTGCGCCGTTGCGGCGGGAGCCGCGCCGACGAGGTTCTCGCCGGGATCGTCAACGGTTCGGTGGTCACGGCGTTCGCGGCGACCGAGACCGGGCCCGACCTCCACGACGTGTCCACCACCGCCGTCCGCGAGGGTGGCGGCTGGCGGCTCGACGGGGCCAAGTACGTGGTGACCAGCGCCCCGATCGCGACCCACCTGCTCGTGACCGCGCGCACCGGAGACGGGTCCACGACCGGCCGGGACGGGATCTCCCTGTTCCTGGTCGACCCGGCCGCGTCGGGCATCAGCGCCCACCCGATGCGCACCATCGACGACCGGGTCGCCTCAGACCTGGTGTTCTCCGGCGTCGCGGTGCCCGCCGACGCACTGCTGGGGTCCGAGGGCGAAGCCTGGCCGATCATCGAGCGGGTGGTGGACGAGGCCTCCGCGGCGGTCTGCGCCGAGGCGGTGGGGTGCCTGCGCAAGGTTCTCGCCGACACCGTCGAGTACACCAAGCAGCGCAAGCAGTTCGGGCAGCCGCTGAGCCGCTTCCAGGCTCTGCAGCACCGGATGGTCGACATGTACATGGAGGTCGAGCAGGCCGCCGCCGCCGTGTACCTGGCGATGTTCTCGCTCGATGCCGCCGGGTCCGGTTCCGCCACCGAGCGGGCCCGCGCCGTGTCGGCGGCCAAGGCCACCGTCTCGCGCGCGGTCCGGTTCGTCGGGCAGAACGCCGTGCAGCTGCACGGGGGCATGGGCATGACCGAGGAGTTGGCGGTCGGCCACTACTTCAAGCGGCTCACCGCGATCGAGTACGAGTTCGGCACCGCCTCGGCCCATCTCGCCCGGTACGCCGCGCTCACCGACCCCCGCGCCGTCGCTAGCTGAGCGGGCCCGCCCTCAGCACCTCCACCCCGGCCAGGACGAAGCCGAGCCCGAAGGTGACCCCGGCGGCACCGGTCAGCACCGCCGGGACGACGCCGAGTGCACCCACCACCGCGCAGGCCGTCGGCGCCGCCACCAGATGCCGGCGAGCCCGAGGAGCAGCAGGACGTCGGTGACCAGGTGGAGCACGGTGTGGATCAGGATGGCAGCAGGTACCCGCAACGAGGAAGCGAGCTCACCGTGAACGGAGATCATCGGCCACTGTTCTGCGACCTCTCCCTGGCCGAGCGCATCGAGCGGGTGGAGGCTCAGCTCATCGCCGCGGCCAGCGACGCCGCCCGGGCCCGGCGGGCCGACACCGTCGGCTTCGCTATTCCCCTCGAGGGCGGGGTCGCGAGCTACGCCGAGCCCGACTCGCCGTTCAACAAGGTCGCGGGCCTCGGCTTCGGCGGCATCCCGGACGAGAAGACGCTCGACGAGATCGAACGCGCATACGCCGAGCTGGACTGCCCGGTCCGGGTCGAGCTCCCGCACCTGGCCGACCCGGCGATCGGGGCCCTGCTGACCGGCCGGGGCTACCGCCTCGAATCGTTCGAGAACGTTCTCGGCCGGGCGCTCACCGGCGGTTTCGAGCACGTCACCCCGCCGGGGGTCGAGCTGCGGGCCAGCGGTGACGACGAGCTCGAATCATGGCTCGACGTGGTGGTCGACGGTTTCGCCCATCCCGACGACCAGGGGGTGGCCTCGAACGAGGAGTTCCCCCCGGCAGATCCTGCTCAACGCCGTGCGCGACGTCGCGGCGGCCGGAGTGACGCGCTACGCGGCGCTGCGCCACGGGGTGCTCGCCGGTGGGGGCAGCTTCCGGATGTCCGAGGGCGTGGCACAGCTCGCGGGAGCCGCCACCGCACCCGCCCACCGTCGCCGGGGTATCCAGACCGCGCTGCTCTCGGCCCGGCTCGCACGGGCCACCGAAGCCGGCTGCGACATCGCCGTGATCACCACCCAGCCGGCCTCCAAGTCCCAGGAGAACGCCCAACGCGCCGGCTTCAGCCTGTTGTACACCCGCGCAGTCCTCGTCCGGCATCCCTGACGGCCCGCGGTCGTTGTAGATATGAACCGGAACGGAGTCAGCAGGCCGGTGCGGGGCAGCGTCTGATGAAGCTGAGATCGGGAGCCGCACCCCCGGCCGCCCGGCAGTAGGGTGCCTCGTGGACAGCATCGGCGTCATCGGCCTCGTGGCTGGATTGTGGTTCGCGCTGTCCCCCGCCGACGAGCAGCGGACCGTACCGGCGTGGCTCGGCTGGCTCCTCGCGGGTGCATGTGCCGTACTGCTCCTGGCCGGAACCCTCACCGAACCGCTGGTGCCCCCCGCCGGCGGCATCGGCACCACGGACTGGACCTCCGACCCGACGCCGGACTCGACCCAGCAGGGCGGAATCGGCGGCAGGGCCGATTCGCCGGCCGGGACACCGGGCCCGTTCGGGGCGACGTGCTCGCTGACCTGTCCCGGGCCCGGGGGCACCGGGAACGGTGGCGGTTCCCCCGAGCAGGCCGTGGTCCGCACCCTCGGCTAGCGGCGGATCAGCCGATCACGGTGACGATGCCCGATCCGCCGTCAACCCGGACCCGTTGCCCGTCGCGCAGGACCCGCGTGCCGTCGCCGGTACCGATCACGCACGGTATGCCGAGCTCACGGGCTACCACGGCACCGTGTGAGGCGGCACCGCCGACGTCGATCACCACGGCGGCGGCGAGCCCGAACAGCGGTGCCCAGCCCGGGTCGGTGAACCGGCACACCAGCACTTCGCCCGGCTCGAAGACGTCGTCCTCGGGGTCGACGACCACCCGCGCCGTCCCCTCGATCACGCCGCCACCGGCCCCCGCGCCGGCCACCACAGTGCGAACGGCTCCGCTGTCACCAGGACCGGCGCCGGCCTCGGACCGGGTTTCGACCGTCGGGGTCGGCATGCCGGTCCAGGTCATGGGCAGCGACGTCACCGAGTGCCGGTCCCGGCAGGACCGCCGGTAGGCGACCAGATCGGCGAAACCCGCCGGCAGCGGGCCGACCAACTCGTCGAAGGTCAGGTAGAAGGCGTCGTCCCGGTCACCGGCCAGGCCTTCGGCGACCAGTTCGTCGCCGATCCGGCGCACGGCCGATCGGGCCCCGTCGATCGCCATGACGAACGACGCCTTCCCCACCTCGAGATGGCGGACCTGGGTGGCGACACCGGCCAGCAGCAGGCGGGCGACCGGTCTCAGGCGCCTGGGCAGGCCGTCGAGCAGCTCGCGGGCGGCCACCTTTCGCGCGGCGACCGCGGCCCGTTCCCGGGCGCGAGGCTCGAACTCCTCCGGACGGTCGGCGTAGGCGGCGGCGAGCCGGTCGATCTGCCCGGGGTTCTCCCGCCAGGACCGCGCGATCGGGCTTCCGCCGGAGGGCCCGTGGTAACCGTGCCGGCGAATGAACTCGTCGCGGGTGCTCCGACCCCGGGCCAGCTCCCACATGTGTGTGTTGAGGTCGGTCTCGCAGACCCCGCCGACCCCGCCGATGACCCGGCCGACCAGATCGGCGCCGCCCGCGGCCGTGGCCAGTTTCGTGAGCTGGGACTGCATGGCCATCAGCAGGTTGCCGCGCGCGTACAGGTGCAGGCGGAAGGACTCCTGGAACCGCCGGTCGGCCTCCCGCAGCAGCGCGCGAGGGTCGGGTGTACCGGCGGGGTCGAGGACGTTGGCCTGCCACCAGGCGAGCTGGTCGCCGTACAACCGGCGCAGGCGTGGCCCCTGCCGCAGCATCGACCACGGCATCCGCACCGCGATGAACGGCAGCCTGCGCAGCGAGTCGGCCACCTCCGGGGCGTCTGGGCGCGTCCGCCCGATCAGGTCGCGCTCGAAGTCGTCGGCGGAGCTCCCCGGTACCGCGCCGAGCACG